>Ga0209342_10002501_pt1 | contig 19675 bp, 14 predicted proteins | sample RifCSP16_2_FD_184023 | JGI IMG/M metagenome (GOLD analysis project Ga0209342, IMG submission 184023) | Soil microbial communities from Rifle, Colorado - Rifle CSP2_sed 16_2 (SPAdes) (version 2) | ecosystem: Environmental > Terrestrial > Deep subsurface > Rock core/Sediment | place: Rifle... | reverse complement strand
TACCTTGGCAGGGCAGCAACATCAACCCCAGTGCATCTCGACACCCTTGTATCCGGCGCCAATAAAATCATTGGTGCAAGGGGACATTCTGGTCATGGCATTTTTCCCTCCATCATTAGACTTATTACCGCCGGGAAACTCCATCTTGAAAAGATGATTACCTCAAGGTATCCGTTCGAAAACATTATGGAGGCAATAAAGGCCTCTTCTGCAAGAAAAGATGGGAAAATACTGATTACTAATAAGATGTAAAAAGCCACCGTGTCACTGGTGGCGGAAACTTTACATAATTGTGTGAAATATCACGGAGTAATTTTATAGACAGGACTTAAATTAAAGCATATTACTATTCATCGTTAATTATGAAAAAAAACAACTACTATTTGCTGTCAATATTGCCCTTATTAATAAGCCTCTTGATTGGATGTGCTTCAACAGGCATTAAAACAAAAGAAGAAAACACAGAAAAAGCGGAAGCAAAAGACCAAAATGAAAAGATTGATAATATTAAAATATCTGAGTTTATTCTTGGTGTAGGTGATTCGATAAATATAACTGTTTATAGACATGATGACCTTCAAAGGAGCGTAAGAATCGATAATTCTGGCAAGATAATGCTTCCTCTCATAGGCGATGTACAAGCTGCAGGGGTAAGTATTTTTAAACTGAGGGATGAAATAAAAAGGCAGTTATGCAAGTATATAATTGACCCTCAAGTAATGGTTGCTATAACAACCATACAAAGTCAAAAAATAGTAGTGCTTGGAGAAGTCAACAATCCTGGGATTTTCACATTAGATTATGACACTAACATTATGGAAGCAATATCGAGAGCAGGAGGAATGACAAATAATGCTAAACTTGCCAATGTACTCTTAATAAGACCAAAACAAGGAAAGCCAGAAATAGTCTCTCTTGATTTGAAAAAGGCCCTCAGGAAGGGAGATTTTTCGCAGAATGTAAAGATGCAGAATGGAGATATAGTTTATATACCTGCAGTTACTATTGCAAATATAAGTCGATATTTCTCCCATATTTCCCAAATACTCAGCCCATTTATACAGTTAGAAAGTGGTGTAGTCTTGTGGCCCATGGTAAAGGATGTGTTACAAGGTAAGGACACAACAAATGTTCCATTATCAATACCAACCAATTAAAGATGAAAAAGACAACTGCCTTAATAAATGACAATGTAATAAATCTGGAAGAAAAGGAACATGCAATTCGGCGTGTTTCAAAAAATTTTTTATTCTTGCTCATAGCGAGAATTATTGATGCGGGGTCACAGTTTTTAACCATTTCTCTAGTTTCTCGGTATTTAGGCGCCTCACAGTATGGTAATTTTGGATATGTCGTTTCCTTTGCTTTTCTCACCGTTTCATTTACTTACCTGGGACTCGAAATTATTGCCACGCGGGAAATTTCTAAAGATATTAATAGATCGGGACAATTTTTAGGAGCAAGTATTATAATAAGGTGGTTCTATGCAGCAATTGGATGGCTATTTATGACAGGTATTATTTTTCTCTTAAAATTACCTTCTGATATATTTATACCGATATACATTACCAATCTTGCGTTAAATTTCATGGGGGAATCTTCTCTTTATTTTGCTCTTTTTAAGGCCCATGAAAAAATGGGCTATGAAACTTTTATTGCAGGGGTATATCAGTCTTTAAACGTCGGGGCGATTCTAATTGTTAAATATTTCGATATGGGTTTTACATCGTTATTTATTGGGTTTTTAATTGCTAATATTATTCGAAATATCCTATGCTTTATCATTGCATGGAGAAAGTTTTTACCGCCTAATTTCAAATTAATATTTCCTATTTCTAAATTTTTAGTAAAAGGATCCTACACTATCTGTCTTTTTATATTGATCAATCAAGCATTTGTATATGTAGACCTTTTCATACTCAAGGCATTTAAAAATACTTATGAAGTATCTATGTTTTATGGACCTCACAATTTTTTTTCATTATTAAATATCATTCCTGCCGCACTCATGGTTAGTATCTTTCCTAGTCTATCCAGGGCTGCTTCCACCAATGTTGCAACATTAACATATGGGTTTGAAAAATCATTCAAAATACTTGTTCTGTCAACTCTTTTTATAATAATCTTATTTGTAATCTATGCCAATCAATTCGTTATGATTTTTTTTGGCAAAGAATTTCAAGGTGCAATACAACCATTTCAAATTTTAGCCATCGGTTTAATTTTTATAGTGCCATTTCACGCTATTCAATTTACAATAGTATCCATTAACAAGCAAAACATACTAATTCTGTGTCCCCTTTTTAGTCTGCTACTACGGGTGATTTTAAACCTAATCATGGTACCTAAATTTGGTTATATAGGAGCCAGTATTGCCGCTACTAGTGGATATTTTCTCTATTTCTTAACAGGACTATTTTTCATTAATAAATTTGTCGATCATCAGCCAATTTACAAACTTCTTTCCAGACCTATAGTTGCCTCATTACTTACAGCTTTGTGTGTTTACCCATTTAATAAAACAAGTATATTTATCATGGCCCCAATCGGGCTTGTTATTTATGCTGCAAGTTTGACTGTAACGAAATCATTTTCGAATGACGAGAGCCAATTCATAAAAATATTGCTTAAAAAAGCGATGTCTACGTTAAGCGGCAAAATTGGCCTCATTAGAAATACGATGCGATAGAAAATACCGTATACAACGGAGGCATGTATAAATAATGGAATTCCTGAAAATTTATGAGGTACTTCTTAGAAGAAAACATATATTCATTTGTATTTTCTTAGGGTTTCTTGGTATTGTAGCAATAGGAACACATATAATAACACCCAGTTATAAGGCCAAAGCCAAACTCCATATAGATGAAACATCGAATGTCTTGCCATCACTTCTATCAGGTCTTGGATTAAGAGGTATAAGCGTTCGCGAAAAAACTCGATCTGGCTCACTCAGCAGAGAAAAATTTTATCAAACAGATATTGAATTAGTCAAAATCAGACCTTTGCTGGAAAACCTCATATCCTCATTAAATATAAAGGATAAACGGGGAAAGACAATGAAACCCGATAAACTAATTGAATCCAGTTTCATATATAAACTAAAAAATAAGTTATCTCCACGACCATACATTATCGTTGATCAATATGAAGATGCAGATATGTTGGAAATAGTATCATATTCTCCAAACCCTTCAGAAGCGGCTGCTATGTCTAATGAACTAGCCAAACTTTATGTTGAATATATGCTCAATAGCATTAGAGAAAAATTTAAGAATGCAAGGATTTTTATTGAAGGTCAGATACAAAAAGTAAAAGAAGATTATTGTAATTCTCTGTCCTCACTAAATGAATTCAAGACAAGGGAAAAGACTGTTGATTTAGGGCAAGAAACAACAAATATGATCGATAAAATAGCAACGTTAAAAAGCAATTATGAAGATAATGAAAGGGCAATTTTAGAGGCAAAAAGAAAGATAAAAAAATCTGAAGAAAAAATGAAAGTGGTTAATATTTTTAGAAAGGAATCCGAACAATACTCTCGAAGTGACTCTATAAAATCCTTACAAACAAAACTAAACGATCTGGTTATTAGCATAGCTCAAAAAGACATCGATTTCACGAAAGAACATCCGGAGCACAAACAATTAGAAAAACAGATTGAAACTATTAGAGAACTTATAAAGAGAGAAGCAGATATAGTGTTTGACAGCCAGACACACTCAATTGACCCAAACCATGACTTTCTTTCAAAAAATATAATTACTGCTTATATAGACTACGAACTAGCAGTCGCTAAAAGAAAATTATTAAGGAAATATTTAAATAGATATCAAAACGAGTTGTTAGGGTTACCTATAAAAAACACTGAAAATTCAAAATTGGAATTAGCTCTCTCCGTAAATAAGAATACGTATCAAAATCTCTTAGAGTATTTGAATCAGGTTGGTATTGCAGAATCAATTACGTTATCTAATGTTAAGTTGATTGAAACTGCCTCGTTACCTTATAAAGTTTATTTTCCCAAAAAACGTTTGAACTATGTAGTTGGTATATTTCTTGGGTTTTTTATAGCGCTAATAATTACTTTTTTTATTGAATATATTGACAACACAATCAAAACACCGGAAGATATTAAGAAAATTTTGCCTCTCACTTTACTTGGAACGATTCCACGAACAAAGTATCTTCAAAAATTGAGTACTATTTCTAATTTGGCCCCAAATTCTAATATTGTTGAAGCGTATAGAACTATAAAAAACAGCATAAGATTCACCTGTGCAGATAGACAACCAAAAATGCTATTAATAACAAGTTCGACAGATTCCGAAGGTAAGAGTTCCATAGCGGCAAATATCTCTATAACATATTGTATGGCGGAGAAGAAGGTTATATTGGTAGACTTAAATTTAAGAAGACCTTCAATTCATAGATTCTTTAATATTCCCAATATCAATGGCATTACAAATATTTTATCTGGAGATTTACCATTAGACGAGGTAACAATTCATACCAACATTAGAGGCTTGGATTTAATATTGGCCGGTCCCATTACAACTAATCCCGGTAGATTAATTGAGTCACAAGGTCTAAAGGACATTATTTCAAAATTGAAGATTATGTACGACATGGTTATCGTTGATACATCACCAATCGTTGCAGTTAATGATGCTCTGATTGTTGGCACAATAGCAGATGGTGTCTTATATATTATTGAAGCAGGAAAAACTACGCTTTCGATGATTGAACATGTAAAAGAACTTGTTACCAAAGCGAACCTTAATCTTATTGGAGTTGTTTTAAACAAGTTAAAAGTATGCAGATTGAATTAATATCCAGATATTACAGTATAAATATACAACGAATGTGAAGAGGAGAAATAAAAATGAAGATAACCCTAATATCACCATATCCCGACATAACAAATTTTGGAATACGAACAATATCTTCGTTTCTAAAGAGAAACGGTCATAAGACAAAGATCATTATATTGCCTGACCCTTACGGTGATAATCTCGTATTTAATACACAAAGGTACGATGACAATGTACTTGATGAAGTCGTTTCTTTATGCAAGGGTTCGAATTTAATTGGAATTACATTAATGACAAATTTCTTTGATGGTGCCGTCCAGATTACTAAAAAAATAAAGGGTAGTATTGACGTCCCAATAATTTGGGGAGGTGTTCATCCGACGATTAGACCAGAAGAATCTTTAAAATACGCTGATATGGTGTGTATAAGCGATGGTGAAGAAGCCATGTTAGAACTTGCCACTAAGATGGAAAATAATGAAAACTATTCAAATATTAAAGGCTTATGGATTAAATTCAATGAGAAAATAATTAAAACCCCATTAAGCTACTTCAATCGTAATTTGGATAGTTATCCTATTCCCGATTATAGTATGGATGACCACCACATAATGTTAAATGGGCACATGATACCTTTGACACATGAGATAACGAAATTCTATTTAGAATTACATAATCCTTTCTTAGATTATTCTGTAAAAAAGGTATGTTACCAAACCATGACAGGTAGGGGATGTCCCCACAAATGTACGTATTGCATAAATGATACATACAAAGATTTACATAAAGGAGAAGCCAATTTACGGTGGAGGTCCACCCATCATGTAATGGAAGAGCTCATGTGGGTTAAGGAACATATGCCGTATATTAATATGATCGTACTATCTGACGATGTGTTTTTTGCGCGCAGCCAGAAAAATCTAGAAGAATTTTGCAATGAATATAAAACGAAAATAGGTATGCCTTTTAGTTGTCTTGCAAGCCCTTTGGCTTTTACCGAAGAAAAGATGGCCATCCTTGTTGATGCTGGTCTCATATGGATCAAAATGGGAGTTCAAAGCGGCAGCAGTCGAATTCAGGAGTTATTTAACAGGAAGAACATGTCAAATGAAAAGATGTTGCACGCAATGCGGATAATAAATAAATACAAAGATAGATTACTCCCACCCGATTATGATTTCATATTAGATGTTCCCTATGAGACAGATGAGGATAAAGTCGAAAGCCTGAGATTTATATCTGAAATACCAAAACCATTTCGTCTTCAGCCATATTCCCTTGTACTGTATCCTGAGACAAAATTATATCACATGGCAAAAAAAGATGGTCTTATTGTCGATGAGAAGAGTCAAGTATACTCAAAGGATTACAACGTTCGTGAACCCAATTATTTCAATCTCTTGATAACATTATCAAAAAAAGGGAAATTCCCGTCTTTATTACTAAAGTTTTTGATAAGCAAACCTGTAATAAAAATATTTAATAGTAAGATAATGAAAGGCTCATTTAAATATATTTATAGAGGACTCCAAGATTTGTCTCATCTTATGAAAAAAGGTTATGAACGGGAAACAATTACTGCAAAGTAACCTTTTAACTAAAATTATCTATAGTGGACGTTACTAAGAATAGACAAATTCCCGCGATGGAACATTTCCAAAATGGAATTAGTGGATTACGTATCTACCCTAACAGAGTTTAAAAATTTGATCGAATATGTAACACATACCTTATTATGTTCCTTGAAAATTCTACTGCCACATTATAAAAATATTTTACAATTATGCAGCAAATTATAATAAATACCATTAAAACTTTTTTTCTTTATTCAATAAGATTCATTCTACCGTATCTACCATTAAAAGCCCTTTATCTGATAGGTAACTTTTCTGGCTATGTACTATATGGACAGAAAACTCAAATCATTAAAGACGACCTGAGAATGTTATTTGGAAATTTATCAGAACCTGATTTGGATATAATCATACGACATGCCATGCAAAACTTTAGAAAAGACCTTCTTGAAATATGGACATTTCCCAAACTTAATCAAAATAAAATTAACAAGATATCTTATTTCGAAGGAAAAGAATATATCGATAAAGCCCTTGAGAAAGGTAAAGGTGCTATCCTTTGCGTAACACATTTTGGTTCATGGAAAATAGTACTTCCCGCACTCGGATATAATGGATATACAGTGAATCAAGTGGCCGCAACCCCTCTCACCTTTAAAAAAGAGTCCGAAATGTTTTCACACAATAAAATCATGGAAATTGAACTGGAATGCGAATCCTCTCTTCCGACAAAGTTTATTTACCTGAATACAGGGATGTCCTTGAGGCAAATATATAAGGCGGTAGCAAATAATGAAGTCATTGTAGTCTCGCTCGACGGGATCGTCGGGGGGAAACGCTTGCCTCTGCCATTTTTCAATGGTACGCTCTTGCTTTCCACTGCAGGTGCATCTCTCTCATTAAGTACGGGAGCTCCGTCACTCCCTACATTCATTGTAAGACAAAAGGATAACAGGCATAAAATTATAATTTGTAAACCTTTTGTTATTAATGAAGTTGACAAGCAAAAATATATATACGAATGGATGATAAATTATACCGGTCTTTTTGAACACTTTGTTCGAAATTATCCAGACCATTACGCCAGGTATTTGTATACAATAAGAAAATATCCACTTCCAGACATAGGATATATTTTGAATACCAATAACATAAATAATTAAAAGAAAGCTTTCTTTATGAAGATTTTATTAGTACAGGCATATCTGGGACGTCGAGAGGCATTCCCCGTTTATCCATTAGGTCTTGCTTATATATCGACCGCATTGTATGGAAAAGGACATGAGGTGCAAATATTCGATCCCAACATAACAACCAACCCTTATGACGATCTAAGGGAATATGTATCGAGTTTTAATCCAGATATTGTTGGTATTTCCCTGAGAAATATTGATAATCAATATCGAATAGCCCCTTTTTATTATTATACGTACTTTCAACGTGTCCTTGAGATTATTAAAAAAAAAGATCCAGGTATAAAAGTTGTGGTTGGTGGAGCTGGTTTTTCAATGTTTGCTGAAAAAATCATGCAAAGGAACCTGTCGATAGATTTTGGCCTTTATCTCGAAGGAGAGGAAAGTTTTCCGGAACTGCTGGAGAACTTGAATAAGCCGGACTCGGTTAGCGGCATTTATTTTCGTAGAAAAGGTGAAGTGTTATTTACTGGTTATAGGCCACTGCCTGACTTTAGGAAATTATCCATCCCTCAAAGAGATTTTATTGATATATCTCCATATTTAGATCATTTGGAAAGTCTTGGTATCCAGACTAAGAGAGGTTGTCCTCTCAAATGTACTTACTGTAATTATCCACAGTTAAGTGGTAATAAAGTAAGGATAAGAGAAGTAAAAAGCGTTTGTGATGAAATAGAATATTTGATAAAGCAATTTGGCATTAAACAGTTTATGTTTTCCGACGGGGTCTTTAATATGCCTTTAAATCATGCAAAAGAAATATGCGAAGAAATTATAAAGAGAAATTTAAAAGTAAAATGGTCGGCTTGGATGGAAATTAAACATGCCAAAAAAGACTTTTTATTACTTGCGATGAAGGCTGGTTGTATCAGTCTTACATTCTCTCCTGACGGTGTTTCTCAAAATGCTCTTGATGGTTTGCAAAAGGAATTAAGAGAAAAAGATGTGAAGGACAGTCTTAATCTATTTATCTCTGATAAAAATATAAGAAACTTAAATGTTACATATAGCGTGTTTGTAAATCCTCCTGGAGAAACATTTTTGGGTTTTCTTAAAACAATTATTTTTTTCATAAAAGCAAAGGTATACTTATCCGGGCGGGGTAATGTATTTCTAAATTGGATCAGATTAGAGCCAGAGACTAAAGCCTTACGATATGGAATTGAAAAAGGAGATATAAATAAAGATATCGAACTTCTGCCTGACAATGAAAAAGGATTACGAAAATTATTTTACAGCAATTTCCCTGTAAAATATTTAGATTTTTTGATAATAGCAACGTTTAGGTTTTTGCTGTTACTGAAAATAGTACTGATGAAATTAGGACTTAAAAGGCCAAAAATTATTGATGTTGATGAGAAGGAAGATAAATATGGCAGCGATTAAAATCTCTTCAGGGTTTATTATAATTACAACACTTTTATCATTTTTGCTTTTATCAAATTATGTTGCTTTAGCAGAAATAATAGAAAAACCCCTTCTTGAAAAAGCAAAATTATTTCAGTCTTTAGTTAGGGAAAGGGCTGCAAAAGGTTTCGATATTACAAGGGCTTTGTATTTAAACAAAAAGTCACAAGAGGCGGCTATTGAAGGCGACCTTGCTCTTGTTAATAGGTTATTAGACGATGCAATAAAAGCACTTAGTGATTTGCCAGAAAAGCCACCAAAAATGTCTTTAATTAAAAGGGTCGTAGCGCTTCCTGTTAGGGCAGATAAAGCCATAGTTACAGAAGCAGTTCCGAAATACAAAAGTGGACAAGAGGTGAAGGAATATGAAACAGCCTTTCATACCAAAACGGTAACTGCAAAAAATGGAATAGTCACACTTGAAATAACATCTGATCCGATATATGTTGAGGAAGGATCCGTTACTCCTATATTAAAGGGACGGACTGAAGATTCACCCTTTGGTTTCCACCCTGGTTACACATATGACACACCGGTAAATAGGAATAAATTGGTACCGCCTTCTAAAATTGGATTTAATTATAAGAATTCCCTTGATATAGGTTTACGATGGAACAGGCCTGAGTTTTATTTTCTCTGGAGTATAATACAAAGAACCGATTCTGATGTAAAAGAAGGTGTCTTTGATTGGAAGGAAAATGACTATGTCTATGGCAATGTCCCTAAAAATATTGGTATTGTTGCAAACATCGCAGGCATCGAAAGTAGAGTTATAAGAAGGGATATGCCATTTCCAAGGGCTTTTGCTTTTAAATCAAAATATTTAGAGGAAAAATATATCCATTTTGTTCGAAAAATCGTTGAAAGATACGATGGAGACGGTATAGACGATATGCCCAGTCTTAAAAATCCCATTAGATACTGGCAAGTAGACAACGAACCCGATGTTGACACAAAAGACTGGAAAGGTTATGCCCATTTGATGGAAATAAGTTATAAAGCTATTAAAGAATCCTGTCCAGAATGCAAAGTAATTGTGGGAGGCATGGCTTTCCCAAAAGAATTTGAAGAATTTTATCTTCCTATATTTAAAAGCTTTAAGGGGAAATATATAGATGTTTTTGACTTTCACCAGTTTGGGCCAGAATGGGCTTGGATGGGGTATAAGGATTTTGTTGATGTAATAAAAAAAGGATTATCTGAGAATGGATATGATAAGGTAGAGATATGGATTACTGAGACAGGAACTTATACTGAGAGACCAGTAGTCCCAAGCTTAGCACCAATAATGTATTTACCAGAACAAACAGAAAAAGAACAAGCTTGCAGTCTTATTAAAAGATATGTATACGCATTATCATTGGGGGTAAAAAAGATTTTCTGGGCTTTTGGTTTAGTAGAGGGCTTTACAGGTACGGGCAATCACGAGTTTGATCATACAGGTCTAATTTATACAAGGGATACTGCAAAGGATAAAGAGATGAAAAAATTAGCCTATTATTCATACAAACTATTGACCGAAAAACTAGAAGGATGTAATTTCTCAAAGGTAGAAAGATTAAAGCTCGGAGAAAGAATATTTGCCTACAAGTTTAATAAATTAGGTAAAGCAATATATGTTTTCTGGGCTGAGTAATTAAATGACTTTTGATGACATCAAATACAATCCGAAACAAGGTAATTTCATTAACACATTGGCTAAAAATCCTCGTTGGGAAAAAATAACACAGACGCCTTTTAAGCCACACATCACAACAATTACCCTTCTATGTGCTCCATTATTATTAATTGCCACACTTTCGATTATTTGTCCAATTGCAGCGATTATCGTATCTTTGGCGACAATTACAATAGTGGTTTTTATTATAAAACCTGAAACCCCTTATTATTTATTAACAATATTACATCATTTTGGATTCTTCTTCTTTAATTTTTATATGCCGCACGAAAAAGTAACTTTTATAGCATCTGAGTTGTTTATGATTATAATACCTTTACTATGGCTTTTGTCGCGCAGTATTAATACCGCTACTCCGTACTTTGGAACGGTATGGGATATACCCTTATTACTATTTTGGGGGCTCTCATTGTTATCACTTGTATGGACCGTTGATCTTCTCAATGGGTCAATGCAGTTGTTAGTTCTTTCTTTTAGTTTTATAGTTTATTTTGTGGTAACCTTATCGACAATAAACAACCATAATAAATTGAATATAGTTATATGGCTTGTTATTATACTAGGAATTCTAGATAGCATTATTTGTCTTCTTTCTGTATTTTCAAAATATAGTTATCCTGACTATATTCAGAGTCAATTAATTAACTATAAAAATTTTGAAATTACTCTTTTTTTCAATTTTCTTGGTAAAAGGGGACATGCCTTTAACCATCCTATAACAACGGCTTTTTTCCTTAATTTTGCATTGATGCTATCATTTGGTAAGTTTTTAACTACTAAAGGAAATAAGAAAATAGCTATTAGTATAATCACGTTCTTAATGTTAACAGCACATTTAACAACATTAAGCAAAGCGCCGCTACTCGCTTTAATAGGGGGTGTCGTCTTTATGTTCTATTTTATAAGACCTACAAGAAAAGCGTTTTTTTTGGCCATAACAATTTTACTTATCGTTCTTATAACTTCTTTTGTGTTGGCTAACATTACAGATTTAAAAAATACTATGCGTTATACTACTCATCAAGTGACTGGTTACGACGAAAATTCTTCTACAACTTCACGGATGAATTGGTGGATGCAAAGCATTGAAAAGAGTGTCGAAAACTATGGTTTTGGAGTTGGAATAGGTGGAATACAGAAATATTTAAGACCACCAGCACCACATTCGCATAACGCCTTTGTAGGTGCTTTTGGAGACCTTGGTTTTATTGGGCTAGGATTATTATTATTAATATACATATTTGCATTTAAAAGTTACTTTGATACTTTCATTAAGTGTAGAAATGAATACTACAGGCGTATATTGTTGACTTATATAGGTGGCTTTATTACGCTCATCATTACTGCGTTGTTAACGCTTAATTATACAATGGACTCCCTATGGTGGTACATGGGCTTTGGTTATGTAATAATCAATATAGCTAAAAAAGTCCCTCCTGATTTTATGGACAATGACCTGCCCTTTTTTAAGGAAAAGAAATCAATCTGTACAATTTAAGGAGTGCGCTTGTATAAGTTTGTAAATAGAAAAACAAGGATAATTATTTTCTCTATTGATGTTATAGGGTTTGTCTTGTGGATAATCTTCCATATCTTTACTCCATGGAAGATATTTGGAAAGAAAACAATACCAATAAAACCAAAAAAAATTATCCTCATTCGTACCGATTATATAGGGGATGTTTTGCTCACTACCCATACTTTGCAGGCAATTCGGAAGAGATTTCCCGAATCCAAGATATTTTTTTTAGTTTCGTCAAAATCCCGTGAAATATTGGAGGGAAATCCGTATATAGACAACATTATAACGTATGACCCACCGTGGTTCTTTAAAAAAACCCTTATGCGGGCATTACGCGAATATTTCACGATTTTGTCACTCATCAGAAAACAACGGTTTGATCTTGCCGCTGACTTCAGAGGTGATGTAAGAAATATATTATTATTGATGGTTTTCGGTGGAATTCCAGCGAGAGTAAGCTTTGCCGCATCTGGAGGCTGTTACCTTTTAACCTCAATCGCGAAATATAGAAAATCACTCCATGAGGCTGACTATCACACGATAATCGCAGAAACCATGGGAGCACAGGTAGATAAAGATACGCTACCAGAAATATTCATTGAGGATAAAGATAGAGTTTCTGTAGATGCTTTTCTCAGTAAAAACAACATTAAAAGCGATGACATACTTGTGGTCATACATCCTGGTGCAAGACAGGCAGTAAGACAATGGCCAGAAGAAAGGTATGCAGAAATTGGACGTTATTTAATCAGAGCGTATAAAGCGAAGGTTATTTTTACAGGCTCCCGTGAAGAGTTACCGCTTATAAAAAGGATAAAAACTTTGATGAATAATGAAGCTGCAGTAATTGATGGAACTGAACTCAACTCTCTTAAACAACTAACAGCCCTCTTTGAGAGATGTAGACTATACATTGGTGTCAGCAGTGGGCCATCCCATCTGGCTGGCACAGCACATCTTCCGTCGGTTCTTCTTTTCGGCCCTGAACCTATTTCTCAGTGGTATCCCCTGGGAAATAAATACTTCATTGTTAAAAAAGATTTTCCCTGTTGTCCCTGCAACCAAAAAAGGTGCTATGTAAGTGAAAATTGCATCATGGCTATAAAAGTCGAAGATGTGATTCATGGAATACATATCCTGTTAAATACTCAAGAGCAAAATACCGAACAAAAAAGGAGGATGGTACTAAAATATGTTTAAATTGAAAATCTTTCGTGCATATTCTATGGATGATATTCGACGCGGATTGTTCGATATATTGAAAAATTATCAAGATTTATTACCTGTATCAAAAACCGCAAATATATTTTTAAAACCTAACCTTAACAGCAATATGAATGCCTTAACGGGAAATACTACAGATTTGAGGGTCATAGCCGCCGTAATAGAGTTTCTCATCGGAAATGGATATAAAAATATAACCATAGGGGATGGCACAAATAGCGGGTTTTACAGAAATGATATTAGCGTAATTTCCAGGTTAGTCATTGATAAACTGGCAAAATATTATTCTGTCAAGGTGGTTGACTTGAATTATTCTGAAAAAAAAGAAATAGCGCTAGATGATAAAATTAAAACAGGCATTGCAAAGGAATGCCTTGACACAGATTTTTTCATTAATCTGCCCAAATTAAAGACCCATTTTGCAACAGGAATGAGTGTGTGTTTAAAAAACATGGTAGGGTGTTTAGTGGGGCAGGAAAATAAAAGAAGAATCCATACGCATAAAAATTTGGCCCAAAATATCATTAATATTAATAAAGCGGTAAAAGTTGATCTTCATATCGTTGATGGTCTTATCTCTATGGAGGGGTTTGGACCGACTCGTGGAACCCCGGTCAGCACAGGCATTATCATAACAGGTACAGACCCGTATCTTATAGATATGGCCTGTGCAAAAATTGCACAATTTGACTATCGAAAGATTACAACCTTAAGGGCGGCAGAGGAAATGGGGATGATTACAAAGGATCACCACACCTTTGTAACCAATTTAGACGTGTCCAAATTCGCAAAGAAGTTTAAAGAACCGAGGGGAAATCCCCTTGTCTCTTTTATTCACAGTCCAAAGCGACAGAAGTATTTTTTGTCCATGAGAAACACAGCTTTTTTTAATTATCTGTGTTCAACAAGGCCCATTGAAAATATGCTGTTCTGGACTGGTCTTCGACAAGATAATTATATAACTGAAGACATGGTGTTTAAAGGGTTTTCTTTTGATAAATCTATCTGTAAAGATGGATGCACACGGTGTAAGGATTACTGTCCGATTGGACTAAACCTTCCTGAAATAATTGAAGATCGGAATAACGGCTGCATCGAGTGTCTTTATTGCTTTCAGGTATGTCCTACAAAGGCAATAGGGTTCAAAGGAATACTTGGATTTGTGGCTGAACAGCTACGGCAATATGACGAGATTACAAGAAAGGTTGCCTGATAAAGGTAATTCAGTCACGACATTATACATACGTTACAAATATAATGCGTACCGTAAGGAATACATACATGAATAAACAATTACCTGATGAGAAGATTACTTTAATTGTAGGTGCAGGTGTGACAGGTTTAACCGCTGCCTATACGCTTGCTAATGCCGGAGAAAAATGTTTGCTCCTGGAAAGGGAAGCTACTATTGGAGGTGGTTGTCGTACCTATGTATTGGACGATGTAACTTTTGATCTTGGTCCTCACGTCTTGTTATTAAATCCGGATTCTGAAGCTGATAAACTATTGTTAAAATTATTAGAGAATGACGAAGTTATTTCTAAAAAATTGTCCGTTGCATTTCATGTCAAAGGGAAATATTGGAGGTTTCCTCCTAGTATCCGAGACGTGTTGTTTTATCCATGGGAATATAAGAAACAGATGATTTTCGTTCGGCTACGTAAAAATAAAAGTGAAACCCCTGATGCAAATTCTTTTCAATCCCTGATTGAACAAAATACAGGTCATTCCTATTATAACGACCTGTTTTCCTCATTTATCTTGAAAAAGACTTGTATTCCTGGCGACAAAGTGCATCGTGATTGGTTTTTACGGACTGATCGGGATATTAAAAACCGTAAAGAAATATCTAAAAAGGTACATTGCTTGAAATCTTGGTACTATCCCGTTAAGGGGTTTGAAATAATTCCTCAAAAGCTTTGGGAAAAATATTGTTACCTGGGTGGAAAAACAATTTTTAATTGTGGTCATATATCTTTTGAAAAAACAGAAGAACATATCATAAGCGCCAAAGTAGGTGATAAGACATTTTTTGTGAAAGATATAATCTGGACTGCCTCAATAAATGAACTCAATAATCTGATAGATGCCAGGGTTCAACCCGTTAATTTTGTGGACACCCTCATTATCTGTCTGACTTATAATCGAAAAGAAAGAGCACCTCGTCCCTTCGTCTATACCTATCATCCACAAGATGATTTGATTTTCAATCGAATCTATTATCCCGACCATATTTATGGCGAAAAAAATCCATCAGATCGGGAGGGTATTTGCCTTGAAATAAATTGTTTTCAAGGTTTGCAAAATATGACGGATGATGAGATCATTACTCGTGCAGTGGGTGACGTGGAAAAACTGGGATTTTTTAGAAAAAGAGACCTTCGCCAGCAGCGCCACTTCTGGCTTAAAGAGTGTATGCCTGTATATGAACTCGATTATGAAATAAAGCTGCAGGAGACGTTTCAAGCAGTGCGTAAGTTTCAAAACCTATATGCGGTTGGCCGCAAGGGGGGGTATTTTTTCTGTCAAACACCTGCGGCTGTCAATCAAGGGTTAAAAGTAGCCAAACATCTATTGCAAAGCAGGTAAAAATCAGGGGCTAAAGACTAAAGAAAGAAACAATGTATTGTAGGACATCTATGAACAATAAAGTGGCCACTTACGAGGAGGTAACACATGTCCATAATTGATATCAAACTGGCAACAAGGGGAATGGATTCAACTGCCAGATGGAAAATACTAAAGCGCCATGTATTTTCTTTTTTAAAACATATGACGTTGAAAAGATTTATGAATTTCACGCATGCCGAATTGAACAGAATGATGAAGAAAGAAGTAATCAACTCCTACCCCTATATTTTGAAAATGGAATCTACAAACATCTGTAATCTTCGCTGTGCATATTGCTACGACGGCAGAAGGATGCCAGTTCAGGGTGAACGACCTTACGGGAGAATGACATTTGAGAATTTTAAAAAATTAATTGACGAGGTTGGGCTATACTTGTTCAAGATCAATCTCTATGGTTTTGGTGAACCATTACTCTTTCCTGAAACATTGGAGATGATTCAATATGCCAGTAAAAATAACATTGGTATTGGTATATCCTCGAATTTAAATTTTACAGACGCTGATCTTCCGAGACGTATTGTCGAATCGGGTCTTGAGGTTCTGATCTTTTCTTGTCATGGAATTACTCAGGAGAGTTATAGCAAATTTATGGTTAAAGGAGACATGAGTCTGGCCATGGAAAACGTCAAGAAGATAGTAGATGAACGTAAGAGACTCAGGATTTCAACTCCATTTATAGACTGGCAGTACTGTGTTACAAAATTTAATGAAGGAGAGATGGATTTAGCAGTTGCCAAAGCCAAAGAACTGGGTGTTGACCAGATTCGTTTTTTAAGACCTTTTATACCGCCCGATGCTGAAAACGAGTGGTTCGCTGATTCTTTTAGTAAACATGAATTTGCTGGATTACAAAGAAGCAAGGCAGGTTGTGCTTGGCCATACCGTTCCGCATACATAAATTATGACGGCGGGTTGCTTCCATGCTGCCAGGATGTTAGGCTGTTGGGTAATGATTTTGGTAATGTATTTGAATCGGGATTCATGAATGTCTGGAATAACGAAAAATACAAGAGTAGTCGCCGTTTGATTGCCAATACATCGGTTAGAAACAGTACCTGTAATACGGTTTGTTCAAGATGCCCCATAATTGGTACTGCACCAGTGGAAAATAGGAATAATGCGAATCTTACTACTCAATCCACCGTTTCTTAAGAAATTTTCACACCCGCAGTAAAGCCCTGCTGTAACCAAGAGCGGAACCCTTTATTTTCCCATGTGGCCGGCTTATGCTGCAGGGGTCTTGAACGAGAATGGGTTTGAAGTTGATTTTATAAATGTCCCCTTGCTGAAGACTATTCTATTAATGGTGTTATTGAGAGGGAAAGAAAGTTTCGACCTTCTCTTATCGTCCTGGATACCAGCACACCGAGTATTTACAATGATGTTGCCGTTGCCGGTCAATTGAAAGATTATATCGGGACATATAAAATTTACTCTAAAAGAACCAGCCCGTATATATTAACTTCATCAAGTTTATTCTTAAGCGTTTCTATTTTTAAGTTATGATTTCTTACCGTCTGATAGACATCGATACCGCACGCCTCCATTGACGGTCTTGCCTCTGTAATACGAACACAGGCAGAGGCAGTCTCGCAATTTTCGCACAATTTACAAGGACCTGCGCCAAGGCCAAATGCCTTATAAAATCCCAGAGAAAAAGCGTGCTTTTCGATTTCTGCTGTGATATAACGCATCTGCCAGCTCAAGTGACCGTGAAGGAGCAATGCCTTATTATATTCCCCAAGAATATTTTTCATCTCTTCATACGTTGGCGCATGAGGCGGGCATGTTAGCTTTTTTCCATACTCTTCGCATCCGTATTTGCATTTCAACTGAACCCACCGTGCAACTACAATGGTATTGGTATGGATAACGAATGCCTGTTCACAACCAAGTTCCACGGATTTTTTAATCAATACGTCACACAAACCGTTAGAATCAAGGTGTGATGTAATATCTGTCTGAATGTCCGGTATAGCCGAATCCTGGGTATGCACAAACAAATCTCCTAACCCGAACGAGTCGGAATATCCCTTGAATGGGAATTTAAGATTTTAGATTTACGATTTGGGATCCCCGATCTGAGTCGGGGATTGTAAATCATAATTCGCAAATTGTAAATTTTTGCTAAAAGTGTAAAAATATTTTTTGTAAGCGCCTAAAGGATTATTTTTACATAATATTTACTATAAACGAGATGATGTATTTAATCAAATATTTTTTCCCTGGAATGTATACCAGGACATTTTATTGACAGGGGCAATTCATACGGTATAATCAGTCGGGAAAATAGAAGCAGCGATTTAAAAAAGTATCTTCATAAAGTTTCACTTCACCACTTCTGAGGTACGGTAGCTGTGGCCATGAAGGAAGAAAAAAAACATCCCACTATCAAACAACTTCCTGCACATGAACGACCGCGTGAAAGACTTATCCATGGTGGTGACGAACACCTGACAGACGCTGAACTATTGGGAATCATCATTCGTGATGGCACCCAGGATTATAGCGCTGTCGATCTGGCCAAGAAGATTCTCTCGATGTATGGCGACTTCCGAAGTTTGAGTTCAGTTTCTATCCGTGAGTTGTGCGAAACCAAAGGGATAGGACCGGCGCGGGCTGCGCAGATCAAGGCTGCTCTGGCTATTGCCAAGCGTTTTTCTGCCACTTCCATGAAACCTGGTCAACAGTTTAAGCGCAGCAACGATATCTACGACCACTTCCACGAGCAACTCCGGGGAAAGAAGCAGGAAGTCTTTCTGGCTGTGTTGCTGGATAATAAAAACCGTATCATTAAAATTGAATCAGATGTTTCTGCAGGCAGTTTGACGTCCAGCATCGTCCATCCCAGAGAGGCATTTAAGGCGGCGATCAGGGAATCTGCCGCATCAGTCATCTTTGTGCATAATCATCCCTCCGGCGACCCGGAACCCAGTAAAGAAGACATCCAAATTACCAACCGGCTGGTAGAGGCTGGGAATATAGTCGGTATAAAAATTCTGGATCACATTATTGTCGGAAACGAACAGTATGTAAGTTTTAAGGATAGAGGGATTATGCCATGAATTCTTATTAACTTTTAACAAAAATTTTAAATTTGCTGAACACGGCGTGTTGAAATAATATTTTTAGCCCTGAAAGGGCGAAAGGGTTAAAAATTCTTAAGTCCTTGATATTGGGCTGGTTTCCTGTTTTACCTTGAAATTATGGTATTGTCAGCGTTATATCAATTCTATTCATTTCAATTAATTCTATCCTTTTAGATTGATTTTAGCACAAAATTAGCACAAATACCACACAACAGTTATACGATAATTTAGAAATTAACTCATTTCATTGAGATGGGTAATAATGGTACGACCCTTTCCGTTGCATACCAGGCAATAGTTTATATCTTATAAAAACCTTTATGCCCTGCGCCTGACTATCGGTGCTCTTATCGAGTGTTTTTGGATGATATGTCTTCCCTTCGTCCCAGCGTCCATTATCCAAAACAACTATCTTATCGGTACTCTGTTCATATTTCTGGTCATCTCCAACATCAAAATAAAAAGCATTGTTATCATACGCTACCCATATGTTTGATGTTGGAGATGACCAGAAATATGAACAGAGTACCGATAAGATAGTTG
>Ga0209342_10002500_pt1 | contig 19677 bp, 17 predicted proteins | sample RifCSP16_2_FD_184023 | JGI IMG/M metagenome (GOLD analysis project Ga0209342, IMG submission 184023) | Soil microbial communities from Rifle, Colorado - Rifle CSP2_sed 16_2 (SPAdes) (version 2) | ecosystem: Environmental > Terrestrial > Deep subsurface > Rock core/Sediment | place: Rifle... | reverse complement strand
TTCTTTTCTCTTAATAACTCCTCAGAGGTGTAAGTGGCGAGGGAAGAGAGATCCTCCTCGGACGGGACTAATGCTACAATATCTTTCGCTAACTGAAGCGCCTCCTCATACTCATGCAGGAAACTAAGCCCCTCATACGCGGCCATGAGTCCCTCTGGATTTTTCTCTACTGAGGAAATGAAGTCCTCGATCTCTTTTTTGACCTCTTTCCTGGCCTCTTCTGTATAGCCTGTCGTCTCAAGATACACCTTCCATAGTCCTGCCTGGGCCCTAAACGCGCCTTTATTGTACGTTAATGCCTCTTCGTAGGCATGTCTGGCCTCTTCATAATGGTCCATGGTAAAGTAGATATCTCCGAGAGAGACCCATACCTCAGTATTCATGGGGTTGTATCTTAAGGCATCAAGAAAGGCAGATTCTGCCTGAGCATATTGACGTTTATTGGCATAGGTCTTTCCTCTCTGCAGAGTGTCTTTTGACCGGCAGGATCTTAGGACAGATGCACAACCTGCGGAATGGGCAGCAAGACAGGCGATAAACGAAATCAGGAGAAATTTTTTGACCATTCTTTTGAGTAGAGGCAGGTAAGTCTCCAACGCTCATATAATGTCTTAACCTCGGTCTCGCTTCGTTTCGGAACCATGGCCTTTTTATTGATATGGGTGAGTCTTCCAAGAGAAGAGAGACCATGCCACATCTTGAGGCTAAGGCCTGCCAGGAAGGCCGCCCCGGTGGAGGAAAGATCACCCTCCCTCGCCTTATATACAGGCACATGGAGAAGGTCTGACTGAAACTGGAGAAGATAGGCCATATCGGAGAGAGGACCGCTTGCGATGATCTTTTTGATGGCTATACGGCCGTCTTTCTCCATAACGTTAAAGTTGTCCTTTACCAAAAAGGCGATTGATTCCACTGCAGCACGGATGATATCTTCCCGCATCGTATCAGGTCTTAATCCGAACAGGCAGGTTGTCATCTGATCATTCCAATAGGGTGAACCTATGCCGGCTATGGCAGGCACCATAAAGAGTCTCCCTTTGGAGCGGCTGCATAACTCATCCAGATTATCCCTGGCGCTGATAAGACCCAGACTGTCCTTCATCCATTTAAAGATTGATTCTGCAGCATTCATAACGCCTTCAAGGATATACGTGGTGTTTCCATTGGTTGACCAGGCCACTGTCGTTAAAAGACCCGGAAGCATAAATATCTTCTTCCCGGTGTTGATCAGGATAGACCCATCTGTGCCATAGTCGATATTAACTTCACCCTCCTCAAAGCACCCTGTCCCAACGAGAGACGCCTGATATCTCACGATGCTTGCATGAATTGGAAGAGTTTGCCCATCGATTACGGCATCTCCAAAATGGTGCGAGGTTGGAAAGACAGGCGGAAGTATTTCCTGGGGGATAGCGAACAGTTCAAGTATTTCTTTATCCCATGTCTTTGTCAGTATGTTAAATAAGAGAGTTTGTGCAGCGTTTGAGTGATCTGTGGCATATACAGCCCCCTTTGTCAGATGCCACATTAAATAGGTATTCACTGTTCCGCAGAGCAGATTGCCCTTCTCCAGGGATTTCCGTGCTGATTTTACATTTTCTATCGCCCATTTTATCTTTGAGGCAGAGTAGTAAGGTGAAAGCGGGAGTCCTGTACGTTCATGGATCGTTGCTCTATGGAAGGTCTTCTCAATACATAGATCTGTTCCCCTTGTATCTTGATGGCTAATTGCGTTGTAGAGTGGTTTGCCTGTAGATTTATCCCACAGGAGGATGGTGGAGGGTTGGTTAGCGATCGCTATGGCACTGATCTGATTCTTCTTTTTAGTGCCTATCTTCCTGAACATGGCCCGTATAACGTTCAACTGGCCTTTCAGGATATCTTCGGGGCGGTATTCCACCCACCCTGTTTTGAGGTGAATGGGTTTAAGGGGACATTCTGTCTGTTCTATGACCTTCCCATTATCATCAACAAGGGTTGCCTTTGATTCTGTGATACCCTGATTGAGTACAAGAATGTATTGCCCCATTTGTCCTATTTCCCGATAATTTTTTGGGCTATCGTAGCAAGTTGGGTGTATAAAGTCAACCTATCTGTTTCTATATGTCAACCTGGCTGTTTCTATAGTTACTCTTCATTTGAAATTTGATTTGACATTTGACAAATTATATTGCTTTTGATAGGTATGTGATGGCAATAAGAGGGGGAGTGTTCAATATAGAAACAGAAGATTCGATAATCCGGCCAAGGTTGTCTCCCCGCGAGAGGAGGTTTGAGTGGTGGAGGCAGACGATTGGTCTTTTTGCAGGTCCTGTCATTTTTTTGATCCTCTACCTGATCCCTACCCCTTCCTTGTCTAAGGAAGGGCATGTACTGGGTGCTATACTCGGACTTGTTATTACATTCTGGATATCCGAGGCCGTACCCATACCGGTTACAGCACTCCTTGGGGCCGTACTTTGCGTCATCCTGGGGGTAGCCCCTGCAAAGACCGTCTTTGCCCCGTTTGCAGACCCCATCATCTTTTTATTTGTCGGAAGCTTTATCATAGCCAGGGCCATGAGTATCCATAAGTTAGACCGTAGATTTGCCTTATACATCTTTTCGATCAAAGAGATCGGGGGAAATCCTTCAAGGATTTTGATTGCATGCGGCGGAGTAGTGGCGCTCATTTCCATGTGGATCAGCAATACGGCTGCTACGGCCATCATGCTGCCTATATGCGTAGGTATAATCAGGGCAATCAGCAAGGCGTCTCTGGATGCCAGCTTAAAGTACAGGGCAGGGGTTATGCTGATGATAGCCTATGGAGCCTCGATCGGCGGAATCGCGACCCCGGTCGGTTCGCCCCCTAATCTGATCGCGATGGGCATGATAGAATCTATTGCCCACTATCGAATCACCTTCTTTCAATGGATGGCGCTTGGGGTACCCCTCTTGATTATCATGTTTATAACTCTTTCAATCATTCTGAGGTTTTTACACCCACCCCCTGAGGGGACCTTATCTAATACCGCAGAACTGACAGCAGGTACAGGGGAAGATATGGGGATATGGAGCAGGGGAGAGGTCTATACCCTGGTCTCTTTTTGTATGGCGATCGTCTTATGGATACTCCCCGGCGTCGTTGCTGCCCTCCTGGGGGTAGAATCAGATGTCTATAAGTCCGTAAAAGGGGTGCTCGATGAAGGGGTTGTGGCACTCCTTGCAGCCTCCCTCCTGTTTGTCTTACCGATTGACTGGGGTACAAGGACATTTGCGATGACATGGGATCAGGCCGTAAAAATAGACTGGGGGACTATCATGCTCTTTGGCGGGGGGTTGAGTCTGGGAAAATTGATGTTTGATACGGGGGTAGCCAGGGTCATAGGGGCAAGGTTGACAGAGCTGGCAGGGGTGGAGGGGCTCTGGGGTGTTACGGCATTATCAATAGTCCTTGGGATCTTGGTCAGTGAGGCAACGTCAAATACCGCCTCTGCAAGCATGGTCATACCCGTGATGATCGCAGTGTCCCAGGCCGCAGGTGTCTCTCCGATACCTCCTGCCTTAGGGGGATGCCTCGGCGCCAGTTTTGGTTTTATGCTGCCTGTGTCCACGCCCCCCAATGCTATCGTATACGGCTCCGGGATGGTCCCTATATTGTCTATGGTCAGAGCCGGTATCTTATTTGATATCCTTGGATTCTTCATAATATGGTCGGGCCTGAGAATTCTCTGTCCTCTTCTTGGGCTTATTTAACGACCTCCGCGGTTCGCAAAATCCCCTCTTCATGAAGTTTCTCCCCCGGGCAGAAGCATCCATTAAGTTTTAGTCTTTCTTCAACGATATAGTGTTGGGTTATTTATTTAACCGTTGTAAAATCCCATGAAACGATTCTCCCTTAAACAGCACTGGAAGATGCTGCTGATCATCAGCGGTTCGCTGGTTGCCCTGATGCTGGTCCTGCTGATTGGTTCAAAGCTGATCCTCCTCGACAGTTTTGTTCGACTTGAGAAAGAAAATATGGAGAAGAATATGGAGAGGGCGATGAATGCCATCCAGGGAGAGCTCACTCATTTAAGCTCCATTACCGGTGATTATGCAGGATGGGATGATAGCTACCAGTTTATCCAGGAGGGGAACAAGGATTTTATTAACGCCAATATCCCGGATACGATCTTTCCCACGCTCCGCATCAATATGCTGATCTATGTAAAAAACAGCGGCCAGATCGTTTATTCCAGGGGATATGATCGTGAGAAGGGAGAGGGAGTGCCTCTCCCGGATAGTTTGCTTGGACAGATCTCGGACAAGAGCCCCTTGGTTGTACATAAAGATACCAGCAGTATTGTTACCGGTATATTGACACTCCCTGAAGGCTTAGTGCTGGTCGCCTCAAGGCCTGTCCTGACCAATGACTACAAGGGGCCCATTCACGGGGCGCTCATCATGGGGCGCTATCTCGATGCTGACGAATTAAATCTGCTTGCCACGAACACAAGACTTTCTCTGAGTGTCCACCCGATTGACAAGGGTTCTATGCCGGCAGATGTTGCGATGGTCCGGAATGAACTCTCCAGCTCCGGCCCTGCCCTGGTCCGACCGCTGAGCAGGGACTCTGTTGCGGCCTACGCATTGGTCAAAGATATTTATGACAAGGGGGCATTTGTGTTCAAGGTGGATACCCCGCGCAATATATATCGGCAGGGGGTAGAGACGATCCGGTACATCTTTTTATGGTTTCTTGTCGTTGGCGTTATATTTTCTATAGTAAGCTTTTTGCTCTTTGAAAAATTGGCGTTTGTGCGGCGCAAGGAAAAGGAGTCTGAAGAGCGCTATCGGTCTGTAGTCAAACAGGCCGCTGAAGGGATATTGATGGTTTCGCTCGATGATAAGAGGATTATCGAGGGGAATCAGGCATTTTATGATCTGACAGGATATACACCAAAAGAAGCAGCGAACATGACCCTGTATGACATTACCCCGGAAGAACGGCAGAAGGTGGACTCTGAGGCAGAGCGTATCTTACGGGAAAAGAGGGAGATGCGGTTGCGCCACAAGGACGGCTCTTTTGTGGAAGTGGAACTGAGCGCAAATCAGATACCCTATCAGGATACAGATGTCCTCTGTCTTGTAGTGTATGATATTACTGAACGTAAACGTTTTGAAGAGCAGTTGATGCATCAGGCGACCCATGATCCTCTGACCGGTCTTGTCAATAGAAACCTCCTTAACGACCGGTTGACTCAGGCCATCGCCTATCAGAAGCGCAAAAACCAGATCATTGCTGTGATGCTCCTTGACCTCGATGAGTTTAAGATTATCAATGATACCATGGGGCATCATACTGGAGATGTCCTCCTCCAGGAGGTGGCGGAGAGGTTACAGAAGGCTGTCAGAAGTTATGATACCGTAGCTCGGCTGGGTGGAGATGAGTTTGCGATCATCTTTGCAGATGTGGGCAATCACCAGGATATTATGACAATAGCCCAAAATATCCTTAATCTTTTTTCATCACCTTTCAAGCTGAATGAACATGAGATCGTTATCAGTACAAGTATAGGTATCTCTCTCTATCCCTTAGACGGAGATAACATAGAGACCCTGTTGATGAAGGCGGATACGGCCTTATACTACAGTAAAGGACAGGGGAGGAACAATTATCACTTTTTTGCGGCTGAGATGAATAAAAAGGTTAACGACAGACTTATAATAGAGACGCGCCTGCGTAAGGCCATCGAGAAGGGGGAATTTCTCCTCCATTATCAACCCAAGGTGACTTCAACCACAGGAAAGATCTGTGGGATGGAGGCGCTTATCCGATGGCAACACCCCGAATCCGGCCTTATCCCGCCACTCGAGTTTATTCCAATAGCCGAGGAGACCGGTCTGATCATCCCTATCGGAGAATGGTGCCTCCGCACAGCCTGCAGACAGACCAAACAATGGCAGGATGAGGGATATCCGTCTTTAAAAGTGTCCGTGAACCTCTCGGGCAGGCAATTTGCACAGGATAACCTGGTAAAGACGGTGCAGGATATCCTTCATGAGACGGGTTTCGACCCACATTATCTTGAGCTGGAACTGACAGAGAGTATCCTGATACAGCATGAGGAGAAGATTATAAAAAAGCTCAATGCATTGAAGGATCTGGGGATCCTTATTTCTATGGATGATTTCGGTACAGGCTATTCATCCTTGAGCTATCTGAAAAGATTCCCCATTGGGGAGCTCAAGATCGACAGATCCTTTATAAAAGATGTTACGAGCAATCCGGATGATGCCGCTCTTGTCGAGGCAATCCTGTCCATGGCACGCAGTCTGAAATTAAAGACTGTTGCAGAGGGGGTAGAGACCTTAGAGCAACTCATGTTCTTAGTAGAGCATAAATGTGAGGTCATACAAGGGTACTACTTCAGCCGGCCGTTACCTCCGGAATCTTTTGCAGCCCTCCTTGCGGCGGAGAGACAGATTAAGGCAGGAATGACCGTGAACCGGTCATAACGACTACCACTACATCTGTGTGCTACTGTAGAAGGCATAACTGCCAATCCCCATGAGGATGATATTTGCCATCCACGCGGAAAGAATGGGTGGGATATAGCCTGCATATCCCATATGGAGTGATAGAGAGAAGCAGACCCAGTAGAGCAGGCTCACAAGGATGCAGAGTCCTATCCCCGGAGCCATACCACCGAGTCTTTTCATGTTCAGAGCTAATGATATCCCAATAACAGTCATTATAAAACCTGCGAACGGGAAAGATGTCTTTGCATAGAGATCAACGGCAAGCCTTCTTATCTCATATCCTTCTTTCTGTATCTTCTTTATGTAGTCCCTCAGCACACTGAATCTTGTCTCTGAGGCCTGTACCACGGCATGTCTGACATCCTTAAGGTCAAAGGGAAATTGTATGGGGAGTTTCTCAAAGGCATCTACGGTCATTACATTAGTGTTGGTGCTATGAAATGTCCGCCGTATGCCTGATTGTAAATACCATTGTCCATTTTCCAGCATAGCCTTATCCGCTGAGATACTCTCCCTGATACGAAAGTCAGGATAGAGGGAGTGGACAGTGACTTTCCACAGAATTTTTTTATCAGAGTCGATAAATCTGACATTATATAATGTATAGTTTCCAGATTTAAACCAGAGGCTATCTTCTTTAAAAAATGTTTCCTCCTTCCTTTTTTCTGTCTTTCTCTTAATATCGTCTGCCCTCTTATTGGCGACAGGTACAATGACATCATTCAGGAAAAATATCAGTATAGAGATAATCAGGGTTCCTGTAAGTATGGATGAAGTGATGTGCAGTGAGCTTAATCCGCCTGAACGCATTGCAGTAACCTCATTGTATTTTATAAATAGTCCTAAATTGAGGAAAGAGGCAAATAACAGGGATAAGGGGACTATATAATAGATGGACTGAGGAAGCCGAAGGAGAAAGTATTTGATGATTGTGATAAAATCCGCATGGTTTTTTGTAAAGTCACTCAAGTTCTCAAATAGATCAACCACCATATAGACGGTCGTAAGACCTGCTGATATCAACAGAAATATTTTCAGAAATTCTATGGTCACGTATCTGCTAATTATTCTCATAGTTCACCACCGGGACACTTTCGTGACCGCAAATATAGCCAGCAGGAGGAAAAACACTAAAGGCATCCAGGCCGCTGCGATAGGGTTTATTATCCCTTCGACAGCGATAATTTCAAGACCTGTGTCCATGACATAATAGAAAAGAACGATAAAGATGCTTAGTATGAATCCGGCGAACCTGCTTGAGTATCTGGATTTGATGCCCACAGGGACTCCAAGAATACCCAGGACCAGCACTACTGCCGGCAGGGAAAACTTCTTGTGAAATTCTATCATCAGTCTCCGGAAGTCTCTGATGTTTCCTTCTGCCTTTTTAGATTCTAATTTCTTCTTTAGTTCTCCAGGACTCATCCCCCAGACTTCCTTAAAGAGCCTGATATTCTGGATTGATTTTGTCGTTTCTATCTTCATATAGTATGTGGAGAATGTAGCAATTTGATAGTTTGTTCTATCCTGGGGTTCAAAGTAGATGCGGCCATCCTTAAGTCTCAGGAATAGATTTTCAGATACGGGATCGTTCAGAAAAGCACCCTCTTTGGCAGTGATGATCCTTGATTCATCGCCTGATCTGTCAGAGATAAGAACTCCTTCCAGGACGTCATTCTTTTTGAGTCTTTTTACATAGACCAGGAGGTTGAACAGGTTGTTAAACACGCCCTCCTCAAGCCCCAGGTTTCTCTGGTTTTTAAGTATCTCGTAAGACTGTAATCGAATGTATCTATTGGCCATGGGTTGAAGTATCGTAGAGGAGAACAGGGATATAAGCAGGGCCGCAAAAGAAAACAGGATTACCGGCAAAAGCATACGGTAGATACTGATCCCTGCCGATCTCATCGCCGTGAACTCATGATCTGTATGTAGTCTGCTGAATGTCATGGTGGATGAGATCAACATAGAAAGCGGTATTGCCATCACTAAGAAAAGGGGTATAATGAAGGGCGCAAATCTGATGAGCACTAAGAAACTGATGCCGGTTTCAGCGGCTATCCTGGACAGCCGCAACATCTGTTGCATGAGGAGTGTCGACATCAGCAGGGTGATACTCAGGGTAAATGCAATGGCAAGTTCCCGGAGGATATACCTGTCTATGATTTTCAGCATGTGCTTACTATAGTTTTTTTATCACCTCTTGTAAATAGGAGTCCTATGAAAACAGGGTTCAGTGCCTATAAAGAATATCTGGATAAGCGGGTTCAATGTTATCCATTTATACATGAAATAATAGCTTTCTACAAAGGCCTCTTTGACATATGGGATAAGGCCCAACCGGATGACCTTTCCCTCTTACTTGTCCTTGAGAGATTTTCAAGGGGACGACATCTACTTGCTGTTGAGAATATAGGAAATGTTAAATTCAAGAATAGTGCGGATACGGCAAAGAATATTTTCACGTTGATGGAGGGATTAAAGGGGAAAAAGGCAACGGGTATGGCTGGTCTCACGGTGAAGGAGATTATTAATTTTATAGCAGAGAGTTTGTCCAGAGAGGATCGGTTTAGAAATGCTCTTCTGAAATGGATACTCAAACCCTCTTTCAGATATACCATGAAGGCGTTCAATCTCCCGATAGGTAAAGGAGATGAAAAGAGGGGTGCATGGAATGTCGGGCGGTGCCCTGTCTGCTATTCTCCACCTGGGATGGCACTGATTGGTCGCATGAAAGAGGAGGAAATAGAACAGCGTTATTTGTCCTGCTGCTTTTGCGGGTATCAATGGCGATTTGACAGGGTTGCTTGTCCTGGTTGTGGGAATGATAAACCTGAGAAGCTTGGTCTTTTTGTGGGAGAGGCCGGTTTCGATCAGGGGACCAGGGCAGTAAGCTGTGAGGAGTGTAAGACCTATATAAAGACCATCTTTATAACATGCCGTGAGAATAGTAAAAGCCCTATGGATTTAGATATGGATATAGAGGATGTGGCCACAATCCCTCTGGACATGATAGCTGAACAACGGGGTTATACGGCACTCTGCCAGCACTCTGTTGAAGCCTGAGATAACCAGCGCTAAAACTTCTTGCAAAAAAATCCGTGGCTATGTTAAGATAGCTACACAATGTCTGGGCTTGTTAAAGAAAAGAATCTTTTAGCCAGGTCAGCCTACCACTATGAGATTGCCGATGTAAAGGAACCCAATCTCTTCAGAGAGTTTTTCCCTTATGTAGAAGTTCCCAAGATTCCGTTTAATCACCGGACGGTCCCCATGAATACCCCTGAGGAATTCTGGATAACGGATACCACATTCAGAGATGGTCAGCAGTCAAGACCGCCATACGGTATTCAACAGATCGTTAATATCTATGATATGCTCCACAGATTGGGCGGACCGAAGGGAATTATAAGGCAGTGCGAGTTTTTTCTCTATAATAAAAAAGACAGGGATGCCGTCGAGAAGTGCCTTGAACGGGGTTATGAATATCCGGTGATCACCGGATGGATCAGGGCTGCTAAGGAAGATTTCCAGATTGTCAAGGAGATAGGTCTCAAGGAGACCGGCATCCTGATGTCATGCTCAGATTATCATGTCTTCTTAAAACTGGGGATGAACAGGCGTGAGGCTGCCAACAAATATCTTGATATCGTCAGTACCGCCTTGGAGTCAGGCATTACACCCCGTTGTCATCTTGAGGATATTACACGTGCGGATTATTATGGTTTTGTTATTCCTCTGGTTCAGAGACTCATGGAACTCTCTGAGCAGAGCGGTATACCGGTTAAGGTCAGGGCATGTGATACCATGGGGTATGGTGTTCCCTATGCAGGGGCTTCTACGCCTCGTGGTGTTCCGGAGCTTATCTACGGTCTTGTGCACTATGGCGGGGTTCCTTCAGAACAGCTTGAATGGCATGGGCATAATGATTTTCATAAGGCATTGATCAATGCGACTACCGCATGGGTCTATGGATGCTGCGGGGCAAATGGGGTCATGCTCGGTTTTGGTGAGAGGACCGGTAATACCCCTGTAGAGGCACTGATCATGGAGTATATCGCATTAAGGGGGGAGACAAACGGAGTGGATACAACTGTGATCACCGAATTGGCCGAATATTTTCACAAAGAGCTTGGGGTCCAGATTCCTGCCAATTACCCCTTTATAGGTGCAGACTTCAATAATACCAGTGCAGGGATCCATGCGGACGGGGCTTTAAAGAACGAGGAAATATACAACATCTTTGATACGGTTAAACTCCTGAAACGGCCTATGGGTATTACGATTACGGATAAATCAGGTATTGCCGGGATTGCATACTGGGTCAATAGTCATATGGGGTTAGAGGGTGATAAAAAAGTGGATAAGAAGCACCTGGGAATTGAAAAGATATACAAGTGGGTAATGGAGCAATACGAAAAAGGGAGATTGACCGCGATATCTTCGGATGAGATGTATGTACAGACCAAAAAACATCTGGCAGAATATTTTGGTTCAGAGCTTAGCCGTTTGAAGAAAAGGGCTGAGGATATTGCTGTGCCCCTGGCGGAAGAGATTATTGAGCATCCTTCCTTTAAGGCGTTCAACTTAGAGCAGATGGAACCCCTGATGCAGAAGTTATTGGATGATAATCCATTTATACAATTCGCCTATGTGGTAGATCTCAAAGGAAGACAGTTGACGAAAAACATAACTCAGATAACGGACACGACAAAATATCAGAAGTTTGGTGTTGGGGAAGATTTTTCTAACAGGCCTTGGTTTATAGCGCCCTTAAAGGGTGGGAAGACCTATACTACCGATTTTTACAAGTCCATAGTAACCGATGCATTGTGTATTACCATATCAACCCCGGTTCGGGACAATGCCGGGACGATGATGGGTATTTTTGGTGTTGATTTAAAGTTTGAAGAGGTTTTAAAAATTGAGCGGAGGATGGAATCCGGCAGATCTTTCGAAGATGAGGGAAAAGGTGGAGTAGAGGGGGAAATTGTTTAAGTTGGTTCTATAGGAGGGAGATGGGGTTGGGAAGACGAAAAAAGGTGTGCATTATAGGTTCTGGAAATGTGGGAGCATCTGCGGCTCAAAGGATCATGGAGAAATCCCTTGCCGACGTGGTGCTGTTCGATATTGTTGAAGGAGTTCCGCAAGGAAAGGCACTTGATATATCAGAGGCAGCCCCTATTACGGGGTCGGATATCAGTGTTATCGGTAGTAATAACTACGATGATACAGCAGGATCAGACATTGTAGTAATAACGGCGGGCCTTGCGAGGAAGCCAGGCATGACCCGGAAGGACCTGTTGGAGAAGAATGCTGGCATTATCAGAGGGGTTACCAAAGAGGTGGTAAAGCGATCACCGGACTCGATCCTGATCGTGGTCACCAACCCCATGGACCTTATGACTTATTTAGGTTGGGAAGTTTCGGGTTTTCCAAAACATCGTGTGATGGGGATGGGCGGGGCCCTTGATTCAGCACGATTCAGGTGTTTTATCTCAAATGAACTCCAAGTGTCAGTAGAGAATGTTCATGCCTTTGTGCTCGGTGGGCATGGAGACCTGATGGTGCCGCTCACAAGGTATTCGACTGTTGCCGGAGTTCCTGTCGATGAACTGATCGATAAGGCAAGACTTGCCGGGATAGTGGAGCGGACAAGATTTGGCGGGGCTGAGATTGTCGATCTTCTTAAGACGGGGAGTGCTTATGTTGCCCCCGCGGCGGCCATTACTGAGATGGTAGAGGCCATACTTCTGGATAAGAAAAAGATAATCCCTTGTGCTGCTTACTTAGAAGGGGAGTATGGGATTAAAGACCTCTTTGCCGGAGTTCCTGTCATGCTTGGCAGTTTAGGGGTGGAAAAGGTCATAGAGATTAAATTAACTAATGAGGAGAGAGATGCCTTCTTTAATTCCGTTGACAGGATCAGAAGCGGCGTAGAAGAGATTAAACAGATATCGGGTCTGAGATGAGTAGAATACACTACAATGATATCGTAGACAAGATAAGGGAGATGTGCATTGAGTCGAATTACAGCCTCAGCAAGGATGTGATGGCAGCCTACGAGAAGGCGCTGGAGACAGAGAAATCTCCTCTTGGCCAGGAAGTTTTGAGTCAGATTATGGAGAACGCCAGGATTGCGGATAAAGAGGGTGTGCCGCTTTGCCAGGATACGGGCCTTGCTGTATTTTTTGTTGAGGTTGGACAAGATGTCTCTATTGTAGGGGGGCTTCTTAATGATGCAATCAATGAGGGTGTAAGGCAAGGGTATCATGCGGGGTACCTCCGGAAATCAGTGGTACAGGACCCCATCTTTGAGAGAAGAAACACATCGGATAATACGCCGGCTATTATTCATGCGGAGATTGTAGCAGGAGATAGGCTCAAGATTATGCTGGATATTGCTGGTGGCGGGTGTGAAAATATGGCAGCTCTGAAGATGCTTCGACCTTCGGATGGATTAGAGGGAGTGAAGTATTTTGTTGTAGAGACAGTAAGGAATGCGGGAGCAAATCCATGTCCCCCTGTTGTCGTCGGAGTTGGGATTGGCGGGGACTTTGAGAAGGTGGCGATGCTGGCAAAGAAGGCCTTACTGAGGCCGGTTGGACAACCGAATTCCAAATTAGAGGTTGCGGCACTTGAGGAGGACTTATTGAAGAGGGTGAACCAACTCGGCATAGGGCCTGTGGGATTGGGCGGGGTGGTCACAGCCCTTGCAGTCCATATAGAGATACATCCATGCCATATAGCCAGCTTACCTGTAGCCGTTAATTTAGGATGTCATTCAAGCAGACATAAGAACATAACCCTATGATAGAGACTAAAAAGATAACAACTCCCCTTAGAGAAGATGTCATAGCCGGGTTAAAGGCTGGAGATAAGGTGGAAATAACAGGTACCTTCTATACTGCACGTGATGCTGCCCATAAAAGGCTCGTCAAGATGATCAAGGAAGGGGAAAATCTGCCATTCGATCTCAGAGGTCAGATTATATATTTTGTAGGGCCAACGCCTCCCAAACCTGGAATGCCTATAGGCTCCGCAGGTCCAACGACAAGTGGGAGAATGGATCTCTATTCCCCCAGTCTTATAGAACTTGGACTTAAAGGTATGATAGGAAAGGGGGCAAGGACAAAAGAGGTCATAGATGTGATGAGAAAACATCGGTGCGTTTACTTCGCAGCCATTGGCGGTGTAGCGGCACTCCTTTCAAAAAAGATAAAAAAAGCTGAGATCATTGCCTTTGAAGACCTTGGCACCGAGGCAATCAGGATATTGGAAGTGAGAGATTTTCCAGCCATAGTCATCAATGATATATATGGTGGAGACCTCTATAAGGAAGGTCTAAAACAGTATTCATCGCTTGCATAGGGGATGTGTCTCAAAGACAAAGAATTCCCTTCCTGCCATGCAAGATTCATGCTGAAAATTCTTTACTTGAGTTTTAGGGTATGTTATCATTCATCTCATAAAATTCATAGAGATGATTATTGATAAACTGAACAAGTGGTTTTTTCTCTCCATCTTTTTGATAATGATGGTCGTTGTTGTGATAGGTATTACAAAAGAAAAAAGACCCAAAAAGATCGAAATGATGGAAACTGTGTCCATAGGAGATTTGACCCAACGCATAGAAGATCTTCATCTGATCCATTTCAGGAGGGAAGATGTTGATTGGGAATTGGCGGCCCAAAATGTCGTTATTCATAACGGGGAAGAGGATGCCTCAATTCAGGACATAGATATTACTTATGTAACAAAGGGGGGTACGCGGGTCAGGTTTCTTGCCACAAAGGGGGGCTATAGTATCATCAAGAATATCTTCTCTGTGGAAGAAAATGGAGGAGTGGATATAAAGGTCGGTCAGGGGATTACGATAAAATCGGATAATCTTGTCTGGTCAGGGGATAAGAAGGAGATTTATAGCGAGGGGAAGATTCAAGTTATTGGAGAAAAGTTTATTCTTGAAGGGGAAGATCTTTTAGCTAACGTTGATGATGGAGTGTATGAGATTAATAAGAATATTAAGGCGACTGTTTGGCCATAGACATGCGGTAATAATTGGAATAGCCCTACCGATATTCTTAGGTGCTGTTTCAATTATAACTGGAGAAGAGACGGTCGCCACACGTTTTATCAGCAAGGAGGCGGGGGGGGCGTTATCCATTACATCTAAGAAGATGACCCTTGTAAATCAGGAGAATATGATCAAATTTGAAGGAGATGTTGTCTTAGAACGTGACTCAATGATAATAAAGGCGAAAAAGGTTGATGTGGTGTTTGCTCCTTTGTCAGAGAAGGAACAAGGATTTGTAGATACGGCAGATAAAAAGAGGGAACTTTCCACAATAACCGCAACAGGCGATGTTGAGTTTGTCCAGGGTAGAAGGACCATTCTATCCCAAAAGGTCCTTTATAATAGAAGGGATGAAAAGATGATCTTTACAGGTTCACCCAATATACGTGAGGGAGAAGATGAACTTAAAGGTGAAAGGATTACTGTCTATATCAGGGAGGACAGGGTGGTTGTGGATGGAGGAGAGGCTATAATTCACCCGCGGTAGGACTACATAGAAGGTTTGAAATGACGACACTACAGGTTGAGAACTTAGAAAAATACCGCAGAGGCCGCAGAGTGGTAAACAAGGTAAGTCTTACTGTAGGCAGAGGGGAAGTCGTCGGTCTTCTTGGACCTAATGGGGCAGGAAAGACGACAGTATTCTCAATTATTACTGGAATTTTCAGACCTTCTGCCGGAAGGATATTTTTAGGTGGCACTGAAATATCCCATTTACCTGCCTACAAGCGCGCACGTTTAGGGTTATGCTATTTACCTCAGGAACCTTCTATTTTCAGAAAACTAACTGTAGAAGAGAACATCATGTCCATTTTGGAGTTTCAACCGGCCTCTTCCTATGAGCGCAAGGATAGACTGAACGCACTTTCTGCAGAGTTCAGCATAGGGCACCTATTCGGACAAATGGCAGTGACATTGTCCGGAGGGGAGAGGAGAAGAGTTGAGATTGCCAGGGCGCTTGCCGCATCCCCAATATTCATGCTTCTCGATGAACCCTTCGCAGGGATTGACCCTATTTCTGTAGCAGACCTTCAGCAAATTATTCTTCAGTTAAAGAATAAAAATATAGGCATATTAATTACAGATCATAATGTGCAGCATACCATGGAAGTTTGTGATAGAGTTTACATCATCAATGAGGGGATTATATTAAAATCTGGTACCCCATATGAGATTGCAAATAGTGCAGAGGTTAGATCTACATATTTGGGAGAGAAATTCAGATTGAATTTTGAGGAGACTTTGACTGACAGCGGGAAGGAGAAAAGATGGATACCAAATTAGACATAAGGCTTGCTCAGAAACTTATAATGACTCCTCAACTTCAGCAGGCCATAAAACTCCTTCAACTTTCCAAACTGGAGTTAGAGCAAATCATTGACCAGACACTCTTAGAGAATCCTGTACTTGAAGAGACTGCGGTAGAAAATACAGAAATAGACGAGGATGACACCTACAAGGCGTTGCAAACTTCCGAAGGCAGTACTTCTGCAGAGGAAGAAAGGACAGAAAGCATTTCGCCGCTAGATGGAGTTAGTCTGAAATGGGAAGATTATTTTGATGAAGACAAGGGCGATAACCGAGAATTAGGCTATATTAAGGAAAATGAGGAGGAGATTCAAGCATACGATCAAAACCTATCCAGGCCTTCTTCACTTTACGATCATCTTGTGTGGCAACTTAATCTCTCTAAATCTGATCAAAAGGTTCGGGAGATGGGTGAGATTATTATTGGCAATATTGATGAGAATGGCTATCTTCAGGTGACCTTGGAGGAGTTAGAGGCTTTGTGTGGAGTGCCACGGGAAAAGGTCTTAGAGGTATTGACTTTTATTCAGAGTTTTGACCCTCCCGGGATTGCGGCCAGGGACCTCCAGGAGTGTCTGCTGATCCAGATTACGCAAATGGGGTTTCAAGGCACTATTGTTGAAACAATTGTTGCAGAACATCTGAGTGATTTCGAGAAGAAACGGTTTCCTGTTTTAGCGCGTAAACTAGGAATTACTTTAGAAGACTTATCCCATGCCATCAGGGTTATAGAAAGACTTGAACCAAAACCTGGTAGATCTTTCCATTCTCCTGATAATGCTTATATTGTGCCAGATGTGTTTGTCATAAAACATGAAGGTGAATATATTGTTCTGTTAAACGAGGATGGCTTACCGAGACTCCGTATAAATCCGGTATACAGGAGAATGTTAAAGGGAAATAGCGGACTTGGAGGAGAAGAGCGAAACTATTTAGAGGATAAGTTCCGATCGGCAATCTGGATGATAAGAAGTATAGAACAACGTAACAGGACTATATATAAAGTGACCCAGAGCATTGTAAAATGTCAGCTGGATTTTTTTGAGAAAGGGGTTAGTTATTTAAAGCCTCTTACTTTGAAGGAAATTGCAGAAGACATCATGATGCATGAATCCACAGTAAGCCGGGTTACGAACAATAAATATATGTGTACACCTCAAGGTATTTTTGAACTAAAATATTTTTTTAGTAGTGGTCTTGCAACAGCTGATGGCGATAGTTGTTCATCAAGAAGTGTCAGGGACCTGATCTCCAGGTTTATTGCTGAAGAAAATTCGAGTAAACCGTACAGTGATCAACAAATAATGAAGTTTTTAAAGGACCGGCAGATAGAGATTGCACGAAGAACAGTTGCTAAGTATAGAAAGGAGTTAAGAATTCCTTCTGCAAGTAGGCGGAGAAAATTAATAATATGAGATTTGAAAACCTCCGCGTTGTTGTCATCAGCGGCCTCTCTGGAGCAGGGAAGAGCAATGCGCTTAAGTGCTTTGAGGATTTAGGTTTTTTTTGTATCGATAATCTCCCTCCTCAACTCCTTCCCAAATTAGTAGAATTATGTACTCAGACTGGCAGTGAGATTAACAGGATCGCTTTAGGGATAGATATACGTGAGAGGGAGTTTCTATGTAATTTTGAAGGCGTCTTAAATGATCTGATAAAGAATGGCTATCCTATAGAGATTGTCTATATTTATGCCAGGGACGAAGTGCTGGTTAGACGCTTTAGCGAGACAAGAAGACCCCATCCATTGGCAAAGGACAAATCCGTTACTGAGGGGATTAAGCTGGAACGTGATAGGTTAAAGTGGTTATACGACAAGTCCTCTCTGATCATAGATACTTCAGATTTCAGTATTCATCAACTTAAAGCGGAACTTTCAAGACATTTCCTGGAAAAAGCAAGAGATAAAAAGGTGGTAGTTAATATTATCTCGTTTGGCTTTAAGTACGGAGTACCTTATGATATAGACTTGTTGTTTGATATACGATTTCTACCGAATCCTAATTTTGTTTCGCATCTTACACTTATGACCGGGAGGGATCGGGCTGTATCAGATTACTTACTATCAAATTCTCAGACCAGGCTATTCTTAGAAAAGTTCTTTCAGTTTATAGATTTTCTCATGCCGCAATATGAGCATGAGGGGAGATACTATCTTAATATCGGAATAGGATGTACCGGGGGGAGACACAGGTCAGTCTTTATAGGCGAGGCCCTTGAACGGCATATTAACGATAAGGGTTTTGCTACAACATTACGCCATCGAGACGTCGAGCGAGAGAGATCTTAAAAATGCCTACATATATAATCGCAATTACCGGTGCCAGTGGGGCTATCTATGGGATAAGACTATTGGAGTACATGCTAAAAAAGGGGCTTAAAATTCATCTTACGATTACGAAAGAGGGCTTGTATATCTTGAGAGAGGAGATAGGAGTCTTATGGGAAGGGAAAGAATGTGAGATTAATGCACTTATTTGTAACTATTATGGTGTTTCAAGAGATACACTTTGCTACTATGATGAGACTAATCTTACTGCAACAATAGCCAGTGGTTCAGTACAAACAGATGGGATGATAGTGGTCCCGTGTTCTATGAAGGTCACTTCATCTATAGCCTGTGGCTTTGCCTCTAATCTTGTTGAGCGTGCTGCCGATGTTATCTTAAAGGAGAAGAGACCTTTGATCATCGTACCACGCGAGACTCCTTTGAACAGCATACATCTACGCAACCTGCTAACCCTTTCTGACATGGGTGTCCATGTCATTCCGGCTATGCCGGCATTCTACACTAAACCTACAACAGTAGCAGACATTGTAGACTTTGTTGTCGGACGCATATTAGATAGTCTACATATAGAAAATAACCTGTTTAAAAGATGGATGGATTCAAAATAGTCTGGGCAGCATTAAAAGCTTGACTCTACTTATTATATTAAGTATATTTACGCTACCAATCTAAACCAGTTATATGAAGGGAAATAAAAAATACTATGCAAAAGATATCTGCACTATTTTTGACATTTCCAAGGCTACCCTTTTTAAATGGGAAGGTGAGGGGCGTATATCCAATATAGGCAGGGATTGGCGAAATTGGCGTATATATACTGAGGAGAACATTGAGGAAATAAAAAAGGTTATTAAATCTAAAGAAAAGAGATAAAGATATGTTGTTTACTAAAAAAAGAAAAACGATAGGGGTTGATATTGGTTCAAGTTCGATCAAGGTAATACAGTTAACAGATAATACTGGTGGTTATACTTTGTCTAGGTTTGGTATGGCTTCACTTGCCCCGGAGATAATCGTCGATGGAACCATTATGGATTCTGTTCGATGTGTAGAAGCATTACAAAGCCTTATTAAAGAGCAGTCTATATCCGCTAAGGATGCAGTGATTTCTGTATCTGGGCATTCTGTTATCGTTAAGAGGGTTAGTCTTCCTCAGATGACTGAGGAAGAACTGGCAGAATCTATTAAATGGGAGGCAGAACAGTATATTCCTTTTGACATAAATGATGTTAATACTGACTTTCAGATACTAAATACCTTTATTGACCCTGAGGGAAAACCCCAGATGAATGTCTTGTTGGCTGTGGTGAAAAAAGACAAACTCGCTGAATATACTTCTCTCGTTGTAGAGGCAGGTCTTCGACCAGTAATTGTGGATATTGACTCATTTGCGCTTGAAAATATGTATGGGATTAATTATGAGGTGAAGGAGGGAGAAACCGTTGCATTGATCAATATTGGAGCCAGTCTTACCAATATTAATATTCTCCAGAAA
>Ga0209342_10002499_pt1 | contig 19678 bp, 13 predicted proteins | sample RifCSP16_2_FD_184023 | JGI IMG/M metagenome (GOLD analysis project Ga0209342, IMG submission 184023) | Soil microbial communities from Rifle, Colorado - Rifle CSP2_sed 16_2 (SPAdes) (version 2) | ecosystem: Environmental > Terrestrial > Deep subsurface > Rock core/Sediment | place: Rifle... | reverse complement strand
TTGCCCTTGGGGCGGCGCGGCAGCAGCGGGACACCATTGCGCACGCGCGGGGCCCCCTTGGGCGCGAGCGCCTTCCGTGCCAGCTCTGAGAGCACCTGACCGGTGGTTGAGGCGCGGTTGGCAGCGATCTCCTTGGCGGCCAGGAGAACGTCGTCGTCGATGTCGAGGGTGGTTCTCATGGCGCTGATCATCAGACATCACGCATCTGATGTCAAGGCGCGTCTCAGCCGCTGGCCGTCCCACCCTGGCAGCCCTACCGATTCGGCTCAGCTGGCCTGCTTTCGAGCTTGAGCAGCCCCGGCGGGCGGACGTAGCCGAAATGGCCGCAGTCGGCCTTCGGAAACCGGAGCCCCCGCGCTCGACCATCCCTCCTCGCCCACGCCTTCCGGCAACTGGGGTCGGGTGAGAGTCGGCCATCATATAATGCCAGGGGAAGGACCGGTTCCCTCACCCGCCGGTCAGAGACGTTCTCTTGATGCGCGTCGGCTACGGACTCCTGCTCGCGTATGTCGGTGCAAGCCTCTGCCCGACGTCCGATCGCGACAGCGTCCACGACTCGACCCCGGCCGCGGCCGCAGCTCGAGTCGCCGGCCCCGGGTCCAGCGGGTACATCCTCTTCTCCCCACTGCTGTCGACCGTCACCTACCTGATCGATACGAAGGGACGGGTGGTTCACATCTGGGAGGGCGACTTCCCGCCGGGAGCCTCGGCCTATCTGCTCGACAACGGCCTGCTCCTCCGGCCGGCGCGCGACCCGGCGCTGTCCTTCTTCAGCGGCGGTGGCCAGGGAGGACGCATCCAGGAGTTCACCCGGGCGGGCGATCTGGTGTGGGACTTCGTCGTTGCCAGCAACCAAACGATGCAGCATCACGACGTTGCTCCGCTGCCCAACGGCAACGTTCTGGCCCTCGTCTGGGAGCGCAAGAGCCGCCAGCAGGCGATCTGGGCGGGCCGAAGGCCTGAGCTCGTCTCCGGCGCGGGACTGTGGCCCGACGGCGTTCTGGAGATCGCGCCTCAACCTCCGACGGGCGGGAAGATCGTGTGGGAATGGCACGTCTGGGACCATCTGATCCAGGATCAGGATCCCGCCCGACCCAGCTACGGCACGGTGTCCGACCATCCCGAGCTGGTGGACATCAACGCAGACCAGGCACCACCAACGCTCACCGCCGAGGCGCTGGAGCGGCTCCAGGCTCTGGGCTATGTCCAGCGTGGCGCGTCCCCGCGGGACCTCCAAGCCGACTACCTTCACACCAACTCGATCGCCTACAACCCCTGGCTCGACCAGATCGCGCTCAGCGTGTCCCGGCTCAACGAGCTGTGGGTCATCGATCACAGCACCACCACCGCGGAGGCCGCAGGCCACTCCGGTGGCCGCACTGGGCGAGGCGGCGACCTCGTCTATCGCTGGGGAAACCCTGGCACCTACGGTCGGGGCTTGGCAGAGCACCAGCGGCTCTTCGGCCAGCACGACGTGCGTTGGATCCCGGCAGGCCTGCCCGGCGCCGGAAACCTCATGGTGTTCGACAACGGGGCCGGTCGCCCCGGCGAAGCCTACTCTTCGGTGCTGGAGCTCACGCCGCCGCTGGCCGGCGGCGGGAGCTACACGCTCCTGCCCGGAGTTGCGTTCGGGCCGGCCAAGCCGACCTGGACCTACACGGCCCGGAACAGACGGTCCTTTTTCGCCGACTTCGTCTCGGGCGCCCACCGCCTGCCCAACGGGAACACCTTCATCTGCTCTGGGCCCAGCGGACGCTTCTTCGAAGTGACCCCGCAGGGCGACACCGTGTGGGAGTACCACAACCCGTTTTCAGGAGATGCTCCAAACCCTGCCGGGGACCCCCCACGCTCCGTGTTTCGAGCCACCCACCTCCCACCGCAGCATCCAGCCCTGGCAGGCCGGACCCTCAGGCCCCTGGTGCCACAGCCGCCACTGCTGGACACGAAGGCATCGCACAGGAAGCGATAGGTCGCGCGCCCGTAAGACGGCCGGCGGCCGCCTAGGAATCGACCGCGTACACTCGTATTGGCGTGCCGCCCTTGAACCGGTCCGGCCTGTTCTCCAGCTTCAGCACACCGCGCGGACACACCTGGGCGCACAGGCCGCAGCCGACGCAGGCGGCGCGGGTGAAGGACCGATTCGCCATCGCGTACAGCCGGACGTCGATGCCCATCTCACAGTAGGTCGAGCAATTGCCGCAGGCGATGCACATGTCGCTCTTGACGGTGATGCGGAAGCGGCCTAGCTTCTGGATCAGACCGAGCAGCGCTGCCATGGGACAGAAGAACCTGCACCAAACGCGGGTTCCCATGAGCGGGTAGAGGCCGACCCCCAGGACCCCTGACAGCATGGCCCCCACCACCAAGCCGTACCAGTTCTGCACCTGGAAGGCGAAGGCCGCGAACGCCGGGTGCTGCTTCCCTACCGCCCAGTTGACCCAGACGATACCGGTGGTGACCACGGCCACCACCAGGACGCTGTGGACGGAGACTCGCTCGATGCGCCAAGCGGTGGACGACTTGCTCGCGAGATGCCGGAAGGGCTCGCCGGCGGTGTTGGCGAGGCCTCCGCAGCCGCAGATCCAGGAGCAGTAGAACCGCTTGCCCAGGAAGTAGGCGAGAAGCGGAAACGCCACCAGCGAGCCGAGAAAGCTCCAGGCCAGGATCAGGAACGGCTGCTGCAGGATGAGCGAGGGATAGAAGTACTCGATCTTGAGCGGCCAGAAGTAGCTGAAGTAGTACTCCTGGGCCCGGAACACCTTCATCACCAGTGGCAGCGCGAAGGCGAGAACGACCTGCACCGCGACCACGGTTGTCGTCCGCACCCGCTGGTACGGGCTGTTCCTGCCGTGCCGTCGCAGGAAGTAGGCGCCGCCGACCAGCATGGCGAGGGTGTAGAGCAGGCCGTAGAGCGTCCACTTGCTGCCGAGGTGCAGCGCAGACGCCGCTTCCTGGAACACGTCCACGCGGAGGCCGAGCTTGGGGATGGGGCCGAAGTACGGCAGCAGGTAGGCTAGAGCGAGAAGCCCCGACAGCGCCCAGGCCACCGGCTGACGGGTGCCGGCCGGCCTTCGGTAGGTGTCGAGCAGCCCCGCCTGCATCAGGCCTCCCCCGCCGCGGTGACCCGCGCCTCGGGCCGGACAGAGAAGCGCGGCCAGAACTCTTCGTCGAACTGCGCCTCGTGGAGACGGCGGAGCACGTGATCGAGGCTGCGCCGCTCCTGGATCCACTCCAGCAGTGGCTCGTGGTTCCAGCGGCTGCCCAGCATGTTGAAGCCGACGACGCGATCGCCCTGACACACGATGCGCTGGCTTACCGGCTGTCCCGGCTGGCGCTGGAACCAGAACCGCACTTCGGGTCTCGGGTCGAGGGGCACACCCTCCGCCGTCACCAGCGCCGGCACCCAGCCGGCGGTGGTCCACTCCAGATCGAAGAACTTGGCCGAGTTGTACCAGGCGCCGCGGCGATAGGTCACCGGGTCGCCTGACATCGAGCGCGCCACCAGGCGGCCCTGGTCGCGAGCCGTGTACCAGAGCTGCTCGGGGCGACGGCTGCCGTCGTGCCAGGTGACGTTGGCGCAGTCGCCGGCAGCCCAGACGCCGGGGAGGGTGGTGCGCAGGGCGTCGTCGACCTCGATGGCGCCGGCCGTTGAGAGAGCCACGCCCGACCCCTGCAAGAAGGCGGTCTGGGGCACGACTCCGATGCACACGGCCACCAGGTCGCAGGGCACGACCTCCCCCGAAGCCCGCACCCCGCACACCTGGTCGCGATCGTCGCGCACCACGCCCTCGACCGCTGCGCCTAACCGCACATCGACGCCATGGGTCTGCATGTGCTCGGCGACCAGCGCCGACTCCCTCGAGTCGAGGGCCAGCGGGAAGTACCAGCTCTCGCGGATCAGGAAGCTGACGCTGAGCCCCCGCTGGCGGAGAATCTCCGCCACCTCGACGCCGATCAGGCCGCCGCCAATGACCACAGCACGCATTCCCGGCTTCGCCGCCTGATCGAGGGCGTTCAGGTCCTTGAGGGTCACGAAGCTGTGGACACCGGGGCCTTCCGAGCCGGGCCAGGGCGCGGGTCGAGCCCGGGAGCCCACGGCCAGCAGCAGGCGGTCGTAGTTGACGGCGCGGCCGTCCTCGAGGCACAGGGCCTTGCCGGCCGCGTCCAGCGAGATCACCCGACCGCGCACTCGGTCGAGGCGCATTCGCGGGTAGAGGCCATGATCGTAGGGCTCGCTGTCCCGTAGCGAGAGCTGGCCTGCGAAGAGGTACATGAGCGCCGGCCGCGAGAAGAGATGGTCGTGCTCCGTCGAGACCAGCGCGATCGGTGCCTCGGGGTCGCGTCCGCGCAGAGCCAGGGCGGCTTCCGTGCCGCAGATGCCGTTGCCGAGGATGACATAGCGCATGGGTCGGAACCTCCTGGTGAGTGGAACGATACCGGGGCGCGGGCGATTCCCACCCGGGCTGGCTTGAGGATACCCCGCGTCGTCTCGCCCCAGGCTCCGTAGCGCGGCTCCGTCGCAACCAAAAGCGGCGAAGCCGCGCGTCGAGAGTCGAGAGTTCAGAGTCGAGAAACCACGGACTTCTTCGCGCGCCGCGACGATTCTCGGGAGTAGTAGATCAGGGTGATGGGACCGGCGGTTTCGAGCGAGCCGCCTGCCCCGCCCACCGGAAGCCCAGCCCGCCGCCGTCGTCGCCTAACGAGTATTCAGGCTCCAGTCGTAGTCCAGGAACTCGATCCGCGGATCGGCCCCCAGCGCGGCCATCCGCTGGCGCAGCTCCGGGCGGGCGAAAGACATGAGGTATCGGGGAAGATCCGAAGCGCGGGGCTGGAAGTCGGGGCTGGCGAAGTCGGCCCGGTACCAGTCGAAGATCCGGGACAGCCGCAAGGCGCCCCGCTCAACGCGGACCTGGGCCTCGTCGTTCACCATGCTCTCCATCGCCTGCTGGAGCTGGCGGTCCGCCTCGGGCCCGGTGAAGGCCCGGGGGGGGAGCTTGGGACAGCCGCGGGCGCCGCAGTTCAGAGCCGCGTGGAGACGGGTGTCCCGGAAGAGGGGCCGCAGCAGGCCGTGCTCGATGGCGTCAAGGCTCAGGGCTTTCCCCCCGAGGCGACAGGCCGGGCGGCTCCAGGGATCGGGCAGATCTCGGAGGCTCCCCGGACGGCGTCCGGCAGCGTGGGCATCGACCACCAGACGGACGGTGCAAGCGTTATAGACGTTCACCAGCAGGGCCAACAGCTCACTCCTGCTCAGGGTCGTGAGGTCGGCTTGGGCCGTGGCGCCGAGGTAGGTCGTCAGGCGGTCCGCCTCGCGGACCAGGCCCCGATAGTCGACGCGCCCTTCGGCGTCGACGTGGCGACGCAGAAGCCGATCCCAAAGACCGTGATCGAAGTGGCCGCCTCCGGAGGCCATGCCCCTGGCGACGGCCTCCGCCACCGGAGCGGGCACCGGCTCTGCGGCCTCGATGCCGGCGGCAGCGAGCGTCAGGAATGCCGGAAGCAGGCGGGTTGCGATCAGGGTCGATCTCCTTCCCTAGTGGGGCCTCGAATCGAGGCAACGCACCGAACGTCTCGCGCATTCCCGCCAGGGCCAGCTTCTCCGGCCGCATGGCCCGGGAATAACGCCCCCGTCGCGGACGATAGTGTGGGCAGGACAGAAAGGAAGGGACCCATGCGCATCTCAGGAATCGTCGTCCCGCTGGCGGCTCTGGCGGCTCTCGTGGCCTGCGGTGGGGGTTCACCCATGGGCCCTTCGACGGGCACCGGCTCCACGTCGCCAGCGCCCTCTGCCGCACCGTCCCCAGCGCCATCGCCCACGCCCTCGCCGGCGCCGGGACCCACAGTGCTGAGGTCGGCGTCGGTCCAGGGCGCCAACGGGCACTCGCTTCCGGCACCGTGCAGATCGTGCGGCGAGGGGCAAGCCACAGCCTGGAGTTCCTGAGCGACTTCCGCATCGACCTCGACAACAACGACATCTATCTGACCCGGAACACCGCCCTGGACATGGACCGCGACTTCAAGGTGGGCGCGCTGCTCAAGACCTCTGGAGCTCAAAGCTACGCGCTCCCGGACGACGGCAACGCCTACCGTTTTGTGCTGTTGTGGTGCCGCCCCTTCCGCGTTCCCATCGGCATCGGTGAGCTGAAGTGAAGCGGTGGACGCTCCCGCTGCTGCTCGCCTTCGGTCTTGCCCCCGGGCTGGAGGCGGGCCCCTGGCCGGTGGGCAAGGGGCATCTCTACAGCAAGCTGGGGTACCAGCGCCTGCGCTCGCAGCAGTACTTTGCACCCGACGGGACGGCGTTCTCGATTCCCAGCTTCGCTCAGGACGACCTCGACCTCTTCGTCCTCTACGGTGTGTCGGATGGGCTGTCGGTCTTCGGGACGCTGCCTGTGGTTCGCTCCTCCGACCTGGCGGACCGGCCGGACGAGTTGCGCCGCTCCACGGGCTTCGGGGACCTGCGCCTCGGCCTGCAACGCCAGCTTGGCCATCAGGGGCCCTGGGTGCTGGCCGCCACCGGAGTGGTCCAGGTCCCGAGCGGCGACGAAGCACGGTCCGGGGGGCTGCAGGCCACCGGCAGCGGAGCCTGGGAGGGTGAGGCGGGCTTGAGCGCCGGCCGCTCGTGGTCCGGGGGACGGTGGTTCGGCTTCGCCGAGGTCGGCTATGATCTGCGGGGAAGCGGGCTCCGGGACGGCCTTCTCTATTCGGCCCAGTTGGGGTGGAACCTGCGTCCAAGCTTGATCTTGATCGCCTACACGAAAGGGCTAGAGCCTCTCTCTCACCAGCCCGGCTCCCGCACCCCGGGCAGCTTCGTCGGTGCGGGCGATCGGGTGACCTACCTGGTCTACGGCGGCTCGGCCATCGTCAAGCTGTCCCGCGGTTTCGGGCTGCAGGTGGACCTGGAACAGGCCGGGCGGCGGCGCAACTTGGTCGACGGGATGGCGATTCGGATCGCCCCCTTCTTCCGTCGTTAGCTGCCAGGATGCTGCTCCCTGTTCGCCAAACGGCCGTCCTCGCCATCAGCCTGCTGGCGATCACGCGGTTGGCCGCCGCCCAGGCGCCGACTCCGGCCGCCAGCCCGGCAGTCGAGCGCTACTTCGAAGAGACCGAAGGTTGGCGCTTCTCCTGGGGCACCGACACCACCTTCACCTTGAGCAACCTGGAGGAAGGCTCCAGCAACCAGAGCAACGACGGAACCACCAGCTTCGACGCCCTCTGGATGCGGCTCTACGGCCGGCTCACCTACCAGAGCAAGGCCGAGCTGGTGGTCGACCTCTTCAGCGCCGACGCCGCCGAGCCCGTGATCTTCGGCCTCTACGCGCGGCTCACGCCCAGCCCCCATCTGGGCCTTCGGGTGGGGCTGATCCCGCTGGTGGTCGGCGGTTGGCAGGACCGCGCCTACCCAAGCCGCCAGCCCCTCATCGGTCCGCCGCTCCTCGCCCAGTACATCCTCCCCCTTCGCAACGACAGCCTGCCGGCCAGCAGCGACGAGCTCTTGGGCCAGCGGGGGGCGGGGTTGGCGACGCATTATGCCACCGGGTTCCCCGGCCGCGGGGCGGCGGTGGCCGTCCATTACGAGCACTGCTGGGACACCGGGATCGAGGCCTTCGGCAGGCTAGGCGGCGTGCGCTACCGGGTGGCGGTGATGGAGGGCACACCGGGCTCCGCGGCCACCAAGGTGCGCGACCAGAAGAGCGGCACCTCGCTCCAAGCCCGGCTTACCTACGACTTCGGCCCTCGACTCCGGCTGGGCGGCTCTTGGGCCAAGGGCCCCTACCTCAAGGAGAAGCTCGCTCCCTTCCTGCCCCCCGGCCGCAGCACCCGCGACTATCGTCAGGCGCTCTGGGGCGCCGACCTCGAGCTCAAGCTGGGCCGCCTGGAAGCGCGCGGTGAGTGGGTGCAAAACCGCTACGACTCCCCCTTCGTGCCCGCGGCCTTGCGCACCCAGGGCTACTACGGCGAGCTGGCGATTGCGGTGGCCACCGGCCTCAGGCTGGCGGCTCGCTACTCCGGGTTGAGCTTCTCGGACTTGGCCGACTCCAGCGGTAGGCGGGTCTCCTGGGACGCCGACGCCGGCCGCTTCGAGGCCGGCGCCACCTATCTCCTGTGGGAGGACCGGGTTGCACTCAAGGCGGCCGTCCAGCGCACCCGGCTGGCGCTCGTACCCCGGCGCGTCGAAGACATCGCCGCCCTTCAGCTCGCCTTCAGCCACTAACGGCGGCCGTCACCACTCCGGTTCGGCGTTCTCGATCAGCGCATCGCAGGGGACAGTGGCGGGCCCGTTCTCGGTGCAGAGGGCGTAGTTCTGGGCCTTGCCACCGTAGAGCGAGAGGCCGGCGTACTCGCCCTTGCGGTTGACCACGTAGAACTTGACGTTGAAGTTGGGATTGCCCTTGCTGGTGAGCAGCCGCTTCTCCACCGTGTTGGCGCGAATCCGCTTGAGGGCGGCAATTCCCGCGTCCTTCGGGTGCATACCGTTTCTCAGGCCCTCGACGACGAAGAACGACGACAGCGCGAAGAGGTTGGCCTCGCCGCGGCCGGTCGACCCCGCGGCACCAACCTCGCCGTCGACATAGAGGCCGGCCCCCAGGATCGGCGAATCCCCCACCCGCCCCGGGATCTTCCAGGCCAGGCCGCTGGTGGTGGTGACGCCGCACAGCTCGCCCTTGGCGTTGACGCCGTCGCAGTTGATGGTCCCGTAGAAGTGCTGGGGGTCGATCAGGCCCTCGGCCATCATCTGCCGGCTCACCTGGGCCGACGCCTCGGCCCGCTTGGCGGGATCCAGGTAGTGGAGGGGATCGATCCGCCGCTTCCACTCCAGCCACTTCTGGCGGGAGTTGTCGGTGTTGAGATCGGCCTCGATCTTGAAGCCCAGTTGGCGGGCGAACTCCTGGGCCCCTGGACCCACCAGCAGGTGGTGATCGGTCATCTCCATGACCGCCTTGGCCAGCAGCGACGGCGTGCGCACGCCCTCGACGGCCGCCACCGCCCCGGCGCGCTTCTTGGGCCCGTGCATGCAGGAGGCATCGAGCTGCACCACGCCCTCTGCGTTAGGCAGCCCTCCGTAGCCAACACTGTCGTCCGCGGGGTCCAGCTCTACGATGTTGACGCCCGCGATCAGCGCGTCCAGCACGTCCTCGCCCCGGGCGATCCGCTCGAAGGCTTCGGCCACGCAAGTCCGGGGGCCGCCGTTTCGGTACTGGTTCCCGTTGGCGGACGCCACCACCACCGGCTTCACGCTCTTGGGGGTGAGGACGGTGGGCCCCTGGGCACTGGCCGGCGAGGCCCCGGCCGCCAGCACGCCGGCGGCAGCGCCGGCCTTCACGAACTCCCTGCGGCTCACTTGCTTGCTCATGTACCCTCGCTCTAGAGACCCGCCAGATTCCACTTTGCGGATGGTGTCTTCGATCAGGCGCGCCAGCTCCGCGGGAACCTCCTCGCCGTGCCGGAGTCTATCCCAACCCGGCTCTGCGGCCTCGGCGGTCACAAGACTTTGCATCTCGGCCCGCCATGCTACTCTGCCCTCACGGCTCATGGCCATCCACACGACAGGCGACAGGTTCGCGCGTCTCGTCCTCGCCGCAGCGGCGTTGGCGACCTTCGCCCGACCCGTGACCGCCGGCGGGCTGACCTCGCGCGCCAACGTCGTCGTGCTCACGGGCCTCCCCGGCGACGTTGAGAGCGAACGCGCCTACGAGGGCGATCTGCGCCGCCTGCTCACCGCCCTGGACCGGGCCCAGGCTCGACCCCAGCGGGTGCTGGTGCTGGCGGACGCGCCAGAGCGGGTCTCGCTGCCGGCAGGACTGGCCGGCGAGGCCAAGGCCGGCTCGCGCGACGGCTTCCTGCGGGCCGCCCACGACCTGGCCGCCACTCCCGGTCCGCTGGTGGTCATCGCCTGGGGGCACGGCGGCTTGATGGGAACCAAGCCGGTCTTCCACGTGCGCGGGCCGCGCCTTACGGTCGACGACTTCACGGCCTTCGCCCAGGCGGCCGGCGACCGGCCCGCGCACTTCGTCCTCTACTTCCGCGGCAGCGGTTCCTTCGCCCAGGCGCTGGCCGGACCCCGCCGAGAAATCCTGTCCTCCGAGAACGAGGTGGCCTTCAAGAGCGACCCGATCGGTCTTCCGCTCCTCCTGCGGGTGCTCCAGGGCGAGCCCGAGCTCTCGTTCGACGCGCTGGCCGATCGCGTGGGCCGGGCCACGGCGATCTGGTATGAGGAGCAGCACCTGGCTCGCACCGAGGAGCCAACCCTCCGGAGCGCCGGCCGGGTCCGCTTGCTGGCCGCGCGGCCCGAGGCCGAGCCCGCCGACTCGGAGGGACCGTCGGCGGAGAACGCTCGCCGCGCCCCGCCGCCGCCGCCAAGCGGCGGCAGCCTGCCCGCCGAGGCCTGGAAGGACTTGCGACCGGTGGACCCCGCCCGCTTCCCGGGCAGCGCGGCCGTGGTCCTGCGTCGCCAAACCAGTTACACGCTGGGAGACAGCCCTGCGCTCTCCCAGGAGGTTGACGAGTTCGTCCAGATCCTGACCGAGGAGGGGGAGTCTCGCGCCGACATCGACGTCGCCTACTCGCCACCCGAGGAACGCGTCAGCTTCCTGGACTGCGAGATCAGACGCCCGGACGGCAGCCTCGAGCGACTGGATCCGGACGCCATCCGGGAGGGCGCGACCTCCGGACCCCTGCCGGAGTATCCGGCGCAGGCCCGTCGCGCCTTCTCGCTGCCTGGGGCGGCACCGGGGGCTATCCTCCGCGTCCACTACCGAAGCGAATGGAAGCACTTTCCCCTGCCCCACATCTTCCAGAGCGTCCCCCTGGCCGCGGACATCCCGATCCTGGAGGCCCAGCTCGAGGTTCACGTCGCCACCGCCACCGTTCTCCACACCGCCTTCCGCGCCACCGCTCCCCAGACCCCGGCGATCAGCGAGAGCCCTCACGGCCGCACCTACCTCTGGCGCTTCCGGGATCTGCCGGCCGTTCCCAACGAGGCGATGGCGCCTCCGGGGCTTACCCCGGAGCTTCTGCTCTCCACCTTCCCGGACTGGGCCAGCTTCGCCGGCTGGTACCGGCGGCTCATCCAGCTCGCCGACCAGGTGACGCCGGAGATCGAGACCCAGGCCCAGAGCCTGGTGCGGGGAAAGACCAGCGACCTCGACAAGGTGAAGGCGCTTTACGAGTACGTCACTCGCTTTCGCTATGTGGCCGTGCCGTTGGGGGTCAACTCCCACCGGCCGCATGCCGCCTCCCGGGTCCTCGGAAACCGCTACGGCGACTGCAAGGACAAGGCCAACCTCTTCAACACCTTGCTTCGCAGTCAGGGGATCTCGGCCGACCTGGTCCTGGTCCCCCGCTTCTCGGAAGCGGAGGAGGCCACGCCTGGCCTGGGCTTCAACCACGCCATCTCCCGGGTGCGGGTGGGTAACGAGTGGTTGTTTCTCGACACCACCGATCCCTTCGCTCGCTTTGGCCTGCTGCCTCCCGGGGATCCGGGTCGCAACGTCCTGGTGGTCGACAGCCGGGCGCACGGCCTGACTCGGTTGCCCACGCCAGCTCCCGACGCCCATGGCCTCACGCTTCGCGGCCGGATCGCAGTCGGCGCGGAGGCGGAGGGCTCGCCGACCGAACTCGAGGTCTCGGCCCAGGGCTACGCCGACTATGCGCTGCGGCTGGCGGCCCGCGGGATCGGCCCCCAAGCCACCACTCAAGCCCTGCTGGCCGAGGTCCTCCGGCCGGCGGCCGGTGCCTTCGCGCTCCGGGAGCAGAGCCACACCGCGGTGACCGCACTGGACACCGACTTCGTGTGGCGAGCCCGAGGGAACTCGTCGGGCTTCCTCTCGACCCTTTCCGGAGCCGAGAGCCTGCTGCGAGCGCCGTTTTGGATCCCGCAGGAGTGGGAGGCCGTGCTGGCTCCGCGCCGAACGCCTCTCTTCTTGAACCAGGGCTATCCGCTGCGGCTGGAGCAGACCCTGGAACTGGAGCTGCCCCCGGGTTCCAGAACCATCGCCCTCCCGGTGGTCCGCAGCTCCGAGACCGCTCCGCTGCGCTTTCGGCTGGACTGGGAAGGAGCTGGCGAGAGTCGGGTCCGGGCGCGGTTGCGACTCGAGCTGACGAGCGGCGAGCTGAGCCTGGCCGAGACCCACCTGTTTCAGGCCCAGGCCCGGTCGCTGCTGGAGGCGCTGGCCCAGGGTGCCCGGGTGGCCGGTCGGGTCGAGGATTCCGTCACACAGAGGTGAGCGCCATGGATGATGTGCGCACGACGCACGACGATATGCCTATCGCAGAGGTCAGCCCAATGACCTTGCTCGACGCCCTGCCCTCCCGCCTGGCCGACTTCCATCGCGCGGTCGCCTCGGTCGTGGTCGGCCAGCGGGAAGCGGTGGACGCCATGCTCCAGGCGCTCCTCTCCCACGGACACTGCCTGCTGGTAGGCGTGCCCGGCCTGGGCAAGACCTTGCTCGTAAACACGCTGGCCAGGCTTCTGGGCCTGCCGTTCTCGCGCATCCAGTTCACGCCCGACCTCATGCCTTCGGATATCACGGGCACCGAGATCCTGGAAGAGGACGCGGCCAGCGGCCACCGGCGCTTCGTGTTCGTGCCCGGCCCCGTCTTCACCAGCGTGCTTCTGGCGGACGAGGTGAACCGGACGCCGCCCAAGACCCAGGCGGCGCTGCTCGAAGCCATGCAAGAGAAGACCGTCACCATCGGCGGCAAGGTGCACCACCTGGTGGAGCCCTTCGTAGTCTTCGCCACCCAGAACCCCATCGAACAGGAGGGCACCTACCCACTCCCCGAGGCCCAGCTCGATCGCTTCCTCTTCGAGCTGCGGCTCGGCTACCCGAGCCTGGAGGAAGAGCGGCGCATCGTGGAGCAGCACTCCTTCTCCCCGCTCGATCGTCTGCGGCCGCTGTGGAGCCGGGAGCAGATCCTGGCCCTGCGCCAGGCGGTGGCGGGCATCCCCGCCCCTCCCAACGTGGTGGATTATGCTGTACGTTTGGTGCGGGCCAGTCGTCCGGAGGAGGAGTCGGCCCCCGACTACGTAAGACGCCTGCTGCGCTGGGGGGCCAGCCCTCGAGCCAGCCAGCACCTGATCGTCGCCGGCCGGGCCCGGGCCGCTGGTGAGGGCCGCTTCAACGTGGCCCGGGAGGACGTGGCGGCGCTGGCCCCCCTGGTCTTGCGCCACCGCCTGATCCGCAGCTTCCAGGCGGAGGCCGAGGGCCTGAGCACCGACGACATCGTCCGCAAGCTGCTGCACGACGTCAGGGAGGACTGATGCCCGTCGAGGTTGGCGCACGAACCGGGGCCGCTTTCGAGCCGCGGGTCTTCGCCGCCATGCCCGGCCTGGAGTGGAAGGCCCGCTACCTGATGGAGGGCTTCCTGAGCGGCCTCCACGGCAGCCCCTTCCACGGACCCAGCATCGAGTTCCGCGACTACCGCGACTACCAGCCCGGCGACGACCTGCGGCGCATCGACTGGCGGCTCTACGCCCGAAACGACCGGCTTTGCGTTCGGCGATACGAACAGGAGACCAACGCCCGCTGCTACCTGCTCTGCGACACCAGCGCCTCCATGAGCTACCGCGGAGCCACCGCCTGGGCCTCCAAGATCGAGGCCGCCCGGGTGCTGGGCCTGGCCCTGAGCTTCCTGCTGCTCCGCCAGAACGACGCGGTGGGGCTTCTCGCCCTGCAAGCCGCCTGCGGGGATCCGCGGCCCCAGCCCGCTGTGCGCTATGTGCGCCCCTCACAGAAGCCAGACCAGGCCGGCGTCATGCTGCGGGAGCTAGGGAGCCTGGACCCTCAGGGAGGCCCGGCGCTGGCGGCTCTGCTCGAGCACGCCGGCCGGATTGCCCATCGTCGGAGTCTCCTGGTCCTGATCTCGGACCTCCTGGAGCCCTCGCCGGAGGTGGAGCTGGGGCTCAAGCGCCTCCGCTTCGGCGGCCACGAGTGCCTCTGCCTGCAAGTCCTGGACGGCGACGAGATCGACTTCCCCTTCCAGGACGCCACCCTCTTCGAGGACCTGGAGAGTGGCCTCAGGCGCCGCCAGGCGGGCCGGGAGGTGGGCGACCTCTACCGCAGCCGCTTCGCTGCCTTTCTCGGCGAATGGCAGGACCTGTTCCGGCGCCTGGAGGTGCGCCACCTGGCGATCCGCACCGACCGGGATCCGTCAGCCAGCCTGGCCCGCTTCTTCGCCCGGGCCCAGGGAGCGGCATGAGCTTCCTGAGTCCCTGGCTGTGGTTAGGCGCCCTGGCGGCAGCCGCCCCTCTCTGGCTCCACCTGCGAGCCCGGAGTCGGAGAGTCGTGCGCTTCGCCGCCCTGCGCTTCATCGAGGATCAGCCGCGGCCTCGCCGGCGCGGCTTCCGGCTGCGGGATCCCGGGCTCTTCGCGATTCGCCTCCTGGCGTTGCTGATGCTCGTCGCCGCCTTTGCCTGGCCCTACGTCCAGGCGGGACGGGGGCGGGTGGTGGAAAGCCGGGTGTTGGTCCTCGACAACACGCTGAGCCAGCAGGTAGCGGGAGGTTTCAAACGGGACCGGGGTCGGGTGCTGGCGGCGCTCCGCCAGGCGGGGGCGGAGACCCAGGTCGCGGTGGTCGAGCTCAAGGCCCGGCCGCGGGTGGTGGCGGGCTTCGGCGAACCCCGGGAGGAGGCGCTCAGCCGGGTCCAGGCGCTCACCCCCTCCTTCGAACGCGGCTCCTACCTGGAGGCATTGCGTTTGGCGCAGTCCCTGCTCGATCAGTCGCTGGGGGAGCGCCGGCGGGTGAGCGTCTACGCGGACCAGCAGGCCAACCAGTGGAGCGAGAACGAGACCAGCCCGCCCTTCCTGGCCGCCGGCACACTCGAGCTGGGGGCGGAGCCCCCGGTGCTCTCCCGCCCCAACCTCTCGCTGGCCGATCCCGCCGTGCGACGGGTCTTCGTTGGCGAGCGGGCGGTGGTCGACCTGGCGGTGCAACTGCGCAAGGACGGCCCCTTCGCCGCGGCCCGGGTCCGCCTGGAGGCGAACGGCCGCATCATCTTGCGCGAGACGCTTCGGCTGCGCGCAGACCAGGACCTGCTCACGGTGCGGGGACGATGGGTGAGCGATCCCGGCCGGTGGCTGACCGGCGAGATGGTCCTGGAGAACGCGGGCGACGGGCTCCCAGCCGACGATCGCGTCTCCTTCTGCCTGCCGCCGGTCGAGGAGGGCCGAGTGGCTCTGCTGGCTCGCTCTCCCTACCTGAAGGCGTCGCTCGCTCCCGAGACCATGAAGGGGCGCTGGGCCACCCAGGCTCTGGATCCAACCAACCCCACTCTGGCCGAGGCTCCAGACGCCGAGCTGGCCGACGTGCTGGTCCTGGAAGGCGACTACGCCCAATCGGAGCGGGTGCGGCAGCTCGCCTTCCGCTATCTGAACGGCGGCCGCGGGGTAATCCTGCTGCTGGCTCGCAGCACACCGCTCTTGCGCGGCTTCCTGGAAGAGCTGGGGGTCGGCGTGACCGGAGCCGCGCCCAACGGGCCGCCCCAGGGTTTCCGTTATGTGGCCACCGATCACCCGGTCTTCAAGCCGTTCCTGGGCGGCGAGCTGGGGGACCTCCTGGAGCCTCGCGTCTTCAGCCACCTGCGGCTCAGCGGGCGAGAGGCGGTTCCGCTGGCCTTCGGTGCTTCCGGCGACCCGCTGGTCCTGGAGGGCACCGGCACCAAGGGACGGCTTCTGATCTTCGCCTTCGCTTTCACCCGCCAGCACACCGACTGGCCGGTGCTCCCCAGCTTCCTGCCCTTTCTGGACCTGACGCTGCAACACGCCCGCTCCGCCACGCCTATCGAGACCTCGCTGGTGCCCGGCGAGCTGCTGCTCCACAGCGCCCCCCCCGGCCAGCGACCCCGGGAGCTGGTGCTGCGCGCGGGGACGCGGGAGCTGGCCCGAGCCGCCTTCGACGAATCCGGACGCGCGCGCTTGACCGCGCCGGGAACGCCGGGGCTCTACGGGCTGGCCTACGACGCCGACCCCGCCACTCGGGCCATGGTGGCGGTGAACCCACCGCCGCGCGAGTCGGAGTTGCGGTACCTGCGGGAGCCGGCCGCCTTGCGGGCGTGGAGCCGGCCGCCGGCCGCGGAGAAAGCACCGGGGAGCCTGGCGGGGAATGCGCGCTCGCGCGCCCAGGCCCTGGATCAGCGTCTCTGGTGGTGGGCACTGCTGGCGGCGGTGCTGGCGCTAGGCGGCGAGAGCGCGCTGCTCTGGCGCCGGCAGGAGGCCACATGATCCCCTTGCGCCCGGACCTCGACTCGGCGCTGAAGCAGGCGAGGGCGCGCTGGCGGCGGCTCCGCTTCTCGGGGCAGCTGGCGGTCCTGGGCTCGGCGCTCTCGGCCGCCCTGCTGCTACTGGGCATCGCCATCTGGCGAGGCGCCATCCGCCACACGTTTGTCGCGGCGCTGCTCCTGGCCCTGCTGCTGCTCGGCACCGGAATCGCCTTGCTGGTGCTCGTCATTGCCGCCGCCATCAGCGACCGTCCCCACCCCTGGCTGGCACGGCGGTTGGAACGCGTGCACCGGCCGCTCCAGGACCGCCTCAACACCCTGACCTCGATGCGGCCGGCGGGCCCTCAGGCGGTCGCCTACTTCGAGCGGATCGAAGACCAGGCCTCCGACCGGGTCGGCGGCGCCAACCTGCGGAGCGCCTTCCCGGCTACCCCCAGCCTCCGGCGCTGGGCGCTGTGCGCGGTGCTGGCGCTGGGCACGGTCCTCTTCTACCGGTGGTCCGAGCCCTGGGGCCGCCTCGCCGCCTCCACGCCCGCCGCCCCGCCGCCCGCCGCTGAGCCTAACCTGAAGTTGCCGGAGCCGGAGAACGCTGCCGAGGTCAAGTCGGCCTGGGGTGAGGTGCGCATCACCGAGCCCGGCCGCGACCTCAAGGTCACCAAGGTGGACGTGGTCCCGCTCCAGATCGAAGCCGCCAGCAATGAGACCCTGGAGAAGGCGAGCTGGCTCACCGCCGCCGCGGGAACCAAGAAGGCGCACCCCTTGCCGGCGCCGCCGGAGCCGCACTACGCCGTCTACAAGCCGCTGCTCTACGTCGACGAGCTGCGGCTCAGCGACTGGGACGTGGTGACCTACTCCGCCTCGGCCGCCACCGACCAGGGCCGGTCCTACGCATCCGATCTCTACTTCCTCGAGGTCCGCCCCTTTCGCGAGGACATCCTGAAGCTCCCCGGGGGCGAGGGCGGCAAGGCCTACCGCTTCCTGGGCGACCTCACGGCCCTCATCGATCGGCAGAAGCACACCATCCGGGAGACCCACGGGTTCGAGCAGCGCTCCTACGCGCGCCCTGACCTCAGGGCCCAGGACCAGGCCAAGCTGGCGCAGGCCGAGGCCGACCTGGCGGCGGCGGCCCGCCATCTCTACGCCCGCATCGCCACCGAGATGGAGCACCAGGACGTGGCGGTGGTGCTCGATCAACTGGCGCAAGCGGAGGAGCTGCTGGAGAAGGCGCGGGCGGCTCTGAAGACGCCTGACGCACCGGCGCTCGGGATCGAGCAGCAAGCCCTGGCGGCGCTGGTGGCCGCGCGCAAGAAGCTGCAAAAGGCGATCACCGACCATCCCGAGGCCTTCGGCGACGCGGAGGACGGGGCCGAAGAACCGGGGCCGGTGGCGGGCCTGGAGGACAAGCTGAAGGAGACCTCCGAGCTACGAAAACTGGCGCACGCGTACGCCCTTCGCAAGAGGTTGGAAGCGGAGGTGAAGGCCCTCGAGCAGGTGGAGGGCGAGGCCGAGAAGGGGGAGGCCCAGGAGGCTCGCCGCCTGGCCGAAGAGGCGCGGGGAACCACCCGGGAGCTCAAGAAGGCGGTGGACGAGCCCGCGGTTGGGGGCAGCTTCGGCCTCCCGCTGAGGCAGGCCCTCTCCCCCGAGCGACAAGCAGAACGCGAGGCCCAGATGGACTCCCTGGCCCAGGCCGAGTCCGCCCAGGCGCGGAGCCAGGCCGCGGGCCAGGTCCGTCGCGGCTTGCAGCAGTTGGGTCGAGCCTTCGATCAGAGTCAACCGGAGCTGGTGCGCGCCCAACGCGGCGGCGATCCCCTCAAGGAATCGGCCGAGGAGGCCTTTGAGCGCGGGCTCAGGGCCCTCGAAGGCATGGCGGAGAAGGCCGGCAAGAGCCGGAGCCCCGAAGACCGGGAGAAGCAGAAGCGGGAGGCCCTGCTCCACTTGCGGGAGGGCGTGCTGGGCCTCTACGGCAAGGACCGGCGATCGGCCCGCTTGCTGGTGGAGGTGGAGAAGGAGCTGGACAAGAAGCAGGCCAAGATCGACGGCCCCCGGCTCAAGAAGCTCCTGGAGCAGATCGAGCAGTTCCGCGTGGAGATGAGCGATCGACGATTGGCGCACAGCGAGCGGGCCGACCTGCGCCACATCGACCTCTCCCGGGTTCCTCCCGCCTATCGCGACCGCATCCAGCGCTACTTCCAGAAGCTGTCGGAGCAGCCTCAGTAGGCGCCTCCATGGAACGCCTGAGCTTCGAGCTGGGCGCCGTCCTCTACGTCGGGGCGCCCCTGCTGCTGGCTTTCCTGGCCTGGCGGATCCGGCGCCTGCGCCGCCAGGGGCTGGCGCCAGCCCGGATCGCCGGGCTGTGCCTGACGCGTGGCCTGGGCTTGCTGCTGGCGTTGGGGCTGCTGGCCCGCCCGGTGCGGCCGGTCCCACTGGCTGCCCAGGACCGCCGCACCGTGGTGCTGCTGCTCGATCGCAGTCGGAGCATGGGCCTCGTCGAGGCCGGAGAGAGCCGCTACCGGCAGGCCACCGCCTGGGCCCAGGACCGCCTGGCACCAACCTTGAGGCGCGCCGGGTTCAAGATCGAGAGTCTCGCCTTTGACGTCTCGGCCACGCCGCTCGGCCTGACCGCGGCCCGGGCCGCGGAGCCGACCGGATCCCGTACCGACCTGGGCGGCGCCATCTTGCAGGGGGTGGTGAGCGCCGATCCGCCTCCGGCGGCCGTGGTGGCGCTGACCGACGGAGCCGCCAACCGATCCGAGTCCAATCAGGCGGCGCTGCTGTCTCTGCTGGAGACGGCGACGCCGGTGCTGGCGGTCGGCTTCGGCCGCGACCAGGGCGTCCCCAGCCTCAACCTGACGCGAGCGCTGGCTCCGCAACGAGTGCCCCCCAAGCGGAGCTTCCGCGTCTCGGCCCAGCTTCAGGCCAGCGGCAGCCCGCTGCCCGACTTCGACCTGCTGTTGCTGCGTGACGGGCTGCTCGCCCAGTCGCGGCGGGTGGCCATGGACGGCGGCGGCTCGCGGCTCTGGTCCGAGGGCTTCGACCTCACGGAAGACCAGCCCGGTCTCCACGAGTACACACTGCAACTGCGCCTCCCTGCGGGTTCCCAGGTGGTGACCGCCAGCACCCGCAGCAGCGCGCCGGTGCGCATCGGCCAGGAAAGGGAATTCCGGATCCTGTTCGCTCAGGGAGCGCTCACCTGGGACTTCAAGTTCATCGGCCGCGCCCTGCGCAGCGATCCCACGGTGCGGATGACCGGCCTCTCCCGCACCTCCAAACAATCGGTCTTCCGCCAGAACCTGGAAAGCGCCGGCGAGCTGGCCGGCGGCTTCCCCAAGACCCTGGCGGAGATCGCCGCCTACCGCGTCCTGGTTCTCTCCGAGCTACGGGCCGGGGACCTCACGCCGGTCCAGCAAGACCTGGTGGCCCGCTTTTGCTCCGAGCTGGGAGGAGGGGTGCTGATGATCGGCGGGG
>Ga0209342_10002498_pt1 | contig 19696 bp, 20 predicted proteins | sample RifCSP16_2_FD_184023 | JGI IMG/M metagenome (GOLD analysis project Ga0209342, IMG submission 184023) | Soil microbial communities from Rifle, Colorado - Rifle CSP2_sed 16_2 (SPAdes) (version 2) | ecosystem: Environmental > Terrestrial > Deep subsurface > Rock core/Sediment | place: Rifle... | reverse complement strand
GAACGGCCACATCCTCACGAACAGCCACGTAATCGGCGAGGCGGATCGGATCCTCGTGACTCTTGCGGACGGACGCTCCCTCGAGGGTCGGCTCGTCGGCGACGACGACGAGACGGACGTGGCGGTGATCAAGGTCGAGGCGACGGACTTGAAGGCCGCCGACTTCGCGGACTCGGAGAAGCTCCGCGTCGGACAGCCCGTGCTCGCGATTGGCAACCCCCTCGGTCTGGCGGGAGGTCCGACGGTCACCTCCGGCGTGGTCAGCTCCCTCCGTCGCAACCTGCGGCGGGACTGGTTCCCGTACGGGGACGGCCTCAAGGTCATCCAGACGGACGCGGCCGTGAACCCCGGCAACTCTGGCGGGCCGCTCGTGGACCTCGAGGGCCGCGTCGTCGCGATCACGGCCGCCACGATGCCGTGGGCGGAGGGCATCGGCTTCGCGATCCCGATCAACGACGCGCGCAAGATCGCGGACGAGCTCATCGCGCACGGCAGCATCCCACGGCCCTGGCTCGGCATCGCGGGGTACGACCTCAACCGCCGCGTCGCGTACCAGTACGGGTTGAGCACGACGCGGGGCGTCCTCGTCACGGAGGTCAAGCCGGAGAGCCCGGCCGCGGAAGCGGGGATCCACGTGGGCGACGTCCTGACGAGCATTGGCAACAAGCCGCTCGATGACCTCGGACACCTCATCGAGGCGCTCCGGGAGGCGAAGATCGGCGACGGCGTCGTCGTCGAGGTCGACCGCCAGGGCCGGAAGGTCCACGCGCAGGTCCGTCTCGGGACGCGGCCGTTCTGAGCGGACGCTTGACTGTAGCTCGCCCGCCCGAGGTCAACCATCCACTCACGGACGGCATTCGGGAATGGACCTCGGGAACATCCGAACCCACTCCGTCCGCATGCAGAGAGACGAGCGACGCATGCGCCCGAACTCGCTCCGCGCAGAAGGGGCCGTAGATGCATGCGCCCCGGCCTCGTCCGCGTGCGGATGAACCCCGTCCGCGCGTTCCCAAGCCTGCGCCGCCTGCAGAAGGACTTTGGGCACATGCACCCGGGACCCGTCCGCGTCTCACCGACCGTCCATCCGCAACGCCCATACTCCATCCACACGCGGAGGGACTTCGTCCACATGCGGAAAGGGTCCATTCCGGTGCGTCGGAAGATGCAGCGACACTCCCCTCGCCGGACGAGTGACCCACCCCGGTCGGTCTCGCCGCGGCGAAGGAGGCGACGACTGCCGCCAGAGAAGGGGCCCGCCAAAGCGCTTTTGGCGGTGACGTCCATGACGCTCGCGTGGAGCACACCGACCTCGTCGTCCTAATCCCCGAGAGCACGCGGAAGCGGAAGGGCGGCGATCCTTACACGAAAATGGTGGACGTGTTCGCGGAGCACCTCCCGAAGGCGGAGCACGACCGCCTGTTCGCGCTGCGGGCCGAGGTCGCGAGCCAGTGGAAGAACACCGCCGCCGAGGACGGCGTGATGCCCGCGTACCGGCGGTTCGACGGCAACATGTACTGCAGGATCCCGCAGGAGGCCTGGGAGGGGCGGGAGGAGAGCGTCGAGGTCCTCATCGTCTCCGGACTCTACGGCATCCTCGCATCCCGCGACACGGTCTTCGCATACCCCCACTCGATGGCGGAGGTGACCCCGCCGTTCGGAATGTTGAATCGATGGTGGCACGACAAGGGGCTCCCGTCGATCCTGGAGGCTCATCTGAAGGCGACGAAGCCGAACGAGGTCCTCGACTTGCTCTCCCGCGAGTACCGGGAGGCGGTCGCGGGCTACGAAGCAAACGTACGTGGCACTCAGGTGACGCCGCTGGACTTCCCCGGCATGGGACGCGCGAGTCAACCGTTGCGTGGGGAGAAGGTCGCGGACGCCCTGAGGACCGGCCACGCATAGTCACGCCGGCACAGCTTCGGCGTCCGGATTCGACCTCACGACCTGACTCCGTGGCCGCACGCCCGTCAGGATCGTCATCACGCGCATCGAACCCTCGAACTCCGGGTCGGACCGGATGCCGAATGCGACGCGTGCGCCTGGCTGGATGCGCCCCGTGAGGCGGTCCACGACCCCGTGCACGGATCGGAGCGGGAGGTCCGTCCCCGACGTCACGTGGATGATCGCGCCTGCGGCGCCGGAGCAGTCCGCGTCCAGGAGCGAGTTCGCGAAGGCCGCGTCGACGATGCCTTCCGGGTCCCGGGAATCCCCCTCGCCGAACAGGAGCGTCGACGTGCCGCCCTCCCCCAGGATCTCCCACAGGTCCGGGAAGTCGAGGTGGATCGCGGACGGCTCGAGGAGCGCGTCGGAGATCCCACGGATGACCTCGCCGACGAGGTGGTCCATGACCGCGAACGCCTGGTCGACGGGAAGGTCTGGGACGCGCGCGAGGAGTCGCTCGTTGTCGAGGACGATGAGGCTGTTGCACGCCTCCCGGAACGCGCGGACGCCCTGCCTTGCGACGTCCTGGCGGTTCCGCTCCGCGCGGAACGGCGTCGTGGCGAGGCCGACGACCAGGGCTCCGGACTGGCGGGACCATCGCGCGACGATGGGCGCCACGCCCGTGCCGACGCCGCCGCCAAGGCCGGCGATGACGAACGTGAGGTCGCCGCCGCACACCGCCGACCGGGTGTCCTTCTCGTGGCGCGCCACCAGCCTCTCCCCAATCTCAGGGCGGCCGCCCGTGCTTCGGATCGCCCCGTCGCCCAAGAGGACGCGGGCGTCGCAGGACGAACGACTGAGGTGCTCCCGGTCCGTGTTCACCGCGACAGTGCGCGCGCCCTTTAGGCCCGAGCTCACGAGCCGATGCACGCTGTTCGTGCCTGCCCCGCCGCACCCGACGACGTGGATGCGCGGGCGGCGAAGGTCGAAAGCCGTCGCGATCCCATCCCTTGACCCCGGAGAGCAATGCGCTACCGGTCGGCCTCAATCGCCTTCTGCACGCGTCGACGCACGTACTCCCTCACGGCGTTGCGAATCGCGTCCTCGACAGACACGGAATCGCCAGCCTTCACGAGGGACTGGAGTTCGATGACGTTGCCCTTCGGGAGCTCGATTGTGAGCTTGCGGATGTAGTCCGGGGCGAACTTCTGGTCGATGAACCGGTCGATCGCGGCGCGGATCGCGTCGCTGATCGTGTCGAACTCGCCCTTCTTCACGAGCTGCTGGAGCGCGTGGATCTTCTCCGGCGGGATGCGGATCGTCACGCGGTCGGACTCGGGCGGCATCGCGGCGTGGCCTCTGTGTCAGACGATTTCGGCCTTTTCGTCTGACAGATGCATGGCCGCCCCCGTACTTAAAGATGTCCTGATGGTTCGGAGCTGAGTCAAAGCGAACTACAGCGGAGGTCGGCGGCGCAGCCACGGCTCCACGTAGTCGGCGCGGAAGTGCATCTCAACGGGGAGCTGGTCGGACCACGCGACCGCGGCGATTCCGTCCCCTGGCCGCGACGATCCGTTCGCTTCGCCCTCGAACTGGAAGAACGTGTACTGCAGCTGCCGGGCTCCCTCGGTCACGTGACAGATGATAATCTTCGTCAGGGCGGTGATCGTCAAGTCCAGCCCCGTCTCCTCTTTCGTCTCCCGAACCGCGCACGCCTCGGGAGCTTCCCCTCGTTCCGCAAAGCCGCCGGGCGTGGCCCACAGGTCTTGCCACCCCTTCTCTCGCGTGTGACGGAGGAGGAGAATCTGACGAGCGTGGTTCCATACGAGCGCCGCCGCACCGACCGGCTCGCGCCCTTTGGCGGCGAACCGCGCGAACGTGTCCGCGTCCACGGGCCAGTCGCGGTGTTCCACGGGGAACCCCCCGTACTTCGCGCGATACGACACGAGGTCCACGCGGAGCAATTCCCCGCCAAGGTATTTAGAGGGGCCGGGGCTAACCCCCGTCGTAAGAGGGAATCACATGCCTCTCGAGGGCGTCTCCGACCGCGCGAACAAGGTGTACGACACGATGAAAGCGGCTAGCATCATCAGCGAGGACCGGATGCGGGACGCGGAGCACATCACGCACATCGCGAAGATGCCGAAGAACTTCGTCCTCCAGGCCCTTCAGGAGCTCATGGGCAAGGGGTACGTGAAGCGAAAGGCCCGCGAGAAGGCCGCGGGGTACTGGATCATTAAGTGACTACTTCTCGATCAGCGGCGCGACGAGCAACGGGAGGAGGACGGACGCATCGCCCTCGATCGTGAGCTGCTTCGCCTTCGGGCGGACCTTGCCCCACGAGACCGCCTCACGCACGCGCGCGCCTGACAGACTGCCGTCGTGCTCCACCGCCGTCGTGACGTACACGGCGTAGTCGAGCCCGTCGCGGAACTGGTTCCACCAGATCGTGTGGTGCTTGCTGACGCCGCCGCCGATCACGAGCGCGCCCGTTCGCTTCGCCGGGAACACGATGTCAGCGAGCGCCTGCTCGTCCGCCATCTCGTCGACGCGGAACTGGCGGTGATCCTGCCAAAACTGCCAGAGCTGGGAGCCGAACGCGCCGTCGAAGATCGCGGGAACGAAGATCGGGATCTGGTTCCTCGCGGCCCAGTACAGGATAGAGGTGCGGTCCTTCACGCGCCGCCCGAATTCCCAGAGCAGGTCGCGCGTGGAGAGGGATTGCTTCCCCTCGTCCCACAGCTCCCGCAGGATGGGCTGGACGTGCTTCTCGAGCGACGGTCCGTAGCTGTCCCGGGGGACGAGCACGTTCCCGAGGCGGTGGATGCCGAGCCGCAACAGCTGGGCGTCGTCCATCTCGAAGGAACCGTGGTAGTACGAGCCCCACGCGCGCGCCAGGTCGTGGTCGACGGTCCCGCACGTCGTGATCACGACGTCCACGAGCTTTCGCTCGACCAGCGTTCGGATCACCCCGCGGATCCCTGTGGCGACCAGGGCTGCCGGGAACGACAGGAAGACTGTGCATTGACGATCGCGCACCATGTCCCGCACGATGCGCGCGCCGTCCGCGACCTTCTTGGCGGTGAAGCCCCCGGCGCCCTCGTAGGCGGCGAGCAGGTCGTCCAAGGACATCCCCGGGCGGAGTTCGATGTCCTCCACCTTCCGCCTGAGCACGTCCCCCTTGCGCATGCGCGGGGGCATGGAGGGACCCCGGATAAGATTGCGCGGGGACTACTCGCGGAGGAGGGAGCGGAACTTCTCCCACAGCCCGGAGGGGACGCGCCACCGCCACGACGCGCTGCACGCGCTGCACCGGGACCACCCGTCGTCGAGGAACGCGACGTCCTCGGACGAGCACACCTCGCACTTGCCGGACGCGGGTTTGGCGATTCCGTGTTTCGGCCTCTCCGCGACGAGCTGGGGGACGATCGCGAGCGCCAGCTCCTCCGCCCTCCTCGCGAGGAGGGTCCCGTTGACGTAGTCCCCCTGGTCGAGCACGTCCGCCGCATCCGTCAGCACCCGGCGCGCCTCCTCGATGTTGATCCCGTACCCGGCCGCCTCGTCCAGGATGGGGACGACGCGGTTCACGACGCCCTGCGCCTTCTCGATCTGTCGGAGGCGGAGCTCCATCGCCTTCTGGATCTGGTGGTGCTGCGCCTGGAGGGCGGACCGCTCCGAACGCTGGACGAGCTCCGCCGCCAGGACGTACTCCTTGCGTTCGATCGCGACCCTGGCCTTCTCCAGGAGGCGGGAAGCCTCTCCAACCTCGGCGCCGACGTTCTTCGATTCCTCGATGATCTTTGCGGCCGCAGGGATCGCGCCGGCGATCTCCTTCACCCGCGCGTCGAGGGCGACCTGGGCGAGCCGCTCCGTCTCCGAGAGGAGCTCGACGGCTTTCGCGTGCTCTGCGCGCTGCATCGCGTCCCGCGCGCGCGAGAGCGCCTCCTCCGCCGCCGCCACGTCCGCGCCGAGGAGCGCCGCCTGCTGGATGCGGTCCTCCGCCCCGTAGATCTTCTGCCGGAGGCGCTGGACCTCCTCGGAGTAGAGCGCCTTCGTGGCGCCCTGCAGCTTGATCAGGAGGTCGCGGTTCGCCGCCAGGTTGCCGGACACGTACGCGACCCTCGCGTCCCGCAGCAGCGCGGCCGCAGGCTCCACGTCGCGGCCCACGCGGCCGCTCTCCTCGATGAGCTTCTGGGAGGCCATGATCCCGTACGACCAGGCGGATCGCTCGAACGCGTCGAGCGTGCCGTGGACGAGGAGGAGGGCTTCGTGCGCGAGCTCGAGCACGCGGTCGAACGCGCGCTCCTCGAACCGCATGCGCGCCTGGTCGAGGATGTCCTCCGCGAGCCCGAAATCCGCGTCGATGTTCCGCGCCTGGACGAGCAGCCCGTCCGCGTCGGGATGGGGCGCCTCAGGAGGCGGCGGTTCCTTTCGCGCGGGCGGCTCGGCGGCCGTCGGTTCCGGCGGGGTCTGTTCCTGGAGGTCCGGTCCTGGCGGTGGGGCCGGTTCGGCGACGTCCGATTCCGGTTTCGGTTCGGTCGCAACGGCGCCCGCAGGAGTCTCGAAGATCCGGGAGGCGGCCGGGCTGGCGGCGATGCGGTCAAGGATGTCCGGCTTCTTGGTGAGGCCCTCCAGGTCCACGCCGTGTTCCACCGCGAGGGCGTGGAGCTCCGCGACCGTCTTCTCCGCGAGGATCGGTCGAACCTGGAACGCGGGGGACTCGAGCACGGCGGAGATCGTCCCTGAAGAGGCGATCTCCTTCACGTAGTCCGCCTTCGCCTCGCACCCGTCCGTGTTGATGCGGTGCTCCTTCGCAAACTCCTTCAGCTGGGGCACGGAGAACGTGGACAGGATCGCCCGGGCCCCCGCCGGCATGCGGCCCGAGGATGCCCCCGGTCGACGGATAAACCTTTTCCGCCTGTTGTCAGTCCGCGCGCGACATCAGCGAGCCCACTTCCTTCTCGATGATCCGCGCGAGCTCCCGGGTCATCTCCGTCCGCATCTCCGCCGGCACGAGCTCGAGGCCGAGCTTCGCCCCCGCCTTCGCGAGCTTCACGAACGCGTACGCCTCGCGGATCTTCGCCTCCAGGAGGGCCTTCACGGCCTCCCGGATCTCCCCCTTCAGGTCCGGGTTCGCGTCCAGCCGCGCGCGCACGTAGGCCTTCACCTCGTCCTTCACGAGGTCCCGGAGCGCCTCCACGAGGAGGTCCTCCGTGTGCACCGCGCCCATCGTGTCCCGGAGCACCTTCTCCACGACGTTCTCCTCCGCCATAGGGGACGCACCGCCCACCGGGCTCATGAGGCTTTGGTCGGGCGGGCGACACCGTTACCTTAAGGGCGGAGGGCGGCATTCGCGCCGCGGATGAGCCTCCGGATGGGCCCGGGCGTGTTCAAGGACCAGTCGAAGCTCTCGTTCGACTTCGTCCCGGAGACGCTCCTGCACCGCGACCGCCAGATGGAGCGCCTCCAGACCCTCTTCCGCCCGCTCCGCGATGCGGCGATTGCGAGCACCGCCTTCCTCCGCGGGTCCGTCGGCACGGGGAAGACGCACCTGTCCCGACGGTTCGCGGCGGAGTTCGCGAAGTCGGCGGCGGAGGCGGGCCGCGCGGTGGAGCACGTCGTCGTGAACTGCCGCCAGCGGATGGGGGACGACGCCGTCCTCCTCGCGATCCTGAGGAAGTTCGACGAGCGCTTCCCCGACCGCGGGTTCTCCATGACGGAGAAGCTGAACACGCTTCGCGGGCAGCTCGAGAAGCGGAAGGCCCACCTCATCGTGATCCTCGACGAGATCGACGCGCTCCTCAAGAAGAGCGGGGCGCAGCTCGTGTACACGTTCACCCGCTGGTCGGAGGAGGGCGGCCGCAGCACGGTCTCCCTGATCCTCATCTCGCAGAAGGCCGAGGCGCTCGACAAGCTCGACGAAGCGTCCCGGAGCACGTTCCGGCGGGGGAACGACGTGGAGTTCGCGAAGTACACGCGGGACGAGCTGCGGGACATCGCGCGCTACCGCGCGGACCTCGCGTTCCATCCGGGCACGGTGTCCGACGACGTCGTCGACCTGATCGCGGACGCGGCGGCGGAGGACGGGAACGCGAGGCGCATCGTCGAGATCCTCCTCCTGGCGGGTTTGGCGGCGGAGGACGAGGACCTCGGGGAGGTCGGGGCCGAGCACGTTCGGACCGCGACCGGCCATGTGCACCCGTCGTTCGCCGAGGAGCGGCTCGCGAACCTCGACATCGCCCGGAAGCTCGTGCTCCTCGCGATCGCGCGGAAGGCGCAGAGGAAGGCGGCGCTCACGACGGGCGAGGCGGAGGACGCGTACGGCGTCGTGTGCGAGGAGTACGGGGAGAAGAAGCGCGGGCACACGCAGTTCTGGAAGTACCTCAACGACCTGGACGCGCTCGGCCTCGTCGACGCGAAGCTTTCCGGGGAGGGCGTCGTCGGCAAGACGACGATCATCAAGGTGCCCGAGATCCCCGCGAAAGTGCTGGCGAAGCAACTCGAGGCGACGTTGCCGCGCCGCGCGCCGAGAAAGTGATAACCGCCAGAATACCTTCTTATACGCGGCGACGGGTTTCGGGTTCCGGGATGGGCGCAGCGAGTGGTGAGATCATGGGCGGAGGGAGCGTGGACCGCGGAACATCGTTTTCGCTATCCCGGGGCCTCTGCTACCTCGTGAAGGAGAAGAAGCCCGACCTCGCGTATCAGCTCCTGAAGCAGCTCCTGGGCGAAGGCCTGCCCGGAATGGTGATTACCCGACAGTTTCCGGACCGTGTGAGGAACGACCACGGCCTCGCGCCCGAGGTGAAGGTCCTCTGGCTCAGCCACACCCCGGGCGAGGACTACCACAACCCCACGGCGATCGGCACGCTCGCGAAGACGATCTCGCGCTTCATCGAGGACGCAAAGGGCGAGGCGGTCGTCCTGCTCGACGGCCTCGAGTACCTCGTCGTCAACAACGGCTTTCTCCAGACGCTCATGTTCGTCGAGCACGTGAACGAGTTCGTCATGCAGCGGAAGGCGATCGTCGTGATCCCCGCGTCCCCAGTGGCGCTCGAGGAGAAGGAGCTCGCCCTCCTCGAACGGAACCTCGAGGTCCTGGAGCCACCCGCCGTGAAAATGGATCTCGAGATGCGACAGGTCAGCAAGCTCCTCGACACGGCCTGATACAGGTAACACGCGGGTTCTTGGCGGCGACGACTCTCATCGCCCCGTGGACTCCCGTTCTCGGCCCGTCGCGGCCTCCGTGGCGGTCTCAATCCTCACCCTCTCGCTTCTCTTCCTGCATGCCAACTCGATCACGCCGCGAGACCTGCGCATCGCCGAGATTGGCGGGGACGACGTTGGGCTCCCCGTCCGGGTGCGCGGCCACATCCACCGCGTCGATACGACCGGGGAGGGCAACGCGGCGATCGTGCTCCTCGACTACGAGGACTTCGCGACGGTGCGCGTGGTGGCCCGGCCGCAGGCGATTGCGGACTCCGCGCAGGCAGCGCCCGGGGCCCTCGTCTCGGTCGTCGGCTCCGTCTTCGGCTCCGGTGGCTCGGTCCAGATCTTCAGCGAGGAGGTCGGCGGAGTGACCGTCCTCGCGCCGCCGTCCACGAATCTCCTTCACCTCGAGTTCGTCGCACGCAACGCCGTGCGCCTCGACGGACATCGCGTCGTCGTGAGGGCCCTGGTGGGAGACGTGCGGGCCATTGTGGACTCCCGACATGCGCTGCTCCGCCAAGGGGCCGCCACCATGTGGGCCTACGATCCGACCGGCTGGACGGAAGGACCGGGCATGGTGACGGGGCGAGCCTACGTCACGTCCCGCGGACGGTGCGAGCTGTTCGCAGGAGCCGAGCCGAGCCCAGTGGAGGCCAGCCTCGCGGCCCTGGCGGCATGCCCCGGATACCTCCTGGCGAAACCCGTTCTCGTCCGCGACGTGACCGTGGACGCGGGCGAACTGATCGGGACGGCGGTGGTCCTCAAGGATCTAGGCGACGGAGCGGACTATCGGATGGAGGCGTTCGTTGCGGACTGGGATTGGCGGCCGGAGGCGTCGTGGGTGGCCCTCGGCAAGGTGGTCACCTTCGAAGGCACCGTGGAGTATCAAGCGACCGAAGCCCGGTGGCGGATTGCGACCGAGCTTCCGCCCCGTCCCTAGTCCGACACCAGAGAGACCTTCCGAAACGTGACGAGGAGGGCAAGGTCGTAGACGATCTTGATCCCCCCGCCGAGGAGGAAGGGCGCAGCGACCCACGCGGAGAACGCGACGCCCCCGAGCCCTGGGCTGATGGACTGGCCGAGGTTTCGCGCGATCGTCGTGACGCTCGCTGCGGCGGTGCGATCCTCAGGAGGTACGACCGTCATCGTATACGCCTGTCGCGTGGGGACGTCCATCTGCGATAGAGACATACGCCCCATGTACACCGCAAGCGCGAGGGGGAGTGTCGGCATGAGGGGCACGAGCATGAGGAGGACGCTCGACGGCAGGTGGGTGAACACCATCACGTTGAGGAGCCCGAAGCGCGACGCGAGCCGTGCGGCAGCGAGGAACGACAGGGAGGCGAGGAGGTTTGCGGCGAAGAACACGCCGGCAAGAGCGACCGGATCGAGGCCGTAGACGATCGCGAACCAGAACGCGACGAACGATTGGACGACGAAGCCGCCGCCGAAAGAGTCCGTCGCGAACAGCACCGCGAGCCGGGAGACCGTGCCGCGCGACGCGGGGGAGAGCGCGGAGGCCCCCACCGGATTCCGCGCCTCAAGGCTTGGGGACAGGGACGCGTAGATCGCGAGGGTCAGGAGGCCGAGCCCCGCGTAGGAAGCGAACAGGAATCCGAACGGGATCCTCGGGAGGCCGAGGAGCGGGGCAGCAAACGCGGGGAGACCGCTGAACAGGGCACCGAGGGCGGCCGCGAGCGTCGCCGCCAGATTGTACACTGCGAACGCGTCCGTCCGTCGCGAGGGGGCCGCGGCCTGCGGGAGCATCGCCTGTTCGAGGGACACGAAGGGACCGATGTCGCCCCCCGTCGGGCTCACCGTGCCCACGGCGACCGCCGCCAGGATGAATGGAAGGGAGGAGCCCGCGAGCAGGATTGCACCCGCGGCCGCCATCAGCCCCGCGTATGCCATCAGGACACGGCGGCGCCCCCATGCATCGCCCCGGACTCCGACCACGATCGACGAGATGGCCGCCGACGCGAGGGCCACGGTGAGGACGAGGCCCACCTCCAGGCCGCCGTAACCGAGTTCCCCGAGATACGAGCCAAGCGCGACCGCGAGAAAGCCGTACCCGAAGCTCCGCGTCAGGCGCGCGGCCAGGAGACGCCGGCCGTCCCGCGACAGCCACGCGAGCATCCTATCGAGCCGCCACCTTCGCCTGGCACCACGCGTACAGAGCGTCGTAAATCGGGAACCCTTTCGCCAACTTCTCGTGGTCGTCGGGAACCGTCGCCGCCATCCCCTCCGCGATCGCGAGGAGGCCCGCAGCCTGAGGCACCGCGTTCGGGTCCTTCACGTCCGCGCCGTGGACGATCTTCGCGAGCTCGAGAAGGGCCGGGTCCGCGAGCCCGTGGCGCTTGATGATCGTCTCGAAAGAGCAGTCGTTCCCGTGATGGCCGAGGTCCACGCCCTCCGCGTCGAACGGGATCGCGCCGAGCCGCGCCGCCTCCGAGTGCACGCGGTCCTTCGGGACGAAGATGAACTCCGCCGAGGGGTCAACGTACTTCCGGATGAGCCACGGGCACGCGACGCGGTCGACCTTCGCGCCCTGCCGGGTAATCCACTTGCCGGTCATGGGAGGACAAACGGATCCGGGCTTAACCCGTTTGCGCACCCGCAGCGACCTTCGGGGCGAGCTGAATGGCGACGATCTCGTCGACGCGCTCGACGAACTTCTCCTCCTTGCCCTTCGGGATCGTGGCGCCGGAGGCCACGTCGTGCCCGCCGCCGCTCCCTCCGACGGCGGAGGCCGCCTCGCGGAGCGCAGCTGCCAGATCCAGGCCCCTCGCGACGAGCGGCTTGGTGCCGCGCGCCGACACCTTCGTCGTCCCGTCCGTGACAGACAACGCGATCACGGGACGTGCGCCGTTCCACAGGTACTGAACGGAGATGCCCGCGACGTTGCCCGCCAGGGAAGGGTCCGGGCAGTAGAAGAAGGCGACGTGCTTGCGGAGGAACGGGCCTTCGCGCTCGAGCCGCATGAGGTGATCGAGCACCTTCCGCGCGTAGGTCTGGCGGTGCACCTCGGAGGGCACGAGTGCATCCGGGTCCCCGAGAGCCAGCGCGACCGCGAGCCCCTCGGCTCCCATTCGACAACACGCGTTGATCGCGTCCGACAGGTCGTTCGCGGAACGGCCGACGGACTCGATCCGGTACTTGTCCTCGATCAGCATCTCCACCGCCTCCGGGATCGCGCCCTGTCGCATGAGGTGCGTCGCGAGGTACGACGTGAGCGCACGTCGGCGCGCTGCGTCCAGATCGTGCCAGTGTGCGTCCGGCTCGACCTTCAGCCGCCGGAGTGCCTTCACCGCCTCCTCCGTGCGCCCCGCGAGGCCCGCGAAGTACGGGAGGTAGGAGCCGGAGAGCGCCTCGGCGAGGGGACCTTCTGGGAGGGCGGGGCCGCGTTCGCGCACCAGGAGGTTCCGGCGCATGGACTCCTCGAACAGGGGCGCGTTCATCCCGTCGAACCCCGGCACGTGCTGGCGGTCCGCGATCGCGCCTGCCATCGCGACGCCCGCGAGGTCCCAGTTCTCCGCGTCCACCGCCAAGGCGAAGGCCCACGACACGGTCGCGCCGCATGCCCCGTGCGCCCCGTCGATGCCAAAGAGGTGGGGGTTCGCGTGCACGACCTTCGTCGCATCCCGGGGGGGCTTGTGGTGGTCGAGCACGACCGCGGGACGCCCGAGGGCCTCGATCGCGTCGAGCTGCCCGCTCCCCATGTCCGCCACGAGGAGGGGTTTCCCCGGCTCCTCCCTCAAGCGAGCGGCCGTCGCGTCGTCGATGACTGTCGTGAGGCTGATATGAAAGTCCTTCCCCCACCGCGACAGCGCGCGGGCAAGGATCGCCGCGGAGGCGGCGCCGTCGCCGTCGTAGTGACACACGATCCGGACACGGTCCGCCGCCGCAAGCGCGGAGACCCCGGCCTGAAGCCTCGCCCACAAGGGTCCCGGAATCCCAGGCGGCGCCGGACCCGCCATGGAACTCCCTACTTCGCCGCGAGCTCTTGAACCTTGACGGCGTAGTCCCACGCCGCCGGGAGGACGCCGGCCTTCTGGTAGTAACCGGCGAGCCGCCGGATCTTGGACTCGATCAGCTGGAGCCCGCGGGCGTTCGACAGGTCCTTCGGGTTCGCCTTCAGGTGCGTCTGCAGCTCCAGGGCCTTGCGCATGAGGTTGCCGAGGTCCTCCGGCAGGTCGAACTTCGCGCCCTTCGAACGCATGATCTGAAGGACCGTCTTCCCGGTCGCGAGCCTCACGTTCGGGACCGCGTACTGGTCCCTCAAGATCAGGCCGATCTCCGCGGACGAGCGCCCCTGTGAGGCGAGCTTCCCGACGGTCTCCACGATCTCGTCCTGCTCCAGGCCGACCCACTCGGGGCTCTTGCTCACGAGGGGCCGCCGCGACCCCGACTGTCCCCTTCGCCGAGCATGCATCCGCGCCATGGTTCGCCCGAGGAAAGGGTCCCAGATTCGACCCCGTATTTAGCCTCTCCCTTCGCAAGGGCTCCCGCCGTCGTGCTACGTCTTCTCGACGAGGATTGCGGCGTGGTCCCGTTCGTACGGCGCGAGCTCCACGACCTGCACGACCGTAACGGCCTTCGCCAGCGCGCGGCGGGCTTCTGCGTACACCGCCTGCGGCCGCGCCGCGACGTCGACGCTCCGCGCCTTCAGGCACAGGAGGCCGAACCCGCCGGGTCGCACGAAGGCGAGGTTGCGCAGGAAGATGCCCACTTGATTGCGCTGCGCGACGTCCTGATACAGGACGCCGACGCGGCCCACGAGCCTCTCGTAGTCTTCCGGAGCTCGGGCGTCTGCGAGAATCGGCATCACGTTCGACCGGCGCTCGGAGACGTCGAGGAGCTTTTGGAACGCGCGGCGGGAGATCTCCACGGCGTAGATCGTGCCGTCTCGGCAGACGTCCGCGAGATGGCTGACCGTCGTCCCTTGGGCTGCTCCGAGGTACAGGACGTCCGTGTCCCCACCGAACGGGAACACCGCGGCGCCCTTCTTCAGGAACGCGGCGAGCTTGCTCCGGCGGGGGTCCCACTCGCGGTATTCCTCGGTCCCCTGGCGGACGAGGCGCTCGCCGTACACCGCCACGCCCGGCACGGCGTTCCTCGTGTACAGCCGGTCCGTGTCCGTGAACACGTGGGCGATGTCGGACCGATGGATCTCCACCACGCGCCGCGGAACGCCATGGTGCTTATGTGCGTTGGCTCGGCCCCAAGGAACCGTCCCTGGTGGCCACTCACCGTCCACCCGTTTCCATGGGACCTATGCTTAGTGACCATCCCTTCACCGCCCGGTGAGAAACGTGGTCGTCACGATTGACGTCGCAAAGACCCTGCAGCAGGACCTCCTTCGGAGCGCGGGAGTCCTCGGAAAGACCCGATGAGGGCGCCGGGCCGGACCCTTCATATAGCGCGCGTCCGGTCGGTGGCTTCATGGGGGAGAAGGACCTCCGGAAGGAGATTCAGGACCTCCGCGAACAGATGGAGGCCCTCTCCGCCGCGTTCGACCGCATCGCGAAGCCGTACGGGCAGCTGTTCGAGTACCTGGAGAGGTTCCAGGGGCTCGCGTCCTCGTACTTCCGCGTCCTCGACCTGTATCAGAAGTTCGGGTCCGTGTCCCCCGAGATTGTGATCCCCGGCCTCAAGGACCCCATCTCCAAGGAGATCGTCAAGTCGTTGTTCGAGAAGGGCGATCGGAACATCTCGCAGATCACGGAAGCGGTGAAGGCTCGGCGCGGGACGGCGTCGCGACGTATCGTCCGGGAGAAGCTCGAGTCCCTCGTCGCCCAGGGCACGGTCGTCCCCGAGGGGGACGGGAAGATCCGGACGTTCGCGATCGCCCCGGCGGTCGTGGAGAAGTGGTCACAAGTTCTCGGCCTGGTTAAATCCGAGGAACAGTCTCAAGGGAACCAAAGGTGAGCGACGATGGCGGAAGAAGAGAAGAAGCATGGAATGGAGCCGGAGAAGATCAAGGAGATTTTCGGCGTGTTCTCCGAGAAGCTCCCGTCCCTCCTGAACGACCTTACGGACGTCCTGTACGGCCGCGAGCAGTCGAAGAAGTACGGCGAGGCGGTCGCCGGCTTCTACAAGAGCCTCAAGGAGAGCGGGATGACGGACGAGCAGGCGTACGAGCTGACGAAGCAGTACATGAGCGCGATGAACCTGCCAGGCATGCTGGGCGAGGCGATGCGCGGCCGTGGCAAGGGACGCGGGCCGGGGTTCGCGTTCAAGATCAAGGGCCGCGGTGAGCACCACGGCGAGAAAGCGGACGAGGACGACGAGGATGACGACGAGGACGAGGAGTAGCGGGATTGGGATGCCCGTGGCGATCGCCGCCACGGTGCCTCTCCTCCTGGTCCGCCTCGGGTTCACGTTCGTCCGGATGAAGGCGAAGCGGAGGGGCGCGGTCCGGCGGTTTCGCCGCGCGCTCCTCCGAAGCGGGATGCGCCCGGAGCTTGCGGAGCGTCTCGTCGCGGACTACGAAAGACTCGGACGTCTGCGCTCGTACCTGCCCGGGGGGCTGCGCCTCCCCATCATCGGCTGAACGCGCGCTTCACGGCGCGGGCTTGGGCCTTCGTCAGCTTCGCCATGTCCCGGAGAACGGACTCTAGCCCCCGTTGGATCTTGGCGGGGGTGTCGAACCCCGCCTTCACGATCCGAGCGGCCGTCGCCGGGCCGAGGCCCGGAATCGAGGTCAGCCGCTCCATGATTCGATTGCGCTTAGCTCGGCCCTGCGCACCAAGGTGACCAATGACACGGCGGCGGCCCGCCAACGCCTCGGCGTCGTCGGGGAGCGCCCGAAGGGCCTCTTCGTAGAACCCGAGCGCGGCGCGCATCTGGCCTCCGGTCTCCGCAAGGCGCGCACGGTTGAGGAGCGCCGTTCCGTTGCCGCCGCCCGATGCCGCACTGCGCAGCGCCTTCTCTGCGTCGTCCGCGCGACCCAGCGCCGCCAGGACGACGGCCTTGTTGTTCCACGCGGCGGGGGATGCGGGTGCGACCGCCAATCCCCTCTCGCACGCCGCCAGCGCCTCCTCCGACCGCCCCGCCAGGTGCAGCGTCGCCGCCAGGTTCGTCCAGGCCTCGTCGTCGTCCGGGTCCTCCGCGACGGCGCGTTCGAATGCGCGATGCGCGTCCGCGATGCGGCCCGCCTTGAGGCACAGGATGCCTTTCCAGTTCCAGATCCACGCGACTTCCGGACGATGGGCGACGATCGCGCCGAGGGCGTCGACCGCACCCGACGAATCGCCGACGTCCTCAGCGAACGTTGCGGCTGCGATGGCAATCCGGGGGACCTCGGGATGCGCTGCCAGCGCGCGGGCTGCCTCGTCGAGGAGCCCGGGATCGTGGCGGACCTGCATCGCGAGCAGCTTGCCCAGGTTCGCTTCCGCCCCCGCGCCCAACGTGATCGCCTTCGCGAAGGCTGCCTGGGCGCCATCGGGCTTGCCCTGGTCGAGCAGCGCCGTGCCGAGGGACGCGAAGTCGTCGGCGGAATGCGGCATCGAAGTTCGCCAGAGTTCGATAGGTGCGAGGGCGAGGTTCGCGAGCACCCGGCGCTGCGTCGCAGGCGACAGGGTGACCGGTACAGTCTCGATCGGGGTCGGGAAGGGCGCCTCGCGGCGGAGGCGTTCGAGCACGCCCTGGCGGTTCGCTCGGGCGTCCGCAAGCTCGGGATCGAGGGCGAGGGCCTCGTCCAGGGCCGTGAGCGCCTCCTCGAGGCGACCGAGTCGGATGAGCGCGGCCCCCCGGTCGTTCCACGCAGGCGCGAACTCGGGGCGGAAGGACAGGATCTTGTCGTAGCTGGCGAGCGCCTCCTCGTACCGGCCCTGCTCGTGGAGGGCGACGCCCCGGTTCATCCACGCGGCCGTGTTTCGCGGATTCCGCTGGAGGAGCACGTCGTACGCCTCCATCTCCTCGGTCCGGCGACCCATCTCGTGTAACACGAGCGCGAGGCCGAACCAGGAGCCTTCGTCCCCCGGCTCGTACCGGAGGGCCTGTGCATAGCACTCGAGCGCCGCCTTCGGATCCCCGGCCGCGCGGTGCGCGCGGCCCTTTGCCTTCCACGCCGGCGCGTACGTCGGCTTGATCCGGAGGGCCTCGTCGAACGTGCGGAGCGCGTTTCCGACCTTACCGCGGGCGAGCGCCTCGGCGCCGGCGCGAAGCACGTCCTCGAGCGCGACGGAGCTCGGGAGAGAGGGAGTGCTCGTCACACGCCCCCCTCCTTGGGCACGCGGTCCTCGCACATCCTCAGCCACCGCGTGTATTCCTCCACGGTCGGGGCCGCCTTCACGGCGTCCGCGAAAGTGCGGAGCGCCTCCCGATACCGGCCGAGGCCGTGGAGCGCGCGGCCCTTCCCGAACAGCGCCTTCGCGTCCTTCGCGTTCTCCGCAAGCACCTCCTCGTATCCTTTGAGGGCTGCCTGTGCGTCCCCCTTCTCCAGGAGGGAGTCCGCGATCTCCAACAGAACGCCCCCGTCGATCGTCTTGGGCGGCATCGCTCTTGGTGACTCTTGCCCCGATGGCGGGGTTTGCGCGGTCTGCCGAATGCGGCTCAGGATCTCCTTCGCGTCCGCGTTCCCCTTGCTCAGCGCGAGCGCGCGACCCGCGGCCTCCGCGGCCTTGTCAGCCTCGCCCGCTGCCACGTGGGCCCTCGCCTTCCCGATCCACGCGTCGCACTGCGTTTCGTCAAAGGAGACGAGCTTGTCGAACGCCTCGACCGCCTCCTTCCCCTTGCCTTGCGTGAGCAACACCTGTCCCTTCGCCGCCCACGCCTCCCGGTAGTCGAACCGGAGGGAGATCGCGCGGTTGAACAGCTGGATCGCCGCTCCCCAGCGCCCCTGGCGGTTGAGGAGGAGGCCCTTTTTCAGCAGCGCCTGAGGGGAGTCGGGGTGGTGCTGCAGGACGCGGGAGTACACGCGGTCCGCGCGCTCGACGTCGTCCATCGCGAGGAGCAGGTCCCCGAGTGCGAGGCTCGCAAGCAGGTTCTTCGGGTCGCCCTCGAGGATCGCGTTGTAGATGAGCGTGGCCTCCGTCGCCTTTCCCTCCGCAAGCAGTTCCGCCGCGCGCCGGAGCCAGTGGTCCGCCTCGTTCGGGTCCTGTTTGAGCAGGTCGCTGAGGTGCGCGGCGGCGAGGCCGAACTGCCCCCGTTCGAACAGGTGGTTCGCGAGCTCGCGAATCGTCGCCTTGTGCTTCGGATCGATTTCCAGGATGCGGTCGAGGGAGGCGCTCGCCTCGTCCGCCCGACCGAGGAGCCTGAGCACCTCGGAGCGGTTGAACCAGGCCTCGATGTCCCGGGGATTCTCGCGGACGACGGCGTCGAACACCTCGAGCGCCTCCTCGAAGCGTTCCTCCTCGAGGAGATCCTCCGCCTTCTCCCGCAGGTCCCGACGTTGGGGCGCGCCCTCCGAGAACGCATCCCGGACCAGCACCGCCTCCTCGGGGAGCACTCCCGCGACGGCGCCAATCTGCTGGAGGGAAGCCGTCCGCAGCCGCGCGTCGGTCACAAAAGCATCTGAGATCGCCCTCGCGGCCGTCTGTGACACACCTTCCAGGGAGAACAGCACGAGATACAAGGCGCGCTTGGCCTCCGCCTGCCGGGCCTCCTCCTCCTGCCTCCGGAGCTCCGTGCTCCGCTCCCGTTGACGGTTCTCCTCGTCGCGCATCCTCCTCTCCCGCTCGACCATTCCGGCCTCTCGCCGCTCGAGCTCTTCGAGTTGGGACCGGACCATGCCGCGGCGCCGGTCGACCTCGGCCCGCTGCTCTTCCATCCAGATCACCAGCCTCGCTCGTTCCGCCTCCAGATCCCTACGCACGACTTCGAGCGAGGCGTGTTCGTCCTCCCGGCTCTCCGCCCTCCGGTTTTCCTCCTCCCGAATCCTCGCCTCGCGGAGCTCGATCTCCGATTCGCGGCGTCGAAGCTCTTCGAGCTGGGACTGCACCGTGCCATGGCGGCGGTCGACCGCGGCCTGCTGCTCCGCCATCCAAGCGGCGAGACGCTCCCGTTCCATCGCCAAATCCCTGCGCATCGCCTCAAGCGAGGCCTGTTCCTCCTTGCGGCTGTCTCCACCGCGGACTCTGGCCTCCTTTTCCGCAAGGTCGGCCTCGCGGCGTCGAAGTCCCTCGAGCTGGGACTGCATCAGGCCGCGGCCCCGGTCGATCTCTTCCTGCTGCCCCGCAATCCAAGCTGCGAGCCTCTCCTTTTCCGCGGCCAGATCCCTGCGCACGACTTCGAGCGAGGCGTGTTCGTCCTCCCGGCTCTCCGCCCTCCGGTTTTCCTCCTCACGAAATCTCGCCTCGCGGAGCTCGATCTCCGATTCGCGGCGTCGAAGCTCTTCGACCTGGGACTCCATGAGGCCGCGGCGCCACTCGACTTCCATCTGCTGCTCCGCATTCCATGCGACGAGCCTCTCCTCTTCCGCGGCCAGATCGGCCCATGTCGCCTCAAGTGCGTCGCGCTCCTCGTCCGACGGTTCCGGCGGCGGCGGCAGGGGCGACACGGGAACCTCAATCGACTCGGGTGGGGGCGGGGCCTCGGGTGGGGGAAAACCCTCGGGAAACGGCATTGGTTCCACCGGCTCGGGCGGGGGTGGGGGCGGCGTCTG
>Ga0209342_10002495_pt1 | contig 19719 bp, 12 predicted proteins | sample RifCSP16_2_FD_184023 | JGI IMG/M metagenome (GOLD analysis project Ga0209342, IMG submission 184023) | Soil microbial communities from Rifle, Colorado - Rifle CSP2_sed 16_2 (SPAdes) (version 2) | ecosystem: Environmental > Terrestrial > Deep subsurface > Rock core/Sediment | place: Rifle... | reverse complement strand
CTTCGCCAGCGGCAGCGCCTCCGGCGCAAAGCAGGCCGCCGGCTTCGCCGTCATTGACATCGGGGGCTCCGCCCCCGATACCCCCGGCTCCGCCGACCCCCGGCTCCGCTCCCCGCCCTAGGCCTCCCGGCCTTCACGCTGCACCGGCCGCGCCTTGCGCTCTGGGACCACCCGCTGCCCCGTCGCCCGCGCGATCGCCTGGCGGGCCGCCTCGCGCAGCGCCGGCGTGTTCGGGAAGTCGCGCGGATCGAGCGGCTCGAGCACGTTCACGCGCGCATCCATGCGCTGGCGGAGGACCATGCCGTGCTTGGGCAGGGACTCGCCCGTCCCGCGGACTGCCACCGGGATGACCGGGACGCCCGCGTCCCTGGCCAGCTTGAAGGCGCCGTCGCGGAAGACCTGCAAGGCGCCGTCGGGAGAGCGTGTCCCCTCGGGGAAGATGAGTACCGACGATCCCCTCGCCAGGTGCCGGCGGCAGTGGTCCATCATCTTGCGGATCGAGTCGCGATCCCCGCGGGTGAGGCACACGTAGTCGTTGAGGGTCATGTTCCAGCCGACCACCGGGATCTTGAAGATCTCCACCTTGGAGACCCACTTGAACGGTCGGTAAAGACCGTACAGGACCAGGATGTCGATGATCGAGAGGTGGTTCGAGACGATCACGGCCGGCCCCCGCCACGGCAGCTTCTCCCGGCCGGAGACCCGGCTCCTCCAGAGCGGGTTGGCGTAGATGTAGAAGCTCGCCCAGAAGCAGGAGAAGAGCTGCAGGGCCACGCGGCGCCGGTCGAACGGGAAGGTGACCGCCGCGATGGCCAGGGCGATGGCGAAGAAGACGGGCATCGTGAGGCACACGAACGCCCAGTAGATGGCGCTGAAAGCCTGGAGCACGGGCGCATTCTGGAGGACGGGCGTGGGTCCCGCAAGCAGAGCCTGACCTAGACCCGGGCGGTTCTTCCCCTCTTGCGGCTTCGCGCCTTTGCGCGAGCCCTTCAGGACCTACGCCGGTGGCCCCGGGCGATCTCAGCCCCCCCGCGAGACCGCGTCGAGGATCCGGTACAGCCCGAGCTTGGGGAGCCGGACGTAGCCGGCCCAGGCGGCCGCGGCGAGCGAGCCCTCCGCCAGCATGTCCGAGAGCCAGTCCGCGGCGAAGCGCGGGTCGCGCTGCTTCACGCCGGCGCCCGCCTCGCGGACCCACCGGCGGTTGAAGCGCTCGTGGGCCCCCACCGGCGGCGCGCAGACGAGCGGAAGCCCCAGCGCCGCGTAGAAGCAGAGCTCGGAGGGCTTCGTCCAGAGGACGTCGGTGCGAGCGAGGAGGCCATCCATCGAGGCGAAGTAGGCCTCCAGGTTCGGCTCGAACAGGATCTCGACCCCTCGCCCCAGCGCGCCCTCGAGGCCCGCGCCCTTCAGCGCCTCCTGGAAGACGGCATTCACCGTGTGTTTCGTCCCCGCGACGAGCGCGAGCGCGAGCCTCCCCTCCTCGACGGCGCGGCGCATCCGGGGCAGGAACGCCCTCGCGAGGTGCGCCTGCGCGCCCGCCCCGCCCACCGCGAACGAGAGCAGCGGCGGGTGCTCGCGGTCGCCCTCCGGCAGCGGCCCCAGGAAGCGGGCGAGCTCCTCGCCATGCTCGCTGCGGAACTCGCGGCCGGGATCCAGCCGGACGATGCGCCGGGCGAGGTGCCGCTTCAGGACGGGGAGGTCCGGCCCGCCCACGAGCGCGTGCGGGAGAGGAAACCCGGTGAACGTGATGCGCTCCGCGGGCACGCCGTAGTCCTCCAGCCGCCTGCCGGCGCGGTAGGTGGGGACGAGGTAGCGGATGCGGGTCCGGCGTGGCTCGAGCGGCGCCCAGATCCGGTTCACGTCCGTGTCGGTGACCACGCAGAAGATGTCCGGGATGCCGGCGCGATCGGCGAGGATCGCGGGCGAGAAGAACGTCGTGAGGAGAGGGCGCCCCGTGCGGCGGAGCTCGCGTATCAGCCCCTCGCCGAGCCCGCGGCGGGTGAACCGCTCCAGCATGCGCACGCCGTGCGTCGGCTTCGACAGGTCGCGGTGCGGGTGGAGGCGGGGGATCCCCGTCAGCCGATCGAGCGCCCACTGGAGGGGCGCTCCGGCGACCGGGATCTGGCTCAGGCGGGAGGTGAGCTCGTAGGCGTTCCGGAGGCGCCGCCACAGGACGCGCTCCTCGGGCGCCGCCAGCGGCTCGCCGTCGGCGTGGACGACCTGCTCGCCGAGCCGCTCCGCGAGGGGGAGCGCTGCACGGAGATGACCGAAGCCCATCTCCAGCGAGACGACGAGAGGGCGTGGGGGGCGGATGTGTGCAGTGGACATGCAGGCCGAGGATCGCGGGAGCGCGCGCGAGGTTAGCTCATTGCGGCCAAATGCCGCGAGCGGGGGGCCTCTTTTGCGGTTGGTGTATCAGACCTATGAGCACCACTTTGGGTGACTCCACTCTCGACTTCCTTGCATTATTTTAATAAATAGTGTTGGTCCACCCGCGCGCACAGGTGAGACCGGGCGTCATCCGTCGCCCGAGCGAGGAAAGTCACAAAGCATGGCAACGGGCATCGTGAAATGGTTCAACGACGCGAAGGGCTACGGCTTCATCACCCAGGACAACGGGGGTGAGGACGTCTTCTGCCACCACACTGCCGTTCAGATGGAGGGTTTCCGCAGCCTGGCCGAGGGGCAGAAGGTCGAGTTCGATGTTGTGAAGGGCCCGAAGGGCCTGCAGGCGGCCAACGTCCGGAAGGTCTAGTCCGTCTCACCCCTGTATCCTGGAGCCCGGTCTCTCGCGGGGCCGGGCTCCCGTGCGCCATGGAGGCTACGGACTTCGGGCTGCGGTCCGCAGAAGCCTGCAGGCCGTGGGCCGCACCGAAAGGCTCGCGCAAAGCCGTAAAGATGCAAAGGGAGAGACCCTCTTCGCAACTTGGCGCCTTGGCGCGAAAACTAGCCTGCTACAGCGGGATGTTCCCGTGCTTCTTGGGCGGGTTCTCCTGCCGCTTGGTGCGGAGCATCTCGAGCGCGCGGATGACGCGGGGCCGCGTGTCCTCCGGGCGAATCACGTCGTCGATGTAGCCTAGCTCCGCGGCCTTGTAGGGGTTCGCGAACTTGTCCCGGTAGTCGGCGATGAGCTTCTGGCGCACCGCGTCCTGCGCCGCGGCGTCCTTGCCGGCGGCCAGGATCTCCTTGCGGAAGATGATCTGGACCGCGCCGTCCGGCCCCATGACCGCGATCTCGGCGGTGGGCCAGGCGAGGTTCACGTCGCCCCGGATGTGCTTCGAGGCCATGACGTCGTATGCCCCTCCGTACGCCTTGCGCGTGATGACCGTGACCTTGGGGACCGTCGACTCGGCGTAGGCGTAGAGCAGCTTCGCGCCGTGCTTGATGATGCCGCCCCACTCCTGGTCGGTGCCGGGGAGGAACCCGGGCACGTCCACGAAGGTGAGGAGCGGGATGTTGAACGCGTCGCAGAAGCGGACGAAGCGGGCCGCCTTGACCGACGCGCCGATGTCGAGCACGCCGGCCAGCACCGCCGGCTGGTTCGCGATCACCCCCACGGTGCGGCCGGCGAGCCGCGCGAACCCGACCACGATGTTCTCCGCGAAGTGCTGGGCGACCTCGAAGAAGTGCCGGTCGTCGACGACGGCCCTGATGACCTCCTTCATGTCATAGGGCTTGCTCGGGTGATCGGGGATGATCGAGGCCAGGCCGGCCTCACGGCGCGTCGGATCGTCGGAGGACGGGCCGACAGGCGGGTCGTCCGCGTTGTTGAGCGGGAGGTAGCTCACGAGCTCGCGCACCGCCTTGAGCGTCGCCTCCTCGGTGTCGTAGGTGAAGTGGGCGACGCCCGACTTCTGCGAGTGCGCGCGCGCGCCGCCGAGGTCCTCCTTCGTCACCTCCTCGTGCGTCACCGTCCTGATGACGTCGGGGCCGGTGATGAACATGTAGCTCGTGTCCTTCACCATGAAGATGAAGTCGGTGATGGCCGGGCTGTAGACCGCGCCGCCGGCGCATGGCCCCATGATGACGCTGACCTGGGGTACGACGCCGGAGGCGAGCGTGTTGCGCAGGAAGATGTCGGCGTAACCCGCGAGCGAGACGACGCCCTCCTGGATGCGTGCGCCGCCCGAGTCGTTGAGGCCCACGACCGGGCACCCGACCTCCACGGCGCGATCCATGACCTTGCAGATCTTCTCCGCGTAAGCGCCCGAGAGCGAGCCGCCGAAGACGGTGAAGTCCTGCGCGAAGAGGAAGACCTGCCGCCCCTCGACGAGCCCGTACCCCGTCACCACACCGTCGCCCAGGATCTTCTGCTTCTCCATGCCGAAGTCGGGGCAGCGGTGGGTCTTGAACCGGTCCATCTCGACGAAGGAGCCGGGGTCCAGGAAGAGATCGATCCGCTCTCGCGCGGTGAGCTTCCCCGACTCGTGCTGTCTGGCGATCCGTTCCTCGCCGCCGCCACGCGCCGCCTCGGCTTCGAGCTTCTCCAGCAGGGATCGCCGCGGATCCGGGTCGAGGGGCTTGCTCATGGCGGGGTCAGAGTCGCCTTTCGGTGTCTTGCCGGCGGAACCAGAAAAACAGGTTCAGGTCTCCAGCCGCTGCTCCTCCCACCAGGCGCGCCAGGCGCGCGCGGCGTCTTCCCGCTCCCGGGGAGAGGCGTCGGCCCGGTAGTCGAGCGGCGGCTTCGGGGAGGCTGCGAGGCGCAGGGCCGCGGCGGCGGCGCTGCGCACCGCTGGGTCCGGGTCGACGAGCGACTCGAACAGCCAGTCCGAGCGCCGCGCGCTCCGGTGCGCCTTCCACCAGGAGATCCAGGCCGCGGTGTCGTGACCGAACTGCCGAGCGGTGAGCAGGGTCAGCGCCCGGGCGGAGGCCTCCGCGACCGGTCCGGATGCCTCCAGCGCCTGGACCAGGAGAGGGATGGCCTCGGCATCGCCGAGCGCCCCGAGCGCGTGAGCCGCCCTCGGCGGCCTGTCGGCCTCCGCCATCGCGAGCTCGCGGCGGAGCCGCTCCAGGACCGGCCGGAAATCGGGGTGGCGCCTGACGCCGGCGAGCGCCGCGATGGCCGCCGCGGTCAGCTCCGGGTCGGGGTCGAGCGCCGTCTCCGCGAGGGGCAGGAACGCTGCGGGATCGCCGATCCTGCCCAGGAGAAGGGCCGCCCAGCGCCGGCGCTCGGGCACGTGATCGAGGAGCAGAGCGACGAGGAACGGGGCCGCCACGGTTCCGAGCGCGTGAAGCGCCGACAAGACCGGTCCGCGTTCCTCGACCGCGGTCAGCTCCGCGTCGCCGCCCGAGGCGTCGACAGGTCCCGGGAAGACGTCGCGCAGCGCGGCGGCGGCGTCGGGCCCGTGTCGCACGATCCGGGCGAGGAGAAGCTTCCGAGCATCGGAGCCGGCGGGCGTCAGGCACAGCCTGCGGACCGCCTCCGCAACGTCGAACGGCGACGGGACGGCGAGCGCCTCGGGGACGGGCGCAGACGGCGCGGGCTCGCGAGCGGTCGAGGTCGGGTCGGGGGTCGGGATCGGGATCGGGGGTCTCGGGGGCGAAGCCCCCGAGCTCAATGCTGGCGAAGCCGGCGGCCTGCTTTGCGCCGCTGGCGCAGCCGCCGCCTCGCTCGCGCCAGCGAGCGATTGCGCCGCCGGAGCCCGGCTCCGCTTGGCATCGCGCAGCACGCGCTCCAGGGCGCCACCTAGCGACCCCATCACGAGGAGGAGGTCGCCCAGTCGACGCGGAGAGACCGGCTTCTCGCCGTTGTCGGCGTAAAGGATGCACACCGGGCGATCGCGCAGCAGCACCGGATAGGCGAGGGCGAGCCGGGGCGAGCGCCGTCCGAGGCTGGCGAGCAGATCGTCGTTGCCGCGCTCCGGCGCCACTGCTCCGAGGAACGGAGCCTTCGTCGCCAGCACCGCTGCGAGCATGGGCGCGTCGCGCGGCGCCAGGCGGATGCGCCGGCAGAGCTCGCGCGCTCCGGGCCATCCCATGCCGTCGTGGCCCGCGAGCTGGCTGCGGGTCACCGCGAAGACGGCGGACGCCTCGAAGAAGTCCCGCAAGTACCGCAGCGCGACCGTCACCACCTCGTCGCGGGACCGGGCGGTCTCGAGCGCGGACAGCGCCTCCTGCCGGGTCCAGTGCGGCGGCGCGTCCGGGGGCTCCGACGAGGTCCAGGTCTCGCCCTCGGTCGCGGCGGGCTCGGTCGCTGTCGGGGGTCTCGGGGGCGAAGCCCCCGAGGTTGATGACGGCGAAGCCGGCGGCCTGTCTTGCGCCGAAGGCGCAGCCGCCGGCGCTGCCGTCGGCGCTGCCGCCGGCGCGCCGGCCGCGCTCTCCTCGATCGGAACGTCCTCCTCGAACCAGATGTCGAAGTCGTCTTCGGCCGTGACCAGGGCTTCCTCGGGAGGAGCGGGTTCCGCTGCGGGCGCGGTTGCCTCCAGCGAGGCCAGCTCGGGTTCCGCGGCTGGCGCCGTCCCCTCGGGCGAGGCTACTTCCTGTGAAGCGGATACCACGGGCTGGTCGAGGATGAGCGGCGCCGGCTCCTCGGGGGCACCGGGCGGCGCGCTCGCCTGCGCCGGGGCTGCTGGTTCAGGGGTGAGCGGCGCCGGCTCCTCCGGAGCACCGGGTGGCTCGCTCGCCTGCGCCGGGGCTGCTGGTTCAGGGGTGAGCGGCGCCGGCTCCTCCGGAGCGCCGGGCGGCTCGCTCGCCCCCTGCGCCAGGGCGGCGAACCTCTCGGAGAGCGTGCCGCCGTAGACGTTCACCAGGAGCGTGCGCACCTGCCACTCGGGCGCGACGTGCGGCACGAGGCGCAAGGACAGCATGAAGCTGATCTCGTCCAGCGCCGCGAGATCGACCGGATAGGTGGCGAGGAGCGACAGCTCCTTCCCCTCGAGCCGGAATGGCGCCAGCCCGTGCCGCTCGGCCACGCGCGCGGGAAACACGCGCCGCGCGCGCGGATCGGGCTCGAACTCGCCGCTGGGCGGAGGCGGCAGGCCCGAGGCCCGGGAGAGATAGCCCGCCAGATCCCTCCGCGGCACGAGGGCGAGCTCGAGCAGCGCCGTGTCGAGGGCGCCACTCATCTGGCGCTGATGCGCCAGGGCGCGCTCCATCTGCTCTTCGGAGACGGCGCCCGCTTCGAGAAGAATACCCGCTAGGTCGAGCGGCACGTCACCGCTTTGTAGACCCCTCGACACGGAGGATCAAGAAGCACGGACGACCGAGGTACCTGCGACCACATCGTGAAGGCCGCGGCCCCTCCGCGTGAAGAGCGCGGCCAAGACCGGCAAACCCAGCGCGGCGGCCCCGAGGACGCTCACGGCCGCCCGCGCCGCGGACTGGGCGAGCCCAGGCGAGCCCCCTTCGGGGCTGACGACCTGGAGGCGGAGCAGGTGTTTCCCTGCCGTTGCACCCGCCAGGTAGTGCGCCAGCGTCTCGTAGACGAACGCCAGGACGGCTGCGAACGTCGCCGCGTGTGGAATCAGGGCGCCGGCATCCGGAGCGGCATCGAGCCCGCCCGCGATAGCGAGCGGTATCGCGGCAAAGAGCGCGATCACGCCCAGATCGACGACCCGGGCCGCCGCCCGACGCCAGCGCAACGCGCGCGCTGGGTCGTCCTGCAGGACCGGGCGCACGGGCGAGGCCTCGGCCGAGATGTCGACGGCTTCGGGGGCCTGGTCCGGGAGCTCGGCCTCGGTGAAGGCGAGGGTGGGGACCGGGACCACGGCTCGTGGCACCTCGATCGCCGAGGTCGCTCCGATCGCAGAGGTCGCTCCTCCGCGCCCCCGGTCACGCCGGTCGAGCACGACCGGTCGATCGAGCGCCGGCGGTGACGGATCGTCTCCGATGAGGAGAGGCGCGCTGCAGTGCGCGCAGACGGTGCTCTCCACTTCACACTCACTCTGGCAACGGGGGCACACCACGAGGCGAGGCTAGCCTCTGCCGGGGCCGTGTCAAAGATCTTGACCGAGGTCGCCGAGGAGGTGTTGCAGCAGGGCCGCGGCCACCATCCCCGCCGTCTCGAAGCGCAACACGCGCGGCCCCAGCGTGACCAGGCGCGCGCCAGCTCGGAGGCAGATCTCGACCTCCTCGGGCGCGAGGCCGCCCTCGGGTCCGATGACGGCGAGGTGGCCGGGAGCGCTTCGGTCCACGGCGGAGGCGACCGGCTCGCCGCCACCCTCGTAGAAGAGGAGCTTGCGGAAGCTCCCGGGGCACGACGCCAGCGCGGCCTCGAGCGGACCTGGCGCATCCACCGTAGGTACGTCCCCGCGCCCGCTCTGCCGCGCCGCCTCGACCGCGATGCGCTGCCACCTGCGCGCCCGCTCGGCGCCGCGAGCGCCGCCGAGGCGGACCACCGAGCGCGCAGCCTCGAACGGCACGAGCCGCGCCACCCCGAGCTCGGTCGCCTTCTGGACCAGGAGGTCGCAGCGCTCGCCGCGGGCGAGGGCGAAGGCGAGGTGGACGCAGGCCAGGGGGGGCGGCGCCTCGCGTCGGGCCCCCAGGACGAGCGCGTCGCCGCCTTCGAGGCGGGCGTCGAAGATGCCGCCCTGCCCGTCGAAGACCTCCAGCGTCGCCCCCGGCTGCAAGCGCAGCACCTGCCGGAGATAGTGCAGGTCGGGCGCGGTGAGCCGCGCGAGGCCGCCGCCGATGCGCTCGCCGGGGACGAAGAGGCGCCTCATCGGCGGCCCCGGACCGCCTCGACGCCGCGGCGCACGGCGACGAGCCGCCACTCGCCGTCGCTGGCGTCCAGGGACCGCTCCGACGAGAGCCCCTGCGAGACGTACGCAGCGCGCACCTCGGCGTCCTGGCCGGCGAGGATGCCGGAGAGGAGCAACGTGCCCCCCTGCTCGAGCCGCGGCGCGATCTCGGGCGCGAGGGCGACGAGCGTGTTGGCGAGGATGTTGGCGACGATGACGCGGAACGACCCGCTCACGGCCTCCGGCGTCGCGAGCTCGGGCGCGACGCCGTTTCGTCGCGCGTTCTCCCCTGCGACGCGCAGCGCGACCGGGTCGACGTCGGTCGCCACGACCCGCGCCGCCCCGAGCTTCGCCGCGGCGATGGCGAGGAGCCCCGAGCCGGTCCCGACGTCGAGGACGTGCGCGCCGGGCGAGTCCGCGATGAGGCGGTCCATCGCCGAGAGGCACAGCGCGGTCGTCGGGTGGGTGCCGGTGCCGAACGCCATGCCTGGATCGAGCACCACCTCGACGGTGCCCGGCGGCGGCGTTGCCTCGATCCACGAAGGCCGGATGAAGACGCGCCCGATCGTGAAGGGAGAGAGCTCCTTCTTCCAGGATTCGCTCCAATCCTCCTCGGGGACCTCGTCCACGGCACCGGAGCAACCGATAGCGCCCGCCGCACGTTCGGCGTCCTCGCGCGATGTGAAGAACGCGACTACATGTGCGCGCCCCTCCCCCGGCCGGGGCGCGCCGGGCATGGGCGCGATGGAGCCGTCCCGGACCTCGGCGCCAGCCGCTCCAGCCTCGAGGAGGAGTGCGGCGATGTCGTCGGCCTCGTCGGCCGGGACGTCGACCGTGAGCGAGAAGCTCATCGTTTCAGGACCTTCCGAGCGTGTGGTTGCGGCTCGCCCAAGTGTTTACCCTGGAGCCCCGCCGCCGGGGCAAGCGCATCGCGCGGCAGCGGGAGCCGGCGCCCGCCCGCCCGCCCGGAGCGCCATGGAGGAGGTGGGTCGCGCGGGATGGTTTGTGCACGCGGTGAAAATAGCACCCGTTCAGCGTTCCTTCGCCTCCTCGATCCGATCTACGATGCCTCCCCAAAACATGGGACACGATCTCCTCCTCGTCGAGTCGGATGCGGAGGTCGCCGAGTCGGTACGGCAGGCCTTCGCCCCTGCGGGTTTCCAGATCACTACGTTGACGGCCGGTGAAGCGGCCATCGACCGCTGCCGCGCGAACCGACCCGATCTCATAGTCCTCGCCGCAGAGCTTCCGGACATGAGCGGGTTCTCGGTCTGCAACCGGATCAAGCGGTCGCTCGGGACGGTGCCCCTCATCCTCTACACGAGCGAGGCCTCGGACGCCGCGATCGAGGCGCACCGGCAGACGCGCACCCCGGCCGACGAGTACCTGCACACCCCCCTGGACCTCGGGCAGCTCCTCGGCCGCGTCTCGCAGCTCATGCAGGGCGCTCCCGCGGAGGCGGCCTCCCGCGCCGGGCCCCCGCCCATTCCGCAATCGGGGACGGCGCCCCCGCCCCTCCCCGGAGCCGCGCCCCCTCCCCGTCGCGCGCGGGCGGCCGCGCCCACTCCCCCACCGCAGGCCGCGCCCCCGGCCCCGGCGCCCGACCTCGACGCGCTCTTCGCCGAGTGGCCGCGCGACCCCAAGCCCCCGCGCGGATCGCCCGAGGACAAGCTCGACTTCTTCCGCGAGCGGCTGCGCGTGAAGGACGGGTATCTCACGCGCGTGAAGGATGCGGTCGCGCTCCACCTCGCCGAGGTGGCCGACCTGCGCGAGACGCTGGACGGGCTGCGTCGAGACCACACTGAAAGCGAACGCTCGCGGGAGGATCTCGGGCGCCGCGTGGCCGAGCTGCGCGCGGAGGTCCAGACGGGCGACGCGCGACGTGCCGAGCTCGAGCGCGAGCTCGTCGAGTCGGAGACGACGCGCCAGTCGCTCTCGGAGGTGCTCTCGGAGAACATCCAGACCGCGGAGGCCGCCGAGCGGTCGTCGTCGGAGCGGCTGGCTGCCGCCGATGAGGAGCGCGCGCGCATAGAGACCGCCGCGGCGGAGGAGCGGACGCACGCCGCCGAGGAGCGGGCCCGGATCGAGGCGGCTGCGGTCGAGGATCGCGCCCGCGCCGCCGAGGATCGCGCGCGCATGGAGGCGGCCCTGGCCGACGAGCGCACGCGCGCGGCCGAGGAACGGGAGCGAATCGAGGCGGCTGCGGCGGAGGAGCAGTCGCGCATCGAGGCGGCTGCCGCCGCCGAGCGCGCAGGCATCGAGGCCGCCGCGGCCGAGCAGCGTGCGGCCCTGGAGGCGGCCCTGGCCGAGCAGCGTGAGGCCGGGGAGAAGGCCCTGGCCGAGCAGCGTGCGGCTGCAGACGCGGCCCTGGCCGAGGAGCGGGCGCGCGCTGCCGAGGAACGGCAGCGAATCGAGACGGCTGCCGCGGAGGAGCAGTCGCGCATGGAGGCGACCCTGGCCGAGCAGCACGAGGCCGGGGAGAAGGCGCTGGCCGAGCAGCGCGCTGCTGCAGACGCGTCCCTGGCCGAGGAGCGCACGCGCGCTGCCGAGGAGCGGGCGCACATCGAGGCTGCTGCCGCTGAGGAACGGTCGCGCATGGGGACGGCCCTGGCCGAGCAGCGTGAGGCCGGGGAGAAGGCGCTCGCCGAGGAACAGGCGCGCGCCGCCGAGGAGAAGGCGCGGATCGAAGCGGCTGCTGCTGAAGAGCGGTCGCGGATGGAGGTGGCCCTGGCCGCCGAGCGCACGGCGGCGGAGGAGCTCCTGGCCGAGGAGCAGGCGCGCGCCGCCGCGGAGAAGGCGCGGATCGAGGCGGCTGCTGCGGAGGAGCGGGCGCGTATGGAGGTGGCCCTGGCCGAGCAGCGTGAGGCCGGGGAGAAGGCACTGGCCGAGGAGCAGGCTCGCGCTGCCGACGAGAAGGCGCGAATCGAGGCGGCTGCCGCGGAGGAGCGGGCGCGGATGGAGGCGGCCGCGGCCGAGCAGCGTGAGGCCGGGGAGAAGGCGCTCGCCGAGGAGCAGGCGCGCGCTGCCGAGGAGAAGGCGCGGATCGAGGCGGCTGCCACGGAGGAGCGGGCGCGGATGGAGGCGGCCGCAGCCGCAGAGCGCGCGGCGGCGGAGGCGGTCCTGGCCGAGGAGCGGGCGCGCGCCACCGAGGAGCGGGCACGCATCGAGGCGGCCGCGGCGGAGGAGCGGTCGCAGATGGAGGCGGCTGCGGCCGCAGAGCGCGCGACGGCGGAGGCGGTCCTGGCCGACGAGCGGGCTCGCGCCGACGAGGAACGGGTACGCATCGAGGCGGCCGCGGCGGAGGAGCGGGCGCGGATGGAGGCGGCCGCGGCCGCAGAGCGCGCGGTGGCGGAGGCGGCCCTGGCCGAGGAGCGGGCTCGCGCCGCCGAGGAACGGGCGCGGATCGAGGCGGCTGCGGCGGAGGAACAGTCGCGCATGGAGGCGGCGGCAGCCGCGGAGCGGATGGCCATGGAGGCTGCCGCGACCGAGGAGCGCAGGTTTGCCGCCGAGGAGCGCGCGGCCCTGGAGGCGTCCCTGGCCGCGGAGCGCACGCGCGCCGCGGAGGAGCGCACGCGCGCCGCCGACGAGCGCACGGCCATGGAGACGGCCCTCGCCGACCAGCGTACGGCGGCGGAGACGGCCCTGGCCGAGCAGCACGAGGTGATGGAGAGGGCCCTCGCCGACCAGCGTACGGTGATGGAGACGGCCCTGGCCGAGCAGCACGCGGCCATGGAGACGGCCCTGGCCGATCAGCACACGGCCATGGAGGCTGACGCGACGGAGGAGCGGGCGCGCATCGAAGCGGCCGCAGCCGCCGAGCGTGCGGCCCTGGAGACGGCTGCCGCCCAGGAGCGCACGCGCGCTGCCGAGGAGCGCGCGAGGATCGAAGAGGCTGCCGCGGCGGAGCGTACGTCCCTGGAGGCGGCCGTGGTCGCGGAGCGGGCGCGCGCGGCGGAGGAGCGGGCGCGCATCGAGGCGGCTGCCGCCGACGAGCAGTCGCGTATGGAGGCTGCCGCCGCCGCCGAGCGCGCGGGCATGGAGGCGGCTGCCGCCGCCGAGCGCGCAGCCATGGAGGCCGCCGCCGCCGCCGAGCGCGCGGCCATGGAGGCCGCCGCCACCGAGCAGCGCGCGGCTCTGGAGACTGCCGCCGCCGAGGAGCGCGCCCGCGCCGCCGAGGAGCTGGCTGCCGAGCGCCAGTCGCGCGCCGACGTGGAGCGCGCGAGAGAGAAGGACCGAGGAGAGGCTGCGGCGGCCCTCGAGGCCGAGCGCCAGGTCCGCGCAGAGCTCGAGCAGACCTTCGCGCGGGAGCGCGAGCAGGCCGCCGCGGTTCTCGAAGCGGAGCGCAGGACGCGCGCCGACGAGGCGGAGGACCGGGCGCGGGAGCGCGAGCAGGCCGCCGCGGCGCTGGACACGGAGCGCCTGTCGCGCGTCGAGCTGGAGCAGGCGACGGCGCGCGAGCGTGAGGAGACCGCTGCGGCTCTCGACGCGGAGCGGAGAGGCCGTGCCCAGGAAGGGGAGGACCGGGCGCGCGAGCGCGAGGAGGCCGCACAGGTCCTGGAGGCGGAGCGCCGCATGCGCGCCGACCTGGAGCAGGTGCGCGCGAGGGAGCGCGAGGAGGCGGAGGCGCAGCGCGTGGCCCTGCGCGGCGAGCGGGACGGGCTGTCGGCGAGGCTCGAGATCAGGGAGGCGGAGCTCGAGCAGGCGAGGATGCTGGCCGAGGAGACGAGCGCCGTGGCGGCGGCGGAGCTGTCCGCACAGATCGCCGAGAAGGAGACCGCCCGGTCGCATGCCGAGTCGCTGGCGCACGAGGTCGCCGACGCGCGCAGCCGCATCGAGGCGCTCGGCGGGGACCTGGGGCGGGAGCGGGAGTCGCGCGATCGGCTGCTGGAGGAGCTGAAGTTCAGCCGCGGGGAGGCCACCTCCTACTCCGAGAAGGCGGCCGCCCTGGAGCAGGCGCGTCAGGCGCTCGAGGCCGAGCTCTCGGCCGTGCGCGACCACGCCGCCGACCTCTCGCGGACGCTCGACGAGGCCCGCGCCGCGGCGCAGAGCGAGGCGAGCCGCCTGCAGGCGGAGCTGGCCGAGGCCGCGCGACGTGAGGCGCAGCTCACCGCAGAGCGGGACGAGCTGGGACAGAAGCTCGGCGCCGAGACCCGGGCCCTGGAGTCCTCGCGATCCCAGGTGGCCTCGCTCACGGCAGAGGTCGAGCGCCTCGCAGCCCTGGAGCCCGCCGCGGCCGAGGCGCCGCGGCTCCGGCGCGAGCTCGCCCACGCCCAGGAGCTCCTGCAGCAGCGGACGCTTCAGGCGGAGAGCGCGGCCCGCGCGGCGCACCAGGCCACCGCCGACCGGGAGCGGCTGAAGGAGCAGATCGCAGTGGAGCAGCAGGCGCGCGCCAGCGAGCTCGCCCGGGCGAGCTCCGAGCTGTCCGCCCTGCGTCGCCGCTCGGCGGAGCTGGAGACGGAGCGGTCGGCACGAGAGGGCGAGCTGCGGCGCGTGCAGGGCGAGGCCGAGGCGCAGCGGCGCGCGCACGGGGAGGAGGTGGCCGATCTGGGACGCAAGCACGCGGCCGAGCTGCAGCGCACCAAGGCGGCGCTGATAGAGCTGGAATCGCGGCTGGAGGGGAGCGCCCGCGCCGACGCCTCCAATCGGAAGCGCGTGGCTGATCTGGAGAAGGAGCGCGCGGAGGCCACGGCGCTCGCCGGGCGGCTCGTCTCTGCCCAGGAGGCGCTCGCCCGCGCCCGCGCGGAGCTCGAGGACCTGCGCAGCGAGAACGAGTTCCTGAACGGCGAGGTGGCGCGCTACCACCAGAGGAACAAAGATCTCATGGTGCAGATGAAGAAGCCCTGAGGGCGGCGACTGGCTGGCTCGAGCCTCCGAGCCCGTGAACGCGCCCGCGCCCGGAATTGCCGGGCTCGGGCTCGGGCTCGTTCACGGGTTCATCTCAACTGGGCAGCGCCATGAGATGTTGCGGGGTCGGCGCTATGGTGCAAGCGGACACCTGCGTTGCGGCCCCCATGCCTCCCTTCGGCGTCTACGTCCATTTCCCCTGGTGCGCCGTGCGCTGCCCGTACTGCGACTTCGCGGTCGCGACCGGCGAGCCCCCGCAAGAGCGCTACACGCGCGCGGTGCTAGCGGAGCTGGAGCTGAGGGCCGCCGGGTTCTCTGGGCTCGACTGCCGGTCGCTCTATCTCGGCGGCGGCACGCCCTCCCTGTGGGATCCCGAGCGCGTGGCCGAGGTGGTGGCCGCGGTGCGGGGGCGGCTGGCGCTCCCGCGCGCCGCCGAGGTCACACTGGAGGCGAACCCCGAGTCCTGCCAGCCCGCGCGGCTCGCGGCCTACGCCGCGGCTGGCGTGAACCGGTTCTCCATCGGCGTCCAGTCGTTCGACCCCGGCGTCCTCGCCAAGCTGGGGCGTCGCCACGGCCCGGATCTCGCCGAGAGGGCGCTCCGCGCCGCGGCCGAGGTGACCGAGAACGTGGCCGCGGACCTCATCTACGGCGCCCGGCGCTCTTCGCCCGGGACTGCTCGCGCCGACGCCGAGCGGCTGGGTCGCCTGCCGGTCACGCACGTCTCGGCGTACGCGCTCACGCTCGATCTGGACGTCCTCGCCGAGGAGGTGCCGCTGGCGCGAATGCGGCGGCAGGGGCGTCTCCCGTTGCCCGCGGACGACGACGTGCTGGCCCAGGCGAGCGAGATCCGCGCCGGCCTCCGACGCGCCGGCCTGCGGCGCTACGAGATCTCGAACCACGCGCGGCCGGGCTTCGAGTCGGTCCACAACCGGCTCTACTGGGACTCGGAGAGCTACCTCGGCCTTGGCGTCGGCGCCCACGGCTGCCTCCATGCGCAGGGTGGCGGCGGAGCGCTGCGGTGGGGCAATCACCGCGCGCCGGCGGCGTACCTCGCCGACGTGGAGGTGGGGCGGCTCCCCACCGCGGAGGAGGACAGGCTCGGTCCCCGCGAGCTCGTCGAGGAGCGGCTCTTGCTCGCGCTCAGGACCCGGTGGGGGCTTCCGCTGGACGCGCTCCCGCCCTCCAAGAGCGCCGACGTCGACGCCCTGGTGCGCGCCCGCCTCGCGGCTCGGCTGCGAGATCGGCTGGTCCTCACGGCGCGCGGGATGGATGTCCACAGCGCCGTGGTGGAGCGGTTGCTACCGTGAACCGAGCGCGGACATCACCCCGCGACCAGCGCCTCGACTAGATCCCGTCGCAGCGCCGCCGGCGCCCGCGAGACCCGCTCGAGCGAGAAGCCGGCCACGAGCTCACGCGGCGAGACCCGCGCTCCCGCGCGAGCGAGGCCGCTCAGCGCGGCCAGGAGCCCCACCACCGCTCGTGGGTCGGCGCCGCGCCCGCGCAGCTCGGCCACCGACGCGGCGCCGTGCCGCTTCGCCAGGCGCGTCCCGTCCTCTCCCACCACGAGCGGCAGGTGCGCGAAACGCGGCGGCGCGAGCTCCAGTGCGCGGTAGAGGAGGAGCTGCCGCGTGGTCGACGGCAAGAGGTCGTCTCCCCGCACCACCTCCTCGATCCGCATGGCGGCGTCGTCCACCACCACCGCGAGCTGGTAGGCCGCGGTGCCATCGGCCCGGGCCACCACGAAATCGCCGGTCTCCACCGACGCGGCGAAGCTGCACCGTCCGTGGATGCCGTCCTGGAACGTCACCTCGCCCGCGGGGACGCGGAATCGCCAGGCCGGAGGGCGCCGGGAAGCGCGCGCTGCCGCCTCCGCGGCGCCGAGCTCCCGGCAGGTGCCAGGGTAGCGCGGCCCCTCGTCCCCGGGGCCGTGTGGAGCCCGGGAGGCCGCGGCGATCTCGGAGCGCGAGCAGAAGCAGGGATAGACGAACCCCGCCTCGCGCAGGCGGTCGAGCGCCGCGCGGTAGCGGTCGCGCCGCTCCGCCTGGCGATACGGACCGACCGGACCGCCGCGGTCGGGGCCCTCGTCCCAGTCGAGCCCGAGCCAGGCCAGCTCGCCGAGGATGGCCGCCTCGACGCCGGGGCGGACGCGGGGCCCGTCGAGATCCTCGATCCTCACCACGAACGACGAGCCGGCGGCCCGCGCCGAGAGCCAGGCGAGGAGCGCGGTCCGTGCGTTGCCGAGGTGAAGGGGCCCCGTAGGGCTGGGCGCGAAGCGGCCACGGGCGGGCGACACTCGCGGCGAGCTTAGACGGCCTACCGCCGTCTGGACAACTGCGTCATGATTCCATGGAGTTGCGCCCACCAGCTCGAGAACTTTCGCTGGATGCCGATTTGCTTGTCTCCGGGGGCCGGCGGCCGCACTCTCTCCGGCACCATGCGCCAAGCAGGCGTCCTCATCCCGCTCTTCTCGATCCGCACGGCAGGCGGCTGGGGCCTGGGCGAGATCCCCGACCTCGTGCCCTTCTCCAGATTTGCCGCCTCCGCCGGCTTCTCGGTGGTGCAGGTGCTCCCGGTCCACGAGGCGTCCCGGGGACAGTCGAGCCCGTACGCCGCGCTGACCGCCTTCGCGCTCGATCCGGTGTACATGGCCGTCGACGCCGTCGAGGACTTCCAGGCGGCGGGCGGGCGGGAGGCACTCTCCCCCGGGGACCGCGAGGAGGTCTCGGCGCTGCACCCCGTCCCGGCGGTCCCCTGGACGCGCGTGCGGCCGCTGAAGGCGCGCGCGCTCGCGCTCGCCTTCGACTCCTTCCTCGCGCGGGAGTGGAAGACGCGCAGCGCCCGCGCGCGGCAGCTCGAGGCGTACGCGCGCGAGCACGCCGAGTGGCTCGACGACTACGTCCTGTTCGTGGCGATCCACGACGAGCGCCAAGGTCAGCCGTGGCAGGAATGGGAGGCGCCCCTGCGCGACCGCGATCCGGCGGCGCTCGCCGCGGCGCGGGCGCGGCTCTCCGAGCGCCTCCTCTACCATACCTGGCTCCAGTGGCAGCTCGATCTCCAGTGGCACGCCGCGCGCCGCGCCGCCAACGCGGCCGGCGTGGAGCTCATGGGCGACCTGCCGTTCATGGTGGCCACCGACTCGGCCGACGTCTGGTCGCGGCCCTTCGACTTCCGCCTCGACGCGCGCGTGGGCGTGCCGCCGGACGCCTTCAGCGAGACGGGCCAGGACTGGGGCCTCCCGGTTTACCGCTGGGACGACATGGAGAAGAACGGCTTCCGCTGGATGAACGACCGCGCCCGGCGGAGCGCCGACCTCTACGGCCTCTACCGCGTCGATCACGTGGTCGGGCTCTACCGGACGTACTACCGGCCGAACGACGGGGGCGACCCGACGTTCATCCCGGACACGGAGCCGGCGCAGATCGAGAACGGCGAGCGGATGCTCGACATCTTCTCGCAGGGTGCGCGCGTGATCGCCGAGGACCTCGGCACGGTCCCGGAGTTCGTCCGCGCCTCGCTCACCCGCTGCGGTGTGCCGGGGTATCGCATCCTGCGCTGGGAGAAGGAGTGGGACGTCGACCCCTCGCGGTTCCGCGACCCGACCGGCTGGCCGGCGCTCTCGGTCGCCACGACGGGCACGCACGACACCGACTCGCTCGCGGACTGGTTCGAGGGCCTGGCCGACGCGGAGCGCCAGGCGCTCCTGGAGCTCCCCGGGCTGGAGGACCTCCGCGCGCGCGCCCCGGAGCGGTTCGACGGAGGCGTCCGCGACGCGCTCCTGGAGCTCGTCTACCGGGCCGGCTCGGAGCTGTGCCTCCTTCCCTTCCAGGACGCCCTCGGCTCGCGCGAGCGGGTGAATGTCCCGGGGACGGTGAACGACTCCAACTGGTCCTACCGGATCCCGGCGGAGCTCTCGACCCTGGCGAACGACCTCCGCACGGCCGAGCGCCTGAGGGGCCTTGCGGTGGCCTCGGGCCGCACCACCCTGTAGCGGGTGGGCTCGGAGCCATCGGCGGAGAGCGCCAGGCTGCTGGAGGCGCTGCTGGAGGAGGTCCGGGCGGAGCTCCGCGCCGGGAGGCTGGCCTCGCGCCGCCCCGCCAGCACCTACCGGCTCCAGCTCTCCAGGGGCTTCGGCTTCGCCGAGGCCGCCGCGATCGTCCCCTACCTCGCCCAGCTGGGCGTGACCGACGTCTACCTCTCGCCCGTCCTGGCCGCGGTGCCCGGGTCCTCGCATGGCTACGACGTCGTGGACCACGGCCGCATCAACCCCGAGCTCGGCGGCGAGGAAGGATACGCCGAGCTGTGCCGGGCGCTGGCGAAGCAGGGGATGGGGCAGCTCCTCGACTTCGTCCCCAACCACATGGCGGTGGATCCGCTCAACGCCTGGTGGATGGAGGTCCTCGAGAACGGCCCCAGCTCGCGGTACGCCTACACCTTCGACGTCGACTGGAAGCCGGTCAAGGGCGAGCTCGAGGACCGGGTCCTCCTGCCCATCCTGGGCGAGCAGTACGGCGTCATCCTGGAAAAGGGGGAGCTCCGGCTCCTCCGCGACGGCGGCGCCTTCCTCGTCGCCTACCACGGGCACCGCCTCCCCGTCGCGCCGCGCTCGGTCCCGCAGGTGCTGGCGCACCGCCTGGAGGAGCTGCGGGAACAGCTGGGGCCGGAGGAGCCCAGCGTGTGGGAGCTGGAGAGCATCTGCGCCTCCCTGGAGAAGCTCGCCCCGCGCCACGAGACCGATCCCGGGAAGGTGGCCGAGCGGGCGCGAGAGAAGGAGGTGGCGAAGCGTCGCCTCCACGTACTGTGCGAGGCCTCGCCGGCCATCCGCGCCCACGTGGACGGGAACGTCGCGCTCTTCAACGGCCGCCCGGGCGACGCCCGCAGCTTCGATCTCCTCGACCGGCTGCTCGACTCGCAGGCGTACCGGCTCGCCCACTGGCGCGTCGCCGGGGAGGAGATCAACTACCGCCGCTTCTTCGACGTGAACGCGCTGGCCTCCATCCGCATGGAGGACCCGCGGGTCTTCGAGGAGGCCCACCGGCTGGTGCTGCGGCTCGTGCGCGAGGGCCAGGTGACGGGCCTGCGCATCGACCACCCCGACGGCCTGTACGACCCCACCGCCTACTTCCGGCGCCTCCAGGCGTCTGCGCTCGTGGAGTGGGCGCGCGCGCGGGCGGCGGCGCGGGGACAGGAGATCGACGCAGCG
>Ga0209342_10002494_pt1 | contig 19720 bp, 40 predicted proteins | sample RifCSP16_2_FD_184023 | JGI IMG/M metagenome (GOLD analysis project Ga0209342, IMG submission 184023) | Soil microbial communities from Rifle, Colorado - Rifle CSP2_sed 16_2 (SPAdes) (version 2) | ecosystem: Environmental > Terrestrial > Deep subsurface > Rock core/Sediment | place: Rifle... | reverse complement strand
GAGCTTGATGCCGCGGTGGTGGCCGAGAACTACGAGAAGGCCGCCAAGCTCAGGGACGAGATCAAGACAGCCGAAAACGAGCTTCCGAAGAAGACTTAAGGAATATTTGCCGGCCGATTGTCCGGGCCTCATGTGCAATGCGTGAGGCTATGACCTAAACCTCCCTATTCGAACGATGGTCGGGCATGAGGCCGGCTCCAATGGGTCCGTAGCTCAACGGGAGAGCTCCCGCCTTGCAAGCGGGCGATGAGGGTTCGATTCCCTTCGGATCCACCAATCTTCGTAAAATCTGGCCGTAGGGCGTGGAGGAGCGAGATGCTTTGATGAAGCGTCCGGAGAAGACGGATAGGCGCAGCTTCCCGCATCGCGGGTTAAGCGGCCGGCGACCCGTCATCCAAAGGCCTGAGAGGGGCGCAAGCCTCTCTAGATGGGTATGGGAGGCCTTCGGGTCTCCCATACTCCTAAACTTTATTGGCGATCTTCCGCGCCTCAGCTCGTTCTCGCGCGAGTCGGGCCGTCTTCTCCCGGTGACACCATAGACACAGGGTCTGCATGTTCTCCAGTCCGCACTCCCCACCGCCCTTCACGACCTCGACCATGTGGTCGGCGTCCCAGAAGGTCATGCGGTTTGGGGTTTCGCTTCCAAGAAGCGTCTTGAGGATCTGCCGGATTCCTTCGGAGATGCCGTTGATCTCCGGATGCACGAATCCCCAGCGTGATCGGATCTTTCGAAGCATAGAGATCGCTTTCTCGATGTCTCGGGTCGGGAGTCCGCACTTCGCGCACAGCCCCTTGTCCCGGCGCTTTACCATACGGCGCAGGAAGGTCGGATCCGTGGTGAGTCGCCATGCTTCGACACACTTGGCCGAGCAGAAGGTTCGTTTACCCTTCGGAACCTCCACTGAGCAGCGCCGGCAGAGGTTCCGGCCGTTGGGGCCCTTCTGCATATCGGCCGTCTTGGCGTACCCGGCCTTGGGGTTGATCCGATGCAGGCTCATCTCTAGCTTCAATCTATACCATGGACGATTCAGCTTCAAACATTCTTGGATGTGCTGAGCAGGTCTGGGACTAAGAGCTCAACGGACTGTAAATCCGCCGCCTTCGGGCTTGGGGGTTCGAATCCCTCCACATCCACCATAAACTTGGAGACAATATGGCGAAAAAGATTCCCAAGACGAAGGCCGAACGAGTCGCCAATATCACTCGTCGTGCACACACGCTTTTTGGTGAATTCAATGGGAGAAAGTGGCTTAAGAGCAAAATTATGTCTCTTGGAGGCCAACGACCGATCGACCTCGCCAAGACAGCACGTGGCTATCAGAGAGTCGACACGATCTTGGATGCCATAGAATCCGGAGCTTTTCTTTAGAGGAGGTTTAGTGGCCATCGAGTTCGAAGGGGCGACCTGTAAGTGCGGTCACCCCAAGGAGTTCCACAAAGACCACGAGAAGGTTCGCTGTCTTCTCTGCTACGCGCTTTCCGACTCTGACAACTATTCATGTTCAGGCTTCGAGCCGATGGCATGTGCCGACTGCGGCGTCAAGGACGTGCGTTCGCGCGACGAGAACCGGCCCTTCAAATATCGTGACGGTGAAGAGCTCGTCGAGCTCAATTGCGTCTACCCGATCCGCCGCTGCGCGGCCTGCAACTTCGAGTTCTCGGACTGGGAAGCGGAGCAGATGAGAGGGCGATCGGTCGCCTTCTATCTTCTCTCCAAGATGCTCAAGGTTCAGGAAGCGGCGAAGAAGGTCTGATTTACTGCCCCGTCGTCTAACGGTAGGACTGCGGCCCTTGAAGCCGCTTATGAAGGTTCGAGTCCTTCCGGGGCAACCAACCTTTGAAATATTATCTTGATTTCAGAGCACTAGGCAGGCATGATTTCGCTGATGAAACAATGCTACCTATGCCGGAGGAGGCGGCCTAAGTCTGCATTTAATAAGAAAAAGGTTGGGGTATTACAACCGTACTGCAAACAATGTCAGAGTAAAAAACATCGTGAGTATTATCTCAGACACAAGAAAGAGGTTGTTGCTAGGGTAATGCGGAATGCGGCCAAGCAACGCAGAAGACTTTACGAGTTTACTAACTCCTTCAAGAATAAACCTTGCACGGATTGCCATGAAAAATATCCCCCTTATGTGATGGACTTCGATCACATAACGGGGAAAAAGCGAAACATGATCAGCAAGCTTGTTGGAGGGGCTTATTCACTTCTTCGAATCAAAGACGAACTTAAGAAATGCGACCTCGTTTGCGCGAACTGTCATCGAGTTCGAACGTTTACACGCCGGAAAAAAGCCCCGAAGTACTTATCAGTTAACTAGATCCTGCCCGGGCAACCACTTTTTCACGAAATTGTTCTGTAACACCGTGAAGATTCATTATTGGGAAAGGAGAAAGAGACCCATGGCGAAACTGCATCAGATCCTCGCCGTAGAAGCGGGGATCAGGGCTCAGGCGCAGAAAGACCTGACGGCCGCTCACCACGGCCTTCAGAAGGAGGCGATGCTGATCGGCGTCCTCCGGGAGTACCAGCCGGTTCAGGACGGCGGAGAGAAGCTTCCTTCGGAACGTCAGCTTCTTCAGGTCCGGGTTCCCGAGGTGATCCGTGAGACGTCGTCGATCCTCGAGAAGATGTTCGATGTGACGGCCAGTCGCGACTGGACCAACATGGAGGCCAAGGGGGATGTGATCCTTGAGGACGGCAAAGTCCTGATCAAGGGTGCTCCGACCTCGTATCTCCTCTGGCTCGAGAAGCGTCTGGAAGACATCCACACGTTCGTGTGCAAGCTCCCGACCCTTCCGGCCGATACGGAATGGGTCTGGGACGCCAACCAGAACGCCTATAAGAACAAGGACGAGATCAAGACGCACAAGACGAACAAGATCCCGTATCCTTTGCTTCTGGCGCCGGCCACCGACAAGCATCCGGCGCAGGTGGTCGAGAAGGCCAAGGACGAGATCGTGGGTTGGTGGACGACCCACAAGTATTCGGGGGCGCTCCGGGCGCAGGACGTGAAGGCCATGAAGGATCGGGTGGAGGCCCTCCAGAAGGCCACGAAGTTTGCCCGCGAGAAGGCCAACGAGACGGAGGTCAAGGATCAGAAGGTGGGAGGTGATCTGCTCAAGTACGTTTTCGGTGACCTGAAGTAGTAGAGAGCTTATAGCACAAGATCAAGATCATAGGCGTTCCGGTGAAAAGTGGTGGTTCGAATCCACCCCCATCCACAGGGTCGTTGAAAAGCAACGCCCTCGTGGATGGGTAGTCCAATTGGCAGAGACAGCCGGATAAGCGCCGAATCAAGATCGTCTAGAAGCTCAAGGTATTGCTCCAAGTTCCTGAAGAAGCGCACTCGTTCTATCTACTGTGCAACTGACTAGATTATGAGGTGCCGGTGCGAATCCGGCCCCCTGCTCTCTGCCCTCCAAGGAGGTCGGGGAGCAGGGGTGGTCCAACAGCAGGACGCATGATTGTTACGATGCGGTTGCCGACCGTGAGAGCGAGTTAAAAAGCGCAATGTATTACAGTGCTGGGTCGGAACAGGATACGTTCCGGCCCAGCCGTTTTTAAAAATTCACGCGGCCGTAGCCCAATGGTAGGGCGCCGCCTTGCCATGGCGGAGGTTTGCGGGTTCAAGTCCCGTCGGCCGCTCCAACCGCCTGTAGCTCAACGGCAGAGCACTCGATCGATAATCGAGCGATGAAGGTTCGACTCCTTCTAGGCGGACCAAAATTCACCCGATATTAGCAATGTTGCGTGGCGTAAGGTGCAGTCCGGCAACGTGGGTTAAGGTGTGGCCTTTTTTACTTGGAGAAATCATGAACTCCAATCGAGCCAAATGGATCAGTCTTTCGAGAGAGATCGAGGAGACGTCAGGAAAATCATACAGGCCCGAAGACCTTGCCAACATCGAGTTCTGTTATCAAGAAGTGGGCCGGCTCGGGTTCTCCATGAGCATCACATTCCTTCCTGACTGGTATTTCAAGGAGGAGTGGAAGAAACACGGGCGTGAGCCGTCGGAGGAGAAAGTTTTGGAACTTGGACCCGGCAAGTACAGCTACCAGCTTTTGGGCGGCCCTTATGAAGATCGTGGCAATCATCCTTGCCCGCTTCTGGACACACCCCAAGATGCCGCTTCAACGGCCCTCTTCAATATCTGCCGCCTCAAGGCCGAGGGAAAGATTTAAGGATATGGTGGGCATAGTGTAGCAGCACTGCACGCCTCTCTGTGGAGGAGGAAGTACGGGGGCAGCACCCGTTGTCCACCCCAAACTTTGGAGATTTGAAATGTCGGAGCCTATCTACATCTTTGCCGTTTACGCCTACCCAAAAGATTTCCCGGAGGCCTATGTGGTCCGCCGCTGGAAGATCGAAGATCCCGTTCCGCGTCCTGACGACCACTGCATTCATGCCTCTTCACTCGAAGATGCACGGCATAAGATTCCTCTGGGACTGACCAGACTCGACCGACATCCTTCAGACGATCCAGTCATTGTCGAAACGTGGATCTAACCATGACCAAGATCCAGCGCATGAAACGGATTCAGAAACTCCTCGACCGATTCATTCTCTCGGAAGATCACGAGAAGTTTCTGAAGACCAAACACCCTCGTCTTGGAAATGAGCGGCCGATCGATCTTCTCATGACTGAGCAGGGCTACAAAGAAGTTCGTGAACTTTTTAAGAGCATAGAAGCCGGAGATTTTTCATGAAGAAGAAAAAGGGCAATTCCACAGAAGCCCTTCAAAAGGCCAAGTGGGAAGCCGGAGTGATCAAGGAGCTCACCCATCGGTATTGGGCGCCGGAAGACAAGAAGAGGATCCTCAAGGTGATTCGGGAGGCGGCCATACGCACAATCAAGCTCATCACCCGCGTGATCAAGGAAAAGAAGGACAAGAAAGATGAAGATCGATAAGGTTCTCAAGACAGGCGCTTTCTGGATACTCCTTCTCGCCGTGGCCGTCTTCCTGATTCTCTATAGCGGCGGCCCCATGATCGGGTGGTTCTTGGCGGGATTGGCGATTGGGGCCATCGGGGGGACGATCTTCGGCGTCTGGATCATGATGGAAGAGAAGCACGGGGACAAAGAGAAAGAGGAGAAAACTTAATCACGTTACGTTGGGTCAGCTAAGGTAATGCAGTGTTACGCATCGTGCATACGGTACGGGTCTATCGGGGCGTAGGGTAGTGGCTAACCCGCCAAGCTTGGGACTTGGAAATCGCGAGTTCGAATCTCGCCGCCCCGACCATTTTTCTTGGAGAAGCCATGCTTTACTTTGTCAGTTGGGAACTCGTCAGCTGGCTTGGCGAATGTCCGGAAGTCCTTATGGATCTTTCGGATAGCGAACGGCGTGAGCTTGAGGACTTCTTCGCCAAAGAGAAGCGTGAAGGTCGGCTTATGAGTTACAGATTTGATGTGGCTCAAGTGACCGACATGAATAAGATGAAGAAAATGTACGCCCGGGATCTGGAGGACGAGAGAAAGACGGCCGAACCGGACGCGTAGGTAAAAGGCATACTGCCTTGGTGACATCGAGGTGTTGGAGGTTCGATTCCTCCCGCGTCCACCAATCTTGTAGGATAACCTCATGGGGAAAAAGGAATACCTTCTCAAGAAGATAGCTGAGCTTGAGGCGGCGGAACGCCACAAGAAAAAGACCGAGAGGAACGACAGGGACTACACTCCGAGAAGGATGATCGTGGGGATGCCCTTCGGGTGCTGGCTCTGGGTTATCGGAATCGGCGCGCTGGCCGCATACGGACTCTATAAGTTTGTGTTATAATAGATTAGAAAGTTCCCTCTCCCCAACGCGCGGTGGGGCTTGGACCGGTCGGTGAACGCGGTTCAGGCCCCACTGACTAACTAATCACACGCCGGCGTAGTATAGCAGCTCTGTACGCGTCCTCGGTAAGGATGAGGTCCCGGGGCAGCACCGGGCGCCGGCTCCAGAAAACAAAAAGCCCGGGCGACAGGCCCGGGCTTTGATAGGGGTAGGTCTATTCCTTCTAATTATACCTTCAAACGTGTCGGACCGCTTCTCCGGAGTACATCCGCGTTCTCAACAATATCGTATAATGCCGGGGTGAGAGTTGCCGAGCTTTCAGATTTCGGGCAGCAAGATTCCCAGCCATCTTATATAATGCCGGCTGTGTGGACTCCGATAAAACTTCCTTATAAGAGCCTTCCGGGGTTTTCCGAAGAGCTCGTCTCCGACCACTACGAGCTCTATAAGGGATATCTTGACCGGTTTAACAAACTCGAATCCCTTCTCGCTTTGGCCCTGAAAAAGGACGACAAGTGGGCCGTCTCCCGGATCATGACTGAGAAAGGGTTCCTGCGGAATGCCGGGCGCCTCCATGAGCTTTATTTCAGCAACCTCGCGCCGGGCGGGAAGGGAGACCCAGCCAAAGTCTTAGGACCTGCTTACAAGGTCTGGATCACGAAGATGACGCTCATGGGGCTTGGTTCCCATGGCTGGGTCATTTTGGCTTTTGATCTCGAGAACAAGAAACCTTTTCTCTTTACGATGAAGGAGCACTCGCAGGGCTACGTTGATCGGTCGATGCCGCTTCTGGTTTTGGACATGTACGAGCACGCCTACATTTTAAAATTCCGTTTGGATAAACCCGCTTATCTCCGTGCTTTTTTCAAGAACGTCGACTGGGATATGGTCAATGGACGGCTTGAACAGGCGTTCAAGTTGGCTACGGCAGTTTCTTCCTCATAACACGCCCCGTTCGCCTAATGGTAAGGCACCTGTTCTACACACAGGCTATGGCGGTTCGATCCCGTCACGGGGTACCAGAAATTCGCTGGCGTAGCTCAATGGTAGAGCTCCTGCTTTGTAAGCAGGTGGTTGCAGGTTCAAGTCCTGTCGCCAGCTCCAAATATTTTGAGGTCTCTTTAGGCCTTGTGACGTGAGGTTAGCTGAGGCATGGTGGTGTACGGTACGGCTCCCTAGCACAATTGGTAGTGCGACGGTCTCATAAGCCGTGTCAATTCCGGTTCGAGTCCGGAGGGAGCTACCAGAAATATTGGCCCGCGCCCACTCGCGAAGCATACAAACCATCTTTAGGTAGACGGTTAACAACGCTTCTCGGACTTGCGCGGGTCTTAAAATTCAGGGAAGAGATGTGCCATCCGGCACTCAAGACACGAGGGCCGTCCAGACCGTCTCTTCCCATTATTTAAGGAACCACAATGGCCTTTGAAAAAATCACGCCCGAAGCGCGTCGACGGATGAAGCGCGTTCTGAAGCTCAGGAAAGAGGGAAAGACCTTCTTTGAAATCGGACGGGAACTCAAAGTCACCCGGGAACGGGTTCGGCAGCTTGAGAATCTGGCCGGGCATCTTCAGGAACTGGGAAAGCTTTAAGGAGGGATTGGGCATAGGCAGGCCCACCCCGCTCGAAACGGGGCAGGTCGTGAAAGCGGCTTTGGAGGTTCGACTCCTCTTCCCTCCGCCATAAAACTTAGAACAAGGTAGCGTGGGCTATGCTCCGTTGCGTTGGTCTGCCGTCAGGTTGGGTATGCTGAGGTCCGGTAGTGTATTATCAGTCCATGGCGGACAAAGCCTGTTCGGCCTGCGCGGCACCTCTAGAGGGGAAAGAAGACGGGATTGAGCTCTGGGGATCGTGGTTCTGCTCGAAGTGTTTCATTTCCCATTCCGCAAGCACCCATCGTGAACTAAGGCCTGAAGACATCGAACTTCTCAGGCGGATCGGCAAGGAGATGGCCGGTCTTCTTCCTCCTGACCTTGTCGAGATGATCCTCGTAGGTTATTTCCAGAGAGCCACGAATTCGAAGTCCATGCCGCCCAAGGAAGAACTCGCCCGTTGCGTGGGCGAAATCCAGCGGATTACGGCCTTCGCCTGTTTCCGCCGGGTTCTCAATCTTCTTAAGACGTGGCAGGAGTCCTTCAACGAATTCGTGGAGAGTCAGGAGAGGGACATCCGGGATACGACCAAGAGGCTTACTGAACTCGAATAAGTGGGTGCTTTCATTCAATACGGCGTTGAGGTAATATCTTCCTGATGCGCCTTTACGAAAGCTCGCCGGTCATGGGGCTTGCCGAGGCTCCTGCCCTCTATCCCCATATCATCAGCCAGCGGCAGGAGTCCATCCTCCACTCGGTCGTTCTTACGGGGACGTCGGCCCTTGCGATTGGCTATCTGCTCACGACCGTTCCCAGCGAGAAGCGGTTGGCGCCCATGGTGCTCGGATGGATGGCCATGGGAGCTCTCTGGTGGGTGGGTCTCGAAGGCATCTCCGGAATCATTCACCACCTTTCGAAGTCCGAAGAGAAACCTAAGGCATAGTCACCGATCTTGAATAGTGGGATGCCCGGTCTGTCGCTGCGGAGATAGCAATATCTCCTAGCTCATGGGAGAACGGCTCCAAAGAGTACACGTAAATCTTCCGTCACGTCTCCGCCCGCATCAGGGACGTGGGGTCTGAAGCAGGACGACGTATCCAATCGTCGTCCGTTAACGACTTCTACCTAGGAAGATGATCTTGGCCGGGTCGCATGGCGGCTCCAAGCCGTCAGAAGCTTAGGGTTAATCCTGCCGTTTTCTGGGTGACTCCAATCATCCGGGATCGAGAGAAGGCATAAAAGAGCGCGGGCGCGGCGACTAAACCTTCCAGCAGGAGGATGTGCAGGCTAAAGCGAGGTCAGCGGGCATCCCTTTTTTGGAGATGAAGGCAGTTGGCGTGCCGCCCCGCCTTGAAAGCGGTGGAACCCGAAAGGGTGCAGAGGTTCGATTCCTCTCATCTCCGCCAAATCTGGAGGAGTTGGGCATAGGCAGGCCCACTCCGTTGGAAACGGAGCGCCTTAACCGGCGTAGGGGTTCGACTCCCCTCTCCTCCGCCATAAAAATCATTTGTGGTCTCGTGACCTGAGGTAGCTTCATGTTGGGCGGCGCGACGTAAGGTGCGGTGGTTTATGGTTCTTGAGAGAGAAATAAGATGAAGGTTCTTTGTGTCTGCCGTGGCGGCAATGTCCGAAGCGTAGCTTTGGCGTGGTTCCTCAAGTACGATCTCAATCATGACGCCCTCAATTGCAGTACAGAGAAGAATCCACCTTCGACCCGGAAGATGCTTTATGAGTGGGCGGAGGCAATCCTCTATGTAGAACCCGAGCTTCTCTTGGAGATTCCTGAGACCTACCATCAGAAGGCGGTCTTGGTGAATATCGGCCCTGACGTCTGGGGGAATCCTACGGACATGGATCTTATCAGAACCATCTGGTGTGAGATCGAGAAGTCCGGGTTTCCGTTGGAGGAGAAAAGAAGTGACCCACTACTGCCCTGAATGTGAAGAACAAAAGAATGCGGTCGACATCGAGGAATATGTCTGTTCTCGTTGTAAAGACCAATACTGTGTTCACTTCATGAAGACCATAAAGGCGCCTCAACAGACCGCCCTCGGGAAGTGGACTCCCGGTGAATATATCTGCTGGGTCTGCGGGTCGGAGAAGAGGAAGGAGGAATCATGCGCTACGAACACACCATAAAAGGCGTGATCAAGGAAGTCGACGGTCGCGCGCCTGTTCCGAGCGCCGGGAATTTGGGCCCCTTTCTTGAGAATGTAGTCGTAGAGACGGACACCGGGGACTGGACACTTTCGGCCACGGATCTTCCGGTTGAGTTCGATGAGCTCAAGAAAAACATCGGGAAAAAGATTACGATCTCATGGGAAGTCGAGATCAAGGAGAAGTAGATGACTGACATAAAAATGGAAATGACGTGTCAATACTGTCCCGTCCAGTTTGAGGGGACAGTGAATGGCCATCCCGCCTACTTCCGTGCCCGCTGGTCGAGCTGGTCTTTCTCGATCGCCAAGGAGGGGAAGAGTCCCGTCTTTGTGAAAGAGGAAGACGCGCTCTATTTCCGGACAGAGGAGTACGGTGATGGCGAATTCGGCGCCGCTGGCGCCATATCTCATGATGAAGCCATGGGCTTTATCGAGATGTGTGTCAAGGAGTTCGAAAAAGGCCTTCATGGGGATCTCGACCAGCCCAAGGCGCTTGAGGAGAAATATAAGAAGCGCGATGAACTGGCGATGAAGCATCTCGCGGAGCTTAAGGAAAAGTATCCGCCTCCCGCTACGGAAGGAACAGGCGAGGCGTCACAATAGACGGATGCTTGCTTATTGCGAGATCTGCCGTGTGATTTACTTTGATCCACCGATTCTCCGTGATCGGCGGGATCCCGCCGAGGGATTCCGGAAGCTCCTAGAAGGGGAATTCTTCGCATATTGTACAGTCTGCAAGCGCTTCCAAGTTTTTGCGCCTTTGCCTGATGGAAAGAATAAGGAGGGGTAGGATAATGGTAATCCACGGCCTTGCTAAGGCCGCGCTGTAAAAGGCTTGCGGGTTCGAGTCCCGCCCCCTCCGCCATAACATCTTTTGGAGGCTTGCCATGCGGCGCTTCACCCTTCCGGTGGGTGGTATCGAAGTGCTTCTGGACGAGAAGATGAGGACAGGTTCAATCAAGTCGAACTTGCACACCTTGGATGACTCGAAGAAGTACGTCGAGTACGACGCCGCGGTCAAGGCCATTGAAGCGCTTATCCTAAATCACGCTTGCGCCAAAGTTCACATCACGGACAGCCGATACGTGGAAGGTCTCCAGAAGACGGTCGCCGAGTTGACGAAGAAGTATTCGAACTAGGCCGGGTACCCAAGTAGCCAAGGGAGCGCTCTGCAAAAGCGCCATTCGTGGGTGCGAGTCCCACTCCGGCCTCCATAATCTGCCGGCGTAGCTCAATAGAAGAGCGCCGCTTTCGTAAAGCGGAGGTTGCGGGGGCAGGTCCCGCCGTCGGCTCCAAAATTGACAAGGAGAAATCATGCCCGACAAGCCCATCGACATGGCCAAGGTCTTCGAGGAAAAAGGAGATCATCGTCCTGAAGTCTTGGAGCTTTTCAAGAACATGAAGGCCAAGCTTCCGGAGCTCGAGAAGTTTCTCGAAGAAATGAACGACCACTGGCACTACGAGGATGGCGTCTACCGGATGTACCACCAGTCCTTCAAAGTTTACTACTTGCAACCCTTGGTGAAAAAGGCGGTCGAACTTCTCACGTCGCTTGCTTCGAAGGAACACAGACCGAAGCGCTTCGCGCTCAAAGGGGAGCCTCGCGAATACGGCCCTCTCAACGACTACTTCACGAAGATCGTGGGAGACGGGACGGCCAAGGAGTTCGATATGTCGGATAACAAGAGATGGCTTGAGGCGACCCGGCCCATCGTCGAGGCCTTCTTCCATACGAAGTTCATGGTCGAGATGATCGTGAAATACGTGAAGGAGTTCAAGGACGAGGAGGCCCCGCCCAACTGGCTGCCCTCTGGATGGGCTGCGGTCTTGTACCTCTACAATTTGAGATAACAGTTCATCGTGTGGTGTCGTGACGTTGGGTTGGGCATGTTAGTGTGAGCTGCGGTTTTCTTTTAACTAAGTGGGATAGTGTCAGCGGTAGCACGCTCGCCTGTTAAGCGAGAAGGACTGGTTCGAATCCAGTTCCCACTGCCATCTTTAGGAAAACAAGTGGACAAGAACAAACAGAAGAAACTCCGTGAGATTCACTACGCGATAACCGGGACATGTGCCACTTGCGTCCACGGACAATTCAATGGAGATGTCTGGGGCACATGCGCCTTTTGGACGTATGACCACTTAAAGCATTCCGAAAGCACACGACAGCTTTCCATCCATCAACTCGGGCGTTGTCTGGACGGCTATGAATCCGATCCCAAGAAGCTTGCGGACCTTGGGAAATTCGACGAGTTCGTGAAGTAACACGCCCCCGTAGCTCAGCCGGACAGAGCGACGGATTTCTAATCCGTAGGTTGCAGGTTCGATTCCTGCCGGGGGTACCAATTTCTATTTCGTATTGGTCTCGTTTTTTAGGTCAAACCATGAACAAGTACTTTTACATAGATCACTCCGGCGATTCCGAGAAAATCGCTTTCGAATGTGAAGCGGAAAACATTCTTGAGGCGGACGGTCTCTTTACGGTCGCAACGGGCAAAAAGCCGGAGAAAGAAAAGTACATCGGCTGCCTTTCCATCTATCCGGGTTACAAGCTTGAGAAGAATCAGATCGGGCAATTTGTCCCGAAAAAATTCCAATAAATACGGCCCCGTCGTCTATCGGCAGGACGCTACCTCAAGGTAGAAAGGTAGATTCCTGCCGGGGGTACCAAATCTTTGCAATGGAGTTTTTATGTTCCAACCAAGATGCTCATGGTGCCAGAAGGCGATGGGCGGCCTTCTAAGAGCGGTCGCCCGCGTACATCGGTTCAATCACGGCGAGACTAATCAGATCTATTTCTGTAATGCCATTCACGGCCGGCTTTGGAAGGAATCACTTGGACGTAGATTCGTCCGTTGGGAAAGGAAGCCGGCTGTCTAATAAGGCCCCCGTCGTCTATCGGCAGGACGCTACCCTCTCAAGGTAGAAAGGAGGGGTTCGATTCCCCCCGGGGGCGCCAAATCTTTTTCTCTTGTTTGAAAGGAAACCAAATGGCCGAAACTCAAAAAGAAGTCGGTAAAATGCTGGCCGATCTTGCCGAGTCCATCGTTCCCGACAAGCGCGCCGAGAAGGAAATAAAGGCGATCGAAAAGTGGGTCATTAAGGGCGCGATGCCGGATCTCCACAAGGCCGCAACCTACATGTATCTTATCAATCATCCGGACGCGTCGGTTCTCGACGCTTACTTCATTATGGTGAAAGGGTAAACGTTCGATTCCCCGAGGCGTCAAATGGCCCGGTCGTCTAACGGCAGGATACTTCCCTTTCAAGGAAGAGACGTGGGTTCAACTCCCATCCGGGCTGCCACTTAGGAGAAAGGCCTTGGAACTGAAAGTCGTGGAAAAGGATGTGACCCGTCCAAAACTTACCATCACCACTGATCGCAGGGAGATCAAGTTTCCTCCGGGAACTCCTCAGGAAATACGCGATCGATTGCTCGCGTTCGCCAAGCGGATCAACGATGAGGTGAAGGAAGTTACTTATTCCCAGCGCGGAACCTTCAAGGTGATGGACGATGGGAATTACACCATCACACTCGCCGTAGCGGCCGGAGGCCAGCGGAAGTGCATCAAGAGCTTCTATGAAGTAGACAAAAAGGCCCAGAAACCTGTTGGAGGAGATCCTCCGTGACAGACGATAAAGTCCCAGAACTCGCCCGTGAAGTCGTCCGGACCTACCGGGAATGGCAGAGTGCCATGAGAGAGATCTCTGAACTTCAGAAAAATCCTCCCGAAGACCAAGATCTGAACGATCTCTTCGGAACTCTTGCCGTTGAGTCCCAGACGAAGCAGGGCGATTTCTATGCGGCCATCCGCGAACTGTCCAAGGCCTTTCCGGAGACAAAATGATCTTAAACCGTGTCACGATCACTGGGGCGGATGATTCGATTCTTCCTGTCGATCTTCTTCCTCTTTCCAAGGAATTCGGATTTGTGGAGTGGGGGATCCTCCTCTCGAAGAAGAAGGCGGGAGATCCAAGATTTCCGAGCTACGAATGGATGACCGAACTTGCCCGCTTGACTCTTGGGGGTGAGATCAAGTTTTCCGGTCATCTTTGCGGCAGATGGGTCCGTGATCTGGTCCTTGACGGGCTGCACTCCTTCCTGAACGAGCAGCCCGGGATCGAGCAGATGTTCCAGAGGTTCCAGCTCAACTTCCATGCCGAACCACACGAGAAGGTTCATAACTCCTTCTTCCACTGGCTTGGGATCGACCAGAGGCAGTACATCTTCCAGCTCGACGGCGTGAACCATCACCTTTTCCAGATGGCCTGTGATGTGCGACCCGAGCTCGATATCGCTCCTCTCTTTGACAAGTCCGGCGGGATTGGCGTCACTCCTCGCGAATGGCCGGAGGCTTTTCAGGGCGTGTACAACGGCTATGCCGGCGGTCTCGGGCCGGACAATCTGGAGGTGGAGATCCAGAGGATCGCCAAGGTTGCCAGAGGCGAGCAGGTCTGGATCGACATGGAGACCAAAGTCCGGAGCGAAGACGATAAACAGTTTGATCTTGAGAAAGTCCGGCGTTGTCTTGAGATAGCGGCGCCTTTTGTGAAAGGAAGATAGACGTGCGTACTTTCATAGTGCTCGAACAAAACGGCGTCGACGCCGTGACCCTGATCACGGCCGATCATATGAGCGACGAGGACGTAAGAAAACTCAAGCGCCTCGTCCACAAGAAACACGACCTCAAGGTCGTCGAAGTGCCCATGTCCATCATGTCGTGTAAGCTCGAAGATACGCTTTTAGCTCTTGAAAAGGTGTTGGTCGGAACGCCTCACGAAGCCCAATGAAAGGAGGCCCGTATGAAACGGGATGGCAAACGGCGTCCATGCAGCCGTAACTCAATGGTAGAGTGCCACTCTTTTAAAGTGGAGGTTGTGGGTTCGAGTCCCACCGGCTGCACCATCTAAGAAGGTGAAAAATCCGATCAGCAAGCTATACTGGGTTTCATGTCTATCATCATTCTTTCCGGCGTGTCGAAGTTGGACGGTCTGGTTTATGGGGCGAACGGGTGCAAACGCGGATGGATCAGAAAGGGATGGTGTAAAGATCCGGCACGCTGGCCTTCAGTTCTTCCGCTCGAGGACGAGAATGGTTGGAAGGCGCTCGTTTTCAAGAACGCGGAAGAGGCGGAAACCGAGCGTCAGAAGTTCTCCTTGATTTTGAATATTGACTGTCTGGTTGTTGAAGATCGTGCCAAGGTCTTTGTCACTGTCTAATGCTTAAAACCTTCCTTTTCCTTCTTGCGGTCTACGGCGGGACAGTCATCGTATCCGTACTCAAGACGAGAAAAATTTTCGAGTTCGTCTTTGGGCGCATCCCTGTTTTGGGTGCGCTTATCCGGTGTCCGATCTGCGTGTCGTTCTGGATTGGGATTGCCCTCTCGCTTTGGGTCATTTCCCCATCCATTCCAGTCGTCCATGAGCGGTGGCAGGCCGTTCTTCTGGATGGGCTAGCGGGTCTTGGCTTTACCTTCATCTTACATGTCACCATGGACCGCCTCTCAGGCGGGTTCAAGAACAGCAATTAGCCTCCGTATGTCAATGGCAGACGACCGCTTTCTTAAAGCGGGGATTCCGGTTCAAATCCGGACGGGGGCACCAATCTTGGAGGTTTCATGTCCGTCTTCATTTGTTCCAAGTGCGGGATGATGGAAAATACCGCCACATCCCATTACTGGATTCGCCCAAAAGATAGCCCGCCTCTTTGCGTCCTTTGCGATCCCGCGATCGGGAAGTGGCACAACTGCTTCGATAGGAAGCCCATCCCTCCCGACTGCGTGGTGGGCCCGGATGGCTTCATCTATCACAAGGATGATTCTTATCTCAAGAAACAACTCAAGGAGAAAAAGGAACCGTGAAGAAACTCGAATGTGTCAATCCCGAGTGCAGTCTGGAGTTTACAGCCGACCAGCTCCTCGGGATCGGAAAGTTCAACGGCGGTCGCGGAGTCACGCCCTGCTGCCGGAACCTCTACTGGTATGGCCCGGACGGGCATCTCGCCGGGAGGAAGATGGGGATTTCCTTCTGCGAGAAGTGCCGGAGCTATGTTTGCGAGGTCGAGTTCGAGCCGATTCTGAAGAAGGAAATCCCTCGTCCGAAGCTCTGGCATGATCGCTGTTCTCCAGAAGAGAAAGACTCTCACTACGAATACGAAGCCCTTCAGTGGCTTCACAATGCCGGATATGATCTTGAATCCATGGTCAAGAGCCTCGTCTGGTACATCATCCCGAAGAAAAAGAAGGTCAATACCCGTGCCATGGAGAAAGTCTGGAGGAAGGTTGTCATTCTCCTTGCCCGGGAGATTGAAAAGAAAACGGATCTGAAAGAACTCTATCGTGACGTCATCCTCTCCGGCATCTGGGATAAGAAGTTCGGCATCCGCCGAAAGATTGATCCTCGTTGGCAGAAGAAGGGAAAATGAAGATCTACGAGGGCAAGAGAACAAAGGACGGATGCGAGGTAACGGTCGATGGAAAACCGCTTCCGCCCCGATTGGATCTTTGGAACCATTCGCCGGCAGGCTTTGAGTTCGGCTATGGCGGATCAGGCCCGGCGCAGCTCGCCTTGGCGATTCTGGCGGATTTCTTTGAAGTCCCAACGGCCTATGAAAGTGATGATCGCCATCATCCGTCCGCTGAGCGGGCGATCCGGCTCCATCAGTTTTTCAAGTTTCTTGTGATCAGTGGAATCAAAGGTGACTCTTTCAAGCTCACCGCAGATGATGTAGCCCAAGCGGTTCATGAGCTTGAACGGGAGAAGGAGTTCAGAAGCAAATCGCGATCTTAACGCCCGGGTGCATGGAACTGGTAGACAGGCCCGTTTCAAAAGCGGGTGCCGAAAGGCGTGTGGGTTCGAATCCCTCCCCGGGCACCATTTTAAGGTGATCTATGCTTCAGATGATTCACTGTACCCAGTGCAATGAAACGGGCTCTTTTGACATCCATATTGAGTTCACACCCGAAACGGAGTTCTGTGAACATTGCCGTCACGCCGAAAGACGCACATGGAGTTATTACTTCTGCACTCGTGCTTGCATGTTCAAGTGGTTGAAAGAGAAACATGTTGAAAAAGAGGGATTCCCCTGCCGGGACTGCCATAGCGTTTCGACCGGAGAAGCAACTGGTTTTGCATTCGGCTTCAAAGAAAATGGCGTGTGCAAGACCTGCCGCGGGAAGAAGTGCATAAAACAGGCGAAGTAAAAAATAGGGAACCCGGACATAGGGGCCGCATGGGCCGGGCAATGCCGTCGTGTTGCGGCTGGCGTCGGGCTGATATTATTGTCCGATGACGCCAGAGAGGGTTGAGGGCGGCACCAAGGGCGCGTACGCGAATTGGCATAGCGGTCTGGCCTAAACCCAGATGTTTGGGCGTTCGAATCGCCCCGCGCCTACCAATCTTTGGGCCTCTGATGGAATAGCAGACATGCCAGATTTAGGATCTGGTGCCGAAAGGCGTCCGGGTGCAACTCCCGGGAGGCCCACCACTTCAATCTAAAGGAGTCTCAATGATCTCAAAGAATCTCGAAGACAAACTCCAGAAGTTCATGAAGAAGTATGGCTTTCGCTCCTACAAAGTCGACTGCGGAGAGCTCGTCTTTGTCGTCGAAAAGACAGGCGAGGAGATGGTCATTCGGGAATTCAAGAGGAAGAGCCAGATCCATCGTGATTGGGCCAAGCTCGACGAAGAAGTCCTTTCGGAAGGGCCTGAGTGGGCAGAGGCCGGAAAACTTCCCGATATCCCGAAGAACGTGACTCTCTCCTATGCCGCCAAGAGTCTCGAGAAGGCCAAGAAAGGCACTCTCGACTTCGCCTTCTGGTGGTGGAAGATTCTGGAAAAGATGAGGGATTTGAGGGACGGGAAAAACTGATATGAACGCTACTGGTCGCTCAACGCTTTCTGGCAAGATAGGAACTATCGTTGGCATTGGGGCCGGAAAACATCCCTTGTCCGATACAGGTTTTGTCGATGTCACCATCTACGACATTGGCGATTTCTATGTGCTCTGTCTTTCTGACGATCCGAAGAAGAAGTTCAATTGGGAGTTGGCGGAAGGTGCCATTGGATCACAGGTTCCCGGAGAGGCTTTCGCTCCTTGGGCCCAGAGGCGGATCGAAAAGAAGGGGAAGAAAGGCGAGCTTTCATTGGATGAACTCAAACAGGTTTGTGAGACCAGCGTGAACATCAAAAACATGAAATGGATTTGGAGAACCTGATGAAGCTCTGGCTAGATGACGAGAGATCCATGCCGTCCGGTTTCGACGTTCACGTAAAAACCGCCCATGAGGCGATCATCGCCCTTGGAACTTGCAAGTTCACCGAGATCTCTCTCGATCACGATCTTGGAGATCCGCTTCCCAGCCAGACCGGATATTACGTGGCCAAGTGGATTGAGGGCGCGGCCTATAACGGGTATCTTCCCCGGCTCAAGTGGGCGGTTCACAGCGCCAATCCCCCGGGCCGGGCGAACATCGAAGCGGCCTTGAGAAAGGCCGATGAGTACTGGGACAAGAAGGAGCCAAAGACCGATGGCGAAGTGCATGCCTGAGAAATTGACCAAGGAGCAGGCCTTGGCCCGTCTCCTTGAACTTGTCAAAGAAGGGATTCAGTGGCACGATCAGTTCATGGGTCATGGCCACTGGGAGTTCCATCTTCCTGATGAGAAGTTCCGTGAGCTTTTCGAAGTGACCAAGATCGCGGACGGCAAGGTGTAAATCGTGAAGCCGAAATCATGGAAGTGGGAAAGAGCGAAAGACACTTTAACTGTAAAGGGAGATGGTTGGATTCTCCGCGATGCGCGCGGTCGGAATCGGGCAAACGTCTGGAGTAATGGCGTCTGGCACACTTACAACGAAGAAGGGACAGGTGGCGAGAACGACGTTTGCACATCTGTCCGAGATGCTCTCGACCAAGCCATAGCCGCCGTGATTCGTCAGGGCTGGACTGCTTTCAAGGTAATCTACGGAAATTAGATCATGCGTCCGTAGCCGAACCGGTATAGGCACCAAGTTCAGGATTTGGGTTTTGGAGGTTCGAATCCTCTCGGACGCACCATCAAAATTGTGTAGATTTTTGTCCTTGGGCAAGGTGGGCTGTCGTGACGTGACCTGAGGTGAGTTCCGCTTTTGTATGGTGAGGTGCGGAACTTTTTAAGCAAACCTCTTGAACTCGAATCTTGTTTTAGGTTCAATAATGCCCATGCCGGCAGCAGAAGAAGCGGAAGGCGCAGGAAAAGAGGATAAGACTCTAAACTGCGTTGATTGCGGAAAGCCGTTCCTCTTTTCCACGCGTGATCAAGCCTTCTTCGCGTCCAAGGGGTTTACCGACCCGAAACGGTGCAAGCCTTGTCGCGACATCAAGAAACAGTCCAAGATTAAGCAGGATCAGCAGAGAGGATAAGCCTTCAAGAACATCACGTTCTCCGACTTGCAGGCGCTTGAGTCGGAACTCAAGCAAACCCCCGACAACAGACCTGCCAATCTACGCGGACTCCAAGAGTTCGAAGAAGCCGTCTACTATCGCTTCTTCTACGAACTGACCCACCGCTTTGGGCCTCTTGATGTCCTTGAACTTGGGACCTATTGCGGTACCGGCGCAGCCAATTTCGCATCGAACACAAGTACCAATGTCACGACCGTGGATGTGAGCACCCGGATGTACGCTTGGGCTTCTGGTGTTTTGGAAAGTCTTAAAAACGTGCGGATGGTCAGGGCTCATTCGATCGAAAACGCCGATCTCTTCAAGAACGAGGTCTTTGACGTGATCTTTGTGGACAGCAATCACATCTTCGACAGCGCCTATCAGGAGTACGAGATCTACCGGAAGAAGGTCAAACCCAACGGAGTCATGTTCTTTGATGACATCCACTATCCTCCGGTTTTCCCGGAGATGGACGTCTTCTGGGAGCATGTTCTTGACGAGAAGCTCGAGATGAACAGCCTCCATGGCCCTAGCGGCTTTGGTGCTGTAAAGATCAATCAAAAGCTCAGCGTGCCATCGTGGAAAGATGTCCGCGACCACGCCGCGTACGAGATTCAGAACAGGAGATTCAGGGCCGGCAAGACATAAAACGACGCGGGTGGAGGGTGAAGTCATCCTGCCGGGCTCATAACCCGGCGAACGCCGTGCAATTCGGCGACCCGCTATAAATTTTTGTAGGTGACCAACCGATATCTTTGAGCAATTCGA
>Ga0209342_10002492_pt1 | contig 19730 bp, 21 predicted proteins | sample RifCSP16_2_FD_184023 | JGI IMG/M metagenome (GOLD analysis project Ga0209342, IMG submission 184023) | Soil microbial communities from Rifle, Colorado - Rifle CSP2_sed 16_2 (SPAdes) (version 2) | ecosystem: Environmental > Terrestrial > Deep subsurface > Rock core/Sediment | place: Rifle... | reverse complement strand
CGGAGTTCCTCCTCCAGGGGCCGCTCGTGGTTAATGGCTCGATGATTAAAGCACTCTGCGTCAGGAGGTGTCAATCCATGTATCTCCGCCTCGCATCCAGAATTTGCCTGATCCCACGTCGGGTCGTTTTTTGTCACTTACGACTGTTTTTTGTTCGTTGGTTTGGTTTCTAGCACCGAGACATAGGGGCCTAAACGTGAGAAAACCTGACACGTAAACGGTCCACCTGGCTTTTTTGGGGATGTTTCTCTGTTTTGGCATCATGCTTGCTTCTCTCCACGCACAAGGCAAGAGCGTAGGAAAGGTAAGAGCGGAAAATGGCGTGCTTACGTCGTGGTCTCGGGTGCTGGGTTCTCATCCTTGCGCTGTCCTGGGCCGGTCCTTCGCCGCTGCTGGCGGGTGGCCCCCTTCAGCTGGTTCGAGACACGATCGATCAACTCACGAACATTCTACAAATCCCTCTGAGTCCGGACGGTTCCAGGACGCCGCAGAGAAGTGTGTTGCTGCATCGAGCCCTGGAGTTGGGCTTCGATTTTTCTGGGATGGCGCGGATGTCGCTGGGGAGCCACTGGGAGCGCCTCGCGGCGCGGCAGAATGAGTTCGTCCCCGTTTTCACCGCATTCGCGGAGCGCGCTTATCTCGTGAAGATCGAATCTTTGAAGGATATGAAGGTGGTTTATGTCCGTGAGCGCGTAGACCGCCGGATGGCCCAGGTCGATACCAGAGTTGAGCCGCCGGTGGGGGAATATATCCCCGTCAACTACAGGCTTCATCTGGTCGGGGGAGAGTGGAAGATTTACGATGTCCTCATCGGCAACGTCAGCGTGGTGGAAAACTATCGCGCCCAATTTCAGCGCGTCCTTAGATACGCCTCATTTGACAACCTGTTGAAGCGATTGCAGGAAAACCTGCCGGAAAGGGAAAGCTGAGAGGGTGGGGTGGGTGGCCCGCATGTTAGAGAAGCTCTGCTTGTCTCTGGAATGGCCCTGCTCCCGTGGCTGTGCTATCATGGGGCTCGTGTTATTTTTCCCAGCCCTTGTCGGGTACGCAAGGCTTTGGGTCGAGCCGATGAAAAACGAGGCGCCGGTGCGCCGCCCTTTGCTGCGCCAGGTCGAAGTGACCCTGGGGCGGGGAGAGACCCTGCAGTCCGTGCTGAACCGTTTCAGCCTGGATGCGCCGACCGCTCATGCCATCGTCAGCGCCATTCGCCCTTTTATCGATCCCCGCAGGATCCGATCAGGGCAAGGCCTTCAAATGTTCATCGATTCGCGGGAGAACACCGTGAAGGGGCTGGAGCTTTCTTTAAGGAATGCGGTCGTACGGGTTAGATCCACTCCTGAAGGGTGGCTAGCGGAGCGCGGAGAGATCCCTTTTGTCACCGCCACACAGGTGGTGCGCGGCACCTTATCCAGGAACCTTTATCGCGATGGAACGGGTGCCGGACTTACGCCGGCGCAGATTTTGGATCTCGCTGACCTCTTCCAGTACAATGTCGATTTTTTCTCTGATATTCGGCGGGGTGACACTTTTTCTGTCGCCTTCGAAGAGTTCCGGTACTTAAACGGGGAGCGGCAGCGGGGCCGGATTCTCGCTGCGGAGCTGACCGTCGGCGGGGATCCGGTGCGCGCCTTTCATCACACCGACCGCGCAGGTGAGGGGGCCTACTTCGATGCGGACGGCCGCTCGCTGCGCAGAGCCTTTTTGCGCGCCCCTCTCAATTATCGCCGGATCTCGTCCTATTTTAGCTTGAATCGAGCCCATCCTATTTTCCGCACTGTACGGCCGCACCTCGCCATCGACTATGCGGCCGCTCATGGGACTCCGGTCGTCTCCATCGGACGGGGGACGGTGAGCTTTACCGGCTGGCGTGATGGCTACGGCCATATGGTGGAGATCTCTCACGCGAACGGGTACAACGCTCGCTACGCCCATTTTTCCCGCATCGCCTCCGCAGTGCACAAAGGCAAGCGCGTGACCCAGGGGGAGGTGATCGGGTATGTCGGCCAGAGCGGGCATGCGACCGGTCCCCACCTGCATTTCGAGCTGTTACGCGGTCAACAAAAAATCAACTTCCTGGCCTTGCGAATTCCGCCCGAGCGAAACCTCCCTGCCGAGGAACTGGAGCTATTCGATGCCGTGCGTGGCGAGCGCCTCGCCCTGCTGCAGGGCGAAAATCTGCAAGTTTCCCAGGCCACCCGCTGAGCGCCTGGCCGTCCTGCCCTGTTCTATTTACCTCAAGGCGAGACACCTCTCCTAAACGCTTCTCATCTGCCGGATCCGATCGATTGTAGATTTTTTCGACCCCGCTTGCTAGATGTCGGTGACTTATATATGGTCTAGGAAAAAAAAGTTTTTGCGATTCGAGGATGAAAATCAGCAGGGTCAAAGGGTTTTCGGATATCCTTCCGGGAGAGGTCGAGCTTTGGCAGTTTATCGAGGAGAAAGCCCGCGAAGTGTTCGCGAGATACAACTTCTCCGAGATTCGCATTCCGCTGCTTGAGAAGACCGAACTCTTCAGTCGCTCCTTGGGTGAGACGACCGATATCGTGGAAAAGGAGATGTATACCTTCGCCGACCAGGATGCGAATGGTGCTCTCCTGACCCTGAGGCCGGAAGGCACGGCCGGAGTGGTCCGCGCCTACGTGGAAGCCGAACTGTACAAGGCCGAGCCGCTGCGCAAGCTCTTCTATTTCGGCCCGATGTTCCGGCGCGAGCGACCGCAGAAGGGTCGGCTACGCCAGTTCTACCAGATCGGGGCGGAGGTCTTGGGGCGTGAGGACCCGTTCGTGGACGCAGAGATTCTTCTGCTCCTCAACGATTTTTTCCTTATCGTCGGGCTCGACGGGGTGAGCTTGGAACTCAATTCGCTGGGCTGCGTCCAGTGCCGGCCGCGCTACCGACAGGCCCTTCTGGCGCACCTGAGTGAAAGGGCAAAAAGCCTGTGCCCGAACTGCCAGCGGCGCATGGAGCGCAACCCTCTGCGAGTCCTGGACTGCAAAGAGGAAGCTTGTCTGGAGACGACCAGGGACGCGCCATCGATTCTTGATTACCTTTGTGAGGCCTGTCGGGATCATTTCGGCGCCGTGGAGAAGTTAATGCGTCAAACCGCTCTGGTTTACCGGCTTAATCCCCGAATGGTCCGCGGCTTGGACTACTACTGCCGCACGACCTTCGAGTGGACCAGCCCTCGTTTGGGCTCTCAGAATACGGTAGCGGCGGGCGGGCGCTACGACGGTCTGGTGGAGGATCTCGGGGGCCCTCCTACCCCCGGGGTCGGTTTCGCTATCGGCATGGAGAGGCTCGCGCTCCTCCTCGAGATGAAGGAGACCAGGGAAGCTCCCCGCCCCGAGCTCTACCTTGTCTGGGTCGGTACGGCCGCGCGCCAGTGGGCCTTCCCGGTCGTGCATCGGTTGCGCCGTAGCGGAGTGAGAGCCGAGATGGGAGGAGAAGAAAAGAGCTTGAAAAGTCAGATGAGGCGCGCGGACAAGCTCAGGGCGTCGTTCGTGTTGATCGTGGGCGATGATGAGCTGAAAAGCGGAAAAGGCGTTCTCCGCAATATGGATACCAAGGAGCAGTCCGAGGTGAGCCTAGATCGCGTTGAAGCGGAACTGCTGGCTCCGAAGCTGGGTGGCTGAGGCATGGAGAGAGTTTTTGGCGACCCACTTGGGGATTGGAGGCGGAGCTGTTACTGCGGAGAGCCGCGCGTGAGCTCGGTGGGTGAGGAGTTAATCCTGGCCGGTTGGGCGCAAGGTCGGCGCGACCACGGAGGCCTAATCTTCGTAGACCTGCGGGATCGCAGCGGGATCATTCAAATCGTTTTCAATCCGGAGGTGAGCCCAGCGGCCCACGACAAGGCGAAGCAGATTCGCTCGGAGGATGTTCTGGCCGTCCGGGGCCTGCTGGCGCGCCGGCCGCCCGAGACCATCAACTCGCAGATTGCGACCGGGGAAGTCGAGCTGCTGGCGCGCGAGGTGAAGCTGCTGAACGCGTCGCAGGTTCCTCCTTTTCCGATTGAGGATGAGGCCGAGGCCAGCGAGAACACCCGCCTCAAATACCGCTACCTCGATCTGCGCCGTCCTCGGAGTCTTTCGCCTCTCGTGCTGCGCTATCGGATGTGCAAGAAGATCCGGGATTATCTCGACGGTTTGGGTTTCATCGAGATCGAGACCCCGGTGTTAACGAAGAGCACTCCCGAAGGGGCGAGGGACTACCTCGTCCCCAGCCGCATCTATCCGGGCAGATTTTACGCGCTGCCCCAGTCGCCCCAGCTCTTCAAGCAAATTCTTATGGTGGGAGGCCTGGATCGCTACTTCCAGATCGTGCGTTGCTTTCGGGATGAGGATCTTAGAGCGGATCGCCAGCCCGAATTCACGCAGCTCGACGTGGAGATGTCCTTTGTCCAGCCAGAGGACGTGTTCCAGGTTGTCGAGGTAATGATCGGCCTGCTTTTTAAAGAGCTCAAGGGCATCGATCTCCAAAGGCCGTTTCCACGGTTGTCTTGGGAACAGGCGATATCCCGCTACGGGTCGGACAAGCCGGATCTGCGTTTCGGCCTCGAGTTAAGGGATTTTTCCTCGACCTTTCAGGGATCTCAGGTGAGGGTCTTCTCCGAAGCGCTGGCCAAAGGAGGGGTCGTCAAAGGAATCGCGGTGCCCGGAGGTTCCGCTTTCTCCCGTAAGGAGCTGACGGACGAATTCCCGGGTTTCGTGGGCCGGTACGGAGCCAAAGGCCTGGCTTGGATCAAGCTCACTCCGGAGTGGCAATCGCCGATCGCCAAGTTTCTGACGGAACAGGAACGCAGCGACATCCTGCAAATCTCCGGGGCCAGGAGCGGTGATATCATTTTCCTTCTTGCCGATGAGGCCCGCGTGGTCCATGAGGCGCTGTCTAATCTCCGCCTGCATTTGGGAGAAAGGTTGGGGCTGATCCCTCAGGAAGCCTACTCCCTGGTTTGGATTGTCGATTTCCCCCTTTTGGAACACGATCCCGAAGGGCGACGCTACGTGTCGGTGCACCATCCCTTTACGGCCCCTCGGGACCAGGATCTTAATCTCCTGTCCCAAGAGCCGTTGAAAGTCAGGTCCAAAGCTTACGACCTGGTTCTGAACGGGGTGGAGATAGGCGGCGGGAGCATCCGTATCCACCAGGTGAGCCTGCAGAAACAGGTCCTTGGCCTCCTGGGTTTCAGCCCGGAGGAGGCGGAGGAAAGATTTGGCTTCTTCCTGGAGGCGCTGAGTTTTGGGGCGCCACCGCATGGAGGCATCGCCTTCGGGGTCGATCGGCTCGCTATGATCCTGAGCGGGGCGCGATCGATCCGGGAGGTTATTGCTTTCCCCAAGAGTCAAAGGGCAGTGTGCCTATTGACCCGACGCTCCTTCAGCGGTGGATCCCAAGCAGCTCAAGGAACTGGGGATCAAAACCATCTTGGGCGAGTGAATGGCAGGGCACGAAGCTCCTCGTATCGCGTCGCTTGAGAGACGGGGACAGCTCTGTTATCTTACACGGTTAAACGCTATGTGGAAGTTAGCGCCTTTACTGTTTCTGCTTTTCTCCTGTGCGCTGCCCGGCAATTTTCAGAGCCGATATTCGGAAGACTTAGACAGGAGGAATATCCGACGGATCGCCGTCTTGCCGCCCGCGGCGAAGGACGATGAGCCTGCGGTGGTCCTGAGCAACCATATTTATTCCGCGATGGCCGCTTTCCCCCAATGGCAGATCGTCTCGGAGCGAGAAGTCCGCGAGGTCGTGCCTGACATCTCTAAGGGCACGGAGGCGGCGCGCGCCAAGAAGCTCGGCGAGCTGGTTCACGCAGACGCGGTGGCCTCCGGCAAAGTGCTCCGTTACCGCGAGCGGGTTGGTGAGGAATGGGGCGTCAAAAGCCCGGCCTCGGTCTCTTTCGTGATCGACTTATGGGACGTCAGGCGCGGGGACATCGTCTGGTCCGGACGTTTCGAAGAGACCCAGAGACCGCTCAGCGAGAATATTTTTGCCCTGGGTGGGTTCGCTCAGCGGGGAGCCCGGTGGCTCAAGGCCGAGGAACTGGCCTTGGAAGGGGTGAAAACGGCGGTCGCCGAGCTTCACCAGATCCTGTACCGCCGCCAAGGCTGACAAATAGATTGAGCCTAGACGCGCCCGCTCACTTCCCCAACATCTGCCTCATTTGCGCCACGACCTCTGGGGGCTGGCCGACGACCTCTTTCGCCAGCTTCTCAAGTTCCCCGCCAAACGTCGGGTCGATCTCGAGTTGCCTCTTTTCCGCATCGGCCAGAACGGCTTCATCCTTGATCGCCTTCACAAAGGCCTCGCGGAATATATTGACCCGGTCAGCAGGCGTCTTCGGCGGAAGAACGTACGGGCGGCCGAAGTCACCCGCGGCCAGGACGAGCGTCGCCAGGCGCCTCGCGGACTCCCGCGCCTTGTATTGGTCCATCAGCTCATAGATGGTCGGGACATCGGCAAGCTTGGGATCCCGTTTTCTTCCGGTCTGCATCAGAACGCGCACGAAGCCCTTGTTACGCCAGGTGTGGAAGGGCTCGCGGGCGAAGAAGGCCGTGATCGTGAACGCGCGGCAGATGACTTCGCCTCTCTCGACCGCAAGGTCGATGTCCTGACCGGCCTGGTAGCCCGTTACGACGTTGAATTTCGTCCCGATGACTTCCTCCAGAAGCTTAGGGACGTAATACGCCGTTGAGGTCGTTCCGGTCGCCCCGCACTTCGGCGGGTCGGAAGCCTTCAGGATGTCTCCTATGGTCTTGTAGGGGGCATCGGCACGCATATAGAGGAGGTGATTGGAGGTTACGGGGCTTCCGATCCAGCTAAATTTGCTCCAATCGAACCTCACCTCTGTGCGGCCGATGACCTGGTCGAAGTAGAGAGCAGGGTAAATCGCGCCGACAGTCAGTCCGTCGGGCTTGGCCACATTGTAGACCTGGTTTGCCGCGATCAGAGAAGCGGCGCCGGGCATGTTCTGGACAATGATGTTGGGGTTGCCCGGGATATACTTGGGCATGTGCTGCGCGAGCAGTCGGGCATAAAGGTCGTAGACGTCTCCCGTCTTGGTGCCGACGATAATGCTCACGGTCTTCCCCTGATAGAACGGGCTCTGGGCGCTGAGATCGGCGCCGGTCACGAGGGATAAGACAAGGGCCAGAAGTATCCAGATGGTCTTCATCGAATCCTCCTTCAGGCTGACAACTCTTGAGTTAGCAAGAACAGCACCAAGCTCACTGTCAGTCCAGTAATCCGTCTTCTATGTGGAGCGGTTTTCCTAAGAGGCGGCTAAGGCGTTCTCCGAGGCTATTTAGTCTCTTAATCCCCCCTCGGTCAATAAGCACGCTATCCCCGCTCGCGAGGATCACGCGCAGGGAAGGCACGGGATACTTTTCATCGGAAGAGCCCGCCACGGCAAAGCCGCTGTAAACCTCGTCGATGCCGAGTCGTAATGCCGTCACTTCGGCGTAGTCCACGCAGAGCCGTAGGCGCCGAAAAATACTGCTCTTGAGCCATCGGACCTGCCGTGCCTTCTGATCCATGACGATGGTTCGCTTTAGGGACAGGAGATAAAAGGCGACGCCGAGAAGAATCAGGTTCATGACGGGAAAGTACCAGAGGGAGCCAGCGGGACCTTCCAGCCCTCTTTGTCGGATCGCTACCACGATCGGGACTGAAAGGAAGAGCAGGACGCAGGCGATCCCCAGGCAAAGGAAAGCCGGGAATCGCGCTCCCCTCCATGCCAGGCGTAAACTCTCGTCGGTGCTGGTATCGACTCGGAAACCGAGTCTGGTTCCTAGCGCTTCAAACTGAGCTGGGTTGCCCTCCATAATATAAATATAGCGAGGCAGCAGAAGGCGGTCAGCGGGATGCAGATCGAGGAAATGAGTGCCTGCTGCCGACTGCTCTCCGCCTACTGAGTTCAGGCCTGCGTGCGCTTCTGGGCGCGGTAAAATTCCTTAAAGCGATACTCTTTGAGCTGGGTAAGCTTGCGGTAAGAGCCGAAAACTTCTTCCGGGTTGTCGACCTGATCCAATAGATCCACCGGACCGTCCTCGGTTTCGAAGACTCTGATCTTCTTATAGGTCGTCGAACGTTCCCCCGGGATGCGCCCCATTTCTCGGATCAGGCTGCGAAATCGGGACGGCTTCATCAGTTGACCGTATCCCGACCCGGCCGCTGTCGAGATGCTTTCGTTGATGAGCGTCCCGCCAAAATCGTTGGCGCCGGCCATGAGGCCGATCTGGGAGAACTTGGGGCCTTCTTTGACCCAGGACACCTGCAGGTTGGGGATCCAGTTGTTGAGCATAATCCGGGAAACCGCGTACATCTTCATGACCTCGGCACCGGTCGCGCCGGCGCGCAGTCCGCCGAGCTTTTTCCGATAGTACATGGGCGCTTCTTCGTACACGAAGCTCAGCGGTACGAACTCGGTGATGCCTCCCGTGCGCTTCTGGATGTCCCTCAGGATATCGAGATGCAGCGCCTTGTGATAGGAGCTTTCCAGATGGCCGTACATGATGGTGGAGGTGGTCGGAATCCCCACCTCATGAGCCGTTTCAATCAGTTCCACCCATCGGGCGGTAGGAATCCGCCCCGGGGATATCTGGTTGCGCACTTCATCCACCAGGATTTCCGCCGACGTCCCTGGGAGGCTGCCCACTCCCGCATCTTTGAGCGCTACGAGGTAGTCCCGGACGGTGACACCGGTAAGGGTCGAGCCGTAGAGCACCTCCTCGGGCGAGAAACCGTGGATGTGGAGATCGGGCAGCGCGTTTTTGATCGCTTTGCAGAGCTTCACGTAATGCCAGCCGTCCATCCCCGGGGCGAGACCTGCCTGGACGCACACCTCGGTAGCTCCGAGCTGCCGGGCCTCCTCGGCGCGGCGGATGATTTCCTCCAGGGGAAGGAAGTAACCCTCTTCTGCCAGATGCCCGCGACTGAACGCGCAGAAGCCGCAGGATTTGACGCACACGTTGGTAAAATTGATGTTGCGGTTGACCACGTAGGTCACGACATCTCCCGCCGTCTTCTGGCGCAGGGTGTTGGCCACCGCGCATAGGATGGGGAGATCGGCACCGGAGGCATCGAAGAGTTGAGCGCCCTCCTCCGTGGTGATGTCGTGACCGGCGAGCGCCCGGTCAAGGATCCGTCCCAGGGAAGGCGTCACTCCGGATAAAAGGCTATCAAGGGCGAGCTGCAGGTGGGGAAATTTCATAGCGCGACTTTATCCGTTCTCATTACCAAAAACAATCGAGGCACTGACGGAGGCTACCGGTAGCCCTATCGGTCTGCCCAGTAGCGCACGAATTCCTGGAGAAACGAAAGCGTGGAGAGATCGCGCATGCGGTCGAGGAAAACCTTCCCGTGCAGATGATCCCATTCGTGCTGGATGACCCGAGCATGAAAATCGGCGGCCACGAAATTCAAATCCTTGCCGTGACGATCCCACGCCTCCACCCTGATGGATGTGTAGCGCGGGACTTTGCCTCTCAAATCGGGAATGCTGAGGCACCCCTCCCAATCCTCCTCGACCTCTTCGCTGAGCGGAGTGATTTTCGGGTTGATCAATACGGAGAGGGGAACTCGGGGCTTTCGCGGGTAGCGCGGGTTATCCTCTACCTCCAGGACTGCGATTTGTTTGGATTCGTGGATCTGGACCGCAGCCAAGCCTACGCCGTCGTATTCTTTCATGGTTTCGATCATGTCCTCGATCAGCTTTTGCACGGCCGCCGAAACGACTTGATCCCGCGACAGGTCTTCAGCCGCTCGGCGCAGAACCGGATTTCCAATTCTGGCGACTTGGAGAATCGACATGAAGCTTTCTTACCATAGCTCAGGAGCGAGAAAAAGAGACGGCTCGTCAGGGTCGCCACAAGTGCGCGGCGTCTTGACTATATAGACCTAAAAGGTCTATATTTTATAGGGTACGTCCGGTATGAAAGACGCAAGAAGAGGGACGGAGAGAAGCTCCTTGATGAACGTAGGAAGGCGCGTGGATTACGCGGTCCGTGCGCTTTCGTATCTGGCCGGTCAGCCGCCGGGAAAGATTGTCAGTCGGGCGACTATTGAAGAAAACCAAGATATACCGCCTTACTATCTTTCCAAAATCATGAAGGACCTCGTCGCTGGCGGGCTCGTCCGTTCCCATGTCGGCTCCAAGGGGGGATTCAGTCTGGCGCGAACCCCAGACAAGATCACGATCAAAGAGGTTTACGAAGCCGTTGAAAGACCGCTGGTTCTGATGGAATGCTTGGAGAGGGGCGCAGGCTTTTGCTCCTATTGTTCGGTGTGCACCCAGATCTCGATCTGGGAAAAGGCTCAGACCCTTTTGGCCAAATACCTGGCCGCGATTTCCATCGGTGACATCGCTGACCGGCACGGTTTGCGCGGCCGCCTGGTGAGCGTCGGCGGCTGATCTTGCGGCAGAAGCGCCGCAAGCATACTAATATCGGTGAAGGGGATTCATCATGCTGGAAATTAGGAATTTACATACCAGTGTTAGTGGCCGGGAAATCCTTCGGGGGATCGACCTGAACGTCCGCGCGGGCGAGATCCACGCCATCATGGGTCCGAACGGGTCGGGCAAGAGTACCTTGGCGCATGTGCTCTCCGGGCGGGAAAGCTATGAAGTGACGGCGGGAGAAGTGATCTACGAGGGAAAAAATCTGTTGCAGATGACGCCGGAAGAGCGGGCCCGCGACGGGATCTTCCTGGCTTTCCAGTATCCTGTCGAGATCCCTGGCCTAAGCACGACTTACTTCCTGAAGGCGGCGCTGAACGCCATCCGCAAACACCGTGGCCTTGAGGAACTGGACGCGATGGACTTCCTCGTCCTGGTCAAGGAGAAAATGAAGGTGGTCGAGATGGAGCAGGAGCTCTTGAACCGGTCGATCAATGAGGGATTCTCCGGGGGAGAGAAGAAGCGGAACGAGATCTTTCAAATGGCGGTCCTGGACCCGAAGCTTGCGATCCTGGACGAGACCGACTCGGGCCTGGACATCGACGCGTTGAGGATCGTCGCGAATGGGGTCAATACGCTGCAGAGCGCGGCACGCGCGATGATCGTCATTACCCACTATCAGCGGCTGCTTAATTACATCGTGCCGGACCACGTGCACGTCCTCTACGAGGGGCGCATCGTCAAGTCGGGAGCCAAGGAGTTGGCCGAGGAGCTGGAGGCGAAGGGTTACGATTGGATCAAAGAAGAGGTCGAAGCGGCCCGGGGAGCGGGCGCCTAAGGAGGTAACGCGCGAAGATGTCCCAGGCATTGGCGGAGCAGGATCAATATCTTTCGGACTTTGAGCGATTCGAGGAGCGAGGGGCAGCACCAGCGTGGGTCCAGTCGATCCGCCGAGAGGCGATCTCGCGCTTTGCCGCTCTCGGATTCCCGAGTACAAAGGATGAGGAGTGGAAGTATACCAATGTCGCCCCGATCCTCAGGATTCCCTTCAAGCCCGCCGCGGCTGAGAGCAACGGGCTAACCACGGTCGAAGCGCTCGAGCGGACGATATCGATCAGCCTGCCGCCCGAGCGCCTTGTTTTCATTGACGGCCGTTATTCAAAGGAGCTTTCCTCCCGACGGCGCCTCCCGGAGCGGGTTAGGGTTTCGAGCCTCGCTGCGGCGCTCGCCAACGACCTGGAAGCTCTCCAGCCCCACCTTGCGCGCTACGCCGATTTTAAGACTCACGCTTTCGTTGCCCTCAACACAGCCTTCCTGGAGGATGGAGCATTTGTTTACATACCGCGCGGTGCGATCATCGAAGAGCCGATTTTTATGCTCTTTATCTCGATGGGTGGCGGGAAGGCGGAGGTGTCCTACCCTCGCAATCTGATCGTGGCGGACCGCGACAGCCAGGTCACCTTGGTGGAAGCCTATGTGGGGCTAGAGAACGGCGTCTATTTCACGAACGGCGTTACCGAGATCGTCGCCGGAGAAAACGCCTTCGTTGACCACTACAAGCTCGTGCGAGAGGGCGAGGCTGGCTTTCACGTTGCGACCCAGCAGGCTCACCTGGAGCGCAACAGCAACTTTAGGTCCCACTTGATCACCTTGGGAGGCTCACTGGTGCGCAACGATGTCAATGCGGTGCTCGCGGGGGAGGGCGTGGAGTGCACGCTCAACGGTCTTTTTCTCGCGGCCGCCCAGCAACACGTGGACAGCCACACGCGGATCGACCATGTAAAGCCGCATGGCATGAGTCGAGAGCTTTACAAAGGTATTCTGGACGGAAAGGCGAGGGGGGTGTTCAGCGGCAAGATCTATGTGCACAAGTCGGCTCCGAAAACCGACGCGAAGCAGACCAACAAGAACCTCCTTCTTTCCAAAGACGCCTCGATCGATACCAAGCCGCAACTGGAAATTTACAACAACGATGTCAAGTGCACTCACGGCTCAACCATCGGGCAGCTCAGTCAGGATGCGCTCTTTTATCTGCGCGCGCGGGGGATCGGATTGGAAGAGGCGCGCGGCCTTTTGACCTATGCGTTTGCCAGCGAGATCATTCGCGGGATCAAGGTGGCCTCCATCCGGGAGCAGCTGGACCAACTGGTCATCACGAGGCTAGGGGACAAATTCAGGGGAAAAGAAAGGTTGTTATGAAAGCTGTCCACGAAATTCCTGTCCGGGACGCTTGGAAAACGGATCGAGCCGCATACGATGTAACCAAGATCAGAGAGGACTTCCCGATCTTGAAGCGCAAGGTCCATGGGAAGCCGCTGGTCTATCTGGACAACGCGGCCACGACCCAGAAGCCAATGTTGGTCGTGGATACGTTGCACGCCTATTACACGGCCGAGAACTCCAACGTGCACCGCGGGATTCATTTCCTGAGCGAGCAGGCCACGACGGCCTACGAGGGAGCGCGCGCCAAGGCCAAGGGTTTTCTGGATGCCTCGGATACGCGCGAGATCGTTTTCGTTCGGGGCACGACCGAGGCCATCAACCTGGTGGCCCAGAGCTACGGACGGGCCTTTATCAAGCAGGGCGATGAAATCATCATCTCCGCGATGGAGCACCATTCCAATATCGTCCCATGGCAGATCCTCTGCGAGCAAGTGGGCGCCATGCTCCGGGTCATTCCCATCAATCACGATGGGGAGTTGCTGATGAACGAATTTGAGAGGTTGCTGAATGAAAAGACGAAGTTTGTCTCCGTGGCTCACGTGTCGAACGCGCTCGGCACAGTCAACCCGGTGAAGGAGATCGTCCAGATGTCGCACCGGTTGGGTGTCCCGGTTCTCCTCGACGGGGCTCAAGCGGCGCCCCATATGAAAGTGGATGTCCAGGAGCTGGATTGCGATTTTTATGCCTTTTCGGGTCACAAGGTTTACGGCCCTACCGGCATCGGTATTCTTTACGGCAAGGCTCGGTTGCTCGAGGCCATGCCTCCGTATCAGGGCGGAGGCGACATGATCAGTTTGGTGACGTTTGAGAAAACGCACTACAACGAGTTGCCCTACAAGTTCGAGGCAGGAACCCCCCACATAGCGGGGGTGATCGGTCTGGGAGCAGCGATCGACTATGTGAACGCCATCGGGATGGAAGGCATCAGCGCTCACGAGCGCGAATTATTGGCCTATGCGACCGGGGAGCTCTCTCGGATCGCAGGCTTGAGGATCATCGGGACAGCCAGGGAGAAGGCCGGAGTTCTATCGTTTGTGCTGGAGGGGGTTCACCCGCACGACATCGGAACGGTGGTGGATCGCGAGGGTGTCGCGATCCGCGCGGGCCATCACTGCGCCATGCCGGTGATGCAGCGCTTCGGCGTGCCCGCGACTGCCAGGGTCTCTTTTGGCCTCTATAACACCAAAGAAGAGGTGGATGGGCTCGTGAAGGCCATCCATAAGGTGATCCAGGTATTCGGTTAATGTCGGATATCAGCGAACTCTACCAGGAGGTGATCCTGGATCACAATAAAAGCCCGCGTAACTTCCGTAAGTTGGAAGACGCGAACCGGAAGGCGGACGGCTACAATCCGCTTTGCGGGGATCAGATTACCGTTTACCTCAAGATGGAGGATGGCGTCATTAAGGAAGTTGCCTTTCAGGGATCGGGGTGCGCGATTTCCAAAGCTTCGGCGTCTATGATGACGGCGAGCGTTAAGGGAAAGACGGAGATCGAAGCGGAGCAGATGTTCGATGAGGTCCATAAAATGCTCACGGGAGAATTGAATCCTAAAGCTGGTCTCGAGAAGATGGGGAAGTTGGCCGCGCTCTCGGGGGTCTGTAATTTTCCCGCGCGCGTGAAGTGCGCCAGCCTATCCTGGCATACCCTCCGGGCGGCGCTGAAAGGCGAACAGGGGCTGGCGTCGACGGAATGAATGAGTGGGCATGAAGCGGCATCAAAAGGCTTGAAAGGGAGCGATCCGATGAAAAGGGATGAACCCACGAGGCTGAGACGCGATTGCGAGGCAACTTTGATCCCTACCGGGGAGAAAGTCAAGTTGCAGGCGGGAAGTCAGGTATGGGTGACTCAGTTACTGGGCGGGAGCTTCACCGTGATGACGGAGCGAGGCTCCATGGTCCGTATCGGCGGCATGGATGCCGACGCCCTGGGGTTATCGTCGCCCCCGTTGCCGCCAGGCGCAACCTCTACACCGGAAGAGAGTCCGGCGAATATCGAGGAGCGGATTTGGGATCAGCTCAAAACCTGCTTTGATCCGGAGATTCCCGTCAATATCGTTGACCTGGGGCTTGTCTACCAATGCCTCGTCACTCCTGGCGCGCGGGGCGGGAGCAAAGTCCAGGTCAGATTCACATTGACGGCGCGAGGCTGCGGTATGGGCGAGATTCTTAAGGAGGATATCCGGAACAGGATTTCGAGCGTTCCTGGCGTCCAAGAGGTCGACGTGGAACTGGTCTGGGATCCCCCTTGGGATCAAAGCAAGATATCCCGGGAGGCCAAGCTGCAGCTCGGTATGGTGTAGGAGCACGACGGACAGATGGAGGTGGTTATGGAGGCTACTATTATAGAGGCAGAGGTGATCGAAGCTCTGCGCTCCTGTTTCGATCCGGAAATCCCAGTCAACATCTATGAGCTAGGATTGATTTATGATGTGAAGGTCGATCCCTCGGGCGCGGTCGGAATCCGAATGACCCTCACCTCCCCCCATTGTCCGGCCGCGCAATCACTGCCCTCAGAAGCGGAGGCCAAGGCGAAGGCCGTTCCCGGCGTAACCGATGTCAAGGTCGAGGTTGTCTGGGATCCGCCCTGGGATCCGAGCAGGATGTCCGACGCCGCCAAGCTCCAGCTCGGAATGCTGTGACGCTCTGGCTCCGAGGCAAAAAGCGTTTTGGAGCCGAGCGAAGGATGATTTTGTTACGGTGGTGGGTTAGCCACCGGGTCGCGGATCCAGAGGAACCACTTCTTGAGAAACGCTGATCTCCAAGCCGCCTGGGATTACCATAACGGAACCAAGCACTCTTACCTGAGCGTCCGGACGAACCCGCACTTTCTGGACTGGGAAAATCAACCCCTACCTTTTAAAATCTATCCCAAACTCGATCCCATCCCGCTGCCCGAGCCTCGTGGGTCCTCCAAAATGGCAGCGCTTCTGGCCGTCTCAGCCAGGGTCTCGGGTCCCACCGAGGAATCCGTTCCTGGGAGTCAAACGATCGCCGACATATTTTACTTTTCGGCCGGCATCATGAAGCGCAAGCGCTACCCCGGCGGGGAGATGTTCTTTCGCGCTGCCGCCTGCACCGGGGCGCTTTATCACATCGATCTGTATCTCGTCTGCGCGGATCTTCCGGGCTTGGAGGCGGGCGTATATCACTTCGGACCTCATGATTTTTCCCTGAGGAGGCTGCGCCAGGGAGACTATCGGGCTGTCCTCGCCCAGGCGAGCGGGGAGGAGCCCTCGGTCTGTAGCGCCCCGGCGCTGATTGTTTGTGCGTCGACCTACTGGCGGAATGCTTGGAAGTATCAGAGCCGCGCCTACCGTCACTGTTTCTGGGACAATGGGACCATTCTCGCGAATCTGCTCGCGGTCGGCGCTGCGCGCGACTTGCCGGCCTCGGTCGTCGCCGGCTTCGTAGACGGCGAAGTGAGATGCCTGCTCGGCCTCGATAACGAGCGCGAAGGCGCTCTGGCGCTCGTGCCGGTAGGTCGTCTGTCCACTGCCATGAGGGAATCCCCGCCCGCGATGGAACCACTGAACCTGGAGACGTTGCCGCTGTCGAAAAGTGAGGTGGATTATCCGGCGATCCGCGCGATGCACTCGGCCTCGTCCCTGGAGAGGGCCGAGGAAGCGGCGGTATGGCGCGAAAAAGATTCTAGCTTCGCTTCAAGTAAGGGAGAGAACTCGACCGCGCGCCTCCTCTCGAAAAGCCGCTTATATCCGCTTCAGCCGCTTGCGGACCAAGAGATCCCTACCGACGACGTCGAGGAGGTCATCGGCCGGCGCGGGTCAACCCGCCACTTCTCCCGCGACTCGATTTCGCTGGAACAGCTCTCCACCGTGCTCGATCGGGTGACGCGAGGAATTCCCGCCGACTTTCTCCCAGCCGGGGGGCCAGCGCTCAATGACCTCTACCTGATCGTCAACGCCGTCGAGGGCTTGCCGCCCGGCGCCTACGTGTTTCGCCGCGACCGCATGGCGCTGGAGTTATTGAAAGAGGGGGACTTCCGCCGCGAGGCGGGATCCCTAGGTCTGGGGCAGGAGATTCCCGCCGATGCGAGCGTGGACGTTTTCTTGCTGGCGGATCTGAATCGGGTTCTTGGTCAGTGGGGGAATCGGGGCTACCGCGCCGCTCAGCTCGAGGCGAGCATCATGGGCGGAAAGCTTTACCTTGCGGCGTATGCTCAGCGACTGGGGGCTTCGGGGCTCACTTTCTTCGACGACGACGTGACGGAATTCTTCTCGCCCCATGCGGCTGGCAAGAGCGTCATGTTTCTGATCGCCCTGGGGAAATCGGCAAAGCGGCGAGTGAAATAGACCTGAAGGTGGCGTCAGCCAACAAAGCCTTCGACCGGGATCAGTCGCTTGCATGCCCGTGTTAGACTGGGCTCGGTGTGAGCGTGGTGTTCCACGATCATCCAGCGCCCGTCACGCTGTCGATTGGTGGCACCTAAATGATCCCTCGATCCGAGATCGTCGCTTAAAAGCCAAATACGGAGGTCGTTTTTCTTGTAAATTTTTCGCTCCACCTTTTTCTACAGCCTCAACGTCGCGGTCAGCGGCGCGCTCGGCGCGGCCGCTGGGGTGCGGTGTTAGACCGACGGCCGATGCCATAGGGAGCGAGTTCCTCCCGGACTGCCTGGCGCACGACATCGAGGGTCGAACGGCGATGGACGTACTCAAGCAAGGCCTCGTTGATAAGGGTCTGGTAGTTCCCTCCCCCCGCCTTGTCCACGAGACTCCGGAAATACTCCAGTACGGCGTTGTCCAGCCGAATGGAGATCTTCGTCTTTCCCGGTTCAGGCTTTACGACGGCACCGCGCTTGGCGCGCGAGAAGTCGATATCGCGGTACTTCTCAGCTACGACCTTCTTCATAGAGCACCCTCTGGCGTTTGTCCGTCTTCCAAGCTGAGATCACTCGGATGATATCCGGCTCGCGGTACGTGTAGACCACGACGAGCAGGTTTCCAAGGTTGCTGAGGCCTAAAGTCACAAAGCGTGGCTCTTCCACGGCGTCGGGATCTTCACGGGTCAGGGCGAATTCGTCCTCCAAAACTGTGACCGCCTCAGCGAAACTGACCCGGTGAGTGCGGAGATTCGCGGCCGCTTTGGGCGGATCCCATTCGAACCGCACGCCCATAGTGTATAGACAATTGTCCTCCTGCGCAAGTTCTTGGTCTAACGAGGCTGTAGAAAAAGTCCAAAGCAACTAAAAAAGTGGCAAGTTGGGGGTACCCAAATGGTCCCTCGATCCGAGATCGTCGCTTAAAAGCCAAATACGGAGGTCGTTTTTCTTGTAAGTTTTTCGCTCCACCTTTTTCTACAGCCTCGACGTGCGAGCTCAGCCGCGCACCGCGCTCCAGGCGTGGCGCGTTGGCTACGGAGCGACTTGTTAGGCGTGTCCGGCGACTGCGTCCTCATGCCTCAAGCAGGTTCTTTAGCGCCGTCAGATCGCGCTCGACCCATGCTGTGTCTTCCGCAAACTTTTCATCGCTCATATCCGGCAAGCGGAACAACGTAAATATAAGTTCACTCCCTTTCCCATTCGGAATCACGCGCATTGGTACATAAAGCACCACGCCGGGCGCAGGGCTTACGTAGTGATCAAGGACGCCATAATCGTTCTGCTCCGCAAATTTGAACCGCACAGCACCTTGAGGGGTGCGAGCAATCCATTCGCCATTTAAGTTCTCGACAGACGTTCCTAAACCGGATGCCCATTTAGCAAGATTGGTCGGGGTCGAGACAAACTCGTAGACATCTTTCGGGTCTCTCTCGATTGATACGCTGATGGTTCTCGATTCAAGGAGAGCTGTCATTACTCCGTTCCCTGTCCAGCACACGTTCAACCATTAAGCGAGCTGCGGTAGCCGGAGGAGTTTACGGCGGCGTATCTCCGGTAGCTCCATAATGGCTTTAGGACCAAAACCGCATGGAATATCAACCCGTTGTAAGAATATTGTCAAGGGCTACTTTCCAGGGAAAATAGTGCCACTCTGGCCGCCTATTTCCCTAAAAGTGCTGAGCGGGATGGTACTGCTTGCTATGGGGATTGTAAAGTGAAAAGTCAGAAGAGTCCCATTGGGATGAGCACAAGAGAGTTGCCGTAATTCCGGGGACACCATACTTATTTCTTGTTAAGTTCACTTAGGGCTATCCACTTCACTCAACCGACCACTATGGGTTGTGGCTTAAATTGGTTCAAGCCTTAATGGTTCATTTAAGATTGGCGGCACGATTAACCGGAATTCCCGCATCGCGTCTCGATTATCTCTAGTCCTAACCATTATAAATAGTTGATGGACGCCGGTGTTAACTGTCATTATTGCTATATGATGGACTTGAAAATTAATCTCCGTAAGGTAACAGACGCCGCCTCGCACGGGCGTTCCCATAACGACTTCATCTCTCTGACTTCTTAAAACGACTGGAAGAATAGCCGGGCGTTCCGCTCTGGCTATTATTTCTTCCATTGGACCACGATCGCTTCGCCAGCGCATATCGTGGACACGGTTATCCAGATTCGACGATGCGATAAGATTTTCCGGCGATGCTCCTGGCGGCGGTGCTGCTTGGACATGAAGCCATTCGAACCAAGGCTCCGCTGCTTGGTTAACTGGCGTTGTTGTGTTGATTTCAACCGCAAAATGTCCTTGGTCTATCTTGGACACCGGCTTTTCCCGCAATTTTTTCAAACGGGGATAGCCGAGAACGATAAGACAAACCATTATTACCGCCATACTGATGTAGGTAGCGTAAATATCGGTCGTTGCGGAAGAAAGCCAACGCGGAATTTGTTCTATGCCTAGAAGCCTAAACCATGCGGAGAGATTGGAAACTGCGTCCGCTGGTCCGACTTGTGCGCCAAAGGCTACCACGGTGGCCACCCCGCAACAGATTTTTGTGATCCGACCAAGCCATATCCCCATTGTCCCCCTATACCACACCCGCCCCCAGACACACCAAGGCCCCGGTTCTCAGGCCAAAACGAGCCACTATATCTTGTATGTAGTTGAGTCAAGTGGATAGCCCTAAGTTCACTTTTCCGCCCTGGCTTCTGCCGTTGCAGGATACGACCCAACGCTCCTTCAAGCTTTCCAACAAAACCATCGTCTCCC
>Ga0209342_10002491_pt1 | contig 19732 bp, 19 predicted proteins | sample RifCSP16_2_FD_184023 | JGI IMG/M metagenome (GOLD analysis project Ga0209342, IMG submission 184023) | Soil microbial communities from Rifle, Colorado - Rifle CSP2_sed 16_2 (SPAdes) (version 2) | ecosystem: Environmental > Terrestrial > Deep subsurface > Rock core/Sediment | place: Rifle... | reverse complement strand
CAAGAAGAAGCCGGGCGGCGGCGTGTCGGAGTGGCTGTTCGGGCGCGCGCCGGAGGCGGCCCGAATCGGCCTCTTCGGCCCGCTCGGGAGGGCCACCTTCCACCCGAGTCTCGGCAAGAACCTCCTGTGCATCGCAGGCGGCACCGGTATCGCCGGCATGATGTCGATCCTCTCCCGGGCCTGCCAGGAACAATATTTCACTCAGTTTCGCGGCGACGTGTTTTTCGGCGTGCGGACGATGGCAGACGCGTTCTACCTCGGCGAGCTCGCGGCGTTCCGGCGCGAGTTTCCCGAGAAGCTCGCCATCACCGTCGCGCTCTCGGACGAGGACGTGCCGGCGTCGGCGGCTCGCGAGCACCCGCTGCTCCGCTTCGACCGCGGGCTGGTGCACGAAGTCGCGAAGCAAGCGATGCAGGGCCGATTCCAGAACGTGCGGGCGTACCTGGCGGGGCCGCCGCCGGCAGTGGACGCGGCGATCCGCTTCCTGCTGCTCGAGGCGAAGCTCACGGCCGACAACATCCGTTACGACAAGTTCACCTGATGGGGAAACGGTTCGTCTGCCGAGCAGGAGAGATCCCGGCGAACGGCATGCGGGAGTGCGAGGCCGAGGGCGGGCTGAAGCTCCTCGTCGCCAGCGCGGGCGGTGAGTTCTACGCCTATCAGGCGATCTGTCCGCATCAGGACGTGCCGCTTTGCGAAGGCCTCTACGACGGCGCGATCCTCACCTGCCACATGCACCTCTGGCAATGGGACATCCGCAGCGGCTCGCCGGTCGGCCTGGCGGAGACGCCGCTCGAGCGCTACGACCTGTCGATCGAGGGCGATGCGCTCTACGTCGCGTCGAAGAGTGCGCTCGACGTCGGCGCGCTCTTCACCGGCGCCTCCGAGGCGACGCTCGCGGCGCTCGCGGCCCTCGCGCGACGCGAAGAGTACGATCAGGGTGCGGCGATCTACGTCGTCGGCGACCCGGCCGGCGACTTCTTCGTGCTCGATTCGGGCCGCGTCGAGTTCCGGATCGGACGCGACGAGCGCACCAGCCCCGCCGGGTTCATGCTGCGCAAGGGCGAGGTGTTCGGATGGGCGGCGCTGCTCGACAGCCACCCGCGCCGGATTGCGAGCGCGCGCTGCCTCGAGCGGTCGGCGGTGCTGCGGATCGACGGGAAGCGAACGCTCAGGGCGCTCGAGGCGGATCCGGCCTCGGGCTATCTCGTGATGAAGCGGCTCTCGGCGCTGATCGCGCGCTATCTCGCCGAGCCCGGAGCGAAGTGACGGAGGGGAGCGCGAAACGGTAGCGACAGGCGGAAACAAGAGCTCAACGATCCGCAGGCGGCATCGAAGTGCCGTTGCAATACTCACTAAAGGAGGAAGTCATGAAAGCAGCAGCTGCACTCCGCTGGGCGCTGGCGGTGCTCGCACCCCTCGCCCTGATGACCGGGTTCGCGCACGCGCAGGACGACTACGGCAAGCCCGGCGGGCCGGTCAAGATCACGGTCGGCTACCAGCCCTACTACACGCAGTCGTGGTCGGGCGTGGTGATGCGCGGCAAGAAGTTCTACGAGAAGTACCTGCCGAAGGGCTCCCAGGTCGAGTTCCAGATCGGCCTGCAGGGCGCGATCATCGTCAACAACATGCTCGCCGGGAAGCAGTCGATCGGCTACATGGGCGACATGCCGGCGATCGTGTCGACGACCAAGACCGAGACCGCGGACATCCGGCTGGTCGCGAGCCTGGGGCTCGGCTTCGACCAGTGCAACATCTTCCTCGCGCGGAACGACGCGCCGCAGTTCGCCACGCCGAAGGACTTCATCAAGTGGCTCGACGGGAAGACGGTCGCCGTGCCGAAGGGCAGCTGCACCGACCGGTTCGCGCAGGCGACGTTCAAGAAGGAGGGCGTGAAACCGAAGGAGTACCTGAACCAGAATATCGAGGTGATCACCTCCAACTTCCGCGCCGGCAAGATCGACGCGGCGGTGATTTGGGAGCCGACCGCCTCGCGCCTGGTGCAGGAAGGCCTCGCGCGCCGCGTCGCATCGGGCGCGAGCGTGCAGGAGAACGACGGCGGCTTCCTCGCCATGCGCGCCGACCTGATCAAGGCCCGGCCCGACGTCGTGAAGGGCTGGCTGCAGGCGGAGCTCGACGCGCAGCTCTTCCTCGCCGATCCGAAGAACGCCGCCGAAGTGATCAAGATGGCGAAGGAGCAGACCACCGGCTTCTCCGAGCGGGCGCTCTGGTACTCCCTCTACGGCACCTACCCGCAGGCCTCGGGCGGCTGGCCGGTGCGGAACCAGCTGCCCTACACGTTCACGCCGGAAGCACGCGAGCTGATCAAGCGCGCGGCGGCGTTCCTGCACTCGATCAAGAGCATCAACGTCGAGCAGGTCCGCCCCGAGGCGATCGAGGCGAGCTGGACCGAGCAGGTGCTGAAGGAGCGCAACATCAAGGCGCCGATCGGCGAAGTGAAGGGCCTCCCCGACGGCCAGGCGCCGAAGTGACCAGCCGGACCGGCCGTCCGGCGCGCATGCGCCGGACGGCGTGACGTTCCCCTCTCGCGAGGGGTTACGGAGAGGGGGATGGAGCTAACGCTCAACCAGACCGCGCAGGACGCCGACCTCGACGTCCTGCGCGCCACCACCCCGTTCCGCGACGCGCCGGACGCCCTGCTTCGCACGATCACGTCGATCGCGCGGCGCGCACGCCACGCCGCCGGCGAGCGCGTCTATACCGCGGGCGACGATGCGGACGACATCTTCATCGTTGTGTCGGGGATAGTCGAGCACGTCTTCACACCGGAGGTCGGGGCGCGCGACCCGCTCAAGCGGATGACGGGTGGCGGCGTCTTCGGCTGGGCCGGACTGCTGCTCGGCCAGACGAAGCGGCTCGCGACGGTCACGGCGTCCGAGCCGACGGAAGTGTTGCGCATCGGCGCCGAGGAGCTGGTGAAGGTGCTCGAGTCGGACGCCGCTGCGGGCAACGCGGTGATGGAGCGGTTCGCGTCGATGATCACGCGCGAGTTCACCGTGCCCGAGCTGCTGGCGCAGGTTAGACGCCTGTCCGGCCGGCCGCAACCCGAGGAGATGACGACCCTCGGGCTCACGATGTACCGCCTGTCGCTGTGGCTGAAGAGCCCGCGCCCGTACCTGATGGTGGTCGGGTTCGCGCTCTTCCTCGGCTTCTGGTACCTCTCGGTCGAGGTGTGGCGACTCCCGCGCTTCAAGGAAATGCCGGGCATCACCGCGGTGATCAAGGAGTGGCTGAGCCCCAACCCGACCTACGGGCTCTCCTTCTACACCGCCGAGTACTATCAGCACATCGGGATGTCGGTCTGGCGCGTGGCACAGGCGTTCTTTCTCGCCACGGCGCTCGGCGTGCCGTTCGGACTCTTCCTCGGCTGGTCGCGCAAGTTCAAGGAGTACGTGTTCCCGGTGTTCGAGCTGCTGCGGCCGATCCCGATCCTCGCCTGGGTGCCGCTCGCGATCGTGATGTTCATCGCCACCGAATCGGCGGTGGTGTACCTCGCGTTTCTCGCCGCGTTCTTCGCCACCGCGCTCAACACCATGCTCGGCGTCGAGTCGATCGACGAATCGTACGTCCGCGCCGCGTCCTGTCTCGGGGCGAAGAAGTCGCAGGTGTTCCGGCACGTCATCCTGCCCGGCGCCCTGCCGTTCATCTTCACCGGGCTGCAGATCTCGATCGGGGTGTCGTGGTTCTCGCTCGTGGCGGCCGAGATGGTGTCCGGCCAGTACGGCCTCGGGTACGTGATCAACACCTCGTACATGATGGTGCGCTACCCGACGATCGTGATCGGGATGATCACCCTCGGAGTCGTCGGCTACGTGACGAGCGCCATGGTGCGCATCGCCGGCGACTACCTGATGGAGTGGCGCGTGCGCGAGCTCGCGCTCGCCGAACGCTGATGGACCTCCGCGCACCCGAGCCGGGCGGCCCCGCAGTGACCCGCGGCCACATCCTGATCGACGACGTCGTCAAAGTCTACGACCCGGAGGGCGCGGCAGTGATGGCAGTCGACCACTGCTCACTCGACATCGACGCCGGCGAGATCTGCATGATCGTCGGGCCGTCCGGCTGCGGAAAGACGACGCTCCTCAACGCAATCGCCGGCTTCCACGACATCACCTCGGGCACGATCCTCCTCGACGGCGCGGTGCTGTGCTCAAAGGAGCGGCCGAAGGCCGAGCCGGGTCCGGACCGCATCGTCGTGTTCCAGAACGGCGCGCTCTTCCCGTGGAAGACCAACCTCGACAACGTGGTCTTCGGGCCGGTGATGCAGGGCAAGCTCACCCCGAAGGAGGCGGTCGACAAGGGCCGCGCGATGATGGCGGACGCCGGCCTCGCGGGAGTCGAGCTGAACTACCCGGGCGAGGTCTCGTCCGGGATGCGGCGCCGGGTGGAGATCGTCCGGGCGCTCATGAACGACCCGAAGGTGCTGCTGCTCGACGAACCGTATCGCGCCCTCGACTCGCTGACGAAGAGCGTGATGCACGAGGCGCTGCTCGAGATCTACTACAAGAACAAGGTGACGATCTTCTTCATCACGCACGACCTGGAGGAGGCGATCTTCCTCGGCCACAAGGTGGCGATCATGACCACGCGCCCCTGCAAGCCGAAGAAGGTGCTGACGGTCGACATCCCGCATCCGCGCGACTACGGCGTGCTCACCTCGAAGCGCTTCCGCGAGCTGATCGAGGAGACCAACGACGCAGTCCACGAGGAAGCGCTCAAGGCCTTCCAGGCCGGGGAGAAGGAGGGTTGAGCGTGGCGACAAGGCTGAACAAGATCCTGACGAGCTCGGTGTTCTGGCGCGGGGTGATCTCGATCGTTCTCTTCCTCGTGCTGTGGGAGCTCGGCGCGCGGTCGAAGCAGTGGATGGCACCCGAGTACTTCGCGCCGCTCAAGGCCTTCCTCGGCGCGCTGGGGTTCAAGAAGGACTACCTGCCGTGGATCGGCGTGGTGCCGGCGCCGAGCGCGGTCCTGGCGGCGTGGACGGACGTGCTCACCTCCGCCGGCTACTGGACGAGCTGGTACATGAGTTTCTTCCGCGTGATGGGCGGCTTCATCGCGGCGATGCTGATCGGCATCCCGTTCGGGCTCGCGCTGGCGGTCAGCCGGACGGCGTACGGCACCCTCTTCCCGACCTTCGAGGTGCTGCGCCCGATCCCGCCGCTCGCGTGGGTGCCGGCCTCGATCATCTTCTGGCCGACGCAGGAGCTGTCGATCACGTTCGTCACGTTCCTCGGCGCCTTCTACACCATCGTGATCAACGTGCTCGGCGGGGCAAGATCGATCGACCAGCGCTACTTCCAGGCCGCGCAATCGATGGGCTCGTCCTCCTGGGACATCTTCCGGCGGGTGATCCTGCCCGGCACGCTGCCGTCGATCGTCGTCGGCTCCGCGGTCGGCATGGGGATCACCTGGGAGGTGGTCGTGGCCGCCGAGATGATTTCCGGCGGCGGGAGTCAGGCCGCGGGCGGCGGCGGCGGCCTCGGATTCTTCATCTGGAACTCCTACGTCGGCGGCTCGTACGAGCAGATCGTGGTCGGCATGATCTCGATCGGGATCGCCGGCTACCTTTCGAGCGAGCTGCTGCGCGCGCTCGGGAAGTACGTGACGCCGTGGTTAAGGGTCCGCTGACGTGACCGCCCTCGCCGATCGGATCCACCCGGCGATTAACGCCGGCGAGCTCGTCGTCAGCGGCGTCTCCAAGAGCTACGGCGCGACGCAGCTGCGCAAGGAGGTCGTGGGCGACTGCTCCTTCACAATCGAGCGCGGCAAGCTCACGGTGATGATCGGGCCCTCGGGCTGCGGCAAGAGCACGATCATCCGCCTGCTTGCCGGCTTTGAGCGGCCGACGGCGGGCACCGTCGCCCTCGACGGCCAGCCGGTGACCGGCCCCGATCGCGACCGGCTGGTGGTGTTCCAGGAGACCGCCCTCTTCCCGTGGATGACCACCTACGACAACATCCTCTACGGTCCGCGCGCGCGCGGCGAGGTCACGAAGCAGGCGGTCGACCTGGCCGAGTTCCTGCTCGCCAAGGTCGGGCTGCAGGACTTCCGGGACAAGTATCCCGGCCAGCTCTCCGGCGGCATGCAGCGCCGCGCCGAGCTCGCGCGGGCGATGGTCAACAACCCGAAGGTGATGATCCTCGACGAACCGTTCCGCGGCCTCGACGCGATGACGAAGGAGCTGATGTGGGAGTACTACGCGCGGCTGTTCGAGGAGTACCACCGCACCAACTTCTTCGTCACCACCGACATCGACGAGGCGGTCTACCTCGCCGACCGCCTCCTCATCATGTCCAACACCCCGACCCAGGTGCGCGCGGTGGTCGAGGTCGATCTCCCGCGCCCGCGACGGCTGTCGGACCTCGTCGAGAGCGACCGTGCGAACGAGATCAAGCGCGAGGCGCTCTCGATCCTGCATGCCGAGGCGATGCGCTCGTTCGCGCGCGGCAGCAAGGCCGCGGCGGACTTCGTCGACGCCTATCTCAAGCGCGCGAATCGGAGCTGACGACCGGCGGTCCGATGGAGCTCATGTTCACCCGTCCAGCCGTCATCGGCCTCGCGATCGCCGGCGCAGTCCTCGCGGCCCTCGCGTCCGCGCTCCAGGTCAGGGGCAAAGTGAGCCCGGAGCGCGCCCGGCAGCTGAACCTCACCGGCTACGTGCTGATGGGGCTCAGCATGGCGCTCTTCATCACGATCGGGCTGCGCGGCGGAGCACCATGACCGCCCGGCTGAGCGACGGCGTCGCAATCATGTTTCACCAGGCACCCGCGGCAGTTTCGTTTCGCAGCAGCCGCTCGCTTGCATCCGGCCCGGGGCGCGTAGGTTCAAGCGCCGCCGCGAGCGGATCGTGACCGGCACAGGATTTGCTGCTCGAAGCCATTGCTCGACGTCCACCGACCCTCAGGAGGAAAGATCCATGTCCGACAAGCCCGCCGCGCCTGCGCGCAAGAAGGTCACCATCCCGATGCTGATGGAGAAGATGAAGAAGAATGAGCCGATCGTGCAGCTCGCGGTGTACGACTACGAGACCGCGATCGTCGCCGACCGGGTCGGCATCGACATCCTCTGCGTGTCCGACACCGGCGGGATGGTGCTCTTCGGCCACGAGGACACGACCTCGGTCTCGTTCGAGGAGGTCATGTTCATGGCGCAGGCCGTCAAGCGCGGCTCGAAGTTCGGCCTGCGCATGGTCGACATGCCGTACATGAGCTTCCACCTCTCGCCGATGCAGGCGGTGGACAACGCGGCGAAGTACGTCTCGCAGGGCGGCGCCGAGGTGATGAAGTGCGAGGGCAACAAGCACCACGCGAAGAACATCGAAGCGATCATCAAGGCCGGCATCCCGGTGCAGGGCCACATCGGCATCACCCCGATGCGCATGCCGCAGCTCGGCGGGTTCTTCGCCCAGGGCAAGACTGCCGATCGCGCGAAGGAGTTGGTCGACGACGCCTGGGCCATGGTCGATGCCGGCTGCTTCTCGATCATGTGCGAGGTGACGACCTCGGAGGTGTGCGAGTACCTCGCCGAGACGCTGCCGGTGCCGGTGGTCAGCCTCGGGGCCGGCAACCGGGCCCACGGCGTGCACATCATCGGGTCGGACCTCTTCCACCTGTACGAGAAGCACACGCCGCGGCACTCCAAGATGTACGCCGACCTGGTGCCGATCATCGAGAAGGGCCTCGCGGACTACCGCGACGACGTGCGCGCGCGCCGCTACCCCGGCCCCGAGCACACCGTCTTCATGAAAGAGGACGAGCTCGCGCGCTTCCGCGACCTGGCGGGCTGGAAGAAGAAGTGATGTCCCTCGCTGCGACCGCGCCCGGGGACCTCGAGGTCCTCGGGCAGGCGCGCTTTTTCTCCGGGATCGACCCAGCGCAGCTCGCGCGGCTCGCCGCGCTGGCGCGGCTCGAGCGCTACCCGGCCGACACGCGGATCTACACGCTCGGCGACCCGGCCGAGGACTTCTATGTCCTCGCCGAGGGAATGGTCCGCTTCACGCTCGGCATCGGCCGCCGCGAGACCTCGGCGGGCGAGATCATGCGCCGCGGCGACGTCTTCGGCTGGGCGGCGCTCGTCGAGACGACGCAGCGCCGGATCGCGACCGCGTACTGCCTCACGCCCTGCGCCGTGATCGCGCTCCCCGGCACCGGCCTGGTCGCCTTGATGGACGCCGACCACGGTCTCGGGTACGCGCTGATGAAGCAGCTCTCGATCCTCCTCACCAGCGAGCTGAAGAGCTTCGCCGCCGGCTGAAGCGAAGCCCCGGCCGCGTTCTTGACGACCTACGTTCTGCTCGCCCTCGCTGCGGCTGCGGTCGGCCTGTTCATCGGCACGGTCGGGGTCGGCGGCATCCTCCTCATTCCCGCCCTCGCGTACGTCGGCGGCCTGACGGTCCATACCGCGGCCGCCACCGCGCTCTTCACGTTCGCGTTCACCGGCCTCCTCGGCACCCTCCTCTTCCAGCGTCGCGGCTCGATCGACTGGCGCATCACCGTCCCGGTCGGCGTGGGTGCGATCGTCTTCAGCGTGCTCGGCGCCTGGGCGAGCTCGCGCATCGACGCGCGGCCGCTGGCGCTGATCATCGCCGCGATCATCGTGCTTGCCGGCGGATACCTCCTTCTGCCAGGGCGCAAGCGTGAGGTCTTCCGCGACGGCCGCTCGCACGCCGAGCAGCTGATGCTGCTCGGCATCGGGGCCGTCTCGGGGTTCGGCTCCGGGCTCTCCGGCGCCGGCGGCCCGCTGTTCTCGGTGCCGATGATGGTGCTCGCCGGCTTCGTCCCGCTCGCTTCGGTAGGCACGAGCCAGGTCCTCCAGATCGTCGCCGCGGCCTTCGGCACCGCGGGCAACCTCGCCTACGGACACATCGACTTCGCCGTGGCCGGCTGGATCACGGCGTTCGAGCTGGCGGGCGTGGTGGCCGGCGTCCGCCTCGCGCACGCCGTCGGGGTCGAAACGCTGCGCCGGCTCGCGGCAGGGCTCTGCATCGCCGTCGGCGCGCTCATGCTGTGGCGCAACTTCTAGCGCCGCTCTGGGAGGGCTTCCGCCGGCGCGGCGTAGGCCTCGCCGCGCCCACGGACGGGACCCTGGTCCCGAGGACGTTCGGCGACGCGACCGCCGAGCATCTCGCAACCCGCCGCGGGTGCGGGCTGTTCGACTTCTCGTTCATGGGCCATTTCGAGATCGCCGGTCGGAACGCGCGTCGCGCCGTCGGGCATCTCCAGACCCGCAGCGTCGGGTCGCTTGCGCCCGGCAGGCTCGCCTACACGCTCCTCCTCCGCCACGACGGCACGGTGCTCGTCGACGCGACGGCGTGGTGCCTCGCGCCCGATCGCTGGTGGCTCTTCACCGGTTGCCGAGCCGACCTTGCCGTCATCGCCGAGACCGCCGGCGCAGGGGACGTTCGCGATCTCTCGGGCGCGCACGCAGTGCTTGCGCTGCAGGGCCCGGCCTCGGCCCGGGTTCTCGACCGGCATCTCGACGCGTCGCCGCGGATCGGCTATTTCGCGTTCCGCGAAACGACGGTCGCCGGCACGCCGGTCGTGATCGGCCGGCTCGGCTACTCCGGGGAGCTCGGTTACGAGCTCGTCGTCCCGGCGGACGCGGCGCCGGCGCTGTGGCAGCGGCTCGCCGCGGACGCCGAGGTGCGGGAATGCGGCTTCGAGGCGGCCAACAGCCTGCGCATCGAATCGGGCTTCATTCTGTTCACGAACGAGCTGGCGAGGCCGGCCGATCCGTTCACGCTCGGGCTCGGGCGGCTGGTGTCGTTCGACCACCGACCGTTCGTCGGCGCCGATTCGCTCCGTGCGCTCCTGCGGCGCGGGCCAGAGCGGCGCCTCGTCGGCCTCGCGCCCGTCGTTCAGGAGCGGCGCCCCCGCTCGTCGACCGGGAGCCTGCCGCGTGGCGAAGCGACGAGTCGCGCGCGCTCGCCGATCTTCGGCTGCGAGCTTGCGTTGGGGTTCGTGCCGGCCGATGCCGCGGAGCCGGGCGCCCTCGTGGGGATCTCCGAAACCGAGCGCGCTCGGGTCTGCAGGCTGCCGTTCTACGACCCGGGGCGGGTGCTACCGCGCACCCCGCGCGGCTAGCCCTTCCGCGCCGCCCCGCGGTTGCGCTGCAACCCCCACTTTCGCCGCCGGATCCAGAGCGCCTTGCGGCCAATGCCGAGGAGGCCGGCAAGCTCGGTCTCACTGTACCGGTGCTGAAAGCGGCGGACGACCTCCTCGATGTAGTGCTCGACGGACAGCGGCGGCTCGTCGCTCGACGCGGCAACGGTCGCTTTGCCAGTGGGCCGGGCGTCGGCGAGCTCCTTGGACGTCAAGGTGTCGGAGTCGGCAAGGATCACTGCGCGCTCGATCAGATTCTCGAGCTCGCGGACGTTGCCCGGCCAGGGATAGCGCGCGAGGAACGCGGCCAGATCGTCGCCGATGCGGCGGATCGGTTTGCCGAGCTTGCGGCCGTAGGCCTCGACGAAGTGCACGGCAAGGCGCCGGACGTCGTCGCCGCGCTCGCGGAGGGCAGGCACATGGATGTTGATGACGTTCAGCCGGTAAAAGAGATCCTCGCGGAACCGGCCCTTCTCCATCAACTCCTTCAGGTCGCGGTTGGTGGCCGCCACGAAGCGCACGTCGACGTAGACCACCTGCTTGCCGCCGACCGGGCGCACCTCGCGATCCTGGAGCACGCGCAGCAGCTTCACCTGCAGCGCGGGCGTCAGCTCCGAGATCTCGTCCAGGAACAGCGTCCCGCCATGCGCCTCGCGGATCAGGCCGTCGGTCGCGTGCGTCGCGCCGGTGAACGCGCCCTTCGCATGGCCGAAGAGCTCCGATTCGAGGAGCTCCGCGGGGATCGCGCCGCAGTTGATCGCGACGAACGGCCGCTCCGCGCGCGGGCTCGCGCGGTGGATGCTGCGCGCGACGAGCTCCTTCCCGGTTCCGCTCTCGCCCCAGATGAGAACGCTCGCATCGGACGGCGCGACCCTGCGCACGAGCTCGAGCACGCGATGAATCGCCGGCGAGTCGCCGATCACCCGGCGATCGGCCCAGGCCTTGCCGAGGCTGCGCTTGAGGAACGCGTTCTCGCGCCGCATCCGCCGCTCGTCGAGCGCGCGCGCGACCGCGTGCAGGAAGTCGTGATTGTTGAACGGCTTGATGATGTAGTCGACCGCGCCGTTGCGCAGCGCCTCGACCGCGCCCTCCACCGACGAGTAGCTCGTCATGAGGATGATCGGCAGCTCGCGGTCGAGCTCGCGCAGGGTGCGGATCGCATCGAGCCCGGTCGAGTCCGGCAGCTTGAGATCGGTGACGACCAGATCCACCGCGGCGGCGTGCACCGCCTTGAGCCCGTCGCGGACCGTCGCGGCCATCTCCGTGCGGTAACCCTCGCCGACGAGCAATAGCTGCACGACCTCGGAGAAGCCGGGATCGTCGTCGATCACCAGGATCCGCTCGCGGCGCTTGGCCTCGATCGGGTCGCGGACGAGGTTCATGGCGTCGCATCCGCGGCCGGCAGCTCGATCACGAAGCACGCGCCGCCGCCGGGAAGATTCTCGGCCCGGAGCTCGCCGCCGAGCTCGTGCAGGATCTCGCTCGAGATCGCGAGCCCGAGGCCGGTCCCGCCGCCGTCGGGCTTGGTGGTGAAAAACGGCTCGAAGATGCGGCCGAGATGCTCGGCGGCGATTCCGGGGCCCTCGTCGCGGAGGGCGAGCACGACGCGCGCCCCGCGCCGGCTGCCCTCCACCTTGACGCGCCCCCCGCCCGCCATCGCCTGGGCGGCGTTCAGGAGGATGTTGAACACCACCTGCTCGAGCTGCCCGGTGCGCGCGAGGATGATCGCGTCGTCGCCGATCGCCGCGTCGACCACGACCGCATTCGGCCCGGTCCGGTGCTTCAGCAGCGACGCGGCTTCCTCGACGGCCTGCGCGACCGCGATCGGTCGCATCGGCTCGTCGTGGACGCGCGAGAAGTCGGTGAGCGTCCGGGTGATCGCGAGCACGCGGCCGATGTTCGACGAGATGCTCGCCAGCCCCTTCTCGACCAGCTCGGGCGCGGTGCCGCGCCGCGCCTGCAGGATCTGGACCATCGAGTGGATCGCGGCGAGGGGATTGCTCACCTCGTGACACACCCCGGCCACCATGAAACCGAGCGAGGCGAGCCGCGTCGTCTGCGCGTCGATGACCGGGGTCTCGTCGAGCACGGTGACCGCCGCGCCGGCGGCCATGGGCTCCACCATCAGCCGCTCGCGCACCGCGGCGCCGTTCACGTTCCGGGTGACGGTCACCTGGCGGCGCACGCCGGAACCGCCAGCGAGCGCGGCGTGATACGCGGGAAACCGCGCCGCGAAGGTCGTGCCGCTCCCTGCGGCCCGCGCTTGCATCGCGCGATTCGCAGCCACGATCCCGCCCCGCTCGTCAACGATCGCGACCGGCACCGGCAGCGCGTCGAGCAGGGACCGCTCCGGCCCGTCGACGGCCGGCCGTCTCAGCCGCCGATGCCTCATGCTGGCTCCCTCGTCGGAACCGCCGCGCGCAGCGGCCGCTCGTCGATCGGCAGGCACGCGGCGGCGGCGATCACGCTCGCCGCGATCGCGATCACCCACACGCTGAGGTACGACCCCGTCGCGTCGAACGCGTAACCGCCGAGCCATGCGCCGAGAAAGCCCCCGATCTGATGCCCGAGGAAAGCGATGCTGAAGAGCGTCGAAAGATACTGCACTCCGAAGATCTGTGCGACCAGCGCGTTGGTGAGCGGCACGGTGCCGAGCCAGGTGATCCCGAACACGGCCGCGAACGCCCAGGTCGCCGCCGGCGACGGCGGCGCGACGACGAACGCCGCGATGGCGACGGCGCGGATGCCGTAGATCGCGCCGAGCAGCTGCTTCTTGCTGTAGCGGTCGCCGAGAATCCCGGCGAGGAAGGAGCCGGCGATGTTGGCGAAGCCGATGACCGCGAGCGCCGTCATCCCCTCGACCGCGGTCGCGCCGCGGTCGACGAGGTAGGCCGGGAGATGGGTCATGATGAAGACCGTCTGGAACCCGCAGACGAGGAAGCTCGCGGTGGCGAGCCAGAAGCCTCGATGGTTCGCGACCTCCCGCAGCGCCTTGCCCATCGGCTGGTCCGCGGCGTGTCGCGTCCCGCCCGCCTTCCCGGCGAACGCCGCGGCGAGCGGTACGATCAGCAACGCCGAGGCCGCGAGCAGGAGCAGGGCGTTGAGCCAGCCGAACTGCGAGATCAGCGCCTGGCCGTACGGGAGCATGACGAACTGGCCGATCGAGCCACCGGCGCCCGCGACGCCGAGCGCCGTCGTGCGGCGCTCGGCCGGCACGGCCCGACCGACCACGCCGAGCACGACGCCGAAGCTCGCGCCGCTCAGGCCCAGGCCGATGAGGAGACCGGCCGAGAAGTCGAGCGCGACTCCGGTCGTCGAGTACGCCATCAGCGCCAGTCCGAACGCGTAACAGACGCCGCCGAGGGCGACGACGCGCGCCGCCCCGAACCGGTCGGCGATCATCCCGGTGACGGGTTGAGCAAGGCCCCAGACGAGGTTCTGCAGCGCAATCGCCGCCGAGAACGTCTCGCGGCCCCAGCCGAGCGCCGAGCACATCGGCTGGAGGAAGAGCCCGAAGCCCTGCCGGGTCCCGAGCGCGATCAGCAGAATCACGCTGGCGGCAGCGAGGATCAGCGCAGGAGAACGCAGGAGCGGCATTGATCGGAGCGCGGTACGGGCGGCAGGTCGATGCTAGCGTGTTTCCTCCGGCCGACCAAACTCCGGCGCCGTCGCGCCTCCTTTCTGGCACCCGGCCCGCGCCCTTGATAGACTCGATTCCCCGGAACCGTCGGCGATGGGATGGACAGGCACGCGTTCAAGCCCGAACCCCGTTACACGCTCGCGCGTCGCGACGCGAACGGCGTGTCCCGTCCGCTGAGCAACTGATGGCCCGCCCGAGCGTGCCAGGCGGCGAGCCTCCGACGCGCTGGCTGGCGTTCGTCACCCAGCTGCCCATCGACGACGCCGCCGGGCGCATGAAGGTGCTGCGCACGCTCGAGACGCTCGGTTGCGCGGTGCTCCGCGACGGCGTCTATCTGCTGCCGGACTCGACGGAGGCGCGCGCCGGCCTGACGAAGCTGGCGGAGTACGTCGAACGCATCAACGGCAGCGCCCACATCCTCTGGGTGAGAAGCGTCAACGAGGGACAGTCGAAGCAGTTCCGCGAGCGGTTCGACCGCTCGGCGCAGTATCGCGAGCTCACCAAGATCGTGGAGTCGCTGAAGGCGGGCTTCGGGATCTCGGACCCGGTCGCGATCAGCCGCGTGCTCGGGAAGCAGCGGCGCGATCTGGAAGCGATCAGCGCCCTCGACTTCTTCGGCTCGCCGCTCAAGGCCAAGGCGGAGAAGGCCCTCGCCGAGATGGAGGTCTCGGTCCGCGAGCTGATGTTCCCCGAGAGCCAGCGGGCCTCGCCCAGCGCCGGTGTCGCGCGCTCGAACCGGACCTACTTTCGTCGCGCCTGGGCCACGCGGAAGCCCCTTTTCACCGACCGTCTCGCCTCGGCGTGGCTGATCCGCCGCTTCATCGACCCGGAGGCGAGCCTGATCTGGCTCGACAAGAGCGCAACCTGCCCGGCGACCGCGGTGAGCTTCGGGTTCGACGGCGCGACCTTCCACAACAGCAAGCACGAGGTCACATACGAGCAGCTGCTGGGGAGCTTCAAGCTCGACCGTAACCCGGCGCTGGTGAAGATCGGCAAGCTCGTGCACGTGCTCGAGGCCGGCGGGAGCCGGGTTGCCGAGGCGGCCGGCGTCGAGACGCTGCTCGCGGGCGCGAAGCGCCGCGCGACGACCGACGACGAGCTGCTCGCCGAGACCGAGAAGACCTTCGACCTGCTGTACGAAGCGTACTTCGAGGTGCCCGCTCGGGCGTGAGCGGCGAGCGGGCGCCGCGGCGCAGTCGGCAGATTCCTCCGATCACCGGGGAGCTCCTCTCCTTCTTCCATGCTCGGCTCGCTGCTGCGCAAGCTCCTGCACAACCGGCGCCGCGCCGCGCGCGCACTCGCGCCGTCAAAGCCGGCGGAGCAGGACGACCTCGGCGCGGTATTCGGCGCGGCAGTGCATCGCGAGGCGTTCTCCTCGGCCTTGCAGGCCTACCGCGCGGGCGACTACGACGGTGCCGCGGCGCGCTTCGGCAGTGCCACGACGCAACACCCGGACGATGCGCTGGCGTGGGCGTTCCTCGGCCGTAGCCAGCGTGAGCGCGGCGAGGCGGCGGAATCGGATCGGTGCTTCGAGCGCGCCCGTTCGCTTCGCCCGGACCTCGCCGACCGATGCCGGGACCTCGGCGCGCGGGACTACACTCAGAGAGCATTCGCCTCCGCCCTCACTTGGTTCCAGATCGCGGCCGACCTGCGCCCGGGGGACCCTGACCTCCTGAACCTCGCCGCGCTCACCAGCGTCAGGGCCGGCCGGGTCGACGAGGCCGACCGCTGGTTCAGTCGACTGGTCGCGGTGTCGCCGAACGGCGCCATCCGCATCAAGCAGATGATTGCGTCGCTGCCGCAGGTCTACTCATCCAAGGCGCATCTTGCGAGCACCCGCGCGCGCTACGCCACCGAGCTCGACGCGCTGCTCTCCGACCGGGTCGTCGTGCGGGATCCACTGACCGAAATCCAGCTCACGAACTTCTTCCTCTGCTATCAAGGCGAGAACGACGTCGATCTCCAGCGCAAGCTCGCGCAGCTCTTTCTCCGCGCCTGCCCGGCGCTCGGGTACGTCGCGGATCATTGCCACGAGCCCGAGCGTCCCGGCGACCGGAGCCGTGTCGGCGTGGTCTCGGCGTTCCTGCGCTCCCATTCGGTCGGTGCCTGGTACAACCGCCTCTTCGAGCGTCTCTGTGCGGATGCGCGCCTCGAACTCGTGCTGTTCACGGTGAGCGACAACGTCGACGCGGCGCTCCGCGAAGCCGTCCGGACGCGGGGACGGCACCTGCTCCTCGAGCCAACGCTCGATGCCGCACGCCGGCAGATCGCCGCGGAGCGCCTGGACGTGCTCGTGTACACCGATGTCGCGCAGCTGGCGATGACGTACTTCCTGGCCTTCAGCCGACTCGCGCCGCGTCAGTGCCTGTTGGCCGGCCATCCTGCGACGAGCGGGATCCCCACCATCGACGAGTTCGTCTCCTGCGCGCTGCAGGAGGGGCCGGGCGCGGAGGCGCACTATAGCGAACGGCTGGTTCGAATGAGAACCATCCCCGTGGTCGTCGACCGCACCGCGCCGCGAGAGCGACTGCTCACGCGCACCGAACTCGGACTGCCCGCCGACCGGACGCTGTACGTATGCCCGATGCGCCTGCAAAAGATGCATCCGGATTTCGACGGCGTGCTGGGCGAGATCCTGCGGCGTGACCCGAAAGGGGAAGTGATCCTGTTCGACGACCACACGGCCCACGACTGGAGCGGGATCCTGGCGGACCGGTTCCTCGACAGCATCCCTGACGTGGCGCACCGGGTACGGTTCCGTCGCTGGGCGGCGCGGCGCGAGGAGTTCCAGAGCATTCTCGCCCGGGCCGACGTGGTCCTCGACACGCCCTGGTTCAATGGCGGCGTGACGAGCTACATCGTCCTCGGCACGGGCACGCCCTTCGTCACTTGGCCTTCCGAGCTCTTCCGGGGACGAATGACGTACGGCATGTATCGGCAGATGAACCTGCTGGATTGCGTCGCGGACGGCCCTGAGGACTATGTTCGGTTGGCCGTGGCGCTCGGTGCCGATCCCGCCAGACGCGCGGCGATTCGCGAGCAAATCCTACAGCGAAACGAAACGCTGTACGGCAACCTCGACGCGGTCCGCGAGTTCGCCGATTTTCTCGTATCGCCGGTTGCTGCAAGCCCGCGCGCCGCATCGGGACCCGCACCATCTCCACCCGGCCGCCCCGATCGCCGATGAGCCGCGGCGATCGCTGTTCGAAGCGGGACGCTCGGTCGGTTGCGACGAACCGGCAGGCCTATTTCTTGCGCTCCTTGAGCTCCTCCACTTGGACCTGCTTGAACTCGCGCAGCCGCGCGTCGATCGCGGACAGCGTGTAGAAATCGCTGTCGCCGGCGGCCTGGGCGAACTGCAGCTGCTCGATCGCGGCGGGCACGCTGCCCTGCAGATAGTAGGCCTCGGCGAGCGCCCGGTGCTGCTGGGTGCGCGCGCCGAGCGCGGCGTAGGACTTGGCGAGCGTCTGGTAGAGCTGCGCATCGCCCGGACGCCGCTTGATGAGCTCGTCGAGGAGCGCGACCGCCTCCTTCTCGCGGCCGAGCCGTTGCAGGATCTCGGCCCGATCGACCTTGATCGCGAAGACGTCCGGGTAGGTCTGGCCCGCCGCGGCGAGGATCCTGTCCGCCCCGGCGAGGTCGCCCGCGCCCGCCTTGATCCGCGCGGCAAGCGTCTCGTACATCGGATGCGGTCGCGCCGTCTTGCGCAGGACGCTGATCTCGGCGTCCGCGGCCTTGAAGTCCCGCGCGCGGGCGAGCGCCGCGGCGTACCCGTAGCGCACTGCCGCCTCGTCGGCGAACCGGCGCTCCCCGAGCGCGGTGCGGAAGAACGCGACGGCGTCCTCCGGTCGCCCGTCAGCGGCGCGCAGCTTCGCCCGCACGAGCTGGAACTCGTGGCTGTCGGGCCGCTGCCGGTACGGCGCGGTCGCCTGGCGATTCTGCATGTCGGCGACGCGCTCGGTCGTGAGCGGGTGGGTGCGCACGTAGACCGGCGCGTTGTTCTCGTACAGCCGGGTCGCCTTCTGCAGCCGCTCGAAGAACGCCGGCATGCCGGCGGTGTCATAGCCGCTCGCCTCGAGGATCTGGTAACCGACCCGGTCGGCTTCGCGCTCGAAGTCCCGGCTGTAGTTGAGGAAGATCGCCGTCGGCGCCGCCTGCGCCGCGACGATCCCGGCCTGGGCGGCCTGAGGGTTGGAGCGCGCGGCGAGCACGGACAGCGCGAACGCGAGCAGCGACAGGTGGGTGGCCTTGCTCTGTGCGTCGAACTGGCGCGCGAGGTGACGTTGCAGCACGTGCGCAAGCTCGTGCGCGAGCACCCCGGCGAACTCCGACTCCGTCTGCGAAGCGAGGAGCAGGCCCGTGTGCACGCCGATGTAGCCGCCGGGCATCGCGAAGGCGTTCACCGTCCGGTCGCGGACCACGAAGAACTCGAAGTGCCGGCGCGACTCGGGGCTCGCCGCGACCAGCCGGAAGCCGACCTGCTGGACGTAGTCGGCGACTTCCGGGTCGCCGACGTAGTCCGGGTCGCGACGGATCTCGCGCATGATCGAGTCCCCGATCCGGCGCTCCTGCTGCGGCGTGAGCTCCGTCTGGGCGCTCTCGCCGAGGTCGGGGAGCGTCTGTGCGCGCGCGCCGGGCGCGGCGGCAAGCGCGAGGGCGAGGAGAAGCGAACCGAGACGATGCACCGCGTTATGATACCCGCAAGGCTCATATGGTTCCCCGAGCGACACGGCGGAGACGCGAGTCATGGCACTCACCCATTTCGACGCTCAAGGGGCCGCACACATGGTCGACGTCGGCACGAAGACCGAGACCCGCCGGCTCGCGCGCGCGGCCGGCAGGATCGTGATGCGACCCGAGACCCTCGCGCTGATCGAGGCCGGCACGGCCGCGAAAGGCGACGTGCTCGGCGTCGCGCGCATCGCCGCGATCCAGGCGGCCAAGCGCACCGCCGACCTCATCCCGCTCGCCCATCCGCTGGCCCTCACCCGGGTTGCGGCGGAGTTCGCCGCCGACCCGCGGGAGCCGGCGATCGCGCTCAGCGTGACCGTCGAGACGGTGGGACGCACCGGCGTGGAGATGGAGGCGCTCACCGCCGTCGCCGTGGGGCTGCTGACCGTCTACGACATGTGCAAATCGGTCGACCGGGGGATGCGAATCGAGTCGATCCGGCTGCTCGAGAAGGCCGGCGGCAAATCGGGGCGCTTCGTGAGCCCGGACGGATAGCCACTTCGCCCCGGCCCCCCAATCAGCGAGCCTTATCCGGCCATCAGCGCATCGTTGCACGAAACGCTTGAAAACCATGCCGTCTTTTGAGTACGCTACGCGGCCGCATCAGCAGCGAGTGATAGGAGCAATGCATGACCGACCTTTCCCGTAGAACGGCCCTCAAGGGCGCCGGCGCGGGCAGCCTGCTCGCGGTGGGGATGGCCGCCGGGCTGCTCCGTCCGTCGGACGCGCTCGCCGACTGGAACAAGAGCGCGTTCGAAGCCAAGACCGTGAGCGACGCGCTGAAGAGCCTCAAGGTCGCCTCGCCCGTCGAAACCAAGGACATCGCAATCAGGGCGCCCGACATCGCCGAGAATGGCGCCGTGGTGCCGATCGAGATCCAGAGCAACATCCCGGGCACGAAGTCGATCGCGGTGCTGATCGAGAAGAACCCGTTCCCGTACGCCGGGAGCTTCGACGTCTCGCAAGGCGCACTGCCGTTCGTCGCCCTGCGCGTCAAGATGGGCGAGTCGTCGAACGTTCGCGTGGTGGTCGCGGCCGCCGACGGCAAGTTCTACACCGCCGTCAAGGAGGTCAAGGTCACGATTGGTGGTTGTGGTGGCTGAAGGAGCGACGCCATGGCAGATCCGATGAAAATCCGCGCCCGGCTCGAGGGCGACGTCGCCGACGTGCGGGTGCTGATGGCGCACCCGATGGAGACCGGCCAGCGCAAGGACGCCGCCGGGAACGTCGTTCCGCTCCA
>Ga0209342_10002487_pt1 | contig 19737 bp, 17 predicted proteins | sample RifCSP16_2_FD_184023 | JGI IMG/M metagenome (GOLD analysis project Ga0209342, IMG submission 184023) | Soil microbial communities from Rifle, Colorado - Rifle CSP2_sed 16_2 (SPAdes) (version 2) | ecosystem: Environmental > Terrestrial > Deep subsurface > Rock core/Sediment | place: Rifle... | reverse complement strand
CCGTGGGTGGAGAAGGCTTACGGCATTCCGCCTGAACAAGTCGTCGGCAGCACCATCAGGACGAAATTCGAGATGCGCGACGGCGAGCCGGTGATCGTGCGTCTGCCGGAAATCGACTTCATCGACGACAAGGAAGGCAAGCCGGTGGCGATCAACAAGTTCATCGGCCGCCGTCCGATTTTGGCGTTTGGCAACTCCGACGGTGATCTGCAGATGCTGCAATGGACCGCCGCGGGCGGCGGCGCGCGTTTCATGGGCATCGTCCATCACACTGACGCCGACCGCGAGTGGGCCTACGACCGAAAGTCCTCCATCGGCCGTCTCGACAAGGCGCTGGATGAGGCGCAGGCCAAAGGCTGGACCGTCGTGAGCATGAAGGACGAATGGAAACGAGTCTTTCTATTCGAGGGGAAGTAGGGACGCCAAGACCTGGACTGCTCGATCCGACCGTCCCCGAGCTGCTGAAGCCGCTTGGCTATACCAGCGGCCAGTTCGATGGGACTTGCTTGCGCACGAACGGTCGTGATCGCTGCGCTCGTCGGGGCGCTGGCTTTCGCGACCACCGCAGACCAGCCAGTTGCGCTGTGGACAGATGGCTTGTACCATGCAGCCAATTGTCCAACCCCCCCCTGAATCATGACGACGATAACAGCGATTGCCGACTTCCTCGGCGGCAAGAAGACCCTGCGGGCGAACCCGAAGACGGCCATGGAGTGGCAAGAGATCATCCACGAGGGCATGCCCGTGCGGTCGGCGGAAGCGCTGAAGGGCAGCCTCGCTGTCCCCGACCGCCTGCTCGCGGAGCTCCTCGGGATCAGCGAAAAGACGCTCTCTCGGGCAAGGGCCGGCCAGGGCCGATTGGATCCGGTCGCAAGCGATCGGCTGTTCCGGGTAGCAAGGATCGTGGCGCTCGCGATCGAGGTGCTGGAAGACCGTCAACGGGCAGTGCACTGGCTCAAGCGTCCCCAGATCGGACTTAACGGAAGGATTCCCATCGCGCTCCTGACGACCGATGTCGGCAGGGACCAGGTCGAAAAGCTACTGCTGCGCATCGAGCATGGCGTCTACACCTGAGCCTTGCTGATCGCCTATCGCATCGTCAAGGCTCGACACGCACGAACCGCATTCAGCGGAGAAGGCGCCCGGATCGGAGGCGGGCGCTGGAATCGCCCCGGTGATGCGGTGGTCTACGCTTCAGGCTCGCTCGCGCTCGCGGCCATCGAGACCTTCGTTCACCTGGGTGAGGATAGCCTCCGTATTCGGTTCGTCTATTTCAGGGTCGAGATCCCAGATGGGCTCGTCATTCAGCGGTGCAGGAAGCCGCCTCGCAGCTGGCGCGCCGAACCCCCCGAGGACCAGAGCATGCGTTACGGTTCCCGGTGGTTTCGTGCTGCGCGAACCGCCGTCCTCGAAGTGCCCTCGGCGATCGTCCCTTCGGAAAAGAACTATCTCTTCAACCCTCTCCACGCCGACTTCCGACGGATCCGGATTAGCCGAGCGAGTCCTTTCGTGTTCGACCCGCGCATGTGGAAGTAGACTCGCCGGACCGCCCTCGTCGGGGCGCAGTCTTGTAGCAGTCTTGTAGCAGTCGCAGTCTGCGACGGAGCGTCAGCAAATGGGAGGAATGCGAGGGAAAATAGCGCCCGCAACGACACACAGTAGGCCGATCTCGCCGTAGTTCAATGGATAGAACGAGCGCCTCCTAAGCGCTAGATCCCGGTTCGATTCCGGGCGGCGGGACCACAGCGACGTCCGGCTCAGGACACGGCGGCGGTCCACAGCATCGCCGCCCCCGACACGAGCATCAGCCCCTCCATCAGCAGCCGGAACTGGCCCGGCTCGAGCTTGAGGACGAAGCGCTTGGCGAGGAACGCGCCCGCCATGAGCGAGGAGCCGGTGATCAGCCCGTCGAGAACGACGTTCCACGGCAGCGCGCCGAAGCCCTGGAACACGGCGATCTTGCCGAGATAGACCGCGAACGACGCGGCCGCCTCGGTGGCGATGAAAGCCCCCTTGACGAGGCCGTAGGCGAGGAAGATCGGCACGGTGATCGGGCCGGTGGTGACCACGATGCCGGTGAGATAGCCGATCGGCGCGCCGATTGCCGCCAGGTGCGCGAGCCGCAGCCGCAGCCCGTGCTTAGCGAGCCGGCGCCGTGCCGGCACCATGAGGAGGAAAAACACGCCCAGCGCGCCCTCGACGATGCGTGGCGGGAGCGAGAGCAGCGTTGCCGCGCCCAGCGCGGCGGCCGGAACGGCGGTGGCGGAATACGCGGCGCAAGCACGCCAATCGACCTCGCGCCACCACGCGGCGATGCGCGACAGGTTGGCCATGATCGCCGCGATCCCCATGATCGGCACCGCCTGCACCGGGCCGAATACGATCACGAGCACCGGCATCAGCATGATCGAGGAGCCGAAGCCGACGATCCCGCTCAGGGTCCCGGCGACGAGGCCGACGGCGAGAATGAAGATGAATTCCAGGGTGCGCCGCTCCTCCTCGGCGCGGAGGATTATCGCCTACGAGGGCGGGATCGCCGGCGTTAGAATCGGCGGCCCGACTTGCGATTTCGTCAAGGAGACCATGCGATGACGACCGACCCGAGCACGCCCCGCCTCTCGTGGCTCAAACTCGCCGTCCCGGCGATCCTCCTGGCTCTCGCCGGGTGCACCGGGAAGCAGCTCCAGGAGCTGAGCGACCGCGCAGGAGCGAAGTGGCTGAACAAGCCGGTGACGGAGGCGATGACCGAGCTCGGGGCACCCCAGCGTCAACGGCCGATCGCGGACCTGCGCGAATACACCTGGACGACCGGCGTCCGCAACGAGCGCGGCGGCGACTGCACGCTCGCGCTGATCGCGGACCGACGAGGCACGGTAGTCGACTACCGAATGGACGGCACGCCGCTGGGCTGCAACCGGCTCGTCGCGAAGGCGTGAGCGGGCGGACGTCAGAAAGGTACCGGCGGTCCCTCCCAGCTCGCGTCCCGCACGCGGGCACGCGCAATCGCCGCGTCGGCGTCGCACCAGCCGTCGCAGGCGTTGCGCCCCGGGCGATGGCGCAGGAGATTCAGCACTCCCTTGCACTTCGCGTAGAGGTGGAAGAAGCGCAGCACCATCCGGCGCTGGTTGGGACTCAGCGGCTCGTGGCTGCAGATCAGTTTGTCGTCGGTCATGCCGCGATCGGTCAGCACCACGGCGCCCCAGGCTCGCACGTGCGTCCGGGTGCCGAGGGGCAGGCGCGGGCCGAGCACCACCGCGTCGAGCAGGTCGCCTTCGAGGCCGATGTACTGCGGCACGGACCCGTAGTTGAAGGGGCACGGCAGGGGCGAAACGAAGTCCACGTGCCCGGTGGACCCGCGCTTGATGAAACTGCCGCGCGGGATCTCGATCAGCACCTCGACCTCGGGCGGTGCCGGCGGGCCTTGCGCGCCCAGAGCGGGTCGGCCCCGAGGGAGTCGCCGCCGTGCCGTCACCGCGCGGTTGCCAGGAGTTGATCCACAAGCGCGAGCGCACTCTTCGCGTCACTCTCGCCGATCGCCGCCGCGCGCCACCTCTCGCGCAACCCCTCGATCTGCACGGCGAACTCCGAGCGCAGGTAGTACGGGCTTGGATGCGTCGCGAACAGCGCCCACACCGCCGCCTCGAGCACCTCCACGTGCGTTGCCGTCATAGCACTCCCCCCTCCGTTGTGTCCGGGGCTCCCCAGCCCCGGCGCTTTGCGCGCAAAGGAGAGTCTGCGCGATTTTCTGCCGAAGCGCTCACGTACAGCACGCCTGCAGTCGCTCCTCTCGAGGGGACAGGGCTTCGAGCGGCGCCGGGTGCCCCGCCACCAACTCGCGTCCGGCTGCTTCGCGGGCTGAGTCGACGAGAACGGCTCAAGCTTGAGGCACTCGTCGAAGATCCGCACGACCGTCGGATAGGGTGCCAGGTCGCACTCGTCAGCGCTTCGCGTTGAACACCGGCGGGACGAGGCAGCACCCCGCCATCGTCACCATGTCCCCGTAGCAGTTACTTGCCGGACCGCCGTTCGCGGTTGAGGTACGCCTCGAGCCCCGACCTCCCGCCTTCCCTATAATGCGGCGGAGATCCAAGTCTTCCACCCTCGGGAGACGCCTAGCAGCGCGCCAGCCAGATGCTTGGTTCTCACGCGACGCAGCTCAACCATGCCCTGCTCACGGCGTGCGTGGCCGCCGTCCTCACGTCCGTCTTGGGCGCCGTCGTCTTGCTGGGCTGGGCGTTCGACATCCCGGCGCTGAAGGGACTTCTCCCCGATCTCGCCACCATGAAGCCGAACACTGCGCTGTGCTTCGTCTTCTCGGGCACCGCGCTGTGGCTGCTGTCCACATCAAGCGAGGACACCGGGCGATGGCGCCGACGTGGCGTAGTCGCGCTAGCGCTGGCGGTCGGGCTCGTCGCGGTCCTCACCCTGGCCGAGTACATCTTCGCGCTCGATCTCGGGATCGACCGGCTCCTGTTCGGGGCGGTCGCTACGGCCGAGGGCTCGCCCTACCCGGGTCGCATGTCGCCCGCGACCGCGCTGATGTTCGCGCTTACCGGTGGAGCGCTTGCATTGGGAGGCGGGCGACGGGCGAGTGCTCGCCTCGTCGCGCAGCTCCTCGCGGTCGGGACCGGTGTCCTCGCCGCGGTCGCGCTGCTGGGATACGCGTACGACGTGCGGGCCCTCTACCAGGTCGGCCCGTACGCGTCGGTGGCTCTCCACACCGCGCTCGCGTTCCTCGTCGTCGCGACTGGCATGCTCTGTGCGCTGCGCGATTCCCCGCCGATGTCGATCGTCGGCGCGGATTTGCCGAGCGCGCGGCTCGCTCGGCGCCTGCTGCTCGCACTCGTCATCGTCGTCCCGTTGCTGGGATGGCTCCGGCTGCAGGGTCAAGAGGCCGGCTGGTACAGCACGGAATTCGGGCTGGCCCTGATGGTGGTCACAAGCACGGTCATCCTGGCCGGCGTGATCCTGTTCACCACGCACTTGGCCAACCTTGCGGACGAACGGATATTTCGAGCGAATCGACTCTACGCCCTCCTCAGCCACACGAACCAGAGCGTCGTCCACGTGCGTGACCGCGATGCGCTGCTCCACGAGATCTGCCGGGGCACGGTCGAGGTCGGCGGCTTCAAGACCGCGTGGATCGGCTGGGTCGGCGAGGACGGCGAGGTGACGGAGGTGGCCGCCCGGGCCGGCGCCGACGAGGATTTCACGGCGAATGCGTTGCGGGCTGCGCGCGAGCGACCGGACGTCCGCGAACGATTCTCGCGCATCGTGGCCGGAGCGCAACCGGTGGTGCTCAGCGATCTGGCGCGTTTCCCGGTGTCGGGGGAGCGCGGTCGGGAGCTGCTCCGGCTCGGTTACCGGTCGATCGCGGGGCTCCAGATCCGGAGCGGAGGCCGGGTCCGTGCATTACTCATGGTGTATTCGATCAGGCCGGAAAACTTCGACGCGGCGGAGCTGCGGCTGCTTGGCGAGATCGCGACCGACGTCGGTTTCGCTCTCGACCAGCTCGACCTGGACGCGCGCCGCCACCAAGCCGAGGGAGAGGTCCGGCAGCTCAACGTGACGCTCGCCGAACAAGCCGAGCGTCTGAGGATCCTCCACGAGATCGACCGGGGAGTGATCTCCGAGGAGTCGCCGCAAGCGATCGCCGCGGCCGTGATCCGACCGCTGCGGGAGCTGCTCGGGGTCCCACGCGCCATCGTGAACCTGTTCGACCTGGCGGCCGGCGAGGTGGAGTGGCTGGCAGCGGCCGGCCGCCGTCGCGTCCACCTCGGACCCGGGGTCCGTTATTCGATGCAGCTGATGGGGGATGTGGAAGCCTTGAAGCGGGGGGAGCCGCAGCGGATCGACGTCAACGCGCTGCCTCGAAGCCCCGAAACGGATGCGTTGCTCGCTTCGGGAGTCCACTTGTACATGGTGGTGCCCATGATTACGGGAGGCGAGCTGATCGGCGCGCTCAGCTTCGGCGGTGCGCCAGGACCGTTCCCACCCGAGCGGGTCGGCATCGCGCAGGAGGTGGCAACGCAGCTCGCCATTGCCATTGCGCAGGCCCGGCTCCACGACCGCGTCAAGCGCCAGGCGGCAGAGCTCGAGCTCCGAGTCTGCGAGCGCACCGCGCAGCTCGAAGCGGCCAACCAGGAGCTGGAGAGCTTCAGCTACTCGGTGTCGCACGATCTCCGTGCGCCGTTGCGCGCGATCGACGGCTTCTCGCACATGCTCGAGGAGGACTACGGCGGACGGCTCGATGCGGAGGCGCGACGGCTGCTGGGCGTCGTGCGCTCGGGCACCCTTCGCATGGCGCGCCTGATCGATGACCTCCTGGAGTTGTCCAGGACCGGCCGAACACCGCTGGCGCGCCGGAACGTCGACATGTCGGCGCTCGCGAACGAAGCGGCCAAGGAGATCGTGCAGACCGTGGAAGGCGCCCCGCCTGAGATCGCGACGGCCGCGTTGCCGCCCGCCTGGGGCGACGCCGCGCTGTTGCGCCAGGTCTGGCTGAATCTGATCGGCAACGCCGTCAAGTACAGCGGCCGCCGCGCCGAGCCGCGGGTCGAGATCTCGGGCTGGCAGGACGGCCCGAAGGCGGTCTATTGCGTCGCGGACAACGGCGCGGGCTTCGACATGCGCTATCGCGACAAGCTGTTCGGCGTCTTTCAGCGCCTGCACCGCCAGGAGGAGTTCGGCGGCACCGGTATCGGGCTGGCGATCGTGCACCGGATCCTCATGCGTCACGGCGGCGCGGTGTGGGCGGAGGGGAAGGTCGACGAGGGCGCGTCCTTTTTCTTCAGCCTGCCGTGGAACGGCGAACCCGGCTCCCCGTAGTCGGCAAGGCCTCGCTCACTGCACCGCGTCCGGCTGCTTCGCGGGCTGAGTCGACGCGAACGCGTCGAGACTCATGCAGTGGTCAAAGATCCGCACGATTGCCGGATACGGCGCCAGGTCGCACTCGTAGCGCTTCGCGTTGAATACCTGCGGGGCGAGGCAGCAGTCCGCCATCGTCACCATGTCCCCGTAGCAGTACTTGCCGAAGCGGCGCTCGCGGTTGAGGTACGCCTCGAGCATTGCGAACCCGTCGGCGATCCAGTGACGGTACCAGGTCTTCACGCCGTCCTCGTCGAGGCCGTACGCCTTCCGGATGTGCTTGAGGGTGCGCAGGTTGTTCAGCGGATGAATCTCGCACGCGACGATCTGCGACACCGCGCGAACGTACGCACGATCTGCCGGCGAGGGCGGGAGCAACGGTGGCTTGGGGTACCGCTCCTCCAGGTACTCCATGATCGCCAGCGACTGGATGAAAACCCCGCCGCCGTCCTCGAGCGCCGGCACCAGACCCTGGACGTTCACCGCCCGGAATTTGTCTGCCTGGTGTTCAGCTGTGGGAAGGCTCACATACTCGGCCTCGTGCGCGAGGCCCTTGCACGCGAGCGCAATCCGGACGCGGTACGAAGCGGAGGACCGGAAGTAGGTGTAGAGCTTCATCGTCACTCGATCGATCGGCTGAAGACAGCCACGAGTCTAGCTCCCCTTCTTCCGCTCCGCCTCCCGCAGCCGGAGCACCCGCCGCTGGACCTTCCCGGTCGTCGTCATCGGCAACTGGTCGATGAACTCGATCTCCTTCGGGTACTCGTACGGTGCGAGCCGCCCGCGAACGTGGTTCCTGATCTCCTCTTCGAGCTGCGGCGAAGGCGCATGCCCCTGGGTCAACACTATGAATGCCTTCACCACGTTGCCACGCTCGGGATCCGGGCTCGGCACGACGGCCGCGTTCGCGACCGCCGGGTGCTTGACGAGGCAATTCTCGATCTCCGACGGGCCGATCCGGTAGCCGGCGCTCTTGAACACGTCGTCGGCGCGCCCCTGGTACCAGAGGTAGCCGTCCGCGTCGCGCGTCGCGAGGTCGCCGGTCCGGCACCAGTCCGCCGTGTACTTCGCGCGCGTCGCCGCGTCGTTCTTCCAGTAGCCGAGGAAGAACACCGCGTCGCGATCGCCGTGGATGTCGGTGCGGTGGACGGCCACCTCGCCGACCTCGCCCGCGGGCACCTCGTTGGCGTCGTCGTCGATGACCGCGACCCTGTGGCCCGGATACGGCCGCCCGATCGAGCCCGGCTTCGCCGGCCAGAGCGTGTGCGAGTTGCCGACGAGATAGTTGATCTCGGTCTGCCCGAACATCTCGTTGATCGTGACGCCGAGCGCGTCCCGGCTCCACGCAAACACGGTCTCGCCGACCGACTCGCCGGCGCTCATGATCGACCGCAAGGCGAGCTCATGGCGCCGCCGCGGTTCGGGGACCGCCTTCATCATCATCTTCAGCGCCGTCGGGAAGAGGAAGGTGTTGCGGACCTGGTACTTCTCGCACAGATGAAACGCCTTCTCGGGGTCGAAGCGCCCGCGGTAACCGAGGATCGGATAGCCGTAGTACATCGTCGGGAGGAGCGCATCCATGAGGCCGCCGGTCCAGGCCCAGTCGGCGGGCGACCAGAAGAGGTCTCCCGCCTGCGGAAAGACGTCGTGCGAGTAGCTGAACCCCGGCAGGTTGCCGATCAGGACGCGCTGCGGCTTGAGCGCGCCTTTGGGCGGACCGGTCGTGCCGCTGGTGTAGATGAGGAGGGCCGGATCCTCGGCCGCCGTGTCGACCGGACTGAAGGACCGCGACGCCCGCTCGAGCAGCCGCTCCCAACCGGTCACCCACGACTCGGCCGCGCCCGCGACGCCGATCACGTGCCTGAGGCCGGGCAGGCGATCGCGGATCGACGCGAGGTTCGGCATCGACGCCGGGTCGACGAACGCCACCACCGCCTCGCTGTTCTGGAGGCGGTACTCGAGCGCGTCCGGGCCGAAGAGGCACGACAGCGGCATCGCGATCGCGCCCATCTGGTAGCAGGCGACGTGCGCGATGGCGGTCTCGGGGCGCTGCGGCAGGATGATGGCGACGCGGTCCCCGCGCGTGACTCCGAGCGCCGCGAGCGCGTTCGCGAGCTGGTTGGCCCGCTGCTGAATGTCCCAGTAGGTCCACGCCGAAGTCGCGCCGGATTCGTCCTCCCAATACATGCAGAAGCGGTGGCGGTCCGCGGCATGCCGGCGGCAGCAGGCGGCGGCGATGTTGAAGCGCTCCGGAACCTGCCAGCGGTAGCTCCGGTAAATGTCCTGGTAGCGATCCAATCTCCCCTCCTCAACGGCGTGTTGGCACTTGAGCCGCCAGAGTGCTAACCGGGCCAGGTCGTCTCCAGCAGCCGCGGCAGCAGCTCGCCCGCGCGCCCGAGCAAACTGAACGTCGCGACCCCACTCAATGGCGTCGGGTCCTTGTTGACCTCGACCACCATCGCGCCGGACTGGAGCGCGGTGACCGGCAGCTGGGCAGCCGGGAACACCGCAGCCGACGTGCCGATCGACAGCAGGACATCGCACCCCCGCGCAGCGGCGTCGGCCTCCGCAAGTGCTTGCGCGGGAAGCGTTTCGCCGAACCAGACGACGTCGGGCCGAAGGTGCGCGCCGCACCTCGGGCAGCGTGGGGGACGCTCGCCCTCGGCCTGTCGTTCGGCCACGACAACGCCTTCGGCAAAACACTTGTTCCGGTGGATGTTGCCGTGCAGCTCGACGATCGCGCGCGAGCCCGCCCGCTGGTGCAGCCCGTCGACGTTCTGGGTGACGAGCAGGAACTCGGGCACCAGGCCTTCCAGCCGTGCGAGCGCCCGGTGCCCGGCATTGGGCGCGGCGCCCGCAACCAGGCCCCGGCGCCACTCGTACCAGTCCCACACGAGCCGCGGATCGCGGCGAAACGCCTCGGGCGTCGCGAGCTCTTCGGGCCGAAAGCGGGCCCAGAGTCCGGTTTGTGCGTCACGGAAGGTCGGGATCCCGCTCTCGGCCGAGATGCCGGCGCCGGTGAGCGCCACGACGCGGCGCGCGTGTCGCAGTCGCTGCACGAGGCGCGGGTCGAAACCACTGCTCATGAGCGCGTGTTGCGAGAGAATGAGGCCTCGCGTCAGCGCGCGCACCGTGTCGCGCGTTGAAGGGCCGAGCCGTCGCAACTTTGCCACACGCGCCTTGTCTTAGAGGCGGGTCTGGCCCGAAAATCGCTATAAGTTCCTACACCAGCGGGGAACGCGAAGCCGATACTCTGGCAGCCCGTTCCTGGCGTGCGGAGGTTCGCATGGAAGGTAACCCGAAGCAAGTCTTCTCCGCGTTCGGCGAGGCCGCGTCGAGCACCGCGCAGCGGCACGGTACGGAGCGCGCGCACGAGACTCGCGGCGGGGTGATCTCCCGCTTCCAGGCGCGCTTCGAGAGCCGCTTGGAGGAGGAATACACCCTCCAGGAGTACCTCGAGCTCTGCAAGTCGAACCCCGCCGCCTACGCCACCGCCGCCGAGCGGATGCTGATGGCGATCGGCGAGCCCGAGATGATCGACACGCGGAACGACCCGCGCCTGTCGCGCATCTTCTCCAACAAGGTCATGAAGGTCTATCCCGCGGTCAAGGACTTCTACGGGATGGAGGAGACGATCGAGCAGATCGTCGCCTACTTCAAGCACGCGGCCCAGGCGCTCGAGGAGCGGAAGCAGATCCTCTACCTGCTCGGCCCTCCCGGCGGCGGCAAGAGCTCGCTCGCCGAGGAGCTCAAGCACCTCATGGAGCAGATGCCGTTCTACGCGCTGAAGGGCTCGCCGGTAAACGAGAGCCCGCTCGGCCTGTTCTCGCCCGAGGACGACGGCCCGACGCTCGAGGACGACTACGGCATCCCGCGCCGCTACCTGAACTCCATCCCCTCGCCGTGGGCGGTGAAGCGCCTGCGCGAGTTCGGCGGGGATCTCTCGAAGTTCCGCGTCGTGAAGCTGCGGCCCTCGGCGCTGGCGCAGATCGCGATCTGCAAGACCGAGCCCGGCGACGAGAACAACCAGGACATCTCGTCGCTCACCGGCAAGCTCGACATCCGCAAGCTCGAGCAGTACTCGCAGGACGACCCGGACGCCTACAGCTATTCCGGGGGCCTGTGCCGCGCCAACCAGGGCCTGCTCGAGTTCGTCGAGATGTTCAAGGCGCCGATCAAGGTCCTGCACCCCCTCCTCACCGCCACGCAGGAAGGCAACTACAAGGGCACCGAGGGCTTCGGCGCGATCCCGTTCGACGGCATCGTGCTCGCGCACTCGAACGAGGCCGAATGGCAGACGTTCAAGAACAACAAGAACAACGAGGCGTTCATCGACCGCGTCTACATCGTGAAGGTGCCGTACTGCCTGCGGGTCTCCGAGGAGATCAAGATCTACGAGAAGCTGCTCAAGAACTCCTCGCTCGCCCACGCGCCGTGCGCGCCCGGAACGCTCAAGATGATGAGCCAGTTCGCCGTGCTGACCCGGCTCAAGGAGCCGGAGAACTCGTCGATCTTCTCGAAGATGCGCGTCTACGACGGCGAGAACCTGAAGGACATCGATCCCAAGGCGAAGTCGATGCAGGAGTACCGCGACTTCGCCGGCGTCGACGAGGCCATGACCGGACTGTCCACGCGGTTCGCCTACAAGGTGCTGTCGAAGGTCTTCAACTTCGATCACAGCGAGATCGCGGCCAACCCGGTGCACCTCCTCTACGTGCTCGAGCAGCAGATCGAGCGCGAGCAGTTCCCGGCCGACAGCGAAAAGAGGTACCTCGCGTACGTCAAGGAGTATCTCGCGACGCCGTACGTCGAGTTCATCGGCAAGGAGATCCAGACGGCGTACCTCGAGTCCTACTCCGAGTACGGCCAGAACATCTTCGACCGCTACGTCACGTTCGCCGACCTGTGGATCCAGGACCAGGAGTACCGCGACCCGAACACCGGCGAGATCCTCGATCGCGCGGCGCTGAACGACGAGCTGGAGAAGATCGAGAAGCCGGCCGGCATCTCGAACCCGAAGGACTTCCGGCACGAGATCGTCAACTTCGTGCTGCGGGCCCGCGCCGCGAACCAGGGCAAGAACCCGTCGTGGACGAGCTACGAGAAGCTGCGCACCGTGATCGAGAAGAAGATGTTCTCGACCACCGAGGACCTGCTGCCGGTCATCTCGTTCAACGCCAAGGCCTCGGAAGACGAGCGCAAGAAGCACCAGAACTTCGTCGACCGCATGGTCGCGAAGGGCTACACGCCGAAGCAGGTGCGCCTGCTCGTCGAGTGGTACCTCCGGGTGCGGAAGTCCTCCTGAGCGTGCCGATCCGCGGCTCCGGCCCCGGCCGAAGCGCGCTTCCCGCGCCCCGCAAGGTCCAGCGCCGCGCGCCGCCTGCCGACTAGCGCATGAGCGAGATCATCGACCGCCGCGAGAACCCGCGCCACAAGAGCGCGGTGAACGCGCAGCGCTTCCTGAAGCGCTATCGCGCGCAGGTGCGCGAGGCCGTCGCCCGCGCGATCGGCGGCCGCAAGATCGCCGAGGCGGATCGCGATGCCAGCATCTCGATTCCGGCGCGCGACCTGAACGAGCCGACGTTCCAGCACGGCGCCGGCGGCAAGCGCGAGGGCGTACTCCCGGGAAACAAGGAGTTCGTGACCGGCGACGAGATCGCCCGTCCGCCCGGCGGCGGCCGCGGCTCCGGCGGGAGCGCCTCGGACGACGGCGAAGGCGAGGACGCGTTCCGCTTCCGCCTCTCGCGCGAGGAGTTCCTCGACTTCTTCTTCGAGGACATGGCGCTGCCCGACCTCATCAAGACGCAGCTCGCCTCGATCACGCACCACCAGCGCCTCCGCGCCGGCTACCGCACCGACGGCACGCCGTCGAACCTCGCGGTGATCCGCACGATGCGCGAGTCGCTCGCGCGGCGCATCGCGTTCCAGGGTCCCTACGCCGCGCGGCTCGCCGAGCTCGAGCGCGAGCTCGAGGCGCTCGGCGGGGAGACCGCCGACCCGCGCGACCCGCGGGTCGCGGAGCTCACGGCCGCGCTCGAGAGCCTGCGCCGCAAGATCGCGGCGATCCCGTTCATCGACACGTTCGACCTGCGCTTTCGCAACCGCATCGTCCAGCCGCTGCCGATCGCGCAGGCGGTGATGTTCTGCATCATGGATGTGTCGGGCTCGATGGACGAGACCCGCAAGGATCTCGCGAAGCGGTTCTTCATCCTGCTGCACCTCTTCCTCAAGCGGCACTACGAGCGCATCGAGATCGTCTTCATCCGCCACCACACCACCGCGAAGGTCGTCGACGAGGAGGAGTTCTTCCATTCGACCGAGACCGGCGGCACGGTGGTGTCGAGCGCGCTCGCGGCGGCGCTCGAGGAGATCAAGGCGAATTTCCCGCTCGACCAGTGGAACATCTACATCGCGCAGGCCTCCGACGGCGACAACTGGGAGGGCGACTCCCCGCGTTGCCTCGAGCTCCTCGTGAACGACCTGCTGCCCCTGGTTCAGTACTTCACCTACGTCGAGATCACGACCGGGGAGCCCCAGAACCTCTGGGTTCACTACGAGCAGGCGAAGGCCGCCCGCCCGAACCTCGCGCTCGGACGGATCCGGGACCGCACCGACATCTATCCGGTGCTGCGGGAGCTGTTCACCAAGAAGGAGAAGGTGGCCGCGTGAGACCCCCGCTGAAGCCCACCGTGAAGCGGAGCCAGGCGGACGGGGCGAGGCCGCTCGACGAGCGGCGCCGCCACAAGGAGCCGCTCCCGTCGGGTTCCGAATGGCGCTTCGATCTGGTCGAGCGCTACGACCGCGAGATCGCGCGGGTCGCCGAGCGGTTCGGCCTGGACACCTACCCCAACCAGATCGAGATCATCAGCGCCGAGCAGATGATGGACGCCTACGCGTCGAACGGCATGCCGATCGGCTACTACCACTGGTCGTTCGGCAAGCGCTTCCTCGCGACCGAGCAGGTCTACAAGCGCGGCGCGATGGGTCTCGCGTACGAGATCGTCATCAACTCCAACCCCTGCATCGCGTACCTCCTGGAGGAGAACACGATGCCGATGCAGGCGCTCGTCGTCGCGCACGCCTGCTACGGTCACAACTCGTTCTTCAAGGGCAACTACCTCTTCCGCACCTGGACCCAGCCCGACGCGATCATCGACTACCTGCTGTTCTCCAAGCAGTACATCATCCAGTGCGAGCAGCGCTACGGCGAGGAGGAGGTCGAGCGGGTGCTCGACGCCTGCCACGCGCTCGCGAACTTCGGCGTCGACCGCTACAAGCGCCCGCCGAAACGGACCCTCGCGCAGGAGCGCCTCCGGCTGAAGGAGCGCGAAGAGCACCTGCAGCAGCTGGTGAACGACCTGTGGCGCACCCTGCCCCACGCCGCCGACGACGACGCCGAGGCCTCCGAGCAGCGCTTTCCGTCGGAGCCGCAGGAGAACCTCCTCTACTTCCTGGAGAAGCACGCGCCGCTGCTCGAGCCGTGGCAGCGGGAGATGGCACGCATCGTCCGCAAGCTCGCCCAGTACTTCTACCCGCAGCGCCAGACGCAGGTGATGAACGAGGGCTGGGCGACGTTCTGGCACTACACGATCATGCAGACGCTCTACGACGAGGGCCTGCTCGCCGACAGCTTCCTGCTCGAGGTGCTGCACTCGCACACCAACGTCCTCACCCAGCCGGGGTTCGACAGCCCCTACTTCGGCGGCATCAACCCCTACGCGCTCGGCTTCGCGATGTACCGCGACATCCGCCGCATCTGCGAGGAGCCGACCGACGAGGACCGCCAGTGGTTCCCGGACATCGCCGGGAGCGACTGGCTGAAAACCCTCGACTTCGCGATGCGCAATTTCAAGGACGAGAGCTTCATCCAGCAGTTCCTCTCGCCGAAGGTGATCCGCGACCTGCGGCTCTTCTGCCTGCTCGACGACGACGAGGCTCCGAACCTCCGGGTCGGCGCGATCCACAACGACCAAGGCTACCGCGAGGTGCGCGAGACGCTCGCCCGCCAGTACGCGCTGACCGAGCGCGAGCCCAACGTCCAGATCCTGAACGTCGACGTCGGCGGCGACCGCTCGATGACGCTGCGCCACTACCGCGCCGACCGCCGCCCGCTCCATCCGATGTTCAAGGACGTGATGAAGCATCTCGCGCATCTCTGGGGTTTCACGGTGCGGCTGGAGACGGCGAACGAGGACGGCACGATCGAGCCGACCCACGAGATCAAGGTCGACAAGCGCCGCCGGCCCGAGCTCACGCTCGCCGCGGCGCTCCGCACCCTGCCCTGAGGCCCGCGTCCCTGCGGCGGAGGGGCTATCCTTCGCCCGAACTACCGGGCTCCCGCCCGTCCGGTGCTCTGGAGGACCCCATGACCGTCCGCTCCGCAGCGCTCGTCTTCGACGCCTACGGCACGCTCTTCGACGTCCACTCGGTCGTCGCGCTGTGCGAGGCGCTCTGGCCGGGCCGGGGCGCACAGCTCTCGCAGCTCTGGCGGACGAAGCAGCTCGAGTACACGTGGCTCCGCAGCCTGATGGGACGGTACGAGGACTTCGCCCGAGTCACCGAAGCGGGGCTGCGCTACGCGTGCGCCGCGTTGCAGCTTCCGTACGACGACGCCAAGCGCGACCGGCTGATGCAGGCCTACCGGCACCTCGGAACGTTCCCGGAAGTAGCGGACACCCTGCGCAAGCTCCGCGGGATCAAGCTCGCGATCCTGTCGAACGGCGCGCCGGCGATGCTGCGGGACGTGGTCTCGAACAGCGGTCTCGGGGGGCTGATCCCCGACGTCCTCAGCGTCGACGAGTTGCAGATCTACAAGCCCGCGCCGCAGGTCTACCAGCTCGCGGTCGACCGTCTCGGCGCGCCGGCGCAGGCGATCGGCTTCGTGTCCTCGAACGGCTGGGACGCCGCCGGCGCGAAGTCCTTCGGCTTCCGGACGTTCTGGGTGAACCGCGCCGGCGCGCCCCGGGACGGGCTGGGGTTCGCGCCCGACCACGAGCTCGGCTCGCTCGCCGAGCTGCCGACGCTCCTCGGCTAGACCGCGGCGCACCGGAGCGTTTCGAGACCCGATGAAGTTCTGCTCCAACTGCGGCGCGCCGGTGGTGCTCAAGGTTCCGGCCGGCGACAACCTGCCGCGGCACGTCTGCGACGCCTGCCTCACGATCCACTATCAGAACCCGCGGATGGTGATCGGCTGCATCCCGGAGTGGGAGGGACAGGTGCTGCTCTGCCGGCGCGGGATCGAGCCGCGCTACGGGCTGTGGACCCTGCCCGCCGGCTTCATGGAGAACGGCGAGACCGTTGCCCAGGCGGCGCAGCGGGAAACGCTCGAGGAAGCGCGGGCGCGGGTCGAGCTCACCGACATGTTCGCGGTGCTGTCGGTCCCGCACGTCGATCAGGTGCACATCTTCTACCGTGCGCGGTTGCTCGATCTCGACTTCGGGGCCGGCACCGAGAGCCTCGACGTGAAGCTCTTCTCCGAGGCCGCGATCCCGTGGCAGGAGCTCGCGTTCCGGACGGTCTCCACGACGCTGCGCCACTACTACGCCGACCGGAAGGCCGGCGGCTTCACCTTCCACGCCGGCGAGATCCTGCCGGTCAAGTGACCCCCGCCGCGGGCCGCCAGCCGCGGCCTCCGGCGCCTTTTGTGTTTTCGGCTTCGGCGGGGTAGATTGGCGCGCCAATGCACCCGCAAGGGGCATCCGCGCCGGCCCATCGCGCCATTGAAGTGCGAGGCCCGCCGGGCGGAACCCATAAGACGAAGCTAGACCGGAGGAGACCCGCTCATGACCGCGCACAACTTCAAGTGGCTGGTTGGCTTGTTCCTGCTGCATGCCCCGCTCGCGCTGGCTGCCGATCCGCCCAAGCTCGACGGGGCGAACACGGCCTGGATGATCGCCGCCTCGGTGCTGGTCCTGTTCATGACGCTCCCCGGGCTCGCGCTGTTCTACGCCGGTCTCGTGCGCACCAAGAACGTACTTTCCGTCCTCATGCAGTGCTTCGCCATCACCTGCGTCGTCACACTGGCATGGGTGGTGGTCGCTTACAGCATCGCGTTCGGCGACGGCGGCGCCGCCAACGCATGGTGGGGCGGGCTCTCCAAGTCCTTCCTCTCGGGCGTCGACGTCAAGGCGGTGAAGGGCACCATCCCGGAGACCGTGTTCGCGATGTTCCAGCTCACTTTCGCGATCATCACGCCGGCGCTGGTGATCGGCGCCTACGCCGAACGCATAAAGTTCTCCGGGATGCTGCTCTTCTCGCTCCTGTGGCTGCTGTTCGTCTATGCGCCGATCGCCCACTGGGTGTGGGGCGACGGCTGGCTCGCCAAGATGGGGCTCATGGACTTCGCCGGCGGTACCGTGGTGCACCTTAACGCGGGCATGGCGGCGCTCGTCGCCGCGCTCGTGCTCGGCCGGCGCAAGGGCTTTCCCGACGCGCCCATGCCGCCGCACAACCTCACCCTGACGGTCGCGGGCGCCTCCATGCTGTGGGTCGGGTGGTTCGGGTTCAATGCCGGAAGCGCGCTCGCCGCCGACGGCGCCGCCGGGATGGCCATGCTCGTGACCCACATCGGCGCGGCCACCGGCGCGTTCGCCTGGATGGTGTGCGAGTGGGTGCGCTACGGCAAGCCGTCGGTGCTCGGCATCGTGACCGGGATGGTCGCGGGGCTGGGCACGATCACGCCGGCCTCGGGCTTCGTCGGGCCGCTCGGCGCGCTCGCGATCGGCGCCGCCGCGGGGGTGCTGTGCTTCTACGCCACGAACCACATGAAGCGCAGCCTCGGTGTGGACGACTCGCTCGACGTCTTTCCGGTGCACGGGGTGGGCGGCACGCTCGGCACCGCGCTGACCGGGGTCTTCGCCGCGACCGCGCTTGGCGGCGTGGGCTATGCGGAAGGACAGACGATGGGCGGCCAGGTCCTGGTGCAATTCGCCGGTATCGCCGCCACCGCGCTCTGGTCGGGGGTGATCACCTACGTGCTGCTCAAGGTCACCGACGCCGTCCTCGGCATGCGCGTCACGTCGGAGGAGGAAACCGAGGGGCTCGACACGGTCCTCCACAACGAAAAGGGATACAACCTCTGAGCCCGCCGGGCCGCCCCAAGCGCGCGAGCCGCGAGGGCCATCCAACGAGTCGCACGCCCTTCGCCACGATCCGGCCCCATTGACAGCGGCCGAAGCGGTCGCTAGCTTCAGGGCGAACGGAGGGCTTCATGGATCGAAGGGATTTCGTCCGCGCCTGCGGCCTCGCCGGGGCGGCAGCGTCGCTTCCGGAGCTGGTCGGGCAGGCTTGGGCTCAAGGGAGCGCCAAGCCGCGCCTCTACGGCCGCGCGCGCCTCGTCGCGGCGGGCGGCGCGCCGATCAAGTCCAGAGCGCTCCCCGTCGGCCGCAACCTGATCTTCCACTACCCGTACGCCGGAACGCCCTGCTTCCTGCTCAATCTGGGCAAGCCGACCAAGACGAGCGCGCGCCTCGCGACCGTCGACAACCGCGCGTACGAGTGGAGCGGCGGCACCGGGGCGGGCGGAGGCGTCGTCGCGTATTCGGCGATCTGCGCCCACCGGCTCACCTACCCCACCCGCGACATCAGCTTCATCGCCTACCGCGCCGAGCGGACGCCCGGGAACCGCTACGCCCAGGTCATCCACTGCTGCTCCGAGCACAGCCAGTACGACCCGGCCGAAGGCGGCCGCGTCGTCGCGGGCCCGGCGCCGCAGCCGCTGGCGGCGATCCTGCTGGACTACGATCGCTCGACCGACGAGCTCTACGCAGTGGGGACCATCGGCGGCGAGCTGTTCGACGACTTCTTCGCGAAGTACGAGTTTCGCCTCGCCCTCGAGCACGAGGGGCGCGCCAAGGCCGCGGTCGAGGGCACCTGCGTCGTCGACGCGCTCGAACGGTACTGCAAGCAGCAGGTCAAATGCTGACGAGTGATGAGTAATGGGTGGCGGGCGTCGCGCCCGCTCTTCACCCCCCAGCCATTCGCCATTGCCCTTGACCCCGTCGTGATCGCCTGGCTCGGCGTCGATACCCCTTTCCCGTCCCTCGCGTCGGCGCTGCAGGAGCCGAACGGCCTGCTCGCGGTCGGCGGCGACCTCTCGCCGCGCCGGCTGCTCGATGGGTACCGCCGCGGGATCTTCCCCTGGTACTCGGAGGGCGACCCGATCCTGTGGTGGAGCCCGGACCCGCGGATGGTTCTCTTCCCGCGCGAGCTGCGCGTCACGCGCTCCCTCGCCAAGACGCTGCGGAACAAGTCCTACGAGGTCCGCTTCGACACCGCCTTCGACGAGGTGGTACGCGGCTGCGCCGCGCCGCGGCCGAAGCAGCCCGGCACCTGGATCAGCGCGGAGATGCGGGCCGCGTACCGCCGCCTCCACGAGCTCGGCTATGCGCACTCCGTGGAGACCTGGGTCGACGGCGCGCTCGCCGGAGGGCTGTACGGCGTCGCGCTGGGCCGCGTCTTTTTCGGCGAATCGATGTTCGCCCACGGGCGCGACGCGTCCAAGATCGCGTTCGTCCACCTCGTCCGGCGGCTCGCCGGCGAGGGCTACCTCCTGATCGACTGCCAGATGCATACCCCCCACCTCGCCTCGCTCGGCGCACGGGAGGTCCCGCGGTCGGGGTTCGCCCGCCGCCTCAAGGACTTGGTAGACTACCCGCGGCCGCCGGGTCGCTGGGCCGCGGGGGGCGAACGGAGCGCGAAGATCGAAGCATGTCGCAACTGAACGACCTGCCGCATGCGGTCCTGCAGTTCTACGTGACCGCGCCCTACCCGTGCAGCTACCTGCCCGGGCGGATGGCGCGGTCGCAGGTCGCGACGCCGTCGCACCTCATCGGCAACGATCTGTACGGCGAGCTGGTGCGGCTCGGCTTC
>Ga0209342_10002486_pt1 | contig 19747 bp, 14 predicted proteins | sample RifCSP16_2_FD_184023 | JGI IMG/M metagenome (GOLD analysis project Ga0209342, IMG submission 184023) | Soil microbial communities from Rifle, Colorado - Rifle CSP2_sed 16_2 (SPAdes) (version 2) | ecosystem: Environmental > Terrestrial > Deep subsurface > Rock core/Sediment | place: Rifle... | reverse complement strand
CGGATGTGCGGACGAGCAGGACCTGGGCGAGCGAGGAGACGCACGCGAGAGGGTTTCCGACTTCATGGGCAACGCCCGCTGCCAGCAGTCCGGTAGCGGCAAGGCGCTCGGACCTGATCATCTGTTAGTGAAGTTTCCGGAGGTTGGTGACGTCCTTGATCACGGCGAGCGCCCCGGTGACCCGCCCCGCGGCGTTGTGAAGCAGGGAGGCGGAGATATTCACGGAGAGAATCTTCCGGTTCGCGGCGAACAGCTCAGTTTCGTAGTTTTGCACCCGACCTTTGTGCGCCAGGAGCTTTCGAAACGGCCGAAACTCTTTCCGCCCGTTGACCCAATAGGAGAGGACCGAGGCTCCTGCAACCTCTTCCCGGCCGTAGCCGAACATCTGCTCCCCGCCCTGGCTGACAAAGGTCAGCAGGCCGCGGGGATCAACGGTCACGATCGCATCGACCGAGCTTCCGATGAGATGCTCCAGGTGCTCTCTGATCGTTCTGCTCTCATGGAAGAGCCGGACATTGTCGAGAATCATCGCCGCCTGGGTGGCGAAGGTGGTCAGGAGCCGCAGATCGTCGCCCGTGAAGAGAGCGTCGCCAGTTTTGTTGCAGACCTTGATGACCCCGAGGACCGCATTCTTACTCTTGAGAGGGACGCAGATGAAGTTCCTCACGCCCCGCGCCGCCATCATAGCTCGGATGGGGGGGGCGCAGGACGAGCGGTTGAGATCATTGATGATAACGGGTTCCCCTGTTCCATAGGTCAGTGCCACCGCGTTGTCGGTCAGGGGCAGACGGATTTCCGTCTCTCCCGGAGTGAGGGGGAAGGCGACGAACGAGCGCGCGACGATCTCCTCGCCGATCCGCTCCCCGATCATCCCGCATGTCGCGTTGGTGATCTCGATGGCCCCCTCGACAATTGTAGTCAGCAGGGCCTCTCGGTCCGTCTGCCCCGGAAGGCGCGTGCACGTGCGGTAGAGGATGGAGGCTTCCCTCTCGCGTTTGAGGGTCTCGGCATGGAGTCGGCTGTTTTCAATCGCAGCCGCCGCGTGATTGGCGAAGGTCGTCAGGAGGACGAGGTCGTGCTCAGTGAACGCCCCCGTCTCATTATTGCAGGCATACACCACTCCGATGATCTCTCCGGCAACCCGTAGTGGCGCGAAGATCCCGTTCTTAAGACCCACAGCCTGAGCCATCTCGTGATTGATCCTCGGGTCGCGCGCCACGTCGTCGACAATCTGGGGGTGGCCTGAGGTGTAGGTATAGCCGAGAACACTGTGGGAGATTTTGTGATGGATTGTCAGGGCCTCTGTGCCCGGAAAGAGGCGTCGGGTGGCGATGTCATCGCCTTCAGGGAACCCCACACCGCCAAACGACGCGTGAGTGATCTTGACCGCGCCTTCGATTATCACGGTGAGGAGCGTATCCAACTCGGTCTGATATCCGAGCTTTCGCGTGGTCTCATACAGGATTCGCGCCTCTTCTTCGCGTTGGCGCGCTGCCTCGTAGAGCCTCGCGTTCCCAATCGCGATGCCAATCTGCTGAGCAACGGAAGAGAGGAGCCGGGCATCCTCCGTGGTAAAGCGGTACTGACTCCGGCGGGCGACGTTTAAGGTCCCGATAGGTCTATCGTGGAGCGGGATCGGCAGAAAAGCGATGGCGCGAACCCCTTCGCGTTGTAACCACCCCGTCTCACCGGGGGGACCGTCGGGGTCCACATAGAGGATCAAGGGCTCCCCCGTCTGCATGACCTGTCCACCTTTGCCACCCGGAGACCTCTCCTCTGAGAGAAACTTCGCGAACTCCGGTGAAACACCTCGGCTGGCCAGGGTGGGACAGCCCCCGTGGACATCGGCCCGCACGTGGATCCACGCTGCGCAATACCCCTTGATCTCAAGGACTTGCTGGAGTGCCCGGTCCAGAATGGTTTGAATGTAAAGACTCTGGTTGATGGTGCTCGAGACTGCGTAGAGGGTGGCGAGAGCCGCAGTTCGATGGGCCAGCTCTTCCGTTCGCTCGGCCACTCGCTCCTCCAGGGTGGAGGTGTAAGCCGCGAGGTCCTTCCTCAGAGTTTCTTGCGTTCGGGAGGATCGCCTCACAATTCCAAGGAGGCCGAGATAGAGGAGAAGTCCACCGCCACCTCCAAGGATCCAGACCACGGCCAGGCCACGATCGAGAGCGGCAAAGAGTCCCGGGGGATGTCTATAGATCTCCAGGGCGCCGACGATGGGCCCGTCCTTTTCATAACGCAGGGGAATATAAACTTCTTCAAGGCGGCCAAAAGAGCGGAGGGCGCCTTGATGCTCCTCTTTCCCGGGACGAACGATGTGGTCCCTGATCGTTCCCCGGAGGGCCTCCTGAAGCTCTCGATTATGCGGAAAGCTTCGACCGATCAAAGAGGGATCGTCAGACCAGAGGATGGTGCCTCGGGCGTTGTAGAGGATAACGCGGAAAATGTTGGCTGTGTCGGCGATCTCGGCAACCGCCGTCTCGAAGAGAGAGGGTTCGGGAGGAGGGAACTGCGTGAACAACGAGGCGGGGAGGCTCCGGGTGACGATGATACGGGTCAGGTCAGCGATGACCTCGGCATCATGCCTGACAAGCTGACGACTGAAGAACTCCGCAACAGAGGCGCTGACTGCGACGGTCACCGCAAAAATGCACAGAAAACTAAGAAACGAGAACTTCTGGAGGAGCGTGAATTCCCTGTGGGACCACCACCGTGTCACGAGCTTCATGGACCCTCTCGACCTCTGGGGACCAGGACGTGAGGCTGAGCGACTTCGGGCGCCGTGTTTCTTATTGAATTAATTGACTTGGAGGACGAAAGCGAGAGTGCATCCACTACCAGTGCTGGCAAGAACGCTATCCGGCGGAGACGGTCCTGTCAAGACAAAAATCTTGGACCTCACCCGACGGTCTTGGGTTCGCGCTTGCCCCTGTCTGACCGCAGAGGTGACGAGCTAGCCGTTCTCCAAGTGGAGCTCCGTGGTGATCGCCACGCACCCTTTGATGGTGCGGGCCACCGGGCAGTAATCGGCGTGGATCGCATGGACTCGCTCGGCAGCTTCGCGTTGGTCGGGCTGTAACTTCAGGCGGTAGCGGACATGAATGCGTTTGACCAGGAGCACCCGGTCGTCCTTCTCAATCTCTCCGGTCACGTCGGCGATCAACCGCCCTTCGCCGGCAGGAATTTTGCGCGCCTCCAGCGCGCCCCCGAAGGTTCCGGTGAGTCACCCTCCGGCGGCCGCGACCAGGTAGTCGAGCGTGGTGGCGTGCGGCGTGTGCTCCTTAATATTTACACCGTAGTGATCAGCCACCGCTCCGTGCACCCCGAACAGGATCGGCTCGGGCTCTTCAGGGAGAAACGCTTTTCTGAGCGGTCCACGGACCCGTTCGATTCTGACTGTTGAGGTGTAGACGGCAACGCTCATCGATCTCTCCTTTTCTGTCCAACCACGTGGCGCGTTGAGACTCCTCAAACCGGCCGGATATGCCGTCAGCGCAAAGAGGTCCCTTGGAGATCCAGCCTTTAACGTATAAGCCTTTGGGGAGCGCTTTTCAAGTGGAACGCTTGAGTGGTGCCTTCACTCGGCTGGCAGTGGGGGAAAGTCTACGACGCTACCCCTTGACACCGGTGGCGTCAAGGGCCGGGTGCCCGCGCTGTAACTAATCGACCCAGATAATTTCTTCTTTGCTCTGCGGCCGCGACTTCTGCTTCGTGCTGTCTGGCTTGGGTGGGTCAGGTGTGACAGATTCCGGCTTCACGACCTCGGCTTTTGTGATCGCTGGCTTGAGCGGCTGTAATTTCTGTTCTGGCTTGGCCGCCGGTTTGACCACGTCGGGCTTGACCGCGGCCGCGCGGGCGGCGTCGGCTTTTGCTGCCCCGAGCCTGGCTGCCTCGGCCCTCGAGGCCGCCAACCGCGCCGCTTCGGTCCGCGCGGGGTCCTGCCTTATCGCCTCGGCTCTGGCTGCCTGGATTTTCTCTGCCCCGATTCTCGCCGCCTCAGCGCGAGCGGCGGCAAATCTGGCTGCCTCAACTCTCGCTGACTCCGCGTTCGCGGCCTCGAGTGTTTCGGCCTCGCGCCTGAGCGCTTCGATCTTCGAAGCCTCCGCTCGAGCCGCGGCCAGTCTGGCGGGTTCCACGCGGCTCGCTTCAGCATTCTTTGCTTCAAGTTCGGCGGCCTCTTGCCTCATGGCTTCGATGTTTGCGGTCTCGGCTTGGGCCGCCTCAAGTCTGGCCGCCTCGAGTTTTACAGTCTCGATTCTCGCGGCCTCCGCGTTTCCAGCCTTGAGCTGCGCGGCTTCTCGCTGCAAGGCTCCAATCCTTGCGGCCTCGATTCGGGCGGCCTCCAGTCTGGCTGCCTCGGCTCTCGCGGCCTCCGCGTTCGTGGCCTCCAGTCTTTCGGCCTCGTGCCTGAGCGCTTCGATCTTCGAAGCCTCCGCTCGAGCCGCCGCCAGTCTGGCCGATTCCACTAGGCTCGCTTCAGCATTGTTTGCTTCAAGTTGGGCGGCCTCTTGCCTCATGGCTTCGATGTTTGCGGCCTCGGCTTGGGCCGCCTCAAGTCTGGCCGCCTCGGCGTTCAGGGCGTCGACATTACTGGCCGCAAGCTGGTCAGCTTGCTGCCTAAGCGTCTCGATTCTGGCCCGTTCAGCTCTCGTGGCCTCGAGTCTGGCTATCTCAGCCTTTTCGGCTTGAGGATCGGTGAACACGGGCTGAGCGGACTCAGGTTGCGCCTCCTCGGGTTTGACAGCGAGGAAAAGGTAGCGATTCAAACTGAAGAAGTAGGATCCTGCTTCACCGAGCGTTCGAAGATCATCCGCCCACGCCTGGGCTTCTTCTTTGCTCACGCCTTTGCCTGCGACGAACGACACGATCTCCCTGATGATCCCATGACTGTACGTGTTGGGCTGGTAGCGAGGGTTGCACAGGGGAATCACCTCGTGGCGCTCGAGCTGAAGCCCGGCTCGAGCCAGCCTGAGCGCGAGCGTGCGCGGCAGATGCGGGTCGTCCAAGTGCTCGTCCCATGCGAGAAGGACACGCTCCATCCGCGCTCGATCTGAGGAGTGCCACACAATGGAGTCCCAATCTGTGTCCAGGATGAGCGCGCGGCCACCCGGGCGGAGCACCCGGCAAAGCTCCGCGAGCGCTGTGGTCATATCACCGACGTATTCGTAGACCTGTGTCGCCACCGCGACATCGAAGGAATTATCCGGGAACGGGAGCCCGGTCACATCGCCGGCGTGAAACTCAACCCATGGCAACCCGGCACAGCGCCCGCGAGACATGAGGAGCATGTCCTCACTGATATCAATCCCACACACTTTTCCAGTCGGTCCGACGGCCAGACCCATGTCAAGCGCGAGGAGTCCAGGGCCCGAGCCGATGTCAAGCACGCGCTCACCGAGGCTGAGGCCGAGTGTCCTGAGAACGAGTTGCCGTTGGGCAACCACGTCAGGGGTTTTATACAGCTCCTCGACCCGGCGGGCTACCTCCGCGTTGAATTGAAGACCTTCAGTCATGGCTGCCCTTTGTCTGATGCGTCATCAGCTAAGAGGACTGCATGAATCTTGCCAGATTTTAAAGCTTTTTTGGACTCGGCCACGCTCACCCTTGAGATTTGGGGGGCGCCTTCGCGCGGTGGCACAGCCAAAAATGCCCTGTCCCCGAAATCGGCGAAGAACAATAGCGAATGCCGCAGCCTCACCGGGGTTCCGCGACCCATCCGGCCCCGGGGGTCGGGCACCCGTATGCCCAAGACTCATGCTTGATCAGGCCGGCCGAGGGGGAACAGTGCCAAAATTGATCACTACGGCTTCTCTTCAGCGTCCACTGGTTTTGTCGCTGAGGTCAGCATTGCCGGCATCGGAAGCTCGATCCCGCCGTCGTTAGTGAGGTAGGCCGTGGCCGCCTCGCGCATGGCTTTTCGAATCGCCCTCAACGCGTCCAACGTCTGGGCGCGGAGCAGCGCCGCCACTCGTACCGTGCTCGAGAGCATGAGGTCAAAGAGCGCGTCAGGGGAGGGAAGCCGCCACACTTGTGGAACTTTGACAACACGCGAATTCACGAACCCAATGTTCTGAAGCGCGCGATGGCATTCCTCCGGGTCACTAAAACGGAAAAAGGGGGGTCCTTCGGGTAATGGGACGTCCATGGTCCCGTGGACTCGGACAGCGCCGAGCGCGATGCAAATGGCCATCGATTCCTCCGGTGGCGCGTACACGGTGAAGGCAATCCGTCCTTGTGGCAGGAGGACCCGATACCCCTCCTCCAACGCCTGATCAGGGCGCGCGAGGTGAAACATTCCGAAATTCATGGCCAGCGCGTGAAATGAGCCATCACGAAACGGCAACGCTTCGGCGTCACCTTCGACGAATTCGATGCTGGGATTCCGCTGGCGCGCCACGGCCAACATGGGCGGCGAGAAGTCAATCCCAGTCACGCTGGCCCCCCGCTTCCACGCCGCCGCGGCCGCAAACCCGGGGCCGGTCGCGACATCCAACAATCGCATCTCGGGGCCTGCGCCCACCGCATCCAGCAGCGGCTCGATTGCCTGTTGATTGAAATCGCCGAGCGCGCCTTCATATTCGCTGGCGATCTGCTGCCATCTGGACTGCTCCAATTCTCGGAAGGCCGTGTACACAGAGTGAGATATGACCATCGCGGAGTTCTCCCACTTCTGGACCAACGAGGATGATGTGGTCGTCCTGTGAGGGGTGCACTGCTTGGGCCCGTCAGGCTGCTTGCCCCACGAGCGGGGACACCGCGTTGTCGTTTTGGCGCCTGCCTCTCACCTCTCGGCGAGAGGTACACGAAGGGAAGGGAGTTGCTGCGACTTCTCCGAGGAAGAGGAAGACTCCAAGAGCCGGGGCGAGCATTTTCACTATCAAGCCTTCCCTTTGGCTTCAGGGCCGGTTCGTAACGAGGACGCCGTCGTTAGGCAAAGGTTGTCTCACATCTCTTTTGCTTTCGTCAATCACAAACGAGGGCTTGCCGTTGGTCGGAAAGTGGCCAGTAAGGGATGTCAATCAGATGGGATGAGTGACTAAAACTTCTTCACCGAGCATGTCAATAATCTTGACGGCGATAGTGTTTCTACCACTGACCAGGGCGATCTCATAACGCCCTGCCACAAGGTCCGTCTTCCGCTCCGGGACATCTGAGAGGCCGATACGGAAGACCTTGCCGTCGTAGTCCGGGTCAATCAGTACGCAATCGACCATTGCCCTCCAGTCGTCGATCTTGGGCTTCAAGAGCCCGGCTTGATCGTGCAGGCGTTCGATAATGGTGGGGGAGATGAAGTCTTCTATCTCCACCACGACGGCGTGCTTCTTTTGCGCGACCTTGACCTTCGAACGCGCCGGCTGGTGCTGGAAGAACTTGCCGTACTTCGGGTCTGTCCGCAGCTCGATGACCTCGACCCGGTTAATCGCTGCGTGTCCCCTGCGTAACCTGTTCCAGTCCTCGATCCACGCGCCCGCGGCCGGTTCTTTGCCAAGACAGACAAGCACAACCGAGCGGTCTTCCTCGGGCCGCGCGTCCAACTCGCGCTTGAGTTCCTCCAGGTCGAGCAGCGTCAGCGGGTGGGTGAATTGAACCACCTTCACCAACTTCTTTCCGAGAGTCCCGTCGAAATATTGATCGGTCCGAGTCCGCGTTACGCCAAGATGTTCGCAGGCGAGGTTGACAGCCTCGTTGTGCTGAATCGTCAGGTCATAATCGTTGACGCGGTAGACGGCGAATGAGAGTTGCGCTGGCTCCAACGCTTCGTTGTCCTGGTCAAGTCCCTCCAGAGATCCCTGCTTGGGTTTGCGCGTTTGCTCGATCTGCTCCTGAATGATGGACTGGAGACGCTTGCTCGTGGTTTGGATCGCCCCTTTGTTGATGTCGCAGGCAATCCACCGCCGACCAAGCTTCTGCGCGACGGCCGCGGTGGTTCCGGAGCCGACGAAACAATCGAGGACGATGCTACCGGGGTTAGTAATCCATTCCACCAGCCTGCGCACGATCGTCTCATTCTTCTCCGTCGGATAATCCGTTTCAGTTCCCCTATAAGGCAAGTCGAGCCATACATTACTCAGTAGTTTGTATTTTCGTGGTGGGACGTAGTATTGAACAACTCCATCTTCGGATTTACGAACAAAGTCGAGATCGCGGCCGTGTTCTAACTCCAGAAGGTAATACTTATCCAACGAATAACGGTCCTTGAACTCCCGAACAAACTTTTCGTAATTGCGAATGGCTTCTTTGGCACGGTCTTCTTCCCATCGCCACTGTCCAGAATCTGGCTTGTGGCCGAGCAGCTCATAACGCATTGTTGGCCGTTCAGTTCCTCGCCAAAATGTATCCCATTTTCCGGGTTCGTAATCGTCGGAGATCGTTTGCAATCGTCGGTACTTGGTATCCCGCGCCTTAGAGAAGAGGAATATGGTATTGCTTCCCAAAGTAATATTGGACATCTCCTCAAATTGTGACTGGACGTTTTTGACCCCGGCCCGGACGATTATTTCTCCGCGAAAATTATCAGCGCCGAAGACTTCCTCGAGAAGGATTCGGAGATAGTAATTTCTTTTCGCATCGCAATGCAACGCTATGCTTCCATCTTCAGCCAGGAGTTCCTTCAGCAGTAGCAACCGCTCGTACATGAACTGGAGGTAGTTGTCATTGGCCCAGATGTCGGTGTACTGGAGCTGCTCGCCGAGGGTGTAGGTCTCGCCGTCGAGCTTGGCTGTGCCCTTGGCCCCGCGGAGGCTCACCTTGCGGACGTAGTCGGCGCCGGAGTCGAACGGTGGGTCGATGTAGATGAGATTCACTTTGCCTCGGAAGCCGTTGGCCAAGAGATGGGCGAGCACCTCTTTGTTGTCGCCATGGAAGAGAAGCCCACCTCGTGGATAGCTGTCCGGCCAATCCTTCCAGATGTCTCCGCTTCGTTTCGCCGCGTCTCCGACGGGATCGAAATTCTCCACATGCTGAGCCGGAAAGGCGACGACGTGCCGTAGCGGCCGCTTGCCGACCCACGTGAGCATCGGCCGTCCTTTGGCGGCGGTGACGCTGACTTCCTGCTTCTTCGGGGGGACGGGCGGGGCCGATTGTTTTGAGGAGACATGGCCCCTCTTCTGCTTTTCGGAAACCTTCTTCTTGAGAACCTTAGCCATTCTTAAAGCCTATCCACCTGGCCTCCCGGCGTCGAGGTAGGGCCTCAACCGGGAGGTGGTAGCGGTCAGGACCTTCCGGGCAACGCCAGGTTGACGAGTTGCCTCTTCTCGACCCATCGGCGGCTCCTCGGACGGATACCGACTATCGACGGCATACGGCGTGAGTGCCTCAGCGTCGGCCAGCTCCCCCGCGATCCCTGGAGCCACTGGTTCGGCCAGCCGCAGTAGCTCGCCGAGGTTGTGGGTCTTGCTGAACTCTACCTGGTGCCTGATCAGGAGCGCCTTCAAGGATTTCTCCGCGGCTTGCTGCGCGTGAAAACCGACGGCGTCATATGAAGACATTGTCCCTTTCAGGATCAGCTCGCCGGCAAGAAGGTCGTCCTCGGCCTTGGCGAGCCACAACTTCACCCAGTCCCACCGGACCTGCTCGGGAGTTCTCAAGGGTAGAGGACGACTCCTTCTTTCCAGGCCGGGTAGGCCAGACCACCGATGACCGCTTTCGTTTCCTCGAACTCCTCCTCCGACATCACCCAGGGCTCGACCACCACGCCTGCGCCTTGGAGCGCGCGATAGAGCGTGAGCCGGTACGATCGCTTTTCCGTCGGGTTGATGTTGCCAAGCACGACCAGCAGGTCGAAGTCGCTGTCCGGACGCGCGTCCCCGCGAGCACGAGAGCCGAACAGGATGATTCGTCGTACGTTAGTGCCGTTGGCTTGCAGCACCAGCTCCTTCAGCTTTTGCGCGACCGTTTTGTCTCGATCGAACATCCGCTCCGGCTCCCGCACGAACCGCCGCACTTCTGCGAGTTGATCGTAGGTGATGCCGGTCCTCACGAAGATCAGCTCGTACTTGAGCCGATCGGGATTGAGGCGTTCCAACTTCTTCAGCGCGATCGCCTTGCATCCTTCGTTGCTCAGCGGTGGCTCGTTTCGGCTGAACCGCCGCACGTCTTCGCCGGTGACGCTCTCGAATCGGGCGTCTTTGATCTCGATGACGAGCACCCTGCCGGTCCGCTTGCGAATGACGAAGTCGGGCGTGTACCGGTGCCAGCGGCCGTCCTCTCCTCGGTACTCGACGTAGAAATCGGTTTTCGCGGGGTCGGTCAACCCGCCGGTGAAGTAAATGTCTTCCACTTCGGCGGGACGAACGTTGAGTTCCCTCAAAACTTGCTGAAAAAACTCCATCTCCGGCGTTGAGTCGAAGTTGTAGGGGTCGTAATGGAAACCGAAGTCAGCGGGGTTCTCGCGCAGCAGTTTGTTCGCGTGAAGAAGAAGGCGTTCACGGTCCTTCGGATAGGTGATTTCCGCGATGTAGATCTCCGTCCCGTCAGGATCCATAGCCCTGCTGAACCCTTCAGGCTTTACGATGGCGAGCGCCCACTCGACTTTCTCCTCGCGAACCTCATAGTGTCGAGTCTGCTCGGCGATCTGTTCGGCCAGGGCGCCGAGGTGCGCGACTGGAACCTCACCGTGGTCCGCGTACAGCCGCTTCAATTCGTCGTAGAGCGCCCATGTGTCAAGGCGAAAGACGGAGGTCAGGTGGACGGCGGCCTCGTAGATGTCCAACGTGTCGGGCTCGCCTTCGATCTGTATGGCGTCGCCGACCTGCTGGAGCAGGCGCCGCAGCCCGGGCTGGGCAGCGATGTCCAGAACTGATCGAACGAGAACCGACGACTGCTCGGTTTTGGGCCGTTCGAGGCGAAGCACCGCGAACGCGGGCCGCGTTGGCACCACGGTCCGCACGAGGCGCGTCAACTTGACAGGGGGGCGGTCGCGCTTTCTCAAGATGAGGCGCGCTGATGCGGTTTGACGCGTGGCGCGGTTGAGATCGGCGATGGTTTCGCCGTACGTCTCCTGGAGCTGCCGCTCGAGGATCGACTGGTTGTCCCGCGACAGGTAGATCCGAGCTTTCATGTGGTTCCCGGGCACCTGGCGCAGGCAGCGGGTCGCGGCCTGAAGGACGAAGTTGTTGCTGCTCTTGAGCCGCCGCGCCAGCGCGCACGCGAAGAGGCTTGGGCAGTTCCAGCCTTCGGTCCCCTTGTTCACGAGCAGGATCACGCGGTGCGGAGCGCCCGGATCGTTGAGGCGATTGAATGCGTCCACCTCTTCTTTCCGCGAGTCCGAGGTGTTTCGAAGGCAAAGAGCCGGTGACTGACCGGTCCTGATCAGGGCCGCGTCGATGACGGGGCGCAGTTCTTCCAGGTCGTTGGTCTGCGGGAAGTAGATCGCCAGCTTTGCCGGCGCTCCGTTGGGGAGCCGGGCAGAGCCGTAGTCCTTGAAAAAGTCTTCGATCACGTGACTGACGTAAGCGCCCGTGGTCCCTTCGAAATCGAACGCGTGAATGTTTTCCGAGACGTCTTTCAAGATGTTGTCTCGAATCCCTTCGGAAAGGCCGTACCAGATGACCACGTCCTTCAGCGGTTGCCGGCGGAAGTACGGCGTGCCGGTGGTGTTGACGACGGCGATGACTTTGGTGTTCGCGGCGAGGTAGTCTACGGTCTTCCGGACTTTTTTCAGCTCGGCTTCCAAGGACTGCCCATAGGTGTGGTGCGCCTCGTCCGAGAAGATGCCGAGGTGAGGGAGGGAAGCAATGGCCTGCAGCCGGAGATTCGCGACCTCGGCCCGCGCCTCATCTTCTCGCCCGGTCGTAAAAAGATTCCCGATATCGCTGCGGCGGATCGTCTCTTTCTGGATGCGGATCTTTTCGGTATTGGTTACAACGATGTTGTAGACGCTTCCTCGAATCACCGGGATGTCCTTTTCGCCGTCGCGGGTGAAGGTGAGCTTGACGGACGCCGCGAACGGTTTGTGGAGCCGGGGAGGGACGATTCTTTCGTAGGGAATCGCGGCCAGTTCTCTGAGTGACTCGATGATTGTTTTCCCGGGTGCGAAGACGAGCGCGTTCTGGACGAACGGGCCTTCAGGGTATTCCAGGGCCATCGCGAACTCGGTTGCGAGGATTGCGCCGATGAGGATCGTCTTTCCCGCACCCATCGCGAGCGCAAGGATGTAGCTCGGGTAGTCCAGCGTCAGCGTTTCACGGACACTTTCCAGACGGTGCTCCTTCACGAAGCTGTCGTCGGTCTTAATCCGCTCCCAGAGAGATTCAAGGGGCTGCCCGACTACGAGCTTGGTGATCTCCAAGTTGGCTAAGCCGAGCGCCTCGAGAAGATCTGGGGGATTGGGGAAGAGCTTCTGATACAGGGTGAAAATGTGCGGCGTCCCTTCGACGAGTCTCAAGTACCAGTAGGTTTCGAGAGCTCGAATCTGAGGAGTTCTGAGGAACCTGGGAATGCCGGTATCCGGGTCGCGAGCCCAATCGAAAATCTCGGCAATGGCAGGGTAGTCGGAGACCGAGTAGCCGCCAGCTCGCCAGGCGTCCACGCGAGACGCGATCTGTTGGTGGAGATGCATCATTTGCGCTCAGCTTGGTCAAGATGTTACCTCGAATTAACCAGGAATGGAAAATGAATGGAGGGAGGGCGAGGTGCAGCGAGGAGGTGGAACGCCCGACGGGCCGCGTTCGGCCCGTCGGGAAGGCTCTGAGCTACTGCTGTGGCGGGACGGGCGCTCCCGCGCGAGGCCGCGGCGTTCTGGGCTCGGCAAGGAGCGCGCGGAGCTTCGAACGCTGTTCCGGAGAGAGCTGGGCTTTACCCTGCTCAATGGTGCGGATGCGAGCAATGCGGAACTCTGCCCGGAGCCGCTCGATCTCGCGGACCTTTGCTTCCACCTGTGCGATGTCGGGCGGATCAGCGTTCTGGAACGACGCCAAGTCCGACTCAGCGGCGCGGAGATCGGTCTCGTACCGTGTCGCCTCTTGCTGGAAGTCAGCCCGCAGTTTCTCGAGGCTCTGGACCTGGCTGGTGGAGAGTCCAAGCTCATCCCGGTGCCTGAGCATGATGGTGATGAGCGGGCGTTCGCTCCAACGCTCCGCCGCGGCGAAGTGGTCGCGCCAGCGGGAGTGGAGGCTTTCGAGCTGATGGCTGAGCTCACCCAGGGCTTGGCCGGCCTCCTGGTGAATGACGGGGCGAGTGGGGGACTCTGTTCCCCAGGCGGGCAAGGCTATCGTGACGAGTATGAGCAGGGCCACAGCGAGACTTCGTGTCTGCATGAGCGGATCTCCTTTCTGCGCTTCTGTCAGCGCCTCCGGTTTAATCAGACGGAAGCCGGGAAAGGATATTCGCTAACACCCGCGGGCGGGAACAGCGACAAAAACCCCTTGACGTGGTGGAGCGCTTCGGGTTTGATTGAATCGCTTCGCAGGTACTAGATTGGGGGGAGCGAACCATGAATTATCACAGCGATGTGGTGGGGAGCCTTCTCAGGCCGAATTATCTCGTTCAGGCCCGTGAGCAGCTCGAGAAGGGCCAGATCAGCCCGGCCGAATTCAAGCGGACCGAGGACCTGGCAGTCGACGAGTCGATCGCGCTCCAGGAGGATGCCGGCGTTGACGTGATCACCGACGGCGAGCAGCGGCGCTACGCCTTCTTCGGTCACCTCATCGACGCGGTCGCCGGCTTCGACAAATTCGGTGGCTGGGCCATTCCGTTCAGGAATGAAAAAGGGGAGGAGCTGGTCCTCAAGCGCCCGGTGGTGGTGGAAAAGCTTCGATGGCGGCGGAGCATGTGCGCCGAGGAGTTCACCTATCTCCGCGCCCGGGCGAAGCGGCCCATCAAAACCACGCTGATCAGCGCTCAGCAGGCCGCCGCCTATTATGACAAGGAGAAGTCTAAAGGGGCGTATGCCACTCCGGAGGCGTATCTGGCCGACATCGTGGATCTGACCCGCCGCGAGGTTGAAGAGCTGGTCCGGTTAGGGTGCACCTATATCCAGATCGATGCCCCGCAGTATGCCGCGCTGCTGGATGACAAGATGCGTGAAGGATACCGCCAACGAGGCAGCGACCCGGACCGCCTCATCGACACTTGCATTGAGATGGACAATGCCGTGATCAGCGGGCATCCCGGCGTCACCTTTGCCGTACACATCTGCCGGGGAAACAACCAGAGCAAGTTCTACGCGAGCGGCGGGTATGATCCCATTGCCAAGGTGTTCAGCAAAACCAAGTTCCACCGGTTTCTGCTCGAGTACGATGACGAGCGGTCCGGGAGCTTCGAGCCCCTCCGCTACGTTCCGGAGGACCGGAGCGTGGTGCTCGGGCTTGTGACGACGAAGCAGCCGCGCCTGGAGTCGGTCGAGGAGCTGCGCGATCGTATTGCCGAGGCCGCCAAACTGGTCCCGCTCGACCGCCTGGCCCTCAGCCCCCAGTGCGGCTTCGCCTCCACCATGGAGGGGAATCAAATCTCGCCCGAGATTCAACGGAAAAAGCTCCGGTTGGTCGTCGACACCGCCCGGCTAGTCTGGGGCCGGTAGCGCCGACTCCGGCCCCGAAGACCGGAAGCACGTTAGAGCCTTTGAGCGCCGGAGAGTGCGCCGGCGCGAAAGCGCGCGTTAACACTGCCTGCGGGCCCGCCCTTTTTTCGAGGGTAAAAGTTGCCTATGACCAAAAGGTTCTTTCCCCGCCCGCTCTCTGCTTAGCCCCCAACCGAGCGGCAAAAGTCTTTATTTTCCAAGCTGTATCTCCTGGCGACCTCCTGGCATATCCCTTGCTCACCAGACAGAACAGTTCCGGCGATTTCGCTGCGAACGAGAGCTGAGCAAGGACGCATACAAACTCAACAGGAGGAGAAGAAGAAGTCATGGCCGAAGGAGATCTGACCAGGATACGGGCAAACATCGCGGCGCTGAACGCGCTGAACTCGTTAAAGGGCATTAACAAGCAGCTCGGAGTGCATTCGCTCAGGCTGGCCACTGGCAAGCGGCTGAACTCGTCGGCCGACGATCCGGCTGGCCTCACATTGGCCAAGCGGCTTGATGCTCGCTCTCGGTCGCTCTCTCAAGCGCTCGCGAACATCGGGGATGCCCAAAACGTGCTGTCGATTGCCGAGGGCGGCGCCAACAACATCCAATCCTTGCTCGTTCAGATGCGCGAAAAGATCATCCAAGCGGGTAACGACACGCTGGGAACCGGGGAACGCACCGCGATCTTCCAGCAGCTCGGGCAGTTGGCTTTGGAAATCGACGATGTCGTTCGGGAGACCACGTTCAATAACGTTCAGATGCTCACGAACGTGCTCTTCACGTTCCAGACGGGGGCCAATGGAACAGACATTACGACGTTCAACGTCTCCGGGACCTTCACGTCCGCCGCGCTGGCTGTGAACAACCTAACGGTCGCCAGCCAGGCGTTGGCCAGCGTGTCGCTCGCTTCCGTGGACGCGGCGCTGGTCTCGGTGTCCAATATGCTCCAGGATATCGGCGCCAAGATGCAGCGAATGGGCGTGAAGGAACAAACGGTCGCCACCGCGGTGGTCAACACGGAAGCGGCCAGGAGCCGGATCGAAGACGCTGACATGGCGAGAGAACAGCTCGAAGCGACGAAGCTTCAGATTCTTCAGCAGACGGCAACCGCAATGCTGGCGCAGGCCAACGTGGCGCCTCAGGCCATCCTCGGCCTGTTCCAGCGATAAGAGCGATTTCCAAAGGAGGAGTGAACAATGAGCCCGGTAATCGAGAAGACGTTGAATGAGGTTCCGAAGGAGACTCTACTCCTTGGGATCTACGAGGCGGGGATTGAAGGGTGTCAGAAACACGACGTGCGGCAGGCGTCAGCGGCCCTCGTGGAGCTGATCGGAGCGTTGAACTTCGATTACGAAGAGGCCTCGATGGGACTCTTCAGGCTGTACGACTATTGCCTGCGGCAGGTGCGCGAGAAGAAGTTCAACGAGGTGGCGCAGATCCTGGCTGGGCTTCGCGATGCCTGGACGGAAGCCCTTCAACAGACCGGCGCTCTCGCGATCGCGTAACGCGGCACCCTCTCGTAACCCTTGACCGGTAACCATTCTTGACGCCGTGAGGGGCAGTGATGAGAATCCTCGTCGGCCCTCTCAATAATCGGGACCACAGGGCGGTTGCCGGCGCCTTCGAAGGGTTTGACGTTCGCTGCTTTGACACGCATGCGGCGGACATCGCCTACCGTTCTTCTTTCCAGACATTTCAGGACCTTTGGGCTCGGTTATCCCAACAATGGTCACCGGACGTCCTGATCTGGTGGTTGCCGGAGTGCGCCAGGATCCCCTCAGGGATTCACGAGTGCCCGTGCCTCTCCGTTGCGATCGTCGAGAACTGCGAACTGAACCCTGCCGAAACCCGTTCTGCTCTTGAGGCCTTTGATCATGTATTTACTGATCGGGGAGGAGTCGAGCGTCTCCGTCAATCAGGCTTTGATCGGGTCACTCACTGGCCAATGAATGGCTTCGATCCCCGCCAATTCCGCCGGCTCACCAATGTCGAGCGCATCTCGGACGTGACGGTCGTCGGGGCCTTTAACTGCGACAGTCAACCCGATCAACCAGACTGGATCCGGCGCGTACGCTCGCTTGCTCGACACTTCAACTTCCGGTTCCACTCCGGTGTCCAGGGGGAGGAATACGCGCGGCAGCTCAACCAAACGAAGATCGTTCTCAACCGATCATTTCGGGGTGAAATGAACTCGCCTGCTTATGAGGCGGCAGCGTGTGGTGCCCTATTGTTTATGGAGGAGGAGAATCTTGAAATCCGGGATTGCTTTGTGGACCGCATTCACTGCGTGTTGTATAACCAAGACAATCTCGAGTGGCTCATCACCTACTACCTCGCGCATCCCGAAGAGCGGGAAGCGATAGCGCACAGGGGATGGCTGCGGGTACAAGCCGAAACTTTCCGCAAACACTTCGAGCGACTCCTTGACCTTCTCGAGCGGTATGCACGAGCGCGTCAACTCCATCGACCCGTCGTGGTGCCTGCTCGGCCACGAGAACCGGTGAGACAGCTTGCGGCTCTCGCGAGCCGATGATTCATCGCCGATCTCTTGATGGCTAGGTGCCGAAATCTCGTCAGCCACGGTTCTCGGCAGAGCGGGTGCAAAGAGTAAAACTTGCCTAGCTCTACTTTTTTTACCCGTTCACTCTCTGGCAGCTATTTGAACTGTCGCAATAGGACCTGAAATCTCTTTTATTTCCGAAGTGTTCTAAGCACTTCCCTCGATTCTCCTTGGCATTCCGTTTGCTCAACTCTATCCCGCGACGTACCTGATGTTCGTCTGCGGGCCGATATTGAATCCAACGAGGTCAACGCTATGTTGAACGTGGGAGTGATCGGATACGGCTACTGGGGGCCGAACCTCGTCCGAAACCTCTCCGAGTGCGAGGACACTTCGGTTGGCGTCATCAGCGATCTAAGACCCGAGCGCCTCGCGCTCGCGAAACGCCGTCACCCGGGTGCGACCGTCACTCCTGACCCGCGCGCGCTCCTTGCCGACCCCTCCCTCGACGCGATCGTCATCGCCACCCCGGTCACGTCTCATTTCGAGCTTGTCCGTCTCGCGCTGGAATCGGGAAAACACGTGCTCGTCGAGAAGCCACTCACCCAGAGCGTGGATCAGGCGAAGACACTCATCGACCTCGCGCTCCGCACCAGTCGCGTCCTCATGGTTGATCACACGTTCATTTACACAGGCGCGGTCCGCAAGGTGAAAGACATCCTCGATTCGGGGGACCTCGGGCGCGTCTACTACTTCGATTCGGTCCGCGTGAATTTAGGACTTCTTCAGTCCGACATCAACGTGCTCTGGGACCTCGCGCCTCACGACCTCTCGATCATGGACTACTGGCTCGAAAAGCGACCGGCCACGGTGTCCGCGTTTGGCTCCTCACACGTGAACGGGCTCGAGGACATCGCGTACCTCACGTTCCTCTATCAGGACAACACGATCGCGCACCTGCACGTGAACTGGCTCGCGCCCGCGAAGATCCGCCGAATCATCCTGGGCGGGAGCCGCAAGATGGCCATCTATGACGACATGGAGGCCAGCGAGAAGGTCAAGGTGTACGACAAAGGAGTCGTGATGTCGCGGGCCGCGGATCCTTATCAAATGCTCGTGCAATACCGAGCGGGCGACATGTACGCGCCTCAAATCAGCACGGACGAAGCGCTCCGAGTGGAGTGCGCGCACTTCGTGGACTGCGTCACGCACGGCAAGAGACCGGTGACCGACGGCGAAGCGGGGCTCAGAGTCGTTGAGTTGCTCGATGCGGCCGGGCGTTCGCTCCGCATGGGAGGGGTTCCCCAGCCTCTATGAACACTCCCGTCTTCGCGCGTATTGCGCCTGACGTGAAGCTTGGAGAGGGAGTGGTGCTCCGAGAGTTCGTGAATCTCTACGGGTGCGAGATTGGCGATGCCTCGCGGATTGGCACCTTCGTCGAGATCCAGAAGGGGGCAAAGATCGGCCGGCGCTGTAAGATCTCAAGCCACGCGTTCATCTGCGAAGGCGTGACGCTTGAAGACGAAGTCTTCGTGGGGCACGGGGTGATGTTTATCAATGATCGATTTCCCCGGGCCACCACCGGGGACGGCGAGCTCCAAACGGAGGCGAACTGGGCGTGCGTCCCCACGCTGGTGCGTCGGGGCGCCTCCATCGGCTCCGGGGCCACGATTCTCTGCGGGATAACGATCGGGGAACGAGCGATTGTGGGGGCGGGGAGCGTGGTGACCCGCGACGTGGCGCCGCTGACCATAGTGGCCGGCAACCCAGCGCGACTCTTACGGAGGATCGAGTGCGAGTCCCATTTGCCGACCTCGGCCTGAAAGGCAAGCCCTGCGAGCCGGAGGTGATCGCTGCAGTCACCAACCTGCTCGAAGCCGGGAGCTTTATCGGCGGGCCTGAGGTGGACGGGTTCGAGGGTGAGTTCGCCCGCTTTTGTGGAGCGAGGGAGGCTGTCGGCGTCTCGAGCGGGACTGACGCCCTGGTCTTCGCTCTTCTCGCGACAGGGATTTGTCCGGGAGACGAGGTGGTCACGACCCCGTTGAGCTTCGTCGCGACGGCTGAGGCCATCTCCCACGTGGGGGCGACGCCGGTCTTTGTCGATGTGGACCCAGCCACGGCGCTGATGGACGTCACGGCGGTCGAGCCCGTTATTACGCGACGAACCCGTGCCATCATTCCTGTGCACCTTTATGGCCAGCCGGTCGAGATGGATCCGCTGGTGGCGCTCGCGAAGAAGCGAGGCGTCACGATCATCGAGGACGCCTGCCAAGCGCATGGCGCCGAGTACCGGGGCCGTCGGGTGGGATCTCTGGGCGATTTCGCCGCGTTCAGCTTCTACCCGTCGAAGAACCTTGGGGCGTGCGGTGAGGGCGGAGCGGTCACGACTGACCGGGAAGACGGGGCGAAGCAGATTCGCCGGCTGCGGGACCACGGGCAGTCGGAGCGGTATCATCACGAGGTCGTAGGACACAACGGACGCCTCGACGCCGTCCAAGCGGCCATCCTCCGGATCAAGCTGCGCTGGCTCGACGAATGGAACGCCCGGCGACGCAAGCAGGCGCTGCTCTACGATCAGGCGCTGGAGAAGTGCTCCGGCGTCACCCTGCTGCGCCATCCTGGCCACTTGCTGCCTGTGAATCACCTCTACGTGATCCAGGTCGAGGATCGCGAGCGGGTCCGCGAGCGACTCAAGGCGGACGGGATTGACACCGGGCTGCAAATGGATCACTCGGTCA
>Ga0209342_10002484_pt1 | contig 19755 bp, 23 predicted proteins | sample RifCSP16_2_FD_184023 | JGI IMG/M metagenome (GOLD analysis project Ga0209342, IMG submission 184023) | Soil microbial communities from Rifle, Colorado - Rifle CSP2_sed 16_2 (SPAdes) (version 2) | ecosystem: Environmental > Terrestrial > Deep subsurface > Rock core/Sediment | place: Rifle... | reverse complement strand
AAGGGAGCGGCACCTGCGTGAGCGAAGGCTTCCTATCCGTTGACCAGCCGCCAAGTCCTTGTGGCCCCGGCGCCCGGGAGGCGTGGAGGTTCACGTCGGCTCTCCGACACGCTGAAAACCCGACCCTCCCCTGAGCCCCACCTCCTCCAGCAGGACGTTCATCCTGGGACCCCCGACACCTTGACTTCCAGGTGATCGGAGCGCGGCCGAGTCTCCTGCACCACAGGCGCACCTCGTGACCCCGCGATACACCCCGATGATTGGGGTTCCGGGCACCCCGGAGGCAACTCGACCGCTTGGCGTTTCCCGCGGTGAAACGAGGCGCTGGCCGCTCGGGTAGCCTCGCTGTCATCGGCACCGTGGGAGGTCGGGTGAGGACGGCTGGCAACATCATCTGGCTGGCCCTCGGTTACTTCATGGCCAGCCTCAGGAACTACCGAACCATCTGGGTGCCGTGCGTGGCTACTTCCCATTTCGCACTCAAGACATCAGGGCGAGCGATCCTCTTCGAGATCAAGCGCGACGCTGATCGCCTTCTGATCGCCCCATGCTTGGAGTTCGTGGAACGGGCGCCCGAACGCGCGGTTCGACAAGATCGTCTAGAGGAGAGGAGATCAACCCGATGAGGAAGGTCGGAATCGTTGGCGCGGGCATCACTGAATGCCGGGGGCGATGGGTCGAGGCGACCTACTGGGAGCTGTTCCAACAAGCAACGCGGCGCGCCTGTGAGGATGCCAAGGTGACGGTCGACGAGCTCGACTCGGTCGTCTACGGCATCTACAACGACATCTTTGAGCACCAGGCCATTCCGGAAAGCAGCCTGACGGGCCTTATCGGCATGGCCAACAAGCCCGGTACCCGCGTCACCAGCGGCGGGGCGACGGGCTTCTACGCGATGCGCACCGCAGTGATGGAGGTGGCCAGCGGCGTTTCGGACTGCGTGCTGTGCGTCGGGGGAGAGAAGGCGACCGACTGCTTCGATCCGCGGTCGAAGTCGGCGACGCCGATGGTGATCGACACGATCGCCAAGTCGTGGGACCCGTTCTACGAGTACCCACTGGGAGCCACCGCGAGCGATTCATACATGCAGATGTGCATGGGTTATGACGACACCTACCCCGGGGACATCAGCGATTCCGACGTGCGCGCCAGGATGATCGAGATCTTGTGCCACTCCGGTAACCGTAATCCCTACGCGCAAAGACGCGAGGAGTCGGTGACGGTTGACCAGGTCAAGGCCTCACGCTGGATCATCGCACCGTTCCTCCGGCTGCTCGAAGCGTGCATGTACACCGAGGGCGCCGGGGCGATCGTGTTCGCCAGCGAAGACAAAGCCAGGGAGATCGCGGAACGCACCGGCCAGCCGCCCGTCTGGATCCGCGGCATCGGCGCGGCCAACGAGAGCTATTCGCCGGGCCGTGGCGGCAACTACAAGCCGCTCAACCGCATCGCATCCGACCGCATCGCAGCCGAGCGGGCCTATCAGGCGGCCGGGGTGAAGCCCTCCGACATCAAGATCATCGAGGCCCACGACGCCTTTGTCGCCCAGCTCATGATCACCATGGGCGAGCTCGGCTTCGTCCCGATCGGCAAGACCCGCAAGCTGATCGACGAGGGGATCATGCTCGATCCAAAGGACCTGGCCGATGACGAAGCTCCCGGCGATGGGCAACTGTTGATCAATCCCTCCGGAGGGTTGATCTTCGGAGGCCATTTCGTCGGGGGTTCCAACATGTTCTCCACCTGGTCTTGCCGGCGCGAAATGATCAACCGCCAGATCCCACTCGGCCTGGTGCACGGAACCGGTGCCATCAACGCCTGCTTCGGCGGCGCGATGGTTCTCGAACTCGACGAGGGGGGTGCCCGATGACGATCCCGAAAGGACAGCCCGCTCTTCCGGTCGACTTCAACCTCGAGAGCGAAGTCAGCGAGATCGAGGGCCGGGACGGCGAGACGTACCTGCAATTCACCACCCACATGGTGACCTTCTACAAGCAGACCTACGGCGAGCACTCGCGCTTCTTCATGGCGCTGCGTGACGGGCGGCTGATCGGGGCACATTGCAGCCAGTGCAAACAGGTCATGGTTCCGGCCGCTACGTGGCACTGCCCGAACTGCAACTTCGCAGAGATGACCGAGATCGATCTTCCCCACCGCGGAGTGCTGGCGTACACCGCTCCAATCACGATCTTCCCTTCGGCCTCCTTCCTCGGAGACGCACCGTTTGCGCGCGGCTATGTGGATGTCGCCACCGAGGCTCCCATCGCGTCGTTCTTGCCCTCGCGCCTGCGGACCACGACCGGCCTGGAACGGCCCGGCATCTTCGTGAAGGGGATCGAGCTCAAGCTCGTCTTCGAGGACGAGCGCCAGGGCTCGATCCGCGACATCTTCTGGGTGCCGATGACCGAGGTCCCGCAGGGGCTGCGCGACAAGAAGCCCTTGCTCGCCTCCGAGCTCGATTTCACGACTCCCGAACCGCCGGCTGTCCACAAGGACGCCGTCAAGGCGGCTGCCCTGAAGGAGGCGATCGCCGCGATGCGCAAGCTCGCGGGCGACGTTGGCAAGAGCCGTCGAGCCCAGGCCGACCTCGCCGGTCACGAGCACCTGGTCGGCGTCAATACCGGGGGTGGCGACTTCTCGATCTCCGTGGCCGACTCACGGTTCTCGATAGTTGAGGGCCTTTCTGCCGGGGCAGAGCACACACTGGTCGCCGACGACCCGGAGATCTTCACGCGCTGGGTACACGATGGTTCGCTGACCGACGCTGCAGTCGAAGGCACCCTTTGGCTGCCTCACAAAGAGGCGTTCCAACTTCTGCCGATCCTGGATCGGCTACCGCGTTCAACACGACGCGACCTCCGCGACGAGAAGAAGTAGAGCCACCAGGGCTCCATTCGTAGTGAGTAGGACTGGCTGAGACGGCACCCATGTGTCATCGGCGCAGCGCGACGGCCGTCTAGTCGCCGCCTATCGTCAACCAAACGCGCCAGAACACGCCAACACAGGCCGGGACAGAGTCAACGCGAACCCATGGTCGGTACAACCTTCGCGGGATTCGGTGTACCTGGCTCGCACGGGTTGGAATCAGGTTGGAGTGACTGGGGGTCAAGAGGTCGCCGGTTCAAATCCGGCCAGCCCGACAAGACGAGATGTCAGACAACAGATGACAGACGACAGATTCAGATCTCCGACCTGACATCTGGTTCCCCGGCTACGCTGTGCGCCAATCTGTTCCCGGAGTATCCATGCGCACCCGTGTTGTCCTTGCCCTGCTCGCCGTATCCCTGGTTACGGTTGCCTGTGGCGACGACACCTCGGTCTTCGATCTCGCGGTCGGCGACTGTTTCAACGACGACGCCGCGGCCGCCGACGTCGTCCAGACGGTGGCCACCGTCCGCTGCAGCGAACCGCACGACAACGAGATCTTTTTCGAGTTCTCGATGACCGATGCCTCTTTTCCGGGCCAGGAGGCCACGGCGACGGCGGCGGGGGCGCGGTGCGTTGCCGAGTTCGAGGGGTTCGTGGGCCTCTCGTACGAGGAGTCGGACCTCGACCTGTTCCCGATCATCCCGACCGTCCAGAGCTGGGCCGATGGTGACCGCGTCGTGTACTGCGCGCTCTATGGCCTCGACCGGTCCAAGTTGACCGGATCGATGCGCGGCGCCGCCCGGTGAGATTGCGGCTCGCTGCGGCCGCCCTTCTGGCCGTTGCGGCGTGTTCCGGCGACGCCACCCCGACCACCCCGACCGGGGTGGCGTCGCTGCCGCCGCACGAATACGCCGACCTCGTGCCGCTCCTCGAGCCGCTGGTGGCCCCACTCGGGTTCCGGGTGAGCCGGGCCGCCCTCGTCGACCCCGCCACCTACGAGACCTCACCGGGAGGGACCCACCTCGCGGTGTACCTCGTACCCATGGCGGAGCGCACCCCGGACCAGATCGCGGAGGCGACGGTCCCGGTGGCCGCAGCCTTCCTTCCCGAGGTGTTCACCCGCTGGCCGGGGCTCGCCTCGTTCGACGTGTGCCAGGAACCGTACGGGTGGAACGGTGCCGGAAGCCCGTCCTCCGACACCATCCTCAACGTCTCCCGAGAGGATGCGGCCCTGGTCGACTGGAAGGCGGTGACGCTGGGGCAACTGATCGAGTTCGCCGGGACCCGGCCGGGGTTCACGGTGTTCGCGTCGCCGACGGTGCGACAGTCCGCGACCTGGACGACGGGCCGGACCGGCTGAGCCGGGTTGCGGAGATCGCCCCCCAACTACGATCCCCGCCATGGCCGTCACCGCCCTCGAGACCGGATCATGAGACTCACCTCGGCGATGCTCGCCGATGCCGCCCAGGTCACCTCGGGGAAGCTGTACGTGCTCGGCGGCGCCTTCGACACGATCACCGCGAGGAGCTACCCGGTGGTGTACCGCAGCCTCGCCGTGGTTCTCGTCGCCGAGGTGGGCCCGGCCGATCGCAACCGTGACCTCTCGCTCCGGATCGCCCTGTTCGATGAGGACGGCGGCACCATGGGTGTCGAATCCATCGGGAACCTGAGGGTCGGCGCCCCTGCCTCGATACCCGCGGGCGCCTCGACGGTGGTTCCTCTGGTGGGAGCATTCGGCAACATCCGGTTCCCCGCACCGGGCGGGTACGTGTTCGTGGTCGAGCACGAAGGCGTGGAGCTCGCCCGCATCCCCTTCCGGCTCCGCGAGGCGACGTGATCCTCACCCTCCCCAACCTGGTGTCGCTCGCACGGATGTGCCTGGTGCCGCTGTTCCTGTGGCTGCTCTTCGGGCGCGACGATCCCGCTGCGGCCGGCCTCCTGATCGGCATCCTCGGCGCCACGGACTGGGTCGATGGATTTCTCGCCAGGCGGCTCAGGCAGGTGTCCGAGGTGGGCAAGCTCCTCGACCCCCTCGCCGATCGCCTTGCCGTGGCCGCCGCCGTGATTGGCGGTTGGGTGTCCGGAGTCCTGCCGCCGTGGTTCGCCGCAGCCCTCATCGCCCGGGAGGCACTCGTCGCAACCGGGGCACTGGTGATCGCCGTCCGAGTGAGGTCCAAGCTCGACGTTCGCCGGCTCGGGAAGGTGGCGACCTTCGCCCTGTACTTCGCCATCCCGGCGTTCTTCGTACACGCCGGCGGGTGGAGTGAGTTCTTCCTCTGGTTCGCCTGGGGGGTCGGCGTGGCCGGACTGGTCCTCTACTGGTGGGTCGCCGTGCAGTACGGGGTGGATGTGCGCGCGGCCCTGCGAGCCGGCGCACCGGGGGTATCCTCAACCGGTCACGAATCAGGAGACGCCAAGTGACGGTTCCCGAAGACCGGCGGTATACCGACCAGCACGAGTGGGCTCTCGCCGTGAACGGCAACATCCGCATCGGGATCACCGACTATGCCCAGGATGCTCTCGGGGACGTCGTGTTCATCGACCTCCCCGCGGTGGGTCGTCGTGTCGCCGCCGGAGAGGCCATCGCCGAGGTCGAGTCGACCAAGTCCGTCGCCGAGGTGTACGCGCCGTGCGCCGGCACCATCGCCGCGGTCAACACCGCCCTCGCCGCCGCTCCGGAGCGCATCAACGCCGACCCCTACGGCGACGGCTGGTTCGCGGATATGACGCCGGACGACCCGGCGGATCTCGACCGGCTGCTCGACGCGAGTGCATACCGCACCCTGATCGCCTGACCCTCGACCCGCGGTTGACGGTTACCGCTCCTTGCCGAGGCCGGGCGGTACGATGGTCCAAATGGAGAGCTACCCGCCGGATCTGGGAGACGAGCAGGATCCGACCGAAACCATCGATCTGGGAGATCACACCACCTCCCGCAGCCCCGAGAACGCCGTCTCCGGGGAGGAGGGTTACGCCCTCATCGTCGCCTCCGGCCCGCGCCGCGGGCTGCATTGGACCATTGGGGACCGGCTGGAGGCGGGCCGGCACCCGGAGGCGGCCATCTTCCTCGACGACGTGACCGTGTCCCGCCACCACGCCGCTTTTTCGATCGAGGACGGCACCCTCGTGGTTCGCGACCTCGGGTCCACGAACGGCACCTACGTCAACGGGACCCGCTGCGACCGGGCTTCGCTGCACACGGGCGACGAGGTGATCATCGGCAGGTTCCATCTGATCGTCGCCGGCGACGCATGACCACCCTGAAGCGGCTCAACATCGGCGATGCCGTCGCCCAACTCCAGTCCGACTTTCCCGATGTGAGCATCTCCAAGATCCGGTTCCTCGAGACCGAGGGCCTGATCCACCCGCCGCGTACCAAGTCGGGGTACCGGGAGTTCGGCCCGGCCGATATCGAGCGGATTCGTTACATCCTGCGCCAACAGCGGGAACACTTCCTCCCGCTGCGGGTGATCAAGACCAAGCTCAGCGCCTGGGAACGGGGCACCGACACCGCACCCGCGCCCGCGGCGGGCCCTCCGGCAGCGGCGTACTTCGCCACTTCGGGTCGATCGCTGACCGCCCTGGAGGCGGCGCAGGCGGCGGGCGTACCCGCAGCGATCATTGCCGAACTGGTGAAACACGGCGTCCTCGACCCCTCGCACGGCGGGCCCGATACCAAGTTCGACCAGGACGACGTCGAGATCATCCGGGCCGCGTACCGCATGATCGGTCACGGACTCGAGGCCCGGCATCTCCGGGCCATCCGTCTCGGCGCCAACCGGGAGGTCGACCTCTTCCGCCAACTCACCGGACCACTGCTCCGCCACGCCACACCGGCCGGACGGCGCCAGGCAGGGGAGGTGCTCGCCGACGTTGCCCAGGCGGCGCGCGAGATGCAGGAGGCGATGGTGCGTTCCGACCTGCGCGGCACCCTGAATCGATGACGAGCCAATGCTCCCCGCTCTCCTGCTGACCCTCGTCCTCGGCGCCGGGGGCCCGCAGTTCGGGCTCCGTCCGGTGCCGCTTCCGCCGCCACCGATGCTGGCGTTCCCGGCGGCCGAGGCGCCCGTGATCTCCGCCCTCTCCTGGGCGGTCTACTCGGTCGATCAGGCCGCAGAGCTCGGGTCCAAGGACCCCGACCTGCGCCTTGCCCCCGCTTCAATCACAAAGCTGATGACCGCCATCCTCACCGTGGAGAACCTCGCCCTCAGCAATCCGGTCACCATCTCCGCCGTCGCCGACGCCACCCCCATCGGGTTCGTCGGACAGCCCGACGTGCGGCAGGGTGAGGTATGGATCGTGCGCGACCTCCTCGCCAACATCCTGGTGCAGTCGGGGAACGATGCTGCTGTGGCGCTCGCCGAGGCGGTGGCCGGCAGCGTCGAGGACTTCGTCGTCATGATGAACCACAAGGCCGCCGAGTTCGGGATGACCAACACGACGTTTCTCAACCCAAATGGGCTGGACACGCCCGAACACCTCTCGACGGCGCGAGACCTCGTGGCACTGGGGAAAGCGGCCCTCGACTACCCGGCCGTCTTGCAGATCACACGAATCAAGCACATTTCGTTCGACGTGGCCGGACGCCAACTCGAGGTGGATGCCACCAACCGCGACCTCGGCGTGTTCCCCGGACTCTTTGGACTGAAGACCGGTGACACCGCCGCCGCCCGACAGGTGCTGCTCTCGTACACCGTGACGCAGCACGAGCGCATCATCGCCGTCGTGCTCGGCGCTCCCGACCGCAGGACGGCGACCCGGGAGATCGTGGCCTGGGCGATGACCGCACTGGGCCCGCGCGACCACTTCTTCGCGCTGGTTGCCGGCACCGATCTCGCCCTGAGTTTCCCCGAGTGGTACCAGCCGCGGCTGGAGGCGGCGGGCGGTCTCGCCACCGGCAACCCGGAGCCACCGGAGCGAACACCCCTCACCGACGACCTGGAGCAGCGGTTCCGCGAGCTGCTTCCGGAACTCGTCGGCGGCGACCCGTGAGGACGCTCGCCGAGGTCGTCGACCGCGAAACGATCACCCGCAGGGTCTCCGCCCTCGGTGCCGAGATCAGCGCCGACTACGCGGGCAGAGATCCCGTGCTGCTCGGCATCCTCAAAGGAGCGGTCCCGTTCCTGGCCGATCTCAGCCGGTCTCTCCCTCCCGAAGTGGAGATCGACTTCCTCAGCCTGACCCGATTCGGGGAAGAGGGGAGGGTGAGCATCTCCGTGGACTCCGCCACGGCCATCACCGGGCGCCACGTGATCATCGTCGAGGACATCGTCGACACCGGCCTGACCCTGTCGTACCTGCGCGCGCTCCTCGAGACCAGAGAGCCGGCCTCGCTGGCGACGGCCACCCTCATCGACAAGGTGACCAGGAGGATCGTCGACGTCGATCTGCAGTACCGCGGCTTCGAAATCGGCGACGAGTTCCTCCTCGGCTACGGGCTCGACTGGAACGGCAGATATCGCAACCTCCCCTCGCTGTGGGCGGTGATGGACCTCGCCGCCTTCCAGGAGAATCCGGACTCCCTTTCCCGGCGAGTGTTCCCGACGGCGGGGTAGGCTGTTGGCATGTCGCCGGAGAGCATCCCCGTCGAGCTCGTTGGGGTTCGGATCGAGCTTCCCACCAACACCCCGATCGTGCTGCTGCGCGAGGTCGGCGGCAACCGCCACCTTCCGATCTTCATCGGCACCGGCGAGGCCACCGCGATCGCATTCGCCCTCGAGGGCGTGGAACCGCAGCGGCCGATGACCCACGACCTGCTCAAGACGGTGGTCGAGGCTCTCGGCGCCACCGTCCACCACGTGCTGGTCACGGCTCTGCGCGACGGGATCTACTTCGCCGATCTGGTGCTGGAGAGGGGCGGGGAGGAGGTGCGGGTGTCGTCGCGTCCCAGCGATGCCATCGCCCTCGCCGCCCGCACCGGTGCCCCGATCTTCGTACTGCCCTCGGTGCTCGACGAGGCCGGGGTTGAGCTGCACGACGAGGACGAGGAGACCGAGGTCGCCCGGTTCCGCTCGTTCCTCGAGTCGGTGGATCCCGAGGATTTCCACCGATCCGAGTAGCCCGCGAGACCCGCCTCGTCGGCTCGCTCCGGGGTTCCGCCGGACCGCGGGCAGGTGCTCTCGTCGTCCCCGGCGCTCGTCCCCAGGCCGAGCCGTGCGGTGGCCCGCCCGTCGGTACCCGAGCCCTTTTCCACAGGGGTTGTTGACAACGAGGCCGTCGCATCCCTAACTTCACGGTCGTAGTTCTAGGGACCGGAGTTACCTTCGTGTAAGCTCCGGAGGTTCGAGGAGGCCTCGTGACGACCGGCCATGGATACCGCGCCCCCCAGGTGTGCAACATCGTCGGTATCTCCTACCGGCAGCTCGATTACTGGGCTCGCACCAACCTCCTCCGGCCCTCGCTGGCGGCCGCCCAGGGCTCGGGCTCGCAACGGGTGTACTCGTTCGGCGACATCGTCCAATTGCGGGTGGTCAAGCGCCTCCTCGACGCCGGCATGAGCCTCAAGAAGATCCGACAGGCGATGGAATTGCTCCGTACCCAGTTGAACAGCGAAACGCCGCTCGCCGACGTCACCCTGCTCTCGGACGGGAGCACGATCTACGCCGCCCACAGCGCCGACGAGGTCGTCGACGTCTTCCGCCGGGGCCAGGGCGTCTTCGGAATCGCCGTGGGTCCGGTTCAGGCGGAGATGGAAGGCGCGATCCACCGCCTCTTCGCCGAAGGGGCGGCACCGCCTGCCGTCGTTGCCGCCACCGGGGAGGCGTGACCTGACCGTCGACTTCAGGAGCCAGGCCGACACCGTCGATTTCGCCCACGAGAGCGAAAGACAGTTCGCCCGACTCCTCGATTTCTACGGCATCGCCTGGGAGTACGAGCCAACGTCGTTCGCCATCGAGTTCGACGAGTCCGGGGGACCGATCGGCTTCTTCACCCCGGACTTCCACCTCCCCGACGAAGAACTGTTCATCGAGATCACCACGATGAACCAAAAACTGGTGACGAAGAAGAACCGCAAGGTGCGCCAACTCGCCAAGCACCACCCAGGGGTGAAGTGCAAGATCTTCTACCAACGCGACTTCCTCCACCTCCTCATCAAGTACGACCTCGAGACCCCCGCCGAGTTCGAAGCGTCCCCGGCTCCGACCCGTATCCCGGGTCCGGTACGCGTCATCAACCTCGGAGAGTCCGCGGCCGGTTGACCCTCGGGGGAGCCGGCAACGCCCCCGTCTAGAGTTCCACCGGTGACCGCTGCGCATCGCTCGCCCTTGCACGCCAGGCACGAGACGCTGCGGGCACGGTTCACGGACTTCGGCGGGTGGGAGATGCCCCTCCAGTACGCCGGCACGCTCTCCGAACACACTGCGGTGAGGACCGGTGTCGGGGTCTTCGACGTCTCCCATCTCGGACGTTTCGCTCTCGATGGTCCCGGCGCCGCCGCCCTCGTCGGGCACCTCCTCTGCAACGACCTCGGGCGCATCACCCCGGGTCGTGCCCAATACACCCTCATGCTCACCCCGGACGGCGGCATCGTCGACGACATCATCGTGTGGTGGGTTGCACCCGACAGGATCATCGTGCTCCCCAACGGGGTGAACCACGACCTCGTGCGCGACGGGTTCTCCGCGGCCGGTGGAGACGTGCGGATCACCGACCTGCGATCCCACACCGCTCTCCTCGCCGTGCAGGGTCCCGGGGCGCCGGCCCTGCTCGAGTCAGTCGTCGGGTTCGCACCGAAACGGTTCCGCGTCGCCGACCGGCCGCCGCTGCTCGCCGCGGGCACCGGCTACACAGGCGAGCCGGGTGCCGAGCTGGTCGTGGATGCCGACCTGGCCGGGAGCGTCTTCGACGACCTCGTCGCCTCGGGCGCCGTGCCGTGCGGACTCGGTGCCCGCGACACGCTCCGCCTGGAGATGGGCTTCCCGCTCTGGGGTCAGGACCTCGACACCACCACGACGCCCCTCGAAGCAGGACTGGACTGGGTCGTCGGCGGGGACCACGACTTCGTGGGCAGGGCCGCACTCATCGCCCAGCGGGCCGCCGGCCCCCGGCGATCCCTGATCGGCTTCGCCTTCCCCGACCGCAGGGTGCCGCGGCACGGGTATGCGCTTCGGTGCGACGGGTCCACGGGAACGGTCACCTCGGGCAACTTCAGTCCCACGCTCGGAGTCGGGATCGGGATGGGTTATGTCGCGCCGGCGTCGCCCACGGGCGACGCGGCGACGGTCGAAGTGAGGGGGGAGTGGTTCCCGGCCAGGCGGGTCGATCCCCCCTTCGTGGAGCGCTGATGGACTTCACCCCGCACACATCGGCCGACGTCGAGCGGATGCTGGGTGCGCTCGGGCTGCGGGAGCCTGATGATCTGTTCGCCCACATCCCCCGGCGCCTGCGCAGCGACCCCGATCCCGGACTCCCCGAGCCGCTTTCTGAGCCCGAGGTCATGAGCCACATCGTCTCACTCGGCAGGCGGGTCGCCTCCGACCTCGTGTGTTTTGCCGGTGGTGGCGTCTACGACCACTACCTCCCGCCCGTGGTCCGGGCGCTGACGCTTCGGCCCGAGTTCGTGACCTCGTACACGCCCTATCAGAGCGAGGTCGCCCAGGGCGTGCTCCAGGCGCTCTGGGAGTACCAGTCGATGGTCGCCAGCATCACCGGCCTGCCGGTGGCCAATGCCTCCCTCTACGACGGTCCCTCCTCCGGGATCGAGGCGGTGAATCTCGCCGTGGCCGAGACGGGACGCCACGCGGTGTGGGTGTCACGTGGGGTCGACCCGCGTACCCGGGAGATCCTGCACACCTTCGGCCGAGCCCGGGACATCGAGATCGTCGAACACCCCCTCCTGGACGGGCGCACCGTTTGGGCAGCCGATGCCGCGCCGCCCCCGGCTGCGGTCCTGTTCTCCCAGCCCAACTACCTCGGAATCGTCGAGGATTACGCCGGGCCGGTGGGCCTCGCCCACGAGGCGGGAGCCCTCGCCGTCGCCTCGTTCGACCCGATGCTGCTCGGAGTGCTGCGGTCTCCGGGTGCGGCGGGTTGCGACGTCGCCTTTGCCGAGGGCCAGCCACTGGGGAGCCCGATGTCGTTTGGAGGGCCGATGCTCGGAGTGTTCGCCACCACCCGGGCCCTGATGCGGCGCATCCCGGGTCGCCTCGTAGGCCGCACGGTCGATGCCGGGGGACGTATCGCCTACACACTCACCCTCCGGACGCGAGAGCAGGACATCCGGCGGGAGAAGGCATCCTCCAACATCTGCACCAACCAGACGCTCAACGCCGTCGCCGCCGCCATTCATCTCGCCTGGCTCGGGCCGCACGGGCTCGCCGAGGTCGGGCGTCAGTCCGTCGCCAAGGCGCACTACCTCGCAGGGCTGCTGTCAACGGTCCCCGGGGTCACCGCCGCCGTCTCCGGCCCGTTCGCCCGCGAGTTTCCCATCCTGTTGGACGCCGACCCGGACCGCGTCGTGGCCGCCATGGCGGAGCGGGGGTTTCTCCCCGGAATCCCCCTCGCCGCCGACTACCCGGAGTTCCCGGGAGGGCTCCTCGTCGCCGTCACCGAGCGCCGCACCCGGGAGCAGCTCGACGGGTACGCCCGAGCCCTCCGGGAGGTGATGGATCGTGCCTGAGGCCGCGGGTCGCGCAGCGTCATCGCCGCTCGTCGGGGGCGCGACCGAGCCCACCCTCCGTGAGCTGTCGGTGCCGGACCGCCGCGCCTGGTCGCTTCCCACACTCGACGTGCCCACCGGGCCGCCGCTCCCCGAAGCCGCCGACACCCCGCCGGGGCTCCCCGAACTCTCCGAACGCGACCTCGTGGCCCACTTCACCCGCCTGGCGCATCGCAACTTCGCCGTCGACGTCGGGGCGTACCCCCTGGGATCGTGCACCATGAAGTACAACCCGAAGGTGTGCGACTGGGCCGCCGAGCACGGCGGGTTCCGCGACCTGCACCCGGCAACGCCGGCATCAATGGCCCAGGGCGCCCTCGCGGTACTCCTCGAGGCCGAAGACATCCTGTGCCGGCTCACCGGGATGTCGGCCGCCACCTTCCAGCCGCCGGCGGGCGCCGCCGGGGAACTCACCGGCCTCCTCATCATGCGGGCCTACCACCGCCGCCAGGGTCGCAACCCGGGGACCGTCCTGATCCCCGACTCGGCGCACGGCACCAATCCGGCATCCGTCACACTCGCCGGATTCGGCGTTCGGCACATCCCGAGCGACGCCCGGGGAATGGTCGACCTCGCTGCGTTGCGCCGCGCCGTCGACCACGACACCGCGGGTCTGATGCTGACCAACCCCAACACCCTCGGGCTCTTCGAGGAGGACGTCGCCGAGATCGCCGAGGCGGTGCACGGTGCCGACGGGCTCGTCTACTACGACGGCGCCAACCTCAACGCCATCCTCGGCGTCGTTCGCCCCGGCGACATGGGGTTCGACATCGTGCACTCCAACCTTCACAAGACCTTTGCCACCCCCCACGGCGGCGGTGGTCCCGGTGCGGGACCCGTTGCGGTCGTCGAGCGCCTCGCCGCCTTCCTTCCGGGACCGGTTCCCCGGCGCACGGCCGATGGCGCCAGGTGGATCATGCCCGAGCACTCCATCGGCCGCGTCCACGGCCGCCACGGCAACTTCCTCGTCGTCCTGCGGGCGCTCACCTACATGCGGGCGCTGGGCGGCCGCGGGCTGAGAGCGGTGGCCGAGCGCTCCGTCCTCAATGCCCGATACCTCGCCTCGCTCCTGGAGGAGCCGTACACCGTTCCGTTCGCCACCCCGTGCATGCACGAGTTCGTAGCCTCCGCCGCCGAGCTGAAGCGGGCCACCGGCGTCCGGGCCATGGATGTCGCCAAGGCCCTGCTCGACGAGGGCTTTCATGCGCCCACCATCTACTTCCCGCTCATCGTCGACGAGGCGCTCATGATCGAGCCGACCGAGACCGAATCCCCGGAAACCGTGGAGGCGATCGCCGCCGCGTTCAACGCCATCGCCCGCCGAGCCGCCGAGGACCCGGAGGGGGTCCAGCACGCCCCACACCGCACGCCGGTGTCGCGGCCCGACGACGCCCTCGCCGCTCGCAAACCCATGCTCACCTGGCACGACCTCGAGGAGCCACGATGACCACCCAACGTCTCACCGCCGACGGAACCCGACTCATCACGCGAGGCTGGGGGCCCTCGGGGATGCCGCGCTCGGTCATCGTCTTGGTACACGGACTCGGCGAGCACGGTGGACGGTACGAGCACGTGGCCGCCCTGCTCGTCGCGCGGGGCCATGCCGTTCGTGCCACCGATCTCCGCGGCTTCGGCGCGTCCGGCGGCCGCCGCGCGTTCGTGAGATCGTGGGACGACTACCTGGACGACCTCGTCACCGATGTGGCGGCCGCCCGCGCCGTGGGCTCTCCGGTGGTCCTGCTCGGCCATTCGATGGGAGGCCTCGTCGCCCTCGCCTACGCACTGAGCAAGCGCCCCGCGCCCGACCTCCTGGTGCTCAGCGCTCCGGGTCTCGACGCCGACATCCCCGTCGTGAAGAGGCTCGCCGCCCGAGTTCTCGGAGTGGTGATGCCCCGCCTATCGGTGGCCAACGGTCTGCGCGGCGATCAGCTGTCCCGGGACCCCTCGGTGGGGGAGCGGTACTTCGCCGACCCACTGGTGTTCACCCGCACCACGCTGGCGCTGGCCCGCCGGGCGCTCCTGGCCGGTGCCCGGTGCAGGGCCAACCTGTCCTCGCTCACCCTGCCGACCCTGGTGGCCCACGGCGGCGCCGACACGATCGTCCCCCCTGGGGTGTCGGCACCGCTCGCTGCCGTGCCCGGAGTGGACCGGATCGTGTTCCCCGATTTCCGCCACGAGATCTTCAACGAGGAGGGGGGCGTCCCGGCCACCACACGCGTCGCCGACTGGATCGAGGCCCGCCGCTAGCGGTATCCGGCCTCGACGCGGTCCGCCACCACCCCCCGCGTGGCCTCGTCGCAAAACGCGGCAGAAACCGCGGTGCGGGTGACCGCGTGCAGGTCGTCGCCGTCCATCCCGCAGTACATGGACACCACGGCGAACTCCCGGCTCATCGTGGTGGCGCTCATGAGGCGGTTGTCCGTGTTCACGGTGACGGTGAACCCGGCCCGGTGCAACATCCCCACGGGGTGGTCTGCAGGAGTGGGAAAGATCTTCGTGTCCAGGTTCGAAGTAGGACATACCTCGAGAGGGATCCCGCGGTGGTGGACCTCGGAGGCCACCGGACCCATGGCGACGATCCGCCCATCCCTCACGGTGACGTCTTCGATGATGCGGACCCCGTGGCCGATGCGCTCTGCGCCACAGGCGAGCGCATCGGCAATGCTCTCCACCCCATCGCCCTCACCCGCGTGGATCGTCACCCTGAGGCCTGCGGCGCGGGCGATCGCGATGGCCTCCCGATGCTCGTGAGCCGGATGACCCGCCTCGGGTCCGGCGAGATCGAAACCGACCACGCCACGCCCGACGAACTCGGCAGCCACGCCGGCGACCTCGACCGAGTCGGTCTGCTGGCGAAGGGCATCCACGATCACCCTCGCCGGTACCCCGGTGGCCGCCTCGGCCTCTCGAAGGCCCTGCAGCGCACCGGCGATCGCCTCGGCACGGGTCATGCCCGCAGCCGTGTGCAGGGAGGGGGCGAAGCGAAGCTCGGCGTAGACCACCCCGTCGGCCGCCAGATCCGCCAGCGCCTCGGAGGCGACACGCCGCATCGCCTCCGGGGTCTGCATCACACCGAAGGTGTGGGCGAAGGCGGCGAGATACGACTCCAAAGAGGTGGCTCCGGTCTGGTGGAACCAGGCCTGCAGCCGATCCGGGGCCTCGGCGGGGAGGGCGGTGTAGCCGGAGGCTGCCGCCAGCTCGAGGACGGTTCCGGGGCGGACACCGCCATCAAGGTGGTCGTGGAGCAGCACCTTGGGAAGGACGGTCGGGTCGCGCCGGGCCATCGCACGACGAGGCTAGCCGCGCCCAGGCTCCCACTCGCCGGAGGGGCACCACCAACGACGCTCCACGACCTCCTCCTCGAACAGCGACACCTGCACGATCTCGCCGGGGACGAAACCGAGGCGTTCGAAGAACCCTTCGGCGTCGAGGTTGCCCAAGAGCACGTCGGCGCTGAGCGGAAGGGCCCCGTGACGTCGCAGCACCTCGCCGATCAGCGCCCGCCCGATGCCACACCTCCGCCGTGACGGATCGGTGGCGATCGCCGACACTCCGAAGGCCTCGCCGGCCGGCACGGCGTCCACGAAGCCGGCGATGCCGGCCTCCTCCTCAGCCACGACCAGACCGCCGCGGAGCAACCGCCGTGCCACGGCGGAAGGCGAGTAGTCCGCGGCCAACATCCGGCCGATGGTGTCGGGTTTGAGCAGGCCGGTGTAGGTCTCCCAGAACCCCGCCCCGGCCACCCGGCCGATCGCCACAAGGTCTTCGTGTCGGCCGGGGCGCACCCTCATGGGGTGAACCTACCCGCGACCCGTCACGCGTGATGCCTCGATCCGTAGACTCCTCCCGTGGACGCGACGACCATCGCTGCGCTCGCCGGTGCCGGTGCATTGTTCGTCGCCGTTTTCGTGGTCGCCTTCCTCGCCCACCGCCGCGGCAGGCGGCTGCGCACCGCCGTGTTCCGGGCGCGCGAAGACGCGAGGGAGCAGGGGACGGCCGCCGACGCCGCCCAGCATCAGACCTCCGTCGCCCTCGCCGGTGAGCGCGAGGCGGTTTGGGTGGCGCGGGCATCCGCGACGCGGGCGGCAGGGCTGGCAGAGCACATGAGCGAACTCGAGGAGCGCCTGGTGGCCGCCGAGGCCAACGCCGCGGCATCGGAACAGAGGGTCGACGACCTCCGCGACGAGGTGCGACGCTCACACGCCGATCTCACCCATTCCCGGGCGGAGGCGGAGGCCACCGCGAACCGGGCCATTGAACTCGAGACCGATCTTGCGGCAGCCGACCGCGAGCTGTCACGGCTCCGAAACGAGGTCGAGGAGACCCGAAACCGGATCGAGGAGCAGCCGGTTCGAGAGCCTGAGCCCGCCACCAGGGGCCTCCCGGAGCGGCTCCATGCGGCCCTCGCCGAGACCGACCGGTTGCGCGATCGGATCGGAGCCCTCGAGGTAGCCCTGGCGGCCACCGGCCCGACCGCACCATCGCAACCGATTTCGGAGCGGCGCCTGCTCCCCCCCGACCCGTGGGAGCACCGCCGCGCCCTGGAGGACCGGGATGCGGCGATCTCCCGGCTGACCGCCGAGCTGGAGGGGGCGCATCGGGCCGCCGAGACCTCGCGGGGCGAGGTCGACCGCCTCGCCGCCGAGATCGCACGGGTCCGGGAGGAGGCCGATCGCCGCGTCACCGCCGCGCTCTCCGAGCTCATCGCAACGCCACCGCCCGGGCCGCTCCCCGACGCCGCACCCTCTCCGATGCTGATCGTGAGGGAGGCCGAGATCAGGGAACTCGAGCAGCGGCTGGCGACCCTCACCGCAGCGCGCAACGCCGAGCTCCGAAGGCTCAACGAGCGCATCGCCTCCCTCGAGCGCCTCTACATCGACGTGGAGGTCCGCGACGCGCGCATCACCGAGCTGGAGTCCGAGTTGAAACAGGCGACCGAGATGCTCGACGCCATCCGCTCCGACACCTCCGCCCTGGAGGCGCGCTTCGGTGAGGCCGAACGAGAACTCGTCTCGGCCCACCAGGCCGTCGCTGCGGCCGCCGATCTCGGCGCACAGCTGCAGGAGTCGCGGAGGCGCATCGCCGAGGTCGAGACCGTCGCCCTGCACGCCCGCACCTCGGACGGAGAGGGCGCTCAGCTGCGCACCATGCTGGCCGCGGAACGCGAGAGAAACGTCCGGCTGGTCCGGCGGGCCGCGGTCGCGGGGCGGGGGGAGGTCGAACGCGCCGTGACCGCGGCCACCCGGCCTCTCCGCGACACGATTGCCCGTCTCGAGAGTGAGCTCGAGGCCCGCGTCGAAGCGCCCCCGCCTGCCGTACCCGACGACGTGACGCTGATCCGAGGCATCGGCCCGAAGATCGCGGCCATCCTCGCCTTCAACGGGATCACCTCCCTGCGCCAGATCGCGGCCTTCGGTCCCGCCGATGTGGCCCGCATCGGCCCCCTGCTCCCGGTGTACCCGCAGCGAATCGTCCACGACCGGTTGGTCGAACAGGCCCGGGAATTCCTCGCCGGCCCCGGCTGAGCCCTCGCCTTCCCATGGCATGATGTCCTGGTGTCGCTCACGGGATGCCTGCTCGTCGCGTCTCCCACGCTCACCGATCCCAACTTCGCGGCAACGGTGGTGTTCATCATCCACCACGACGGAGGCGGCGCCGTGGGCGTAGTGCTTAATCGCCCTACCGCCCTCACGCTGGAACCCCTCCCGGGGGGATGGGCCACCGGGAGCGCGGTGTTCTCTGGCGGCCCGGTCGAGCCCGAGATCGCCATCGGCCTCGTCGAGTCCGACGACTTCCACAACGGCTGGGAGCGTGTCGCCGACCGCCTCTGGCTTGCCGACCTCGAAGGACCCGCGGCTGCGGTTTCCCGCATCCGGATCTTCTCCGGCTATGCCGGCTGGGGGTCACGCCAGGCCGAGAGCGAGATCGCCCGGGGCGACTGGGTTGTGGCCGAGGCCACGACCGACGACGTGTTCACCGCTGCCCCCTCCGATCTGTGGCGCTCCGTCCTGCGACGCCAGCGGGGCCCGGCCCGCCTCCTCGCCGCCTACCCGCTCGACCCGTCGCTCAACTGATCACCCGAAGCGCACACTCCGGGCACTGATCGACCCGAGCTCGAATCCCGCGACCGGGAAGACCGGCGCGTCGCCCACCGCGGCACCCGCCGCCACCAAGAGGGGAACGAAGTGCTCCTGCGTCGGATGGGCAACCGCGGCGAGAGGGTGCTCCCGGTATTCGGTCAGAGACGGGGCGCGATCCTCGAGCAACGCCTCAGCCACCCAGGCGTCGAACTCGCCGGCCCACGATGCCACCTCGCCCGCCCCGGTCCAATCGACCCGCCGCAAGTTGTGGACGATGTTGCCACTGCCGAGGATGAACACCCCGTCGTCGCGCAGCGGCGCCAGGCTGGATCCGAGCGCCAGCATCGCCGCCGGATCGTCGCTCCAGGGGATCGAGAGCTGCACCACCGGGACGTCGTGATGGGGGAGCAGATGGAGGAGCGGAACCCAGGCGCCATGGTCGAGGCCCCGATCCTCGGCCCGGCTCACGCGCAGCTCGATCCCGAGCAGACGCTCCACCGCGAGCGCCACCTCCGGCGCCGGGGGAGCGGGGTACTCGAGCCGGTACATCTCCTCGGGAAAGCCCCAGAAGTCGTACATCAGGTCGGCACCCGACGTCGAACTCAGGGTCGGAGGTGCAGCCTCGAAGTGCGCCGACACTGCGAGGACGGCCTCGGGCCGGGCCATGTTGCCGCCCCAGGCCGCCCAGGCATCTGCCCGCGGGCCCCCGAGGGCATTGATCGGGCTGCCGTGACCGACGAATCCCACCGGCATGCGCGGAGCCGTCACCGTGCCCTCCGGAAGAACACGAGGAGCTGGAAGACCCCGGCGAGCACCCCGGTCCCTGCGATGGCGGCGCCCGTCCCCCCGGAGAGTGCCCCCGACCAGCCGGAGAGATCGTCGAGCGACCAGGCCCCCGGCCCGAGCCCGGCGACGGCAATCGCGGCGACGGCCACCACGAAGACGTACTCCCATCCCTCGTCGGGGCGGGCGGTGATGAAGAATCCGGCCCGCCGGTGCACCGTCCAAAAGGCCACCGTCATCATGGCCACTGCCCCGGCGGCGGCGACCGGTGTGAGGAGACCAGCGCCGAGGGCCATACCGATCCCGATCTCGGCGAACGTCATGAGGAACCACTGGGTGCGCGGACTGCGGAACCCAATGGAGCGG
>Ga0209342_10002483_pt1 | contig 19759 bp, 20 predicted proteins | sample RifCSP16_2_FD_184023 | JGI IMG/M metagenome (GOLD analysis project Ga0209342, IMG submission 184023) | Soil microbial communities from Rifle, Colorado - Rifle CSP2_sed 16_2 (SPAdes) (version 2) | ecosystem: Environmental > Terrestrial > Deep subsurface > Rock core/Sediment | place: Rifle... | reverse complement strand
CGCCGGGCGAAGAGCACCAGCGGGGGCTCGGTGTCAACTCCGTTCTCGATCCCGCGGAGCCAACGGTCCCACCAGCGGATCATCTCGGGAACCAGGTCGATCCGCGGACCCGGGATGGAGGTGTTCGGTGACATATGGCACCACGGCCCCATGAGCAGGCGCTTCGGGACCCGAAGATGCTCGATCAACCTGAGTGCCACGTTCCGGTAGATGTCGGCCCATCCCCCCACTACCATCGTCGGGACCGTGATCAGTTCGTAGTCGGGACGGAGCGACCCCTGCCGCCAGAACGGCCCATCGTTCTGCTCCTCCACCGATCCGTACCAGGGCTCGAGGCGATCTATCCTCTCCAGCCAGCGGGTTCGCCACTCCTCCCCCGCAAGCGAGGGAACCGGCGGAAGCGCGTTCATCGAGACCATGAACAGCGGGTACCCGACGAACTCAAGCGCCTTTCGGATCCCGCCGCCGAAATGTATGTCGTCCGTGTAGCGGTCGTCGGTCGCGTAGATCGGGACAATCGCCTTGAGGGCCGGGGGCTGCCGCATCGCGGTCTGGATCGCGTTGAACCCCGAGTACGAGGTCCCGAACATCCCGACCGACCCGGTGCACCACTGCTGTCGCGAGAGCCAGTCGATCACCTCGCACAGGTCATCCTGCTCCTGCGGGGGATATTCGGCGGTCGCCACGCCCTCGGACGAACCCGTGCCGCGGACGTCGACCCTGCAGATCGCGTAGTCACCCTCGTCCCGCAGACGCCTGTAGACGGTCGCGTTCGTCAGCAGATCGTCCTTCCTGTACGGAAGGGCCTCCAGCAGCGCGGGCCACGGACCCTCCGTGTCGGGCAGGTACAGGGACGCGGCCAGGCGCGCGCCGTTGGACATCTGGATGAACACGTTGGACTCGGGCACCCTGCTTCTCCGGGGCTGGATCGCCACTTCCTAGCACGGCGCCGAGGGCCGCGGCAAAACGTGGTCAGCCTCACATCAAGCGATGAAGTGGGCGAGGGGGGAGTTGAACCCCCACCCGGTTGCCCGGACAGGATCCTGAATCCTGCGCGTCTGCCAGTTCCGCCACTCGCCCGTGGGGGAGACCCATCGTAGCAAGGCCCTATGCCCCTTTACGGCCGTGCCAGGGCGGCGCGTAGGGTCGGAGACCTGCGTCGAGAGGAGGCTCCCATGCGACGCGTCTTGGTCCTTGCCGCGGCGTCAGCTGCACTCACCGTGGCCGTGCCGGCAGTGGCCATAACCGAGGCCGAGCTCGACGGGAACGGGCATGCCAGCGTTGGGGCGCTGATCGGTCACCCGCCGGGGGGCGGTCTCGACATCGCGTGCTCCGGATTCCTGGTCCGCCCGAGGGTGCTCGTTACCGCCGGACACTGCACGTACGGTCTCGCCAAGGAGCCGGAGGCGCCGTTCGTAACCTTCGACCCTGTGTTCGACCCGGACACGGCGAACCTGTTTCCGGCGAAGAAGCTCGTGACGCATCCGGCGTTCGACCCCATCACGCTCAAGAACGACGTGGGCATCGTCACCCTCGAGGAGCGCGTACGGGGCGTCGACCCGATCGACCTGCCCACCGCGGACCTGCTCGGTGAGATGAGGCGCTCCAAGACCCTCCCGGATACCCTCACGATGGTGAGCTACGGCGTCTTCGTCGACTGTTCGGTGCACCCTTGTGCATTCGTGTTCGACGGAGCCAGGCGCGTGGCCAGCGCCGGGATGGGAGTGGTGCAGAAAGACTTCTTCTTCGTAAGGAATGGGGTCTGCTCCCACGACTCCGGAAGCCCTCTGCTCCTGCCCGGAACCGGCACGAGCGTCGGCGTGACCACCGCTGCGTTCGGCTGCGCCAAGACGGGAGGCGCCCAGCGGCTGGACACACCGGCGGCGCGGTCGTTCCTCGACGATTTCGTGACGCTCCCGTAGAGATCGGGAAAGGTCCGCCTCCAGTGCCCCCGGGGCGTGGAGGCCCGCGGATATAATCGCGCGGAAGCCCGCGCCATCCGCGGGAACGCGCGCATCCGATGCCGATCCTCCGCGACTTCGAACGCAGGCTGGGGTCCCTCGTGGAGGGGCTCTTCGCGAAGACCTTCCGGGGGGCGCTCCACCCGGTCGAGCTCGCCAAGCGGATCCTCAAGGAGATGGACGCCGGACAGACTCGCGGCGTGACCGAGATCTGGGCGCCCAACCACTTCGTCTTCCGCCTCTCGCCCGAGGACGGGGAGCGCTTCGAGCAGGCCGAGCACGCCCTCGTCGCCGAGCTCCGGAAGGTTATCCGCGAGAACGCGATCGAACGGGGATGGGGGCTCGTCGGGCCCCCCGAGGTCGAGTTCGAGGTCGACGATCGGATCGGCCGCGGCGAGTTCCGCTGCGTCGCCTCGCTCGTCGAGGGCGAGGAACGGCTCGAGCCCGGCACGCCGACGGGCGACCTGTCCGCCGGGTCGCTAGTGCTGCTCGAGGACGAGCGGCCGGCGCGGACGTTCCACCTCTCCGGTGCTGCGACCACGATCGGACGGCTGCCCGAATGCGACGTCGTCATCGCCGACCCCGGCGCCTCGCGGCGCCACGCGGAGGTGCGGAACCAGGACGGGACCTGGCTGCTCACCGACCTCGGCTCGACCAACGGGACGCTCGTGAACGGGATGATGGTCGCTTCGCACGTGCTGCGGGAGGGCGACCGCATCACGATCGGGAACTCCGTGTTCGAGTTCCGGAGGAGCTGAGCCATGTCGCCGTTCCTCCTGTCGGTCCTGAAGTACGGGCTGCTCCTTCTCCTCTATCTCTTTGTGTGGAGAGCGCTTCGCTCGGTGGCGCGCGACCTGCGGGTCGCCCAGCCTGCGCCCCAGCGAGCCGTCGCCCCCGGTGCAGCACGCGCGACCAGGAAGGCCAAACCGCCGGCGGTCGTCGTCGTCCGCAACGCCGACGGCAAGCGGCGAGGCACGTTCAAGCTCGTCTCGCCGATGGACGTCGGCCGGGCGGAGACGTGCCGGATCCAGCCGGAGGACACCTACATCTCGCAGATGCACGCCCGATTCCTCTCGCGCGACGGCGACTGGTACGTCGAGGACCTGGGCTCCACGAACGGCACGTTCGTGAACGAGGAGAGGATCCAAGCGGCGACGCCGGTGAAGGCCGGGGACAAGGTACGGGTCGGGACCACGCTCCTGGAGCTCCACCGATGAGGATCGAGGCCGGCGCGACGACCGACGTCGGCCGCGTACGCGAGGGGAACGAGGACTCCTTCCTAGCGGCCGACCCGCTCTACGCGGTCGCCGACGGCATGGGCGGTCACCGCGGCGGCGAGGTGGCGTCGCGGCTCGCCCTGGAGACGCTCGACGCGCTGTTCAGACGCAGCCGAGGAACGCTTGCGGACCAGATACGAGAGGCGAACCTCGCCGTCTTCGAGCGATCGGTCCTCGACCGGAAGGTGGCCGGGATGGGAACGACGCTCACGGCCGCCGCGATCGAGCAGGACCGGCTGCGGCTGGTCCACGTCGGCGACTCGCGCGCGTACCTGCTCCGCGGTGAAGCGCTCCGACGGCTCACCGAGGATCACACGCTCGTGCACGAGATGGTCGAGCGCGGCGAGATCACGCAGCGGGAGGCCGAGGTGCACCCGCACCGGAGCGTCCTCACGCGGGCGCTCGGAACCGAGCCGGACGTCGCGGTCGACGAGCACGCGGTCGAGCTCCGCGACGGCGACCGGCTCTTGCTCTGCACGGACGGGCTCACCGGCATGCTCCCGGATGAGCGGATCCGGGAGATCCTCACCGAGGAGGCCGATCCGCAGGGCGCCGCCGATCGTCTGGTCGCCGAGGCCAACGGCGAGGGCGGCATCGACAACATCACGGCGATGGTCCTCGACGTCCGCGCCTCGGCCAGCACCGGTCCGCGCCTGGACACCGAGACGCTCGAGGGCGAGCCGGCCGCCGGCCTCCGCCCGCGGGAACCCCGGCGGCGCTGGGGCCGTGCGCTCGCCTGGGTCGCCGGGGTGACGCTGGCTGCGGTGCTCGCGCTGACCGGGATCAGGCTGTACCTCGACGCCCAGTGGTACGTCGGAGTCTCTGGCGGCCACGTCTCGGTGTTCCGCGGCATACCCGTGAAGGTGATCGGACTGCGCCTCCACTCCGTGGTCGAGGTGACCGAGGTTCCGGCACGCGACGCCCTGGCCCTCGCGCACTTCGGCGAGCTCCCAGAGGGGATCCCCGCGGAGAGCCGCGAGGGAGCGGAGGACATCGTGGACCAGATCCGCGCCGACCTGGCCGCCATCCAAGAGATCGGGAATCTGGGGGACGGAGGCACGCCGTGAGCCGCGCGGCGACGACGTCGCCGCGCGGTCGGACCGGCCTCGGGCTCACGCTGACGGCGATCGTCGCGTCTGTCAGCGCGATCGCCATGGTCGGTCTGGGTCTTCGCGATCGCGTCCCGCAGAACCTGTCGATCTACGGCCCGCTCATCGTGGTCGGGTTCGCCGCGGTCCACGTCGCGATACGCAAGGTCGCACGGAACGCCGACCCCGTGCTTTTCCCGACCGCCGCGCTCCTTTCCGGACTCGGGCTCGCGATGATCTTCCGCCTTCCGGCGCGGATGGGCGGCCGTCCCGGCGAGCTCGCGTTCGAGCAGGCGACCTGGCTGGGACTCGGATTGGCGCTCGTTGTCGCGACGCTCATAGTTATCCGCGACCACCGGCGGCTCGACGCATACACGTACACCCTCGGCCTCGGCGGGCTCGTTCTCTTGCTGCTCCCGATCGTTCCCGGCCTGGGTAAGTCCGTGAACGGCGCGAGGCTGTGGGTCGAGCTCGGTCCTCTTTCCTTCCAACCGGCCGAGCTCGGCAAGGTGCTGATCGTCGTCTTCCTCGCCTCGTACCTGTCGGCGAAGCGCGAGCTGCTGCAGTTCGGGACGCTCAAGGTCGGCCCCCTCCGGCTCCCGCATCCCAAGCACCTCGGCCCTCTCGGCGTTGCGTGGGGCGCGTCCCTCGCCGTCCTGTTCCTGGAGCGCGACATGGGGGCCTCGCTCCTCTACTTCGCGATCTTCGTCGTCATGCTGTGGGTCGCCACAGGACGCGCCGGCTACCTCGTGCTCGGACTGGTCCTGTTCGCAGCCGGAGCGTGGCTCGGGTACCAGGCGTTCGAGCACGTGCAGACGCGGATCGACGTGTGGCTCCAGGCACTCGACCCCGAGAAGGTGCCCCTCCAGGGATACGGACAGCTCGCGCAGGGCCAATTCGCGATGGCAACCGGCGGTCTCGTCGGCAGCGGGCTCGGCCGCGGCCTTCCAGATCTCATCCCCTTCGTCGCAACCGACTTCATCTTCGCGGCATTCGGGGAGGAGCTCGGTCTGCTCGGCACCACCGGCTTGCTGCTCGTCTACCTCGTGCTGATCGGCCGTGGGCTCCGCGCGGCCATCGAGGCGCAGGACGACTTCGGCAAGCTGCTGGCGGTCGGCCTGACCGCCGCGGTCGGCCTGCAGGCGTTCGTTATCGCGGGCGGGGTGACCCGCCTCATCCCGCTAACGGGAGTGACGCTCCCGTTCGTCTCCTACGGCGGGTCGAGCCTCGTGTCGAACTTCATCATCCTCGGGCTGCTGATCCGCGTGTCGGCGGGGCCATGGGCGCAGCGACGCAAGGCGACCACCGATGGATAGGCAGATCCGCCGCCTCGGGCTCGGCCTGCTGTTCCTATTCCTGCTCCTCCTCGGCCAGGTCAACTACGTGCAGTTCATCGCCGCCGAGGAGATCGCCGACAACCCGGCGAACGCCTACCGGCAGCTCGTCGCGGAGTACGTGGTCGACCGGGGCGACATGCTGGCCAAGGACGGCACCACCGTCCTCGCTATGTCGAAGCGGAGCCCGGGCGCGTTCGTCTTCGAGCGCAGGTACCCCCACGGACCGCTGTACGCCGGCATCACCGGGTACTACTCCCTCTACTACGGCCGGACCGAGCTCGAGCAGACCTTCGACGACTACCTCTCAGGAGACGCGGCGGAGCTCCTGCCGACCACCTTCGCCGACCTCGTGCTCGGGCGACCGAAGCAGGGTGCCTCAATCGTTACGACCATCGACCCACTGGTACAGCAGGTCGCCACGGACCAGATCGCCGACCTCCCAGAGGGCGGCGCCGTCGCGGCGATCGATCCCGAGTCCGGCGACATCATCGCGCTCGCATCGAACCCCACCTTCGACCCGAACAGGCTCGCGACGCTCGATCCGAAAGCCGTGCGCGAGGCGTGGGACGAGCTGAACGCCGACCCCGAGAATCCCCTGCTGTCTCGGGCCAACGACGAGCTGTACCCGCCCGGCTCGACGTTCAAGATCGTCACGGCATCGGCTGCACTCGAGAACGGCTTCGGCCCGGACAGCCTCTGGCCCAACCCGCACGAGCTCGATCTCCCGCTCACCACGCACGGCCTGTCGAACTTCGGCAGCAAGACCTGTCCCGGTGGGTCTCGCATCTCGCTCGCCTACGCGCTCCAGATCTCGTGCAACGTGGTCTTCGGGGGGATCGGCCTGGAGCTCGGCGCGGACAAGATGGCGGCGCAAGCGCACGCGTACGGGTTCGCGCCGGACGCCGCGTCGGGAGACGTCGACGCCGACATCCCGTTCCAGGAAGGGGTCTTCCCCGATCCGGCGTCGTTCGTCCAGCGCGAGCCGGCGCTCGCGTTCAGCGCGATCGGCCAGCAAGACGTAGCCGCCAACCCTCTTCAGTTGGCGCTCGTCGCCGGCGCGATCGCCAACGACGGGATCCTCATGCGACCGCGCCTCGTCACAGAGGTCCGCGACCCCCAGGGCCGCGTCGTGCGCGCGTTCCCGCCGGAGGAGGCCACCCGGCCGATCGACGAGCGGAGCGCCGCCCGGCTCACGGACATGATGGTATCGGTGGTCGAGGACGGCACCGGCTGGCGCGCCGCGGTCCCCGGCACGACCGTGGCCGGGAAGACCGGAACGGCCCAGCACAGGAAGGGGGCGAAGCCGCATGCCTGGTTCGTCGCCTTCGCGCCCGCGGAGAACCCGGAGGTGGCCGTCGCCGTCCTGGTGCTCGACGGCGGTAGCCTTGGCGACGACGCCACGGGCGGCGAGCTAGCGGCGCCGATCGCGAAGGCCGTCATCGAGGCGGGCCTGGAGACCTAGAGGAGGCAGATGAGCGAGTCGTTGCTCGGAGGCAGGTACCGAGTCGAGGCGCAGATCGGCGCCGGCGGCATGGCCCAGGTCTTCCGGGGTCAGGACACCCTCCTCGGTCGCGCCGTAGCCATCAAGGTCCTCGCCCAGCAGTTCGCCAAGGACCAGAGCTTCGTCTCGCGCTTCCGCCGCGAGGCCGAGGCCGCCGCCCGCCTAAACCATCCGAACGTCGTGGGAGTGTTCGACACCGGGTCCGACGACGGCACCCACTACATCGTGATGGAGCTCGTCGAGGGCCGGACGCTCTCGGACTTCCTCTCCAAGGGCGGGCGGCTCACACCCGACCGCGCCGGTCAGATCGCCGAGAGCGTGTGCCGCGCGCTGGCCGTCGCGCACAAGCACGGCGTCGTCCACCGAGACGTGAAGTCGGGAAACATCATGGTCACGCGCGACGGCGAGGTGAAGGTGATGGACTTCGGCATCGCCCGCCTCGAGACGGGCGCCGAGACGATTGCGCAGACGGCGGCCGTGCTCGGCACGGCGTCCTACCTGTCCCCCGAGCAGGCGCGAGGAGAGAAGGTCGACGCGCGCTCGGACATCTACTCGCTCGGCATCGTCCTGTACGAGATGGTGACGGGCCGCGTTCCCTTCACCGGCGACTCGCCGGTAGCCGTCGCGTACAAGCACGTGCAGGAGGCCCCCGACCCGCCGTCCAAGCTGAACCCCGACGTCACGCCGGCGCTCGACGCGATCGTCCTACGCTGCCTGGCCAAGAACCCCGCGAATCGCTATCAGACCGCCACCGACCTGCGCGAGGACCTGGAGCGAGCCAGGACCGGCAAGCCCGTCCAGGCGACGCCGCTCCTGCCGAGCGAGGAAACGGTGGTGATCGGCGGCCGGCGGGCGTCGGGTGGGCAGACGCAGGTGCTCTCGCCGACCGGCCCCCCGCCCACCCGGCGGAAGTGGTGGGTTCCGGTGCTCGTCGCGCTCCTGGTGCTCGGGGCCCTGGGAGCGGGGTTCTGGTTGTTCGCCCGAGGACTCCTCTCCGAGCCGAAGACGGTCAGCGTGCCAAGCGTAATCGGGTTCACCGAGGCCGAAGCGCGGAGCCGGCTCGAGAACGAAGGTCTCGAGGTAGGCAACGTCGAAGAGGAGATCTCCGAGGAGCAGCCGGGCACGGTGATCCGGCAGGACCCGAAAGCGAGGTCATTCGTCCGGGAGGGCCAGGAGGTCGACCTCTGGATCGCCAAGCCCGTGCCGCTCTTCGAGGTCCCAAGCGTGGTCGGCCTGGACCAGGACGCCGCGATCGCCGAAATCGAGAGCGCGAAGCTGACGTGGACCGTCGTTCCCGAGGAGAGCACGGAACCCGTTGGAAGGGTGATCAGGCAGGACCCGCTGGCGGGCGACGAGGTGGAACGCGGTTCCGAGGTGACGATCTTCGTCTCGTCCGGTCCGCCGGACGTCGAGGTCCCCGACGTGATCTGCTACAGCTTCGGGCACGCCAGGAGCGTGCTCGACGACCGGGGTCTGGTGGGAGTCGATGCCGGAACGGTCCCGGCCGACCCCCGGTGTCCCAACGGCTCGAAGGTCGCGATGCAGGACCCGAGCGCCCGTAAGGTCGTTCCAGCGGGAACCGTGGTCCAGCTCTACCTGGGCGAGGAGGTCGAACCGCCACCGACGACCCCGCCCCCGTCGCCGTGAGCCTCTGGTTCTCGCGCGACGAGTTCTCCGACGAGGAGCGCGGGATCCTTCATCGGTACTTCACCAACGTCGAGGGGCCCGTGTTCGCGCTCGTGAACCTCCCCGAGGTCGTGAAGGGCGCGCTCTTCGCCCGGTACTCCCGCACGCCGAAGTCGATCCGCCGGCTGTTCCTCGACGAGTTCGCCGAGCAGGTCGAGGAGAGGGCCGGAACCGCGGCCGTCGGCGTCGAGCGTGCCGAGAAGCTGTACGACCGCGTGTTCTTCGAGTACGGAGACGATTCGGTCGCTCAGCTCGGGGGCGTACATCTCGCGTGCGAGCAGGCCTCGCAGCTCCTGGCCAAGGCGCTCGAGTGGGGTCGCTTGGCCGCCTACCTGGAGCAGTCCACTCGCTACATGCGCTACGACGACAAGCCGGGGAGCCGTTGGAGGTCCACGACCCCGGCGGAGATCGAGGGGACCGACCTCCAGGGCCCCTTCGAGGCGTTCCTCGACACGAGCTTCGGGATCTACCGCCGGCTTTTCGAGCCGGTGCAGGCCTTCTACCGAGAGCTGTTCCCCAAGGACCCCGCCGACAGCGACTTCGTCTACAGCTCGACGATCACTGCCAAGACCTGCGACACCCTGCGCGACCTGCTCCCGGCCGCGACGCGCTCCAACGTGGGGATCTACGCGACCGGGCAGTCCTACGAGCAGATGCTCCTGCGCATGCGCGCACATCCGCTTCAGGAGGTGCGCGAGTACTCCGACCTCATGCTGGTCGAGCTCCGAAAGGTGATCCCGGCGTTCCTCAAGCGGGTCGACATCGATGACCGAGGCGTCGCATGGACCAACTACCTGCGGGAGACGCGGGAGCGCGTAGAGGAGGCCGCCGGAAAGGCTCTCCTCGGCATGGCGGCGGAGGATCGCGAAGAGGTCACGCTCGCCGACTTCGACCCCGACGGCGAGGTCAAGGTGGTAGCCGCTGCGCTGTACGCGGCAAGCGACCTCCCCGACGACCAGCTGCTCGAGGTCGCGCGGGAGATGACGGCCGAGGAGCGCGCCGACATGCTCCGCGCCTATGTCGGCGAGCGCGGGAACCGTCGTCACAGGCCGGGTCGCGCGTTCGAGCGGACGGGCTACCGGTTCGACGTGCTGTGCGACTACGGGGCCTTCCGCGACCTCCAGCGGCACAGGCTGCTCACGCTCGAGTGGCAGAGGCTGACGACGCGCCACGGCTACGAGCTTCCTCCCGAGATCGAGGCGGCAGGATTCCTCCGGGACTGGGAGGAGGCGATGGAGGCCTCGGCCGCGATGCACGACGAGATGAACGCCGCCGGGCACGAGGAAGCCGCGCAGTACGCGGTGGCCATGGCCTACAGGCTTCGGTTCGTGATGCAGATGAACGCGCGCGAGGCGATGCACCTGGCCGAGCTACGTAGCTCGCCGCAGGGGCATCCGGTGTACCGGCGCGTCGCCCAACGGATGCACGACCTGATCTCGAGGGTCCACCCCGCGATCGGCGCGGTGATGACCTACGTCGACCACTCGAGCGTCGACCTCGAGCGCCTCGAGGCCGAGCGCCGTACCGAAGCCAAGCGCCGCGCCCGCGACGCAAGCGACGGCTGAGACCGAGAACTCACCCTGCTCAATCGGTAGAGAGCGGTTGCCGACACCGTTCATATGCCGGCCTGACGTACCTGCCAAGCCTGCGGTGCCCCTCTCCCGCCAGAGATACGCTGGTGCGGCCGCTGTTACGAGCCGGGTTCATGAACTGACGCCGCGGGCCCCGATCCATCAGGGAGACTTCGTCGGCATGCCACGCCACGAACGGGGAGCCGTTCCCCATTGGTCCCGAACGGGAAAGGACGCGACGACTTTCGGGCTGGCAGGGCGCCTCGGCATCACCCTGTTCATCGCCGCGTATCTGGTCACCGGACTCCTCTGGCAGTTCATCCTGTTCTAGGCCATCCAGGTCGTGGTCGCGGTCTACGTGCTAGCCGACGTGTGGCGCCCGGCCTGGGTCGTGCCCGACCGATCGGGGCCCAAGCAGGATCCAAGATCGCCCCGACCCCGGCTCTAGCGCCAACGCCCGCAGATCACCACCGGCGTATACGCTTCGGGCCTCTCGCGCGTAGGAAGAGCGATGGAGACCGAAGCGGTGGAGCCTACGAGGGCACCGCCCGAGTCGTTCGACGAGTTCTTCCGTACGCACTTCCCGGCGGTCGCGCGCGCAGCGGCACTGATCCTCCGCGACTTCGATCTCGGGCAGGAGACGGCCTCGGAGGCGTTCTCTCGCCTGCTGACAAGGTGGGAAAGGATGGACTCGCCCGATCACGCACGCAACTTCGTCTACAGGGTCGCCGCGAACCTGGCCCGTTCTCACCTCCGCAAGTTCTCGCGAGTGACACGCTTCGGCCTCCGCAAGCCGGACGGGCTGCCAGAGGAAACCGCCCAGACGGACTCCACGGCCGTGGACAAGGTCGTCGTCGCCGACGCTCTTAGAACCCTCAGCGCACGCCAGCGCGCATGTGTCGTTCTCGTCGACTACGCGGGGTACGACTCAGCGGGGGCAGCCGAGGTGCTCGGAATGAATGAAGGCACGGTGCGGGTCCACGTGATGCGCGCTCGCCGCGCCCTCAGAGCCAAGCTTGCCCAGGACCGGGAGGAACGATGATCGACACCGACCCGAGAATCCGACGATTGCTCTCCGCCCTCGTCGACGATCAACGGATCGACGTCGAGGTGGAGCTGAGCACGCTCCGCAGCAGGCGCGGTGGGCCCAGCCGCGTTGTTACGGTGGCCGTGGCACTGCTTGTTGCGGCGGCCGCCGCCTTCCTCCTGGTAAGGGCCTTCGGGCAGCGAACTGCCGTCCAGCCCGGAGAGCAGTCTCCCTCGGGAACGATCGCGCTGTCCCGCCTACTGGACGAGAGCGAGGTGAACGACGACTTCCAGAGCGTCGTGTTCCTCGTTAAGGCTGACGGTACGGGACTCCGTCCCTTCCTCGAACTACCCGAGCCTGCCTTGGGAGCAGAGTGGTCTCCCGATGGGAGCGAGGTTGCCTTTGTCCGGACGACGGAGTTAGGCACTGCGGACCTATTAGCCGTGCTATCGGAGGGCTCCGGCGAGCTAAGGCTCACCGAGGGTCGCAAGGTAAACGACCTCGACTGGTCGCCCGACAGCGAGGAGCTCCTCGTAACGTTCGGTGGGGAGAACTCCGGCGTATCCGTGATCGGAATCAACGGGGGCGAGCGCGTCCTGCTCGACGAACCGTTCGACTACGCCGACTGGTCTCCGGACGGCAGGGCGATCGCGTTGTCCGGCGTCGGCGACGGTGACACTCCCGACCTGTACATCGCACGGGCGGATGGCACGGGACTCGAGCGGATTCCGACGGGGAACCTCCTCGAGCAGTCCGTCGCCTGGTCCCCGGATGGGCAGCGCCTAGCCTTCTGGGCGTTCAGTGACGACTTCCAGGACTCTGACGTCTACATCGTGAACGCGGACGGCACCGGGCTCGCCCGGCTCACCGATTGGGAGGGGCTCGACGCGATGCCGGTCTGGTCACCAGACGGCGAATGGATCGCCTTCGCGAGCGACCGCGACCTTACGCAGGAGCAGCGACGGGAGAACCAGCGGACCGGCGGGACGGTGGGAGTCTCCCTCTACGTGATGCGGGCCGACGGGTCGGACGTGAGGAAGCTCGTCGACGGCGACGACCGAGCGGCCGTGCCCACCTCCTGGCGGCCGTAGGCGGCGACCGCGACGTTTCGCGTAAGCTCTGGGCTCCGATGGAGCGGGAGACGACCCTGCTGATCGCCCTGGCCATGCTGTTCGTGGCGGGACTTACCGTGGCCGCGGGCGGCTGGATCCTGTTCGCCCGCGACCGGCGCGCGCACCGCTCCGTCACCGCCGAGACCCATCACGAGGCGCCAGAGGAGCCCTAGGTGCTCGAGCTCCTCGACCTCCGCGACCGGAGGGAACGGCTCGAGCCAAGGCGCCTCGAGATCGACCCTTCCGTCTCCGAAGCCGTGCGCGGCATCGTCGAGCGCGTGCGAGCCGAGGGCGACGCCGCTCTCGTCGCCCTGACCCGGCGGTTCGACGGAGTCGACCTGAGCGAGGGAGGCCTGCTCGTCTCGCTCGACGAGTTCGAGCGCGCGGAGCAGGCCACTCCACCGGACCTCCGAGCCGCCCTCGACTCGCTCATCGAGCGGCTCACGGAGTTCCACGCCCGCCAGCTCCCCCAGCCCTGGACCGACGTGACGGCGGGCGTCCGGTTCGGGGAGATCGTGCGGCCGGTTCGAAGCGCCGGCTGCTACGTGCCCGGCGGCCGCGCCGTGTATCCGTCGTCGGTCGCGATGACCGTCGTTCCGGCCGTCGTCGCCGGGGTGGAGGAGATCGTCGTCTGCTCCCCCCCGCGCGCCGACGGGACGCTCCCCGACGCCGTGGCCTACGCGGCGCTCAAGGCGGGAGCGACCAGCGTCGTGAAGGTCGGGGGCGCCCAAGCGATCGCGGCGCTCGCCTACGGGGTCCAGTCTGTGCCCGCGGTGGACCGGATCGTCGGACCCGGGAACGTCTACGTGACAGAGGCGAAGCGGCAGGTGGCGGGAACGGTGGGGATCGACGGCCTGGCCGGTCCGACGGAGCTCGTGATCGTCGCAGACGCATCGGCCGACCCGGCGCTGCTCGCGGTCGACCTCGTATCGCAAGCCGAGCACGACCCGGACGCGAGCACGACTTTGGTGACCACCGACCGCGCCCTCTTGGACTCGACAGCACCGTTCCTCGAGTCCGAAGTCGCGCAGGCCGCACGCCGCGAGGTGGTCGAGGCGTCGCTCGCCAAGAGTCGCGCCGTTGTCGTGCTCGACGAGGATCAGGCGGCAGAGGTCGTGAACGACCTCGCTCCCGAACACCTGGAGGTGCTGATACCCAACGCTCGCGCGTTCGTCGAGAAGGTCCGCAACGCCGGCGCGATCTTCCTGGGCGAGTGGACCGCGGTGCCGTTCGGCGACTACGGGGTCGCGTCCAACCACGTGCTTCCCACGGCCGGGACCGCTCGCTTCGCCAGCGGACTCCGCGCCGCCGACTTCGTCACCATCTCGTCGGTCACCGAGATGGACCAAAGCGCCGTCGAGAGGTTCGCGCCCGAGACGGCCGCCATCGCCAAAGCCGAGAGCTTCGCGGGCCACGCCCGGGCGATGGAGTTTCGAGCGGAGCGCCAGCCATGAGACGAGCGCGCCCGCGAGAGGGGCTTCGCGACGTCGAACCCTACGCGGCGCCGCAGCTGGAAGTCGCCGCGCGCCTCAACACGAACGAGTGCCCCCACCCGCTACCGGAGGACTTCTCGCGCGATCTCGCTCAGGCCGTACGCGACCTGCCGCTCAACCGATACCCGGACCGAGAGGCTGAACGCCTCCGCGAGGAGCTCGCGGAACACGCGGGGCACGCTCCCGAGGGGACGTGGGCCGCCAACGGCTCGAACGAGATCATCCAGCAGCTCTTGCTCGCCTACGGTGGCCCCGGCCGGCGGATGCTCGTCTTCGAGCCCACCTACGTCATGCACCGCCGGATCGCGTGGATAGCTCACACCGAAGTAGTCCAGCTCAGACTAGATCCGCCGTTCGCGATCGACTCAGGTGACGTGCAGGCGGCCGTCGCCGAGCGACCGGACGTGGTGTTCGTCTGCTCGCCGAACAACCCGACGGGGAACACCCAACCGGTGTGGGCGGTCGAGGAGCTCGCGGAGGCGACCAACGCGCTCGTCGTCGTGGACGAGGCCTACGTCGAGTTCGGCGGCCAGAGCGCGCTCCCCCTCACCGAACGGCTCCCGAACGTCGTCGTCGTACGCACCTTCTCGAAGGCGTTCGCGATGGCCGGCGCTCGGATGGGCTACTGCCTCACAGATCCCAGCGTGATCGACGACCTCCGCCGCGTGCGCCTGCCGTATCACCTCTCCGCGATCACCCAGGCGGCCGGGCTCGCGGCACTGCACCACGTCGCCGAGGCCGAGGCGATCCTCGGGTGGATCCGCGACGAGCGGGACCGGATCGTCCGAGAGCTCGGCGCGATGGACGGCGTCGAGGTCTTCCCCTCCGACGCGAACTTCGTGCTGTTCCGGTCGTCCCGGCCGGCGCAGGAGGTCTGGCAGGGCCTCCTCGACCGGGGCGTCCTCGTCCGGGACCTCTCCGACGTGGTCGACGGGGCGCTGCGCGTCACGGCGGGTGCCGCCCACGAGATCGACCTGTTCCTCGAGGCGATGAAGGAGGTGCTAGCGGGATGAGCGGCCGCACCACGCGGGAAGCCACTGTCGAGCGCGCGACGAAGGAGACGAACGTGCGCGTCGAGCTGCAACTCGACGGCTCGGGCACGGCTACGGCCGACACCGGCCTGCCGTTCTTCGATCACATGCTCCAGCAGCTCGGGACCCACGCCGGGTTCGACCTCACGGTCACCGCCAAGGGCGACCTCGAGGTGGACGGTCACCACACTGTCGAGGACGTGGGCCTCGCCCTCGGGCAGGCGCTGAAGGAGGCTCTCGGAGACAAGGCCGGCATCCGCCGGTTCGCCTCGATCACCGTACCGCTCGACGAGGCGGCCGTCGAGGTAGCCATGGACTTATCGGGACGCCCATTCGTCGGGCACGACGTGGACGTCCCCGCCGAGACGATCGGCACCTTCGACACGGGCCTCGTGGAGGACTTCGTGCGAGCGTTCGCGACGGCCGCGGAGATCACGCTCCACGTTCGGCTGCAGTCGGGGCGAGCGCCTCACCACGTCGTCGAGGCGGAGTTCAAGGCGATGGCGAAGGCGCTCGGGGACGCCTGCTCGCTCACTGGCCGTGCTGACACGCCGTCGACCAAGGGGTCGATTTGACGATCGCGGTCGTCGACTACGGGATGGGGAACCTGCGCTCGGTCGCGCGAGCGATCGAGCGCGTCGGCGGCAAGCCGGAGGTGACCGACGAGGCGGCGACGGTCGCGGCCGCCGACGCGCTCGTCGTTCCGGGCGTCGGCCACTTCGGAGCGTGCATGCGAAACCTCGCCGACCGCGGCCTCGACCGGGCGATCGTGGCGTTCACGTCCACGGGCCGCCCGGTGCTCGGCGTGTGCCTCGGCATGCAAGTCCTCTTCGCAGCGAGCGAGGAAGATCCGGCACGGGGCCTCGGCATCCTGTCGGGAGAAAGCAGACGGCTCCCTCCGACGGTGAAGGTTCCGCACATGGGCTGGAACGAGGTCGCGTGGATCGCTCCGCACCCGTACGTCGACTCCGTGCCTGGCGGCACTCGCTTCTACTTCGTGCACTCGTTCGCACCCGACGTGGTCCCGGGAGTGACCGTGGGCGTGACAGAGCACGGCCGGCGTTTCTCAGCTGCCGTAGCGAAGGACAACGTGTTCGCGACCCAGTTCCACCCCGAGAAGTCGGGAGATACGGGCCTCGCGATCTACGAGGCGTTCGTGAGGCAGGCAGCGTGATCGTGGTGCCGGCGGTAGACGTCCGCGGGGGGAGGGCCGTAAGGCTCATGCGCGGCGACCCGGCGCGAGAGACGGTCTACGACGCCGACCCCGTCGCGGTGGCACGCCGATGGGCCGAGGCCGGCGTCTCGCTTCTCCACGTCGTCGACCTCGACGCTGCGCTCGAGACGGGATCTAACCGCGAGGTCGTCGCGGCCGTATGTGCAGCCGTCGACGCGCGGGTACAGACCGGCGGCGGCCTCCGTTCGCTGGGTGTCGTCCGCGACGCGCTCCAGGCAGGAGCCGCTCGGGCCGTTCTCGGAACACAGGCGGCGCTCGACCCCTCGTTCGTCCGTGAGTGCGTCGCGCGCGTCGGCGACCGGGTCGTCGTAGCGGTCGACGTCGCCGCCGACCGAGTGATGGTGCGAGGGTGGCAGGAGGCGGGGCCGCCGCTGGACGCCGCGATCCACGACCTGGAGGACGCCGGCGCGCCGCGGTTCCTCGTGACCTCGATCGCGCTGGATGGAACGCTCGAGGGACCCGACCTCGCCCTCTACGAGCGCGTCCGGACGCTGACCGACCGCCCCGTTCAGGCGAGCGGCGGCGTTCGCAACGCCGACGACGTCCGCGCCCTCGCCGACCTCGGGCTCGAGGCCGCCGTCGTCGGCAAGGCGCTCTACGAGGGCACGCTCCGCCTCGAGGAGGTGGCAGGCGCGTGACGCTCGCCAGGCGGATCATCCCCTGCCTCGACGTGGACGCCGGCAGGGTGGTTAAGGGAACGCGGTTCGTCGATCTCCGCGACGCCGGCGACCCCGTCGAGCTCGCCGCCCGATACGACGAGGAGGTCGCCGACGAGCTCGTGTTCCTCGACATCACCGCCACCGTCCAGGGGCGGCGGGCGACGCTCGACGTCGTCTCGCGAACCGCCGAGCAGGTGTTCATCCCGCTCACCGTCGGCGGAGGCGTGAGAACCGAGGACGACGTGAAGGAGCTTCTTCGCGCCGGTGCCGACAAGGTCTCGCTCAACACCGCCGCCGTTCGCGACCCGGCGCTGCTCGAGCGCTGTGCCGACCGCTTCGGCACGCAGTGCATGGTTATCGCCATAGACGCGAAGAAGCGGCATGGTGATGGATGGGAGGTCGTCGTCGAGGCCGGCCGAACGCCGACCGGCGCGAACGCCGTCGAGTGGGCGGTCGAGGCGACCGGAAGGCGCGGCGCCGGGGAGGTGCTCCTCACCTCGGTGGACCGTGATGGAACGAAGTTGGGCTACGACCTGGAGCTAACGCGCGCCGTCGCGGAAGCGGTGAGGGTGCCGATCGTCGCGAGCGGTGGCGCGGGAACAGCGGAGCACTTCGTGGAGGCGCTTACTGCCGGCCGCGCGGACGCGGCCCTGGCCGCGTCCCTCTTCCACTTCCGTGAGCTCACGATCTCCGAGATCAAGCGGCACCTGCAGGACGAGGGCATCCCGGTAAGGACGTGACGATGGACCAGGACGAGCTCTCTTTCGACGACCGGGGCCTGATCCCCGCGGTCGTCCAGGACGCCGAGAACGGCGAGGTCCTCATGTTGGCCTGGATGAACCGGGAGTCGCTCGAGCGAACGCTCGAGGAGGGGCGAACGGTGTTCTGGAGCCGCTCCCGGCAAGAGCTGTGGCGCAAGGGGGAGACCTCCGGCAACGTCCAGCACGTCGAGGAGATCCGGGCCGACTGCGACGCAGACGTGCTGCTCGTTCGCGTCCACCAGCTCGGTCCCGCCTGCCACACCGGCGAGCGGACCTGCTTCCACCGCGGAGTGGACGACGGGTAGACTTCGGCGCCCATGTTGAGACTCGTCATCCCGAAGGGTTCGCTCGAGGAGCAGACGCTCCGCCTCTTCGAGGCCGCCGACCTCCGCGTGCGTCGTGGGTCCCCGCGCGACTACCACGGGGCGGTCGACGACGAGCGGATCGAGCGCGTGTCCATCCTCCGCCCCCAGGAGATCCCGACGTACGTCCAGGACGGTCTGTTCGACCTCGGCATCACGGGCAAGGACTGGGTCGAGGAGACCGGCGCCGACGTCGAGGTCCTTGCCGAGCTGGAGTACGCGAAGAGCGGCTCGGGTCATGGGGTGCGGATCGTCCTAGCCGTGCCCAACGAGCACGCCGCCAACTCCGCGAAAGAGTTGCCGCCCGACTCCCGCATCTCGACCGAGTTCCCGAACATCACCCAGCGCTACTTCGATGAGCTCGGCATACCCGTCAAGGTCGTGTGGTCCTACGGCGCCACTGAGGCCAAGGTCCCCGAGATCGTCGACGCGATCGTGGACGTCACCGAGACCGGGAGCACCCTCCGTGCCCATGGGATGAAGGTGATCGAGACCCTCCTCGACTCCGGCGTGCTGCTCATAGCCAACAAGACCTCCGCCTCAGACGCCAGCAAGCGCACCGCGATGGAAGACATCGCCACGCTCCTGCTCGGGGCGCTCCGAGCCGAGGGACGCGTGCTCATCAAGCTGAACGTCTCCGAGGAGAAGCTCCAGGGGGTGCTCGAGGTCGTCCCGGCGATGAAGGCCCCGACGGTGTCGGCCCTCTCCGAGGGCGGCCACGCCATCGAAACCGTGGTCGAGAAGGCCACCGTGAACAGATTGATCCCCCTGCTCAAGTCGAAGGGCGCGACCGACATCCTCGAGCTGCCGATCTCGAAGATCGTCCCTTAGCGGGCTCTACGTCGGGAGGTAGGGTGGCCCTGCCCCCGAGCCGATCCGCGGCCTGCGCACTTCGTACCGTGACTCGGGGTCGGACGCCGCCTTGACAGGGACCGCCTCCGTCAGGCAGACTCACCCTATGTTTGACTCGGCGTTCAACTTCGTGCTGGCGCCGGTCGCCGTAGCCATCTGCTAGGCGGCGGGGCCGGCCTTGCCGGCTCGCGTCGCGTAGGGCCTCCCGCAGCCCGCGGGAGGTTTTCCTTTTCCCTAGAGACCGGGAGCAGAGATGAACGACCTAACACCCCAAGAGCGGATCCGCAGGGAGGCGGAGGCGCTCGAGGACACCTGGCGCAGAGACCCGCGCTGGAGCGGCATCCGGCGCCTCTACTCGGCGCAGGACGTCATCCGCCTGCGCGGTTCCATCCGCATCGAGCACACCCTCGCCAGGCGCGGCGCCGAGAACCTCTGGCGCCTGGTGCGGGAGGAGGACTTCGTCGCCGCCCTCGGCTGCCTGACCGGCGGGCAGGCGGTCGAGACCGTGAAGGCGGGCCTTCAGGCCATCTACCTCTCCGGCTGGCAGGTGGCGGCCGACGCGAACCTCTCCGGACAAACCTACCCCGACCAGTCGCTCTACCCGGCGAACAGCGTCCCTGCCCTGGTTCGGCGCCTCAACAACGCGATGGAGCGCGCCGACCAGATCGCCTGGACGCAGAACGCGAGCGACCGCGACTGGGTGGCGCCGATCATGGCCGACGCCGAGGCCGGTTTCGGCGGATCGCTGAGCGCGTTCGAGCTGATGAAGTCGATGATCGAGGCCGGCGCCGCCGGCGTGCACTACGA
>Ga0209342_10002481_pt1 | contig 19780 bp, 19 predicted proteins | sample RifCSP16_2_FD_184023 | JGI IMG/M metagenome (GOLD analysis project Ga0209342, IMG submission 184023) | Soil microbial communities from Rifle, Colorado - Rifle CSP2_sed 16_2 (SPAdes) (version 2) | ecosystem: Environmental > Terrestrial > Deep subsurface > Rock core/Sediment | place: Rifle... | reverse complement strand
ACACGATTCCAGAGTATACGAAAAGGCCATCGCAAATGGATGGCCTGATGAAGGACGGTGAAGACTCCGGCCAATCTATTCAGCCGAAACAGGCTTGATCGCTGTCAAATAAAGCGGACGGGGACAACGTTAGCGCATGCCGCCGTGTTATGTCGGGGACGACATGGGCGTGGATCGATGTTCCGTCAGACGTCTTGGGTCAGAAACCAGATCGGACTGGACGGTGACGGTTACCGTATGCAACTCCATTGGGGGGTATACGGCAAATATTCCATGTAGTCAATAGTTAGTGCGGCTATCAAAGAGTTGCCCAAGTTCGTATGTGCCCATGTATGCAAAGCAGACACTTTTCGAATGGATACTCTCGATTTCCTTCGTGAGAAAACAGATCGGATCAATGCACGGCTACCAAAGAGCGGCATTGCGGCCGTTGTTCGGCACATTGAGATGGCCGAGCGCCACTTCGAACGAGGGCGTGACAGAGCAGACACCGACCTCTTCACCGATGTCGTGTACAGGACCAATCATGCATTCGAAGGGATTCTCAAAGAGTCGTACGCAATTCTCGCTGGTAAAGATCCTGCTAACAAGAGTGCCTACGATATCGAGAACTACTTGGTGGAGAGCAACATTTTCCAGCCACGAGTCATGGAGCTGTTCACCCACTACCGAACGAAGTGGAGAAATCCATCGACCCACGACCATGTGGCCACCTTCACGGCGTCAGAGGCCTTCCTCAGCATCCTAAACGTCACTGCATTCGTAGGAATTCTCATGGATCAGATGGTCGAGAAACTGACTTTCGAACAGGAAACGGAGAAACTACGCGGTGAAGCCGATGGATTGAAGCGCGAGCTGGAAAGGCATCGGAATGAACCTCTGGTGGATCGGATCACCTACCTGCTTCAATCGTTCGCATCTCGCATGGCACTTGCCGAATCCGACTTGAGTGAGACTGAGCTAGTGGCTTCACTCCGTGCGTTCTTGGAAGCAGTAGCACCTGGGCTCACAGTAATCCAAGAGCCTACGATCAGGGACAACATGGGATTCCTTCGTCCCGATTTCGTAATTCGAGACGGTCAAGAACGAATCGTGCTAGAGGTAAAACGATATCGGAAATGGGATCAACAGATACATCGCGTTGCGCTCGACCAAGCTCGACGGCATCTTCAGGCCGCCGATGTCAAAGGTGGCTTTGTCCTCGCAGTCCCAATGTCAGATGCTGAGAGAGGGGAAGAGACTCACGATCAGGTACTTGTGGAGCCTGTAGGGACAGATCAATGGCTCGTGATGATCCGCCTGCTACCGAAGGCAAAAGGAAGGAATAAAGCCGCCTAAGTTACCGTCGGCGGGGAGATCGCTATACTATGACAGTCGACGAAAGACTTAACCTTATTCGCGTAAAAGTTGAACGGGCCAAAAAGCACATCCGTGAATTGGAAGCTGAAATCCAATCCTTCCTCGCGACCAAACCATACGCAGTCGGGGCCAAACGCGACCCTGAAACGAAAAGGCCCATTTACTATGTTGTCAGCGTCCGCGACACACCCATAAAGATCGCCGTTATCGCTGGCGACGTGATTCAGAACCTCAGAAGCGCCCTGGATCATTTGGCCTACCAGCTCGTCATCGTCGGCACGGGGAAGACACCGTCTGCCCACATCTACTTCCCGATTGCGGATGACGCCGCGAAATACAAGGCCCAACGATCCGGAAAGACAAAGGGAATGCGGCCGGAGGCGGTAAAAGCGATTGACGCGCTCAAACCGTATAAAGGAGGGAACGACACGCTGTGGCTTATCCACAAGCTTAATAACGTAGACAAGCATCGCGTGCTGCTTACTGTTGGCTCCGCGTACCACAGCTTTAATGTCGGAACAATCATGCAGCGGGAATTGCAGAAGTCTTTTTCTTCTGTCCCCGCTCGACTAGATTTGTTTCTCAAACCGGCCGACAGAAAGTTTCCGCTAAAGCAGGGCGACGAACTATTCATGGACCTCCCTGACGCGGAAGTGAATTCCCAAGTGCAATTCGTTTTCGAGGTAGCGTTTGGAGAGTCTCAGATCATTGAGGGCAAGCCGTTGATCGAAACACTCAAACAAATGGGCGATTTTGTTGACAACCTAGTCCTCACATTTAAGCCGCTGCTGGCGTGATGCTGACCTTGCGTCAACTGGCATTTGCGCCGTTGTCTATGTCATACCTATGCCGAGCGGCGCAATCTAACATCCGCGTCGAGCTGACCTCGGAGCCGCTGCGGCATGTCCTTCGGTTGCCCCTTCGACTGGCCCTTCGACTTGCATCTCTGAAGAATTTGGCTATAATCTAGCCAGATATGCACTACGCCATCATCCTCTCGCCCGAAGCCGTCGAGGATTTGCGAGGCCTGAAAGCCCATGTGCGCGCTGCGGTGCGTGACGCCATTGAAATCCATTTGCGGCACACACCGACTAAGACCAGTAAGAGCCGTGCCAAGCGTCTGCGAGGACTGTCCCGGCCACAGTTCCGATTACGGGTCGAGGATGTGCGTATCTATTACGACGTAACTGAGGACACGATTGAGATTCTAGCCATCATTCCCAAATCAGAAGCAGATGCTTGGTTAGCCAGAGTCGGAGAATCCCAATGAAACAAGTGTCACTGTCTGAAGTCAAAGATGACTTGTCCAGGTACTTACGCCTGGCCGAGAAAGAGGAGGTTGTTATCACGCGGCACGGTAAACCCGCTGGCCTTCTCATTGGCTTCGAATCCGAGGACGATTGGTTCGATTATCGGCTGGAGCATAACCCCGCTTTCCTGGAGCGGATCGAGCAGGCGCGGAAAAGTCTGCGATCAGGGCGGGGGATACCACTCGAAGACATAGCCGAGAGACAATGATTCGCCCGGCCGGCGGCTCAGCCTGCGCGTGCTCGACGTAGTCTGAAGCATGATCATCGGCATCGACATCGGCGGCACGTTCACCGACTTTGCGGCGATCGACGACGCGGGCAATGTGCACGTTCACAAGCGATTGTCCACCCCCGCCGACCCGGCCCGCGCCGTCCTCGACGGCCTGCGCGAGCTGGGCGCGCCGCCTGACGCTGCCATCGTACACGGATCGACAATCGCGACCAACGCGCTGCTCGAGCGAAAGGGCGCTCGCACGGCTCTCGTCACGACGCGCGGCTTCGCCGACGTCATCGAGATCGGCCGCCAGAACCGGCCGCAGTTGTACGCCCTCGAACCGCTCAAGCCCGAGCCACTCGTCCCGCGCGACCTGCGCTTCGAGCTGGACGAGCGCATCGCCGCCGACGGCTCCATTGTTCGCAGCCTCGATCCGGCAGAGGTCACCGCGCTGGCCGGCCGGTTGCAGGAAACCGGCGTCGAATCCATCGCCGTGTGCTTTCTCTTCTCATTTCTCCATCCTGATCACGAGCGCCTGGTGCAACGCATAATCTCCAATCTCCAATCTCCCCCAACCACCGATGTTGAGGACGAAAGCCAACCGCGTCCGTTCATCTCCCTCTCCTGCGAGATACTGCCTGAATACCGCGAATACGAACGGACATCCACCACAGTGATCAACGCCTACGTCGCGCCACTGATAGCGCGCTACCTGGGCCGGCTCGAAGCGGCGCTCGGGGGGCGGCGGCTGCGCATCATGCAGTCAAACGGCGGCGCGATTTCAGCCGCGACGGCGGCGTCGCTGGCTGCGCGCACCGTGCTGAGCGGGCCGGCGGGCGGCATCGTCGGCGCGTTCGACGCGGCAAAGCGCGCCCTCACCCCCCTCCCCAGCCCCTCCCCCCCTCCCGACACCTGCTGGGAGAGGGGGGAGGGGTAAGAGTGATCACGTTCGACATGGGGGGCACGAGCACGGACGTGGCGCTCTGCGATGGCAGCCTGCCCACGACGACGGAAGGCGAAATCGCCGGCCTGCCCATGCGCCTGCCCATCCTCGACATTCACACCGTCGGCGCAGGCGGCGGGTCTATTGCGCGCGTCGACGCAGGCGGCGCGTTAATCGTCGGGCCTGAGTCGGCGGGCGCCGAACCCGGGCCGGCTTGCTACGGCCAGGGCGGGACGCAGCTCACCGTCACCGACGCAAACCTGGCGCTGGGCCGCCTCGACGCCGATCACTTCCTCGGCGGCCGGATGAAGCTGGACGTGGGCGCTGCCCAGAAGGCAGTTGCCGCGCTCGCACACGCATCACGTATCACGCATCACGTTTTATTTGCCTGGGGCGTTATCCGGGTAGCCAACGCCGCCATGGAGCGCGCTATCCGCAAGATCAGCGTTGAGCGCGGTTTCGATCCGCGTCTGTTCACGCTTGTCGCATTCGGCGGCGCCGGGCCGCTCCACGCTTGCGAGCTGGCCGACTCGCTGGGTATTGCGCGGGTGCTGATACCGCCTTCGCCCGGCGTGCTGTCGGCGCTGGGCATGGCGACCGCGGACACCGTGAAGGATTATTCACGCGCAGTGCTGCGACAAGCAGACGACCTGGAGGATTCGGAACTCGACTCGCTGTTGGCAGAGATGGAATCGCGGGGGCGCGAAGAGCTGCTGGCCGAAGGGGTCGCTGCGCAGGATATCGTCGTTCAGCGCGCGCTCGATCTGCGATACGTCGGGCAGTCTTACGAGATCACGGTCGAAGAGAAACCGGGTTTCTCACCCCCTCGCTCCGCTTCGGGGGCCTTCGGGAAACCTGGTTTCTTGCACGCTTTTCATCAGCTACACGCCGCACGTTACAGCCATAGCCATCCGGGCCGCCCGCTCGAAATCGTCACGGCGCGGGTAAAGGCCATCGGCCTCGCCCGCCCGATCGAAGTCGCTCCCGAGAGTCTGGCCGGCGAAGATGCCACGTTGGCCATCGTGGGAGCTAAACCGGTGTGGTTCGAGAAGGGGCCACTCGAGACGACGTTGTACGAACGCGAGCGCCTGCGCGCCGGCCATCGGATTCGTGGTCCGGCAGTCGTTTTCCAGCTCGATACGACGACGGTCATACCGCCGGGCTGGTCGGCGCGCGTCGATCGATGGAGGAACCTAGTCGCAATGCGCGGCGAGTGAGTCATGAACCTGACCATCACGCAACACGCAACACGTATCACGCATCACGCTCGATGATTCCGCGCGCGTGCTCGAGCACGACGCGGATGCGCTCCTCGTCCATGTCCTTCGAGCGCAGGTAACGCTCCAGCAGCTCCATCGGCGTCATGCCTTCGGGGCTGTGACCGCCCAGCCGCGCACGCTCCACGCGCTCCACGTCTTTCTGAATCGCCGCAACGTAACTAGCTGCCTTGAGCACGGCGCGCACGTCGCGCTCGCGGAGCGAAGCCTCTTGCTCGGGCCGCATGCGCACGATCACGCGCACGATCGCGCCGGTCACGTCGTGCTGCGCCAGCTCGGCCTGCGTCGCCATCGTCACGTCGTCGGCTTCGCGCACGTCGACGACGATCGTCTTGAACGGGCGCGCCTTCACTTCGACGAACTGCCAGGTCGTCTGTCCCCTGGTGACCTCGACCCAGCAGAACCCCTTGGCTTCTTTCTCCTCGCCGAAGTCGACGCGCTCCAGGCTGCCGGAATAGACGATGGCGGGGTAGTCCCCTTTCGGCTGTAGGCTTTGGTGCTTGTGAATGTGCCCGAGCGCCACGTAGTCCCAGCGCGCATCGGCCAGCACGCTCTTCAGCACGGCCACGTCGCGGCCGAGCATGACGCTGCGCTCGGAGCCGTACGTTGCCCCGCTGACGGTGAAGTGAGCGGTGAGCACGGCCGGCAGCGCCGGATCGAGCTGCTCGGCCAGCGCGCGGACGTTGTCCCCGACGATTTCCTGCAGCGCCCGGTCAAGCTCGTCGACCGGCTTGCCCCGGTGCTCGTCGAGCGACATCAGCCGGTTGCGCATAGGGTACGGCGCGGTGGCGATCTGGATCGGGCCGCGCTTCGTCTCGACGCGATGCAGCGCCTCTTCCCAGCCGACGACGACGTTCGGCACGGCGAGCGTGCGATAGATGTCGATGCTGCTCGCCTTCTTCTCCATGGCCGGCAGATCGTGGTTGCCGACGAGCAGGATGATGGGCACGCCGGCGTCTACGACGCGCTTGACGCGGCGGGCGAACTCGCGCTGCAGTGTCGGGCTGGGATCGCGCGTCTTGAACGCGTCGCCTGCGAAGATGACCACGTCGACGTCGCGCGCCAGGCCGTAGTCGATCACCTCGTCGACGCGGCGCAGGAAGTCGAGCACGCGGCTGTTGACGCCCGTGGCCGAATCGATGTGGCCGTAATTCTCTATGCCGATGTGGATGTCGGCAAAGTGCAGCAAACGAATCGGCTCACTCATCTGACCGCGTCACTGTTTGAGAATGAGGGGCAGGTACACGTTGCACTTCGTCAGCGCAATCTGATCGATCACGGCGCCATCCTTATTGATCGCCCGCAGAGAGAGGATGCAGCCATCGATCTGCACCTGCACCGTATGATGCACTCTCTCCGCATAAGCCGAGAACGGCTGCTGGAAGACCGGATAGGTGTTTGCTCCACCGCCACCCGAGACGATGTAGATCACGCCATTGATCGGTTTAGTGCGCTCGTAGTCGTGATCGTGGCCGGCGAACACCATGTCCACGTCGTACTGCTCGAACACCGGCGCGAGCGCAGCACGTATCTGCGCCACGTACGAATCAAAGATTCCATGCGGGCCTGACGAATACATGGCGTGATGGAAATAAACGAACTTCCATGTCTGCGTCGCCGCGGCCAGGTCAGACACCAGCCACTGGTGCATGGGGCTCGTCGTCGTGTAGGATTGATTCGTATCCAGCGCGACGAAGTGCGCATCGCCCCAGTCGAAGGAATAATAGCGCTCTGTACTGGACGAGCCGCTTGGCAGATAGAACACGTCGAGATACGGCTGCGCATTCGATGTGCCGTAGTCGTGATTGCCGAGCGTGGGGAATATGGGAGCGCCATCGAGTAATTCTTCATAAGGGTCGAAGAAATAGGGCTGATAGCCGCTCGCCTGTCCGCGGGGATAGATCACGTCGCCGGTGTGTAGCACGAAGTCTGGATTCAGTGCTACCATGCGAGCCGCCACGGCGTATTGCTCCGGGGAACCTGTGCCGCTGTCGCCGACCATCACGAAGTCGAACGCGCCGCCAGGATCGGGCGCGGTGGCAAACGTCGATGTGTACAACAGCGTGTTACCGGTTCCGATCCGGTACTGATACGTCGTGCCGGCGCTCAAGCCCGCGATCGAGACGACGTGCGTCGTCACCGGAGCCGTGCTGCTGACGACCCGTGTGTAGCCCGTCTCGCCGTATTCGACGACGCTGTCGCCCGCCGTCCCGGTTTGCCACACGACGATCGTGCTGTCGCGCGTCGTCGATTGCAGGTACGGCCCACGCGTGAGCAGCGGCCCTTGCGCGGCAACGGCTGGCGCCAGCAGTGCGGCTATGGCGAGCAGCCCAATCCCCACTCTCCAATTACCAATTACCAATCACCAACCTCCAATCTCCAACCTCTAGAATACTCATCCCACCGTCAACCCGCCATCCAGCATGAGACACGCGCCGGTCACCCAGTTCGACGCATCCGACGCCAGATACAGCGCCGCGTAAGCCACGTCGTCGGGTATGCCGAGCCGCCGCAGGGGGTAGACGGACGCAATCTCGCGTTCTTTCGCCGCCGGGTCCGGCGCACCGTCGATGATGTCCCGGTTCAGTTCGGTCTTGATGAACCCGGGGCAGACGGCGTTGGCGCGCACGCCTTCCGGCCCGTGCTTCACCGCGATCGACCGCGTGAGCATCACCACGCCGCCCTTTGAGGCATTGTAAGCAGGCGTGCTGCCCGATCCGGCAAACAGGCCGAGATACGATGCAATGGTCACGATCCGCCCGTCGCGCTGCGCGATCATGTGCGGCAGCACGTGCTTGCAGCACAGGAACGGCCCTTTGAGGTTGACGGCCATCATCCGATCCCAGTCCGCTTCTTCGATTTCCGGAACCGGGATGCGCGCGATGATGCCCGCGCTGTTCACCAGGATGTCGATGCGGCCAAAGCATTCGACCGTCATCGTCACCATACGCCGCACCTGCGCCTCGTCGGTCACGTCCGTCTGCACGGTCAACACGCACTCACTCGGCGCATCCAGCGACGAGGCGACCTCCTTGAGACGATGCTCGCGGCGGGCGGCCAGCGTCAGGCGCGCGCCGGCCTGGGCGAACAGCCGTCCGATCGCCGCGCCGAACCCGCCTGACGCGCCGGTGACGATCGCGACGCGCCCATCCAGACGAAATGCGTCGATCGAGGGCATGCCGCTCAATCAGACTTGGGGAGCTGCGGAGGGTTCGGCGGGTTTCGATCCGTGCGGCGCCACTTGCCGTCGATCACGCTGCCTTCCATTTCTTCGAGAATCGCAGCGACGATGCCGCGCGGGCAGATCATCACGAATAGCTGGACGCCCAGCAAGAACAATCCGAGATCGTCGAGCTGCCCCATGCCGAGGATCACGTCGGGCAGAAGATCAATCGGCGACAAGATGTAAGCCGCCGTCGCCAGAGGCAGCAGCTTGTAAGTAAACGGGACGCGGCGATCCCAAAACAATCGCCACGCCAGGCGCATCTGCCGGCTCAGGGCCAGCCAGAACGAGGGCGAGCGCCGATCGTTGCGCATCAGTCTTTCTCCTCGCCGTTGGGCGGCAGGCGGCGCGTCTCCTGCAAATCGTCGATCGTGATGTCGGCCGCGTCGAGCCAGCCCCGATGATCGTCGACGATGTCTTTCGGCGCCAGCGCCAGGAAGATCGTCAAGCAGATGATAATCACGACCAGATCGTCGATGAGGCCGAAGGGCAGCAAGGCGATGTCCGGCATCAGCTCGATCGGCGACAGCAGGTACACGATGCCCACCAGCGGGATCAGGCGCATCCAGATGGGCACCCGGCTGTCGCGCATCAGCTCGAAAATCAGGCGAGCCTGGCGTTTGGCTGCAACCCAAATGCTCGTTCGCGGCGTGGATCGCTTGCTCATCACTCCCTCCCGGCCCGAATTATACCCCATCCGTCTGCGCGCGGCACGTCGCGCAAGCCGGGATACACCTGATAGTATATAATCCCGGCATGCGCTCGCTGCGCCAATTCCTGATCGATACCGAGCCGGCCTTGCTGCGGGTCATCGCGTCACGTTGGGACATCAACTTCCCTGCTGGAAGCAAGGTGCGCGACATTGCCGGCGTCGTGGCATCCTGGCTGGGCGATCCTGCGCATGCCGTGACTATCGTCGAGCGGCTGACCCCCTCCGAGCGCGAGGGGCTGCGCGTGCTCGTCGCCGGCGGAGGCTCGCTCGGCGCGTCGGCGTTCGCCCAGCGCTTCGGAATCATTCGACCGGTAGGCCCGGCGCGGCTGGAGCGGGATCAGCCCTGGCGCGCGCCGATCAGCCCGGCAGAGGGACTGTGGTATCTCGGACTGATCTTCCGCTCGTTCGAGCAGCGGAGCGGGGCCATGCAGGACGTGATTGTCGTGCCGGCCGAGCTTCATGCGCTCGCGGCGCTGCTCGCCGCTCCGGCGCTGCCGGCCGACACATTGCCGCCGGTCGCAGCGCCGGCATCCGCGTCTTCTTCCGCCGCCCAGCTTGCCGACGACTTGTGCACGCTTCTGGCTCATCTGCTCAACCCGCACGAACGGTCGTGGACGCGCCAGTTGCGCGATCCCGATCCCGAGCGGCTGGCATTTCTCGTGCACCTCGCGCAGCGCGCGCGCCTGGTGAGACCCGATCGGCGCAGGCCCGATCCTGCGCCGGCGCTCGCCTGGCTTGGCGCGCCGGCGCTCGACCAACTGCGCGGTCTGTTCATCGCCTGGTCCGGCGACGGTGACTGGAACGATGTGGCGCATATCCCGGCGCTGAAGATCGAAGCCGGGGCCGCCTGGAGCAACGATCCTCTCGCCGCGCGCCGCGCCATCCTGGCTCACCTGCGTGCAGCTCTGCCCGAAGCCTGGCACACTCTCGATTCGCTCGTCGCACACATCAAGCGGCAGCAGCCCGACTTCGCCCGCGCCGAGTTCGATACCGGATACATCCGTGACGCGCTCAGCGGCGACTATCTGCGAGGATTCGAGGCATGGCGACGTGTCGAAGGCGAGCTGATCCGGCACGTCGTGACGCGCCCCCTGTTCTGGATGGGAATCGTCGATCTGGGAGACGGCCTTTTCAAGATCACGCCGCTCGGAGCGACTGTTCTTGGGCTGGTCGGAGCGCCGCCGCCGGGCCTCGCCGAGCCGGAGTCACACTACGTCGTGCATGCCGACGCGACAGTCAGTGTTTCGTCCTCGCGGCGCCTGGATCGCTTCCAGCTCGCGCGCGTCGCCGATTTCGTCTCGGCCGGCGATGTATACACGTATCGCCTGACGCCCGCCTCGCTGGCCCGCGCCCGCGCGCAAAAAATCGACGCCTCGCGCATCGTCGAATCGCTTCAGCGCGCCAGCCATGCCGAAGTGCCCCCCTCGGTGATCCGAGCCGTGCAGCGCTGGAGCAGCAAAGGGAAAGAGGCGAAGATCGAGCGGGCGGTCGTCTTGCAGGTAAAGAGCCAGGCGGTTCTGAAAACGATACAGGCTTCCGCAAAGACGCGAGGGCTTGTCGGCGAGTCACTTGGACCTACCGCACTGAAGATCCCGGAGAAGAATTGGCAGAAACTCAGGAATGTCTTGGCAGAACTTGGACTCTTAGTGGATGCTGAGATGGACCAGTAATTGTGGGGGGAGAGTTGTGGGAGTTGATCTGCATTCACTACGATCGGCTTTTCGAGAATCCTATCACTCAGATCCCGACATCGTCGTGCGTGCACCGGGGCGCGTCAATCTGCTCGGCGAGCACACCGACTACAACGACGGTTTCGTCTTGCCCATCGCCATCGATCGAGCGGTTACACTCGCGGCCTCACGATGCAGCAGCCATCTGGCGTCGATCGTGTCTATCGAGTACGATGAGTCGGCGACCTTCCAGATCACGGAAGTGAAACCCGGGAGCGATGAAGGCTGGATTGCCTATCCCACGCCGCAAAGAGTCGGGCGCGGATCGCCAAAGGCCACCCCGAGCTGGGCAGCCTATCCCGCCAGCGTAGCCTGGTCGCTGCGCGAAGCTGGATGCACGCTCTGCGGCATGGATGCCGTGATGACCTCCAACGTGCCGATCGGCGCGGGGCTAAGCTCCTCGGCGGCGGTCGAAGTCGCATTTGCGACCACCTGGGAACATCTCAGCGGCTTCACGCTGCGCAAGCCGCTTCTCGCCCGCCTTTGCCAGCGCGCCGAGAACGAGTTCGTCGGCGTGATGTGTGGCATCATGGATCAAACCATCTGCGCGATGGGCCGCGCCGGGCACGCGCTTCTGCTCGATTGCCGTGACCTTTCGATCCAACACGTCCCGCTCCCACCAGGATATGCCGTGATCGTGGCCGACACGCGCGTGGAACGATCGCTCGCGGCGTCGGCCTATAACGAGCGGCGCGCCCAATGCGGGGAAGCCGTTCGCCTCTTGCAGAGTCGCGATCCATCGATCGCCGCCCTCCGCGACGTAACACCGGCGTTCCTGAAGCAGCACGCACAAGACTTGCCCGACGAGATCGGAAAACGCGCGCGGCACGTCGTGAGTGAAAATGCACGCGTGCTGGAATCGGTTGAGGCATTGAAGCGCGGAGACGTGGAACAGTTTGGACGGGGGATGATCGCGTCACACCGCAGCCTGCGCGACGACTACGAAGTGAGCTGCCGCCAGCTTGACCTCATGGTGGAAGCCGCACTGCGAATCGAGGGGGTGGCCGGCGCGCGGATGACGGGAGCGGGATTCGGCGGCTGCACGGTGAACCTGGTGCGCGAAGATGCCGTCGAACGATTCCTCGTCGAAGTGCCGGAGCGCTACAAGAGCGCAACCGGCATTGATCCAGTGGTGTACGTGTGCAAGGCTGCGGAGGGTGCCTCACTGGTCAGTGATCAGTGATCAGTCATCAGTGATCAGTGTATGTGTAGAATCCCTTGCCTGATTTTCTGCCCAGCCAGCCTGCCCGTATGTACTGCCTGAGGATCGGCGCTGGTCGATATCGGTCGTCCCCAGTCTCCTTCTGCAGACCCTCCAGCACCGCCAGCACGACGTCCAGGCCGATCAGATCGGCCCACTCCAGCGGGCCGCGCGGGTAGTTCGTGCCGAGCCGCATCGCCGTGTCGATGGCCGCGGTGTCGGCCACACCTTCCGCCAGCGCCCCCGCCGCTTCGTTGACCAACCCGCATACGATGCGCGGCAGCACCAAGCCCACGCTGTCCTTGACGAGCACTGGCTCCAGACCGATCGAAGCCACGAATTCGCACGCCCGCTCAACCGCCTGCGCGTTCGAGCGCAACCCAGCCGCAAGCTCGAGCGTGCCGCCTTTTCCTAGCGGCGGGAGCGCGGCAAAGCCGATCATGCGTTCTGGCCGTCCGGCCCAACTGCCGACCTGCGTCGCCGTCGTCGAGAGCGCTGACGTAAACAACAGGGCATCCGGCGCCAGCGCTGCGTCCAGCGCCGTCACAACCTGTTGCTTCGCCTCGATCGATGCAGACAAGATGTCGAAGGCCACATCCGCAGATTTGGCCTCTCGACGAATGACCTCAAGCCCGTCAGTCCCTGCCAGCACCTCGACGCGATAGACCGAGACGGCACAACCGGCGTCGCCGCACAGTTGCCCCAGTTCGTCGGCGAGCGGTGGTTCGCCGACCAGCAGGACACGCTTTGCCGGTGAACTCAAAGCGAATCTCCTGACAATAATTTTTCGTCTGAGTCGAGCGCGCCGCGCTCAGGGGGTCGCCTTCGTCTCGCCAGTGGCTGAATAGTCGTAGAATCCCCGGCCGGTCTTGCAGCCCAACCTGCCCGATTCGACCATGCGCTGCTGGATGGGGTGCGGGCGATAGCGTGCATCCTGGAAGAACGCGTTGTATACGCTTTGCGTCACCGCGTAATTCACGTCGATGCCGATCAGGTCCATCAGCTCGAACGGCCCCATGCGGAACCCGGCGCTGCGCACGATGCGATCGATCGTCGGGACGTCCGCCACACCTTCGCCCAGCAGCTTCAGCGCCTCCAGGTAGAACGGCCGCGCCACGCGGTTGACGATGAAGCCGGGCGTATCGCGCGCGATTACCGGCGTCTTGCCCCAGCGTCGCGCCAGATCGACGAGCGCCGCGATCGTCGCGTCACTCCCGAAGGTGTCGCCGCGCACAACTTCGATCAGCGCCATGAGCGGCGGCGGGTTGAAAAAGTGCATCCCGGCGACCCTGTCGGCACGCTTCGTCGCGTCGGCCAGCGCGGCGATCGACAGCGACGACGTGTTGGAAGCCAGGATCGACTCGGGCGGGCAGATCCGGTCGAGCTGCGCAAACAAGTCGCGCTTGAGATCGATGTCCTCCGGCGCAGCCTCGATCGCGATCCGCGCCGCGTGCATGGTGCTCAGGTCCGTCGTCGGCGTGATGAGCCCAAGCGCGGCCTCGGCGTCCGATCGCTCCATGCGCTGCTTCTCGACATTGCGCGCCAATGCAGCGCGAATCTTCTCCAAGCCGCGCTCGGCGTACGCCTGCGCCACATCGTAAAGAATGACCGGATGCCCGAATTGTGCCGCGACTTGGGCGATGCCGCTCCCCATGGTGCCTGCACCGATAACGCCGATCGTCTCCATCAAGTCGCCTCGCCGAGTCTCATAGCGCAGCTTCCGCCGCAACCAAGAAACTAACCACGGATGGCACGGATGACACGGAGGTTGAGAGGCCGCCGTCCGTGACATCCGTGGAATCCGTGGTTATGTATCTACCAGCCGGTGAATTGCGGCGGGCGTTTTTCGAGAAATGCTCTCACGCCCTCTTTGAGATCGGCGCTGCGCCCGGCGACCTCTTGAAGGTGGGCCTCGTAGTCGAGCGCCTCTGGCAGCGCGACGTCAAGCGCGCGATACATGGCCCGTTTGGTCAGGCCGTAGCCTTTGGTCGGCCCCTGCGCAAGCTTCTTCGCCAGATCCATAGTGGCCGGCATGAGTTGGTCGTCAGGCAAGACCTTGTTGACCATGCCCAACGAAAGCGCCGTGGGCGCGTCGACTGCCTCGTTTGTGTAGGCCATCTCCAGCGCGCGCCCCAGGCCGACGACGCGAGGCAGAAAGAACGACGTGCCCGAGTCGGGCGCCAGCCCGATGCCGATGAAGGCCATCAGGAACTTGGCCTTCTCCGACGCGTATCGGAAGTCGCAGGCCAGCGCGATCCCGAACCCCGCGCCGGCCGCCGCGCCGTTCACGGCGGCAACGATCGGCTTCTCCAGTGAGGCGATCTTCGTGATGATCGGATTGAAGGTGCGCCCCAGGTGCTCGCGGAACGAAACGCCCTCGCCTCGCTCGCGCATGACGGCCAGATCCTGGCCGGCGCAGAAGGCGGCGCCCGCGCCCGTCAGCACGACGCAGCGCACCGCCACGTCGCGCTCGACCGATTTCAGCGCCGCCTGCAATTCTTCCGCCATCTGATCGTTGAAGGCGTTGCGCACGTCGGGCCGATTGAGGCGGATCGTCGCCACTGCGTCGGCCACTTCATAAAGAATTGTGGAGTAGGCCATACGGATCTCTTTCTAGGCTCACGCTCTGCGTACACACGAGAACTTCTCACAGACTGTTCCACGCCTCTACAGAAATCTCATGTTCCATGATCCCTTCCACTTCGCGGATTAACATGCGGAGCTGCGGCACGGAGTACTCGGCATTTGAAGGGATAGCCAAACGGTGCTGCCGGAAAGTCATAAACTGGTGTCGCGTGCCTGCATAAGGTCCATCAAATCCCAGACCGCGGAGTCTTCGGATGAAGTCGCGACGCTTACAGGGTGTCCAGCGGCTCACGAACTGGTTCCCCACTTAGGTCGATTCCGGCGATGACCGGTAAAGGGTGGCCCAATTTGAGGCCGACCAGAATCCAATCCTCCAATACAGAGCGGAGCTCGTCCTCGCAGTCGCGTAGAGTAGCACCAAATGCAACAACGCCTTTGCAGGAAGGAATTCGTCCCGCAAATGTGCCATCCTCAAGCTTATCGTAGACAGCATCCGCCATGGCATGATCAACATAGTCGGTGAGAACAAACTGAGTGGCCATTGCAGGCTCTCCACACTCTAAAAATCGACTGACGCGTCGTCCGTGTCATCCAGATCGTCGGGATCGACGTCGCCGGAGTCCAGCGCCAGGCCGCCGGTGACTTCGTCGACCGGTAGCACAACCCACAGGCTGAGAACATCGCCTTCGTCGACGCTCGTCGTGCGCGCGGCGAGCACCTCCGCTTTGCGGCGCAGACCGTCCATCTGGGGAAAGTCGAGCATTACGGGCCGCGCTGCGGACCAGGCGCGCAAACAGCGATCCATCATCGCCGCGCCGTCGAACGTGCGCATCTGGGTGAGGGCGACGGCCTGCGGCACGCGGCCCTCCCACAAGGAGAACGGCCAGGCTTCGCCGACCATCTGAAAATCGGGCGGCGGCCCCTCGACGATTGTGATCAGCTCGGGTTCGAAAAGATTCATGATGCAAGTCCTTCGATGGGTTTGCCCCTCAGAGACAATGAAGATTATACCACTCTCGCCAGCATCAATCGTCGCCCATGCAAATGCCGAGACCCTTTGCCGTGTTCACCAGCTCGCCTTTCGGATCGACGCGCCTGGGCTGGGCCACGGCCTCGGCGATGGGCACGGACGTGATTTCGGTTCCGCGCAGCGCCACCATGTGACCGATCTTGCCTTCGGCGATGAGGCGCACCGCGGCCGCGCCGTAGCGCGTGCCCAGCAGCCGATCGTACGGCGACGGATGGCCGCCGCGCTGCAGGTGCCCCAGCACCACGACGCGCGATTCCTGGCCGACGATCTTCTCGATCTGCTCGCTGACGTAGGCGCCGATGCCGCCGAGCCGGGCCGTGTACATCTCGTCGCCGGCGCTGCGGAACACTTGCTGCCCGCCCTCAGGCAGCGCGCCCTCGGCCACGACGACGATGCTGAACTTGCTGCCGAAGGTGGTGCGATTTCTGATCCGCTTGCAGACGTCGTCGATGCGGAATGGGATCTCCGGGATGAGGATCACGTCCGCGCCGCCCGCCAGACCGGCCCCCATCGCAATCCACCCCGCATTGCGCCCCATCACTTCGACGACGATCACCCGGCGATGCGAGGCTGCCGTCGTGTGCAGCTTGTCCACGGCCTCGGTCGCGGTGTGCAGCGCGGTGTCGAAGCCGAAGGTTTGATCCGTCCCACCCAGGTCATTGTCGATCGTCTTGGGCACGCCGATGATCAGGCAGCCGCGCTCGATCAGGCGCATCGACGCGCCAAGCGTGCCGTCGCCGCCGATGACGATAATCCCGTCGACGTCAAGCTCCTTGATACGCGCGACCATCTCGTCCAGAATGTCGACGTAGGCCGGTTCGCCGTCCGGTCCAGCTTGCTTGCGCAGGAACGGATTGCCCCGATTCGCCGTGCCGAGGATCGTCCCGCCTTCGGGCAGGATGCCGCGCACGTCAGCCGTCGTCAGCGTCCTCAAGCCGCCTTCGCGGATGAAACCGTCGTAACCGTCGATGACGCCCAGCACCTCCCAGCCGTGCTCGCCGATCGCCGTCTTGACGACGGCGCGCACCACCGCATTGAGGCCAGGCGCATCTCCGCCGCCGGTCAGCACTGCAATGCGTCGTCTCATAATTCAAAAACCTCTTCCTAGATGCAACGTTCAGGCCATGAAGCGGTCTTCAAGAAACTTCAAACTCCAATCCTCAAACTCCAAAACTACAAAGGCAGGAAGACGCCAAGAAACTTCCGTACCCACCTTGCCGTCGGCGCAGTGCTCTGCCAAGAGATTATACCTGCCTTGTCGCGCAATACAAAGAAGTCTCCCGAAGGCCTTCAGCGCTTCGGGAGTTCACGTATAGGCCGGAGAGGATTCGAACCTCCATGCCCTTGCGGGCGAGGGATTTTAAGTCCCCTGCGTCTTCCCTTCCGCCACCGGCCCACTTCGTTATCAGTGTAACATGCGCCCGGCGACTTCGCAAGCCTCGGCCTCACCCCCCGGTGCTCCCCACTCCTGACGACAGTACATTTAGCAGACGCTTAGCACAGCCGAAGCGGGAGGCGAAGGGTCATCGTCAGGAGAGGCCCAGTAGTTTCCATGAACGGCGTTCACCGCCACGTATGAAAACGTCAACAGAGGCGGCTCCCACGCCGCCGGATAGCCGGGCATGGGAGCCCGGCCAGCTATTTCAAGTCAGATCACGAAGGTGACACGTAGTAGCGACTTCAGTCGCTATCCGGCGCAAACGACTGAAGTCGTTATTACAACGGTGTATAATAGACAACCATATCCGCAGAAACACGACGAATATCATTACGTGCGATGCACTCTTGCCCTCGCAGCGAAGTGGAGAGGGTGGGAAATGCGTCGCGCGTCCCCTGATGAACAGGTGGCATGAACAGCAACTGGTATCAGCTCAGCGTTCAAGATGTTGTGCGGCAGCTCGAGACCGACCCGGCCCGGGGTCTCACGGACGGCGAGGCTGGGCGCCGCCTGGAGAAATACGGCCCGAACGAGCTGATCGAGCGCGGCGGGCGCACGTCGTGGCAAATCCTGGTCGAGCAAGTCACGAACATCCTGACGCTCATCCTGATCGGCGCAGCCGCCGTCTCGATCTTCCTGGGCGACATCCTCGACGCCATCGTGATCATGGCCATCGTCGTGCTCAACGCGCTGCTCGGCTTCAGCCAGGAGTACAGGGCTGAGCAGGCGATGGCTGCATTGAAACGGATGGCCGTGCCGATCGTGCGCGTGCGGAGGGAAGGCACGATACGAGAGATATCGGCGCGCGACCTGGTTCCGGGCGACGTCGTATTGCTGGAGACGGGCAACGTCGTGCCGGCAGATGGCCGCGTGCTGGAGAGCGTCAACCTGCGCGTGCAGGAATCCGCGCTGACGGGCGAGTCGGAGGCGGTCGACAAGGAAGCCGATCTCGTCTTCGACGCAGAGAAGCCGCTCGGCGACCGGCGCAACATGGTCTATTCCGGCACGATCGTCAACTACGGCCACGGGCAGATGATCGTGACCGAGACGGGCATGCAGACCGAGCTGGGTCACATCGCCGAGATGATCCAATCGGTCGAGCAGGAAAAGACGCCCCTGCAGCGACGCCTGGACAGGCTGGGCAAGGTCCTGGCGACGGCGGCGCTGGTGCTTGTGGCCGTCATCTTCGTCCTCGGCGTTCTCAGAGGCGAGCCGATCGAGGAGATGCTGCTCACCGCCGTGAGCCTGGCCGTGGCGGCCATCCCGGAAGCGATGACCGCCGTGGTGACAATCGCGCTCTCGCTCGGCGCTCAGCGCATGCTCAAGCGGCGGGCGCTCATTCGCAAGCTGCCTGCCGTCGAGACGCTCGGCTCGGTGAGCGTCATCTGCTCCGACAAGACCGGCACGCTGACCCAAAATCGGATGACGGTGACCGTGCTGGACGTCGCCAACCACCGCGTCGACCTCAAGCAGCGCACGGACGACGCGCGCTTCGGCCTCACGCCCGCAGATGGGAAACCGATCAGCCCCGGCGCGGCGCCGACGATCGACCTGCTGTTAGTCAGCGGCGCTCTGTGCAACGACGCCGTCCTGGTCAAAGAAGGGAACGGTCAGATACGCTATCACGCAGTTGGCGATCCGACAGAAGGCGCATTGGTTCTGGCGGCCGCGGAGTGCGGCATCTTGAAAGACGAACTGGACGCCGCCTTCCCGCGTGTTGCCGAGCTGCCGTTCGACTCCATCCGCAAGCGCATGACGACCGTTCACCGCACGCCGCAGTCAGGTGAGGAGATTCCACCCAGCCTCAAGCCTGTTTGGGGGAGACGGCTGAACGAGATCACACCGCCTCCCTACCTGGCCTTCACCAAAGGCGCGATCGACGGCCTGCTTGCGATGACGCGACACGTATGGGTCGACGGACAGCTTCAGCCGTTTGACGAGCACTGGCGCCAGCGTGTCACGGCCGCCCACGACGGACTGGCCCAGAACGGCATGCGCGTCCTCGCCGTCGGCTTGCGCCCACTGAGCAACCCACCCGCCGCGCAGGAAACCGAGGGACTCGAAAAGGACCTGATACTCGTGGGCCTGTTCGGCATGATCGACCCGCCTCGCCCGGAAGTCATGGATGCGGTTCAAACTTGCAAGAGCGCGGGCATTCGCCCGGTGATGATCACCGGCGATCACCCGCTCACTGCGCGCCACATCGCCCGGCAGATTGGTATCACCGACAGCGGCGATTTCACGACGGGTCAGGAACTGGATCGCCTTTCGGAGACAGAGCTGGAAGAGAAGGCCAGGGACATCTCAGTCTTCGCGCGCGTGTCGCCGGAGCACAAGCTGAAGCTAATCCAGGCGTACCAGGATCAGGGCCACATCGTCGCCATGACCGGCGACGGCGTCAACGACGCCCCGGCCTTGAAAAAAGCCGACATCGGCGTGGCGATGGGCATCACCGGAACCGACGTGTCCAAGGAAGCCGCCGAGATGGTTTTGCTCGACGACAACTTCGCGACGATCGTCGCGGCCGTCGAAGAAGGCCGCATCATCTACGACAACATTCGCAAGTTCGTCAAGTACCTGCTGAGCTGCAACGCCAGCGAGATCGCCGTGATGCTGTTCGGCCCGTTCCTGGGCGTGCCGCTGCCCTTGCTGCCGCTGCAAATCCTGTGGATGAACCTGGTCACCGACGGCCTGCCTGCGCTGGCGCTGGGCGTCGAGCCGGCCGAGGAGAACGTCATGAAGCGCATCACGGCGATC
>Ga0209342_10002479_pt1 | contig 19786 bp, 18 predicted proteins | sample RifCSP16_2_FD_184023 | JGI IMG/M metagenome (GOLD analysis project Ga0209342, IMG submission 184023) | Soil microbial communities from Rifle, Colorado - Rifle CSP2_sed 16_2 (SPAdes) (version 2) | ecosystem: Environmental > Terrestrial > Deep subsurface > Rock core/Sediment | place: Rifle... | reverse complement strand
TTGTCGACCGCCTCCGCCAACGCCCCGATCGTCTGCGTGAACATGTCCCGCATCTCCACGAACCGGTGGTACGCCACCCGCGTCGTGTACAGCGGCAGCGCGAACAGCAGCGTCGTCCACCAGCCCGCACCTGGCGTCTGGTACATCTGAGCCATGAGCCACCCAAGGGGCGCAAGCGCGAGGAGGCTGCCGGCGAAGCCCCGCGAGTCGCCGGCGATCAGCCGGCGGATTGGGGTGTTTGTACGGAGCCCGATCATCACGGAGACGATGACCAGGTTTAGGCCGAAGTAGGCGAAGGCACCGAGCACGGTCGCCGCGAAATCTCCGATCAACTCGGCGCGCGTGGAGTGCCGGATCCAAGTGAGGACAAGTCCGCAAGCGACGGCTGACAGCACCAGTCCAGCGTGGTTCGCTAGGGATCCGTACCAAGGCACCCGCCCCCGAAGCTCGCGGAGCTCGGTTGTCCCTACTAACGCGACGAGGGCGCCCGCGAACGGGCCGCCTAAGCTCGTGGCAGCAATGATCGGAGCAATGGAGACGGTGACCATGATGCCTCCCGGCATCTGCACCGGCAGCGCTGACGCGAGCAGTGTCGCGAGAATCCAGAAGGCTAGGCCAAGGCCAAGTTCGGCCTGGCTCGCGCCGGGGACGCCGTCAACCTCGAGCCCAATCGCCGATCCCGTCTCGCCAACCCCGAGGGGAAACACAAAGCCCGTGGCGATGAGTGCGATCGCACTTGCCGCCACGAGCGTTGTGATTGCGAGCTTTAGGGCATTTGGCATCGCTGCCTCGTTCGTTATGGCCTCGTCCCACTCTGGCCTGCGCGGCCGTTTGCGGGAATAGCCCTAACGTACCCTACCAGCCCTTGAGCGACGCGCCTCCAGCAAAGGCCATCGCGGCCACACTGCTCAGCGTTATGGCGAGGCGGAGAAGTCGGTCCTTCATCGGACGACTCCTACCAGCCCTTGAGGCTCTGATCGGCCTGCACGCTCGTTCCTCCTCGCGGCCTCCGTGCCCCAAAGACACGAAAACCGACCTGACACATGGTCGGTCGGTTGCACTACTGGCTCAACCCCACCCTAAGTGCCCATTTCAGGTGGGGCTTCAGCGCGTCCGAGCGTTCTTGACTTGCCTTCTTAGTACCGAAGTACTACGAAGTGGCCGGACTATAGGGATCCCCAGCTAAACCGGTCAATACGCATGTCTACCTATCCGCGCCGATGATCAGAGCGAGCTGTATGGTCGCGGCTCGACCCCAAGGTCGCGTAACGCCTGGGCATAGTGCCCGTACTGCTCGGCGGCCGCGGCATGCGACCCAGCCATCCGGTAGAGGCGGAGGAGCGCGATCTGAAGGTCCTCCGACTCAGGCTCAACATCGGCTGCCAGCTCGGCAATCTCGATGCCACGCGAGTAGTGCCCGGAGTCCGAATCGAGCTTCAGCGCGACCTCAATGACGCGAAGGTAGGCGGCGTGAAGACTGTCTCTATATGAGCTCGCCCACTCGTCATACATGAAGTCGAGCGCAAAGCGACCCGTGTACTGGCGCGCAAGCCTCAGTACGGCGTCAGGGCTCGGGACGGGAGTCATCGACCGGATGAGCTCTCGGCATGCCTGACTTCGCGTGCCGATCAGATCGCGATCGAGCCACACCGTCTCACCGTCCTGGCCAACATAACCCGCGGTCAAGTCCTCCGAGAAGGAGGGCTCGAAGACGCGCCGGAGGAAGTAGACCGTCTGGTTGAGTGAGTTCAGCGCCGTGTTCGGTGGAAGGTCTGGCCATAGAGCCTCGAGGACCTCCTCGCGGGTTGCACTCTGGGCTTGCCGAGTGATTAGGTAACAGAGGAGGGCAAGAACCTTCCGCCTCACCGATGTGCCATCAACCGTCCTGTCACCGATCTCCAAACGGACTCGTCCGAGGTCTTCCACGTGGACACGAGGGGCGAGGCGCCGTGCAAGGCCGCGCCCCAGGAGGGAAGCCCCAGGCTCGTGGCGATGCATGCGCCCCGCAATACGCAATCTCGGGACGTCCTCTGCAGTGCCGATGATCTCGAGCATGCCGGCGGCTCGAAATCGGGTATTCGGATCTGACCGCTCGAGCTCTCGCCGTAGCGGATGTCGCCAGCGGTCCGGCCGCTTCTCAGCCTCGCGTCTGACAAGGTCTAGTGCGGGCCCACCGAGGCTTCCCAGATGTGGGCAGATGGCCTCTGCGGCGATGGACAACGCAGCCGAGTCGGCGCCAGCGACAGCGACGACCGCGTGGTCGAGCTTGTGGCCCTTCGTGGCATCTGCGAGTAGGCGGGCCGCGTCGGCGAGGAGATGCGATCCCTGCGCCACTGCCAAGCCTCGTGCGGCCTCTGCGCGCGTCTTGGCCATCGCATCTCCAGACATCCATAACGCCAATGCCTCGACATAGAGTCGCTTGGCTTCGAACGAGACCGAGGATCTCGGAGCATCGTGACGCAGATGCCCGAGTAGGCGCCGCGCATCGTCGACGCGGCCGAGGACCAAGTTCACGAGCATTGTCAGTAGGGTCACCTGCTCGCCAAGGTCGGTATCAGGATTCGCTGCCTCCAAGCCGACGAGCAGCTCGGCTGCCCGCTGCGGATCCCCGAGCATGACCTCGAGCCCACCAGCCTCATAGGCAATCTCGGCCGCCTGACCAGCTGGCGCCACGGCTCGCGCCCGCTCTACCTCGTTACGGGCCGCAGTCAGGTCTCCCCGAATAGCCATCGCCCACGCATGGGCAAGGTAGGCGGAAACCAATTCGACACCTGCGGAGGTGTCGGTCAGCAACGTAATCGCCTCGGAGGCGGTCTCGAGGGCTTCCGCGGCGCGTCCTTCTGCGTTGCGGATGTAGGCGAGATCCGTTAGGGCCACGCCCAAATAGTGCTTCTCCGGGCGCACCCGCAGGTCGCTGATAAGGGCCTCGAGCTCCGAGGCGGCGTTCGGAATGTCGCCAGCGACCGAGCAGTCAATCATTGCCCGAATCGCGCGAGCCATCCGTGGAGCACTTGCGTAACCGGCTAGAGCTTCAAAACGGTCGAGCAAGTCGATCCCCCCGGCGATATCCCCCGCTAGCAGGCGGGCAGTTATCAAGGTCAAGACCACAGCGGGACTCTTGGAGTCCGCCGCATAGGCGGCCTCCGCGAGCGACAAACCGTCATCTGCCAGGCCACGTTGCTGTGCCACCCGTGACTGCACGACAAGGACGTTCGGGTCTGCAACAAGGTCGGGCGGAAGCGCGGTAGCAAGTGTCGCTGCGGCCGCGTAGGCGCCACTTGCCAGGATCGATTCGATCGCGCCCGCGAGGACTCGACGCGCCTCGTCGATGTCGCCGGCGGCGACGTAGTGGTGGCCGGCGATCCGCCAGTCGAGTGGCTCCGCAGCGATGGCCACGGCGCGGTGGATGCCCTGGACGATGTCCGAGCCCACGGACCGGACGAGCCGGGCGTAGAGGAAGTCGCGGACGAGCGGGTGCGCGCGAACACGGTCGCGGATCTGGGGTCCGATTCGGCTGAAGAGGCCGATGAGCTCGCCCTCGGCGATGGCGGCGCGCGTCCCGTCGATTTGGATCTCGGCGGCGACGCTGGCGAGGACCGGCTCGACGATGTCGAGCAGGGAGGTCCGCATGAGGAACTGCTGGAGCTCCTGTGAGAGCTCGCCCACGACCTCCTCGGCCAGGTAGTCGTAGAGCTCGCCCTCGGCGCCGCTCAACGAGCTCACGAACGAGCGGATCTCGCTGGGAGATCGGTCCCGGATGGCGGTTCGGACGAGCTGGAGCGAGGCGGCCCAGCCCTCGGTGCGGCGGGAGAGCTCGGCGACGACCGACGGCTCGAGCGCGAGCGCGTACGTCAAGCGGAAGAGCTGGTCGGTCTCGGTCGGATCGAAACGGAGCTCCGAGGTCCGGAGCTCGGCCACCTCCCCGAGGGCCCGGAGGCGGGCCAGGGGGATCGGCGGCACCTTCCGGCTGATCAGGACGAAGGTCAGGCGCTCGGGCGCGCGCGCCAGGAGCTCGCGGAGGATCGTCCGAACATCGATCGAGTCGTCCACCGCATGGAGGTCGTCGAGGATCAGCGCCGTGGGGTCGGCAGGCAGCTCGCCCAGCTCGCGGATGAACGTGTCGACGACCGTGTCACGCGGTGGCAGGGTCCCTCCCGTCTCGTGCAGGAGGGACTGGGTGACGGGCGCAAAGCTCGGCAGGTGGACGCGGACGGCGGCAACGAGATAGGCCAGGAAGCCGACCCAATCACGATCGCCACGGTCGAGTCGGAACCACAACGGCCGAACACGTGTCCGCCGGCTGAAGTCGGCGAGGAGCGTCGTCTTGCCGTAGCCGGCCTCGGCCAGGACGAGGACGACCCGGCGATGGATCTTGACGTGGAGCCAATCGAGCAGGCGCGTTCGCTCGAGCGTCTCGTCGCGCAGCGGCGGCGCCTGGACCTTGCCGATCTGGACCGGGTACTCGGACATCGTGCCGAGCGGGCCTCCGGAACCCTTCTGGGGCGCGACGATCGCCGGTCGGCCCGGTCCGACCGGGACCCCGGACCGCCTGGCAGGCCGGGCGGGCCGCATCGGGTCCGGCACGCGCATCGGCGGCTCGGGCGGCGCGAACGATACGGACGCGCGTCCGGCGGTGTCAACGCGTCGTCCACCGGGATCGACGCGCCGAGAGCCCTCGGCGCTGGTCTCCGAGGAAGGAGCCGGGACGTGGCGCGCGACCGCGGCCGGTCGAGGGCTGGGCATTCCCGCATGGTGGCGGGTAGCGCTCACCCGGCGATTAGCTGCGACCCCTCAGGCGCTCATCCGCTGAGCGCTGCCGAGATCCGGGCTCGTGCCGCGGCCCCGGCTTGGCCGTCAGCCCTCGTACTCGAAGCCGATCTTGACCTCGACGTGGTACTCCACGATCTCGCCGTCCTCGACCTTGGCCGACGACTTCACGACCTCGACCGTCCGGATGTTGCGAACGGTCCGCGATGCCGTCGAGACGGCCTGGCGGGCCGCGTCGCTCCACGACGTGGGGCTCGTCCCGACCATCTCGCGAATGATGATGACGCCCACGCGTGTCCTCCTCCAGCAAACAGTTCGGCCTTCGATCGCGACCAGTCTACGGCGGAGACATCGTCCCGCCACGCGGCCCGTCGGGGCTGAGGGTTGGCGCCGCTCAGTGGGCCTCGTCTGGGAAGAGCGGCCGGAGAGCGAAGAGGTAGACCTTGCCATCCGGTCCGGTCAGGCTCAGGCCGCTGAAGCCGCCCTCGATCTCGTCGAGCCCCAGGGCATCGATCTCGGCGGGCGTCATCGTCCGGACCGGGAACTGCGGCGCGCCGGGCTCCGCGCGCTGGACGAAGTCGGCGGCCACGACACCCGGCCAGGGCCAGTCGCGGGGCGGATTGAACGCGTCGGGGGTGAGCACGCCGCGCCACCGATCGGGAATCCAGGCAACCTCGTCGTCGACCTCGTGGCCGAAGCTCCGGACCTTCTCGCCGAGCCTGGCGAGGGCCTCGAGGACGGGCGTATCGGGGCCCGCTTCACGCTCCATCCCGAGGGCCATGACGCTCACCGTCTTTGTCTGGCCCGCGGCGCTGATCGTGAACGTTGCCGTGGGCAGGTCGGCTCCGGGTCCGGTGTACTGGGCGCGGGCGACCCCGAGCCCGCCATCGGCGACGGCGTAGCCGAGGAGGGCCTGGATCTCGTCCTCGCTCAACTTGACCGTCCGAAACGGGGGCATCCTGCCGATCCCGTCCCGGTCCGGGGGAGGCGATGCGGTCGCGTCCCTGAAGATGACGGTGCCGTCGCCGTAGAGGGTGAAGATCGGTGCCTCGGTGGCGAAGAAGCCCATCGGCACGAAGCCGCCGCCCTCCTCGAACCGGAAGACGACATCGGCGGCACCCGTCGCATGGTCGATCTCACCGATCGCCGGCGTGCCCGTCGGGCCGCGGCCGGCGCTGTCAGCCGGGGAGCCGTCCGGCCCCATCGAGAGGCTCGGGCCGGCAGCGCCCGAACAGGCGGCCAGGGCTGCAGCGGCGAGGGCGACGACCACGACCGGACCCTGAGCCCGGCGAGCGCGAGCACGGGTTTCCGGGCGCGTCGAACCGGGGACGAGGGACACGTCCATGGGGGCCTCGACGCGGGCGGGCCCTTGAGGGTTCCCCGCACAATTGCCCGCGTGACTGATTCGAGGTTCGCCGTCCCCCGCCCCTGTACGTCGCGGGAATCGGGCACAACCGCTTGACCGGGCGCGTATCCTCGCGAACAGGATTTTTCCCGGGCATCTACGCCCGGGCGGAACCGAGCGCGCGCGAGCAGCTCCACCGGCGGACGTCCGTCCGCCCGGATCTCTGCCCGCCTGCGCCCCGGTCCCGATCTCGGTCGCGCGTCCGAGATGGAGGATACGGAGAGCGTGTACGAGGACCGTACGCTGACCTGCCGCGACTGCGGCGAGGCGTTCATCTTCTCGGCGGGGGAACAGCGCTTCTTCGCGGAAAAGGGACTCACCAATGAGCCGCAGCGCTGCCTCGACTGCCGGGCCGCAGCGAAGCAGGCCAGAGCCGGTGGCGGGCCACGGCAGTACCACGCCGCGGTCTGCGGGGCGTGTGGCAACCAGGCGATGGTGCCGTTCGCGCCCCGCGCCGACCGACCTGTCTACTGCAGCACCTGCTTCGACAAGGTTCGCGCGGGCCTGATCACCCCGCCACCGGCGCGCGCGGGCGCGTAGGGCCGATCAGCGAATCGCGTCACGCTTCGGCGTAGCGCTGGCCGGCGTAGCTCTGGAACCGCGTCTGGCTCTTCTTGAACCAGAGCTGGATGTCGCCGGTGGGGCCATTGCGGTGCTTGGCGAGCTTGATGTTGACGACCTCGCCGTCCGCGTCCTGCTCCTCGCCCGCCTTCTCCCTCTCGCGCCACAGGAAGATGACGAGGTCCGCGTCCTGTTCGATGGCGCCCGACTCACGAAGGTCCGAGAGGCGGGGCTCCTTGGACTCGCGCATCTCCGGCTGTCGTGACAGCTGCGACAGGGCGATGACCGGCACGGACAGCTCCCGAGCGAGGGCCTTGAGGCCCCGGGAGATCTCGCTGACCTCCTGGACCCGATTGCTGTCGCGGTTCTGGGTGGTCGCCTGCATGAGCTGGAGGTAGTCGACGATCACGAGGTCCAGGCCGGCCTCCGCCTGGAGGCGCCGGGCCTTGGTCCGGAGCTCCATCGACGTGATGTTCGGGGTGTCGTCGATGTAGACAGGGGCCTCGGACAGGTCGTTCATCGCCGGTGCGATCCGGGCGAAGTCCATCTCCTCGAGAAAGCCCGTCCGGAGGCGTTTGGAATCGATGTTGGCGACGCTCGACAGGAGCCGTAGCACGAGCTGCTCCTTGCTCATCTCGAGGCTGAAGAGGCCGACGCTCTTCCGCTCGCGAACGGCGGCGTACTCGGCGACGTTGAGGGCGAAGCTCGACTTGCCGACGGACGGGCGGGCGGCGACGACGATCAGATCGCTCTTCTGGAAGCCGGTCGTCAGGGCATCGAGGTCCGGGAAGCCCGAGGTGATGCCGCTCAGCTCGCCGCGGTGGGCGTGGAGGTAGTCGAGGCGGTCGTAGGCGGCGTGGAGGAGGTCCTTGAGCTGGGCGAACCCGGCCGTGATCCGCCGGTTCGAGACCTGGAACAGCTCCGACTCCGCGCGGTCGATCGCCTCCTGGATCTCGGCCGGGTCCTCGTAGCCGATGCCGGCGATCTTGCCGGCCGCGCCGATGAGGTTCCGGAGGACCGCCTTTCGCTCGACGATCCGGGCGTACTGGGTGGCATGGACGGCCGTGGGCGTCTGGTTCGAGAGAGTGGACAGGTAGCTCCGCCCGCCGATTCCCTCGAGCTCGCCCTTGCGCTCCAGGGTCTCCGCGGTGGTGACGATGTCCACCGGCTCACGCCGCTCGAAGAGGTCGAGCATCGCCCGGTAGATCGTGCCGTGGGCCTGACGGTAGAAGTCCTCGGGGCGGAGGAATTCGGCGACCTCGATGATCGTCTCCCGGTCGATGAGGATCGCGCCGAGCACGGATTGCTCGGCCTCGAGGCTCTGGGGCGGCAGGCGATCAATCACGGCGGGCTCCGGCATCGGCTCTTGGACGCGCTGGGAAGCGCGCGCTCTCACTGTCGGGGGCCTCTGCAGTTCCGGGTAGTGCCTTATCCCCGGGCGATTCGCGATCTCACGGAATTCCGGTGGACCGGCCCGTGCGGCGGTGTGGATCAGCTGTGGAAAGTCAGCCGGCGCTCGCGCGAGCCGAGGCGAAGGCGGAGCTGAGCACCTGAGCGAGCGCACTCCACATGCGTGAGCGAAGGCGCGCAGGCGACGACGCACGCATCGGCCGTGCCAGCGCCGGCTAGTCGAGGCGGCGGATGACGCCGATCAACTTGCCCTGGATGCGGACATCGGGGTAGTACTGGGCCGGATACGCCGAGTTCGCGGGCTGCAGCCGGACCCGGTCCTTCTCCTTGAAGAACGTCTTCAGGGTCACGGCGTTCTCCTCGACCTGGGCCACGACGATGTCGCCGTTACGGGCGGTGTTCTGGGGCCGGATGAGGACGAAGTCGCCGTCGGCGATGTGGGCGTCGATCATCGAATCGCCGCGGACCCGGAGGACGTACGCGTCGCCGCTGGGGGCGAGGATCTCCGGGATGGCCATCGTCTCCGACGCGTCCTGGTAGGCCTCGATGGGGCCGCCGGCGGCGATCTCGCCGACGATCGGCACGACGTGGGCCTCGGCCGCGGCGGACTGCGGCACGAGCTCGCTCGAGAGGCCGAGCGAGAGGGCGGCCGTGGGGGTCAGCCTGATGGCCCGCGACTGGGCCGCGCCCCGCTCGAGGTAGCCGTCCCGCTCGAGGACCTGGAGATGGTGATGGACGGCCGACGTCGAGTTGAGGCCCACGGCCAGGGCGATCTCCCGGACCGACGGTGGGTAGCCCCGCGCCCGAAGCGTGCCGGCGATGTGGTGGAGGATCTTCAGCTTGCGATCGGCATCGTGCCTGGTCACTCGGGCCTCCTGAGGCGACTGCCCGCATGATACCGAACGGACGTTCGATGTCAAGGGGCCGTGGCGCCGTCTCCGGCACGGCGGCAGCGGGCCGCCGACATCGGGCCCCGCCTGGCGTGGCTGGTAGACTCCGCGTCCCGCGGATCCCGGCGCAGCCGGAGCGCTTGCCGCGGCAGCGGCGTCGGAGGCACCCCGCCCATGGCTCGCAAGGATCGCGACGACACCTCCCGCAGAGGCCGGCGGTCGCGCGGGCGCAGCACCGGCGGCGGCGTTCGTCGCGCCCTGGGGCTGCTGGCGCTGCTCCCGCTCGCGAGCCGGGCGCCGCTCTACGCCCGCCTCGTGTGGGCGCTGGTCCTGGACGAGCGGACGCCGGCCTCGCGCAAGGCGATGCTCGCCGGCGGGCTCGGCTACGTGCTTCTCGGGCGCGACCTTGTCCCCGACGACATCCCGCTCCTCGGCGGCCTCGACGACCTCGTCGTCGTGGCCATCGCCCTCGACGTCTTCCTCGACGGCATCGATCCCGACGTCCTCGACGAGAAGCTCGAGGCCCTGAGCATCGACCGAGCGGCCTTCGAGGAGGATGTCGCCCGGATCCGGCGGTTCCTGCCGGGTCCAATCCGGCGCACGATGCGCCGCCTGCCGGGACTCATCGCCGCAGCCGGCGAGGCGTTGCAGCATTCCGGGCTCGGCCCCAGACTTCGGGCCTGGATCACGAGTGACAGGGGACCTGTCGCCAAGGAGGGTTCGATCGCGTGAAGGTCATCCTGACGCAGGACGTGGCCAAGCTCGGCAAGTCGGGCGAGATGAAGTCGGTGGCCGACGGCTTCGCCACCAACTACCTCATCCCCCAGCGCCTCGCCGTCCCCGCGGCCGGTGGCGCCTACCGGGCCTGGCAGCACGACATCGCGTCGCGCGAAGAAAAGCGGAATCGCGAGCGAGCCGAGGCCGAGATCGCGGCCACCCGGATCGCCTCGACAACCCTCACGATGGGCGTCAAGGTCGGCGACGGCGGCAAGCTCTACGGCTCCATCACGGCCAAGGACATCGCCGACGCGCTGGGTCGCCGGGGCATCGAGGTCGACCGCCACAAGATCGAGCTCGACGAGCCGCTCAAGTCGCTCGGCACGTACAAGGTCGCGATCAAGGTCCTCTCGGGCATGACGCCCGAGGTCACGGTGGTGGTCGAGCCCAAGGGCTAGGCCGCCGCGATTCGGCCCGGCCATCGGGGACTGCCTGGCCTTCGTTCTCAGACGGTCCTGAGGGGAACGTTGGATCGGGCCCGGGCCACGTGGCGGGCACTCCGGATCAGGACGGCCGCCCGGCCTCGCTCGAACGTCGGGGGGTTGGCACCGGTGTGCTTGTCCCGGATCCGCCGGGCGCGTCCAACGGTCCTCCGGTGACCGTCTGAGAAACGGATCCTGCGCACACCGCCAGCGGGCTGCCGCGGCGCGCGATGCCCGCGGTCGCACCGGTTGACCCGAGGCGAGAAGATGCGCCCGTGGCCGCCACCCGCCAGGACTCTGCCGCCTCGAGTGCCGCCCGGGCCGTTGGGCCGGCACCCGCCCCGAGGACGATCCTCCACGTCGACCTCGATGCCTTCTTCGCCGCCGTCGAGCAACGCGACCACCCGGAGCTCCGCGGCAAGCCTGTCGCCGTGGGCATGGGCGGGACGGGCGATCGCGGCGTCGTGAGCGCGGCCTCGTACGAGGCCAGGAAGTTCGGCGTCCATTCGGCGATGCCGATCCGGACCGCGAAGCGACTCTGTCCCGATTGCATCTTCGTGCCGGTGAACGGGGCCCTCTACCAGCGCGTGAGCCGCGAGGTCATGGCGATCCTGCGGCGGTTCACGCCGCTCGTCGAGCCAATCTCGATCGACGAGGCCTTCCTCGACGTGACGGCGTCGCGGGCGCTCTTCGGGGACGGGGCGACGATCGCCCGCCGGATCAAGGACGCGATCCGCGACGAGGTCCGGCTGACGGCGTCGGTCGGCGTCGCCGCGACGAAGCTCGTGGCCAAGATCGGCTCGGACCTCCGCAAGCCGGACGGGCTGGTCGTCGTCCCACCGGGCGAGGAGGCGGCCTTCCTGGCGCCGTTGCCGATCTCGCGCCTGTGGGGCGTCGGGCCGCAGACCGCGGCCGCCCTGCGCGACTTCGGGGTGGCCACGATCGGCGACCTCGCCGCGATGGACCGCGCAGCGCTGGTCCGGCGGTTCGGGAAGCACGGCGCGACGCTCGTCGATCGGGCCCACGGGCTCGACGGCGACCCGGTCGACGACCCCGACGCGGCCAAGACGATCGGCCACGAGACGACGTTCGACCTGGACACCTCCGACCCCGACGTTCTCGAGCGGACGCTGCTGGCCCTCTCGGAAGGCGTTTCCGGCCGCCTCCGATCGGCCGGTGTCAAGGCCGGGACCGTGACGGTCAAGGTCCGAGACTCCGGCTTCAACACGGTCACCCGCCAGCGGACGCTGCCGGAGCCGACCGACCTGACCGAGCCGATCTGGCGGGCCGCCGTCGAGCTGGCCAGGCCCGAGACCCGGGGGAAGAAGATCCGGCTCCTCGGGGTCACCGCCTCGCATCTCGGCGAGCGCGAGCAGCTCGGCCTGTTCGAGACGCTCGATCCTCGACGGCGCCTGGCGGTCGAGGCCGCGGACGAAGTTCGCCGGCGATTCGGGCCGCGCGCCGTCACTCGCGCCCGACTGCTCCGGGCCGGTCTGCCGGCCCCCTTCGAGCGCGACTTCGGGACGGCGACGGAGCGGCGGGGCGAGCTGGCGGCGGACGTCGAGCGGACGGGCCGGAAGCGACCGAAGGCGGAGCCGCCGCCGGTGCCGGACCCCGATGTCGACATCGACGTTCGGGCCGGCCAGCCCGAGCCCGAGGAGGCGCTGGAGCGCCCCGAGAGCCCGTGACAGGCTAGCTGGCACGGCGCGGCCCGAAGGTTCGCTCATCGGAGCCGAACCCGCTTGACATCGAACAGGTGTTCGGTCTAGGCTTCGACCATATCGAACACCCGTTCTGGCGACCAGTGCCCGGCCGCAGGAGCGAGCGCAGCACCTTCCGCCCCCGGAAAGGAGCCATCCGTGGCCATGATCCGAGTCGATCCGGTCCAGGTCCGGGTCCGGGCCGACTGGTTCGACGGCCGGCCCCGTGAGATCACGTGGCACGCCCAGCGTGTGCCCGTCACCCAGGTCCTCGGCGTCCGCGACGAGACATCGGCGTACCCGGTCGTGGTGGGTCCGCGGACGATCTTCGAGGTCGATACTCCGATCGCCAGGTTGACGCTCTCGTACCGGCATCGCGCCCGTCGCTGGTCCATCGAAGGGATGGACCATCACACGGCCGCCTGAGGCCGACTGACCGAATTTCCAGGCCCGGTCCCGGACTTTCCCGCTGGGTCGGGCGGTGCCCACCGGCGATGGCTCCTCCCCTCGCCGGAACGTGATGGAGGCGGGGTGGGTTGCGGCCGGTACCGCGCCCACCCCGCCGACCATCCAGGCCCGGGCCCCGATGGCAGCCCCGCACATCGAGGGCCGGTTTCCGCATCGGCCCGGGTCATCCGGCCCACCCGCCGCACCGGTTCGCGCGCCTACAATCGACGACGTGCAGGACGATCCCACCAGATTCCGGGACCTGACCCTCGGCGCATTCGTTGATCGGCTCGCCTCCGCGGCCCCCGTCCCAGGGGGCGGCAGCGCCTCGGCCGTCGCGGCCAGCCTGGCGGCCGGGCTCGTGGCGATGGTCGCCTCGCTGTCCGAGGGTCGGCCGAGGTACGCCATGCACGCGGAGGTCCACGCGCGGGCGAAGGCCGCCGGGATCGAGCTCACGGATCGCCTCCTGCGCATCGCCGACGAGGATGCGGCGGCGTACGGCGCCTTCTCCGCAGCGATGAAGCTGCCCCGCGACACGGGGGAAGAGCAGGAGATGCGCGCCGCGGCAATCCGCGACGCGGCCCGGGTCGCGGCCGAGGTCCCGTTGCGATGTGTCGAGGCATGCCTCGACGTCGTCACCGCGGCGGAGCTGCTGGCCGCACGCTGCAACGTCAACGCCTCATCGGATCTGCACGTCGCCGCTCTCCTTGCCGAAGCCGCCGCCGAGGGAGCCGCGGCGAACGTTCGAGTCAATCTGCCCGCGATCGGCGACCCGACCTGGGCCGAGGCGACGAGCGCACGCCTCGATGAGCTCCTCGGCCAGATCAGCGGGTTGTGTTCCACGACCCACGACGTGGTCGCGAGCGGCGAGTCCCGGCCTCCGGTCGTGCCGGTCGCGTGACGGTGCAGGCCAGCCCCAGCGCCCGGCTCCTCGAAGGCGCCCCGATCGCCGCGGAGATCCGCGCTCGGGTCGCGTCGGACGTCGCCGAGTTCGCGGGGGCCCACGGCCGGCCGCCCGGACTGGCCGTGGTCGTCTGCGGCCGGAGCGCCCCGTCGATGGTCTATCTCGAGCGGATCCTGAAGGCCTGCGCCGCGGTCGGGATCGAGAGCCAGTTCGTCGACGTGCCCGGCGACGATTCCGCCGCCCAGTCGGCACAGCTGACCGCGGCGCTCCACCGCCTCAATGCAGATTCGTCCGTCTCCGGGATCATCGTCCAGATGCCGCTCCCCCCGGGGATCGGCCTTCGCGTCGTCGTCGATGCCATCGACCCGTTGAAGGACATCGACGGGATCCACCCGCTCAATGCCGGCCTCCTGCGACTCGGCTACGAGGGCTTTGTCCCGGCCACCGCCCACGCGGCGCTCGAGATGCTCGAGCATTCCGGCGTCACCATCCCCGGCGCCGAGGCCGTGGTCATCGGCCGATCCCCGGTCGTGGGGATGCCCGTGGCCTTCATGCTCGTGAAGGGCGGCGCGACGGTCACGGTCTGCCACACGAAGACCCGCGATCTCGCCGCCCACACCCGGCGGGCGGACATCGTCATCGCGGCGGCCGGCCGACCCGGCCTGATCACCGGCGCCATGCTCAAGCCCGGAGCCGTCGTCATCGACGTCGGGATCAATGTCGTCGACGGTCGCATCGTCGGTGACGTCGACTTCGAGTCGGCCCGCGAGGTCGCGGCCGCGATCACGCCCGTCCCCGGCGGCGTCGGGCCGCTGACCAACGCCCTCCTCCTCGCCCACGTCGTCCGGGCCGCTCAGCGCCAGGCCGTCGAGCGCACCGCAGCTCCCGGCGTCGGCGGCGCCTCGTAGCCGGCGCCGTCGCAAACCCATCACCGCCCGAGGACCCCGATGAGCCTGCCATCAGACCTGGAGATCGCCCGCGCGGCCACCCCCCGGCCAATCCTCGAGGTCGCCCGCGACCTCGGCCTGCGCGACGATGAAGTCGAACCGTATGGCTTCACGAAGGCGAAGATCGGCCTCGCCGCGATCGAGCGACTGGAGGCCGAGCGTCCTCGGGGCAGGTACGTCGTCGTCACCGCCATCACCCCGACCCCGCTTGGCGAGGGCAAGAGCACGACGACCGTGGGGCTCGCCCAGGGCCTGAACCGGATCGGGCACGATGCGGCGGTCTGCATCCGCCAGCCGAGCCTCGGCCCGGTCTTCGGGATCAAGGGCGGCGCCGCCGGGGGCGGCTACTCCCAGGTCATCCCGATGGAGGACTTCAACCTCCACCTGACGGGCGACGTCCACGCCATCGGAGCGGCCCACAACCTCGCCGCGGCGTTCGTCGACAACCACATCCACCACGGCAACACCCTGGGCATCGATGCCCTCAACGTCCTCTGGCCGCGCGCGGTCGACATCAGCGATCGGGCCCTCCGGAAGGTCGTCGTGGGCCTCGGCGGCCGCGAGAACGGTTACCCGCGCGAGACCGAGTTCGTGATCACCGTCGCGTCCGAGGTCATGGCCGTGCTGGCCCTGGCGAGCGACCTCGGGGACCTGCGAGTCCGGCTCGGGCGGGTCGTCCTGGCCACGACCCGCGACGGCGCGGCGATCACCGCCGAGGACCTCAAGGTCGCCGGGGCGATGACGGCCCTCTTGACCGATGCGATCAAGCCGAACCTCCTCCAGACGCTCGAGGGCGGCCCGGCCTTCGTCCACTGCGGGCCCTTCGCCAACATCGCCCACGGCAACAACTCCGTCCTGGCCGACCGGATCGCCCTGGCGACGAACGAGATCGTCTGCACGGAGGCCGGCTTCGGGGCCGACATGGGCGCCGAGAAGTTCTTCGACATCAAGTGCCGGGCCTCGGGGCTCCGGCCGGACGCGGCGGTCGTGGTGGCCACGATCCGGGCCTTGAAGATGCACGGCGGGGTCGGCCGGATCGTTGCCGGCAAGCCCCTTGATCCGGCTCTCCAACAGGAGAACGTCGAGGCCGTCGCGCGCGGTGCGCAGAACCTCGCCAAGCAGATCGAGAACGTCAGCCTCTTCAACGTGCCGGTCGTCGTGGCCATCAACGCCTTCCCGACGGACACGAAAGCCGAGGTCGAGGCCGTCCGGCGGGTGGCGACCGAGGCCGGCGCCCGGGACGCCGTCCTGGCCAACCACTGGGCCGAGGGCGGGGCCGGGGCGACGGACCTCGCGGCCGCGGTCTGGGCGGCGGCCGAAGAGGGCGCGCCGAACTTCCAGCTCCTCTACCCGGATGACGCACCGCTGACCGAAAAGATCGAGGCCATCGCGACGAAGGTCTACGGGGCGAATGGGGTGGACTACCTGCCCGCCGCGGCGAAGGCGCTCCGGCAGTACGAGGCGCTCGGGTTCGGGCACCTCCCGATCTGCATGGCAAAGACCCAGTACTCGCTGAGCCACGACGCCTCGCTGAAGGGCCGGCCGAGTGGCTTCCGGCTGCCGATTCGGGAGATCCGGCTGTCGGCCGGCGCCGGCTTCATCACCCCGCTCGCGGGCGAGATGCGGACGATGCCGGGCCTGCCCTCCCGGCCGGGCGGCGAGTACATCGACATCGACGCCAGCGGCGAGATCGTCGGCCTGTTCTAGTGCCCGGCTCGAGATCCCCGACGTGACGTCCCGCATCGAATGGGTCGGCGGCCAGTGCCGCCTCCTGGCCACGATCGCGGAGGAGTTCGACCGGACGCGACCGTTCGCCGGCCTCACGATCGGAACCGGGATCCACCTCGAGCCCAAGACCGTGGCCCTGCTCCTGACGCTGCGCCGCGGCGGCGCGAGGGTCCTCTCGACCGGCAACCTCAACACGACCCAGCCCGAGTCGGTCGCCTACCTCAACGCCCACGGGGTGGAGGCGATCGGCGGGCCGACCCAGGACGAGGCGGTCCGGAACGGCCACATCGACGCGATCCTCGACGCCGCCCCGGACCTCATCCTCGACAACGGTGGCGACATGTACGCCCGCTGGCTGGAGCGGCCGGACGCGCGGCTCCGGGGCGGCACCGAGGAGACCACGAGCGGCCGGATCCGGCTCACGCCGTTGCGCGAGCGCCTCGACCTCCCGATCCTCGTCATCAACGACAGCCCGATCAAGCAGTTCGCGGAGAACCGTCACGCCGTCGGCCAGAGCACGGTCGAGTCGTTCCTGCGGATCACGAACATGGCGACGAACGGGCGCCGGGTCGTCGTCTTCGGCTACGGCAGCGTCGGCAAGGGCGTCGCCCTCAGCTTCCAGCGCGCTCACGCCTTCGTGAGCGTGATCGAGGTCGATCCCGTCCTCCGCATGGAGGCGATGTGGGACGGCTTCATGGTCCCGGATCGCGACGAGGCGCTGTCGGCGGCCGACATCGTCATCACGGTCACGGCGGCGCGCGACGTCGTGACCGCCCGCGACCTGGCGATCCTCCCGGACGGGGCGATCCTCATCAATGCCGGGCACCTGCCGGTCGAGATCGACGTGCCCGGGATGGCGGCCGATCGCTCGGTGGCCACCTTCGGGCCGACCGACGCGGGCATCTCGACCTTCCGGATGCGCGACGGGCGCGCGATCCACCTCTTGACCGACGGCCACATGGTCAACCTTGCCGGCCCGCGGCCGCTCGGCAACTCGATCGAATCGATGGACCTCGGCTTCAGCCTCCAGGCCCGCTGTCTCGAGGCTGTCGCCAACGGCGAGGTCGGGCGCGACTCCTGCGTCGTGCCGGTGCCGCGGCGGATCGACGAGTGGGTCGCCCGGGCCTACGTCGAGCTGGCGAGAATCCGGCCGGCGACGCGAGCCTGAGCGGCGGTCAGGCGAGCCGTCAGCCGAGCCAGCCCGTGCTGGCCGCCATCACGAGCGCGACGACGAGCCCGGCGCCGATGCCCAGGGTCCCGGCGCCCCAGGCAAGGGCGTCAACCGGGCCGAGCGGCTCGCCGTCCCCGTGGGCGTGGTCATCGTGGCCGTGGTCCTCGCCGTGGTCGCCCGCGCCGTGCGGGCCGGCCATGGCATCGCTGGCGTGGGAATCGTGGCTGGTGCTGGTCATCGGGGTCGGCTACCTCCGGCCCGGATCGTACACGCCGCGCCCGTAGACTCAACTCGTGCAGCCGACCGACCGCCGGCCATCGATCGACACGGGGCTGGTCGCCAGCCTTCGCGGCCTCGACCGTGACGGGCGGCTCCTGTTCCTGACCCGGGTCCTCCGGATGTTCGGCTACGGCTTCCTGGCGGTCGTCCTCGTCCTGTACCTCGACGCCCTCGGCCTCGATGCCCTGACGATCGGAACGATCCTGACCCTGACGCTCGTCGGCGACACCCTGATCTCGCTCTGGCTCACGACGCAGGCCGACCGCATCGGGCGGCGGCGGGTCCTCGTCGCCGGCGCGGTCCTCATGGTCGTGGCGGGGGTCGTCTTCGCCGCCACGAGCTGGGTCCCGCTGCTGATCCTGGCCGCGACGATCGGGGTCATCAGCCCGACCGGCAACGAGGTGGGGCCGTTCCTTGCCGTCGAGCAGGCGGCCCTCAGCCAGACGACGCCCGATGCGCGCCGGACGCCGACCTTCGCCTGGTACAACCTCGCGGGGTACGTCGCGACCGCGTTCGGAGCGCTCGGCGCGGGCACGCTCGGCCAGGCGCTGCTGGGGGCCGGCCTCGCACCGGTGGACGCCTACCGGGCGATCGTCGTGGGCTACGCGGTCGTGGGGCTGGCGATGGTCGCCGCCTTCAGCCGGGTCGGCCCCGGCGTCGAGGCGCCGCCGGCACAGGCGGCCGATGATGGGATCGCGCGCCGCCTCGGCCTCGGGCGCTCGAAGGGGATCGTGGCCCGACTCTCGGCGCTCTTCGCGATCGACAGCTTCGCCGGCGGCTTCATCCCCCAGAGCCTGATGGCCTACTGGTTCCACCTCAAGTTCGGCGTCGAGCCCGCGGTCCTCGGCGGGATCTTCTTTGGGGCGAACCTCCTGGCGGCGGTGTCGTCGCTGTCCGCGTCGCGGATCGCGGCCCGGATCGGGCTCGTGAACACGATGGTCTTCACCCACCTGCCGTCCAACCTGCTGCTGATCCTCGTGCCGCTCATGCCGACGCTGCCGCTGGCGGTCACAGTGCTGCTCCTCCGCTTCAGCCTCAGCCAGATGGACGTGCCCACCCGCCAGTCCTACGTGATGGCGGTCGTCGACCCGGACGAGCGCTCGGCGGCCGCGGGCGTGACCGGGATCGCCCGAACGACCGGGGCCGCGATCTCGCCGGCCATCTCCGCGCCGCTCGTAGCGACGGCGGCCCTGGCCGGCCTGCCGTTCTTCTTCGCGGGCGGCCTGAAGATCGTCTACGACCTCGCGTTGTGGGCCGCCTTCCGGGCCCACCCGGCGCCCGATGAGCGCGCCCACCCCGCGCCCGAGGATGGTCCCGGCTGAGCGCCAGATTCAGGCCAGGCCGAGCACCGACAGCAGCAGGAAGTAGACGAGGACCATCACGGATTGCGTGTAACCGAGGATCAGGAGGTGAGCGCGCTCGGCGAGGATCGCGGAGGGCCGTTCGAAGCGCGCCAGGACCGGCAGGATCGAGAGAGCCCCGTGGGCGAGGACTCCGGGGATGAACCCCATCAGCGTCAGGACCAGTGTTGAGTCGGCAACGCGGTCGATTCCCGCGACCCGAAGGACGAGCAGGTAGGCGCCCGTGACCACGGTGGCGAGCACCGGCATGAGCACGATCATGCGGATCGTCGCAAAGCCGCTCCGATAGAGGGCCGTCGCCAGGGGACCGTAGCCAACGGCCACGATCGCAATCAGGAAGAAGACCACCAGGTCGGCCATGCGGACGAGTCCGAAGGCCTCGAACAGGGGCCGCAGGGCGAGCCAGCCGATGAAGACGAAGTACTGGCTGATCGTGGCGCCTGCGTATTGCATGGCTCCCAGGTCGAAGCCCGCTGGGTTGACCCGGCTCGTCACGTTTGCGAGCTGAGCGCTTGCCGCGAAATTGCCCATGTACGCGACGACGAACATCGCCAGGATGGTCGTGAACGAGGTGCCCCCTGCATCGGGCACGTTGCGACTCAGGGTCACGAGCAGGACGATCCCGGTGACGGCGAAGCCGGCGAGGCTGCCGAAGATGCTGACCTGGCGGCTCGCCAGCTCGCCGACATCGAGGGTCTCGTCGCGGCGAACCGTGTGCCGCGGGCCGGCCGCGATCAGGGCAACGACGATTGCGACGCTCGCGGCAATGAGATACCCAACGACGGCGATCACGCCGACGAACTCTATCGGGTCGACGGACCACCGAAGCGTCGACCCGGCATGCCGAGCCGCCACCAGATGAAGAGCAGGACCGCGGCGATGACCGCGAAGGCGATCGCGAGGTCGAACGGCTGGAGGGCGTGGCGGATGTCGACCCAGTTCTCGCCGAGCTGCTGGCCGGCGAAGACGAGCAGGATCGACCACGGGATTGCGCCGGCCGTCGAGTAGAAGATGAAC
>Ga0209342_10002478_pt1 | contig 19797 bp, 20 predicted proteins | sample RifCSP16_2_FD_184023 | JGI IMG/M metagenome (GOLD analysis project Ga0209342, IMG submission 184023) | Soil microbial communities from Rifle, Colorado - Rifle CSP2_sed 16_2 (SPAdes) (version 2) | ecosystem: Environmental > Terrestrial > Deep subsurface > Rock core/Sediment | place: Rifle... | reverse complement strand
CAGCCCAGCCAAAACATCCTGGCAGGCCTGGCGGACAACCGCCTCAGCCGGTGCGGGGGCAGCGAGCAGGCAAACCCGGCTGCTTGCTTTGATGCCCAACTTTTTCGCCAGATCACTCACGCCGAATACTCCTTGAACCAAGCGCTATGATTGCCATTATAGCAGCGCCCGGCGCGCAGGGCAACCGATATTTGGGCGCTCGGAATTAGCCCGCGTTTTAGATGCGGGCGGATTTGCGTTTCGCCTTGACCGTCCTGGCTTAATTGGTTAGAATCCTGTCTGCTGCTGGAGAACGCAGCAGGCAGAAAATATTTGCCCTCGTAGCTCAGTGGATTAGAGCACTTGCTTGCGGAGCAAGGGGTCGCGTGTTCGAGTCGCGCCGGGGGCGCTGAAAACCTGATATATGGCGGTACAGCACAAAAGCACTCCCATATCTGGCGGTATGGGAGTGCTTTTGTGCCTTTCCCTGCCTCGTCGATGTAGGCGGACTGCTAAAATCTTTGCAAATATCCGATCTTTTGTCGAAAGTCAGCCAGAGATATTGACAAAGAGGAATTTTTTCTGTATTATATAATTGTTGATATCTGATATTTGATCAAATATCAAATTATTGCGACTCACCCATGATATCTATCCCCCGGACAGTAAAAAGCCTGCTGGTAGAGAAGCTGCGGGATGAGATTCTCCAGGGAGAACTTATCCCCGGGCAATATCTGCGCCTGGAAGAGATTGCCAACCGGTTCGAAGTCAGCACCATGCCTGTGCGGGAGGCGTTGAGCGATTTGGAAGCCGAGGGCCTGGTGACCATCTTCCCTCACCGAGGCGCGATTGTCACCGAACTGAGCCCTGAAGACCTGGAAGACATCTATGACATCCGGGCGGCCCTGGAAGCCTTAGCTGCCCGCCTGGCAGTCCCGCGCCTCACCAGACAGATATTGGATCAACTGCACAGGTACGTCGAGCAAATGGATACTCACCTCGGCGAGATGGTAACTCTGATCAAGTTGAACCACGATTTCCACATTACGCTCTACCACGCCTCTGGCAGGCGGCATCTGGTAGATCTCACCAATATGCTGCGCTATCGTACGCGCCACTACCTGCATGCTTATATCTCCGACCTGGGAGGCATGCCACTCGCTCAGACGGAACACTGGGAAATTGTTGAGGCCTGTGAGCGCAGCGACGCCGAGAGTGTGGCGGCGCTGATTCACCATCACGTGCTTCATGTCGGCCAATCGCTGATCGAGTTTGTGCGCAAACAAGAGGATTCAAATAAGGCAAGAGGTTAAGAAATCAACTTGTTTAATGAAAATCCCGTTGGATATGAAAGGAGCCTAAGTCATGCCCTCGTCCACCGATATTTTGGAATTATACGACCTGAGCCATCCCTGGGGGGACAAAGCGCCTCTATGGCCTTATTTTCCCGATATCAAGATCGAACGCTTCCATTATCATGCCAAGTCACGCGTGCTGTCCCAACAAATCACTACCTTCATGCACACCACCACCCATACCGATGCGCCCGCCCATGTGATCGAGGGGACGCCATACATGGATGAGGTGCCCCTCGACCGCTTCTTTGGCACCGCGGTGGTGGTCTCCATCCCAAAAGGGAAGTGGGAAAAGATCATGCCCGAAGACCTGGAAAAGGTTGAGCCCAGGATCGAGCCTGGCGACATCGTCATCGTCAATACTGGCTGGCATAAATATTACGGCGACAACGTGCAATACTTCTGCTACTCGCCGGGCTTTTATTTGGAAGCCGGCGAGTGGTTTGTCCAAAAGGGCGTTAAAGCCGTAGGGATCGACAACCAAGCGCTGGACCATCCACTGGCCACCGCCATCGGGCCACATGGGCCGGGCGGGCCGATCCTGCCGTGGGTGGTCGAAGAATATGAACGTGAGACAGGGAAGAAGGTGGCCCAAGAGTTTGCGCTGTGGGAACCGTGCCACCGGCAACTGCTAGGCAACGGTATAGCCGGCTTCGAGAATGTAGGTGGCGACATCGATAAAGTCACTGGAAAACGGGTTACCATCGCCGCCTTCCCCTGGCGTTGGGTAAAGGGGGATGGGTGCATCGTGCGCATGGTCGCCATCGTAGACCCCACTGGCGCCTACCGTCTCTAAATATCGAGGAGGAATTCCATGAAGGTGACGCGTTTAGCACAAGCGGTGAAGTATAGCCCACCCAAACACAGCGAGACCTGCCATGCGATGTATTTGCAACACCGGAACCTAGGTTGTGATGCACCCTATTGGGTTGGCTGTTCGTATTATTTGCCTGGGGCAAAGGCGGAATGGGACGCCTCGCCGCTGGACAAGGTCTACGTGGTGCTGGAAGGCGAGCTCACCATGGCGTTTGATGACCAGGAAGTGAGATTGGGCCCCATGGATTCAATCTACATCGGCCCGGGCGAGAGGCGCGAGGTGCGCAACGACACCAACCGCGTGGCAACCATGCTGGTTGTGATGCCCTACCCTGCTGCATAGGGAGGGAAGATGGACAAAATTCCTGATACCCAATCGCTTTTCGACGTATCCGGTAAGGTGGCGTTGATCACTGGCGCCACAGGCGGCTTCGGCCAGGCAAGCGCCAAGGGATTGGCTAAAGCTGGCGCCAAAGTGATGTTGACCGGGCGTTCAGCCGAGAAACTGGAAGAAGTCGCCAAGGTCATCCAGGAGGCCGGGTATACCGCCGCGTGCATCGCCGGCCACCCGGCAGAGGCAGAGGATGTAAAGCACATTGTTGAAGGAACCGTCAAGCGCTTTGGCAGGATCGATATCCTGATCACCGCCGCGGGCTTGAGCCGCATCCACCCTATAACCGACTTCCCCCTGGAAGAATTCGAAGAGATCATGGATGTCAATGTAAAGGGCTCTTGGTTGTTCAGCCGCGAAGTCGGGCGGGTAATGATACAGCAAGGCCGCGGAGGAAAAGTCATCCTGGTCTCATCGACGCGCGGCTTGCTGGGCATGAAGAATTACACCGGATATGCGACTTCTAAGGGCGCGGTTCATCTCTTGACCCGCTCTCTGGCGTGCGAGTGGGGTGAATACCGCATTAATGTTAATGCCATTGCGCCCACGGTTTTTCGCACAGCCCTGACCCAATGGATGTTTGACGACCAAGAGTTTTATAAGGTATTCCTGAGGCGCATCCCCATCGGCCGCCTGGGCGAGCCAGAGGACTTCGTTGGAGCGGTGATTTTCCTGTCCTCGCATGCCTCCGACTTTATGACCGGTGCCATTTTATACGTGGACGGTGGTTACACAGCCGGGTAAGAATGCCATGTCCAACCCTGAGCAAATCGCGGTAATCGGGGCTGGCTTGATGGGGCATGGCATTGCCCAGGTATTCGCCTGCAATGGGCACTCTGTGTGGCTGGTTGACTCGGACCAGGAGGCGCTTATATCGGCGAGGGAGCGCGTCCGCACCAACCTGGCTAACATGGCTGAGAAGGGGATTGATTTTGGAGCAAGCATCGAGGCGATCCTTGATCACATCCATCCAACGCCTGACATGGAGGCAGCCTGCCAGGGCAGTGACTTTGTCTTCGAAGCTGTGTACGAAGACCTGGGGCTCAAACAGCGCATCTTCGCCGACCTGGACAGAGTATGCCCGCCGCAGACCGCCTTGTGCAGCAACACCTCGGTCATCAGTATCACCGAGATCGCAGAGAAAGCCACACACCGCCAACGTATCGTCGGCACGCATTTCTGGAATCCGCCATACCTGATCCCTTTGGTGGAAGTCGTGCATGCCGCAGAAACCGCCAGTTGGTGTACGGCGAAAACCTACGCTTTGCTGGCTCGGGTTGGCAAGCATCCGGTGCATGTGTATAAAGATGTGCCCGGTTTCGTCGGCAATCGGCTGCAACACGCCTTGTGGCGCGAGGCGTTTGCCATCATCGACGAGGGGATTTGCGACCCAGCTACAGTCGACGAGGTGATCAAAAATGGGTTTGGGCTGCGCCTTCCCGTTCTCGGGCCGGTTGAGAACGCTGACATGGTCGGGCTTGATCTCACCCTGGCAATACACAACTATATCCTGAAACACATCAATGCCGATCCTACGCCCTCGAAAACCCTGCAGGCCAGAGTTCGGGCAAGCGAGTTAGGCTTTAAGAGCGGGAGGGGTTTCTTGGAGTGGTCCGAAGCCGAGATCGACGCATCACGCCAGCGACTGGTTAATTATCTCGTCAGAATCTTTTCAGAACAACGCGCACAGAAGAAAGGAGGCGACCCACAGGCCAAATCTCAAGCAGGCCCACCATCAACAGGTCTAACGTAATTCATAAGCAGGAGAAAAGTTGAGGCAGAAATGAATAAAAAAATCTTGGTTACGCTTTTGCTGCTCGTCGTCCTTGGTTTGGCAGCCTGTGGGCCTGCAGCAACCCCAACGCCGGAGGCGACCGAGTCGCTGATCAGCTCACCAGCGGTCGCCGCCGGTCCCGAGAACATTGTCATCGGCACCAGCGCACCGTTGACTGGCATGTTTGCCGGCTTTGGCGAGGGTAATGTCTGGGGTGCCCAAGCAGCCGTTGACGACATCAACGCCCAGGGAGGCATCTATGTCAGGGAGTTTGACCGCAAGATTCCAGTGAAATACGTTGTCGTCGACAACCAGAGCGACCCAGGGAAGTCAGGACCTTTGGCCGAGGATCTCATTCTGCGAGAGAAAGTCAATATGCTGTACTCGGTTGACTCCTCTCCCTCGATCCACATTCCCATCGCCGAGGTGGCAGAGAAGCACGGCATCCCCCATATCGTTGGCGGAGGCCCGCTGGAGCCCTGGCTGGCTGCGCGCAATGAAACCGAGACCAAGTGGTCATACACCTGGTTCCCGGGATTTGGGATTGCCACGCCGCCGCCCGAAGGAGATCCCCGCTATGGCAAGCCGGGTTATACGATTAAGGATAGCTGGTTCGCCGTGCTGGACGCTTACGGAGACCAGACTAACAAAGTCGCTGGGGTCTTTGCTACCGATGAGCCAGATGGCATCGGCTGGTATGGACTGTTCCCCGGTCTGCTGGAGGAATGGGGCGCTACCGTGATTGGAGTGGAAGAGAGACTGGGCTTCTATCCACTGGGCACAACAGACTTTACGTCCATGTGCACCGAGTGGAAGAACAACAACGTCGAAATCCTGTGGGGCAACGTACCGGGTCCCGAGTTCGCCACGCTGTGGCGGCAGTGCAACCAGCTAGGATTCAAGCCGAAGATCGTCATGGTTGGTCGGGCGCCGCTCTTCTACCTGGACGTGAGCGCCTGGGGCGAGGACCTGCCCCTGGGAGTCGGCACCGAGATCTGGTGGGATCCGGCGTATACCGGCCCAGGCATTGGCGACACAACACCCCAGTCTCTGGCCGAGAGATGGTTTGAGGACACCGGCAAACCGCTCAATCGAGGCATTGGGCACGGCTACCATCCTATGCAAGTGCTGTTTAATGCCATCGAGCGCGCCGGCACACTCGATCCAAAGGCGCTCAACCAGGCTATGGCTGAGACCGACATGATGACAGTCAACTACCAGGTAAAATTCGATCCAGAGACCCACTTTAGCTGGATTCCGCTCTTCGTCGGGCAATGGCAGAAGACGGATAAACCCTGGGTGTGGGAACTGCCGATCACTTTCTCGGAGCACGATTTCCTCCAACCGACTGCCGATTTCATCTTTCCCATTCCTTAAGAATGGGCAAGGATCGCCGAGTAACTCAGCTCAAGGGATAGGACTGGCCCTTTGCCGGTCCTATCCCCAATAACAGGTATTTCCTTGGCCGAGCCAATTCTGTCAGTAAGCAGCGTTAAGAAGCGCTTTGGAGGTCTGCTGGCGCTGAATGAAATCAGCTTTGACCTGCAGGCAGGCGCCATCATGGGTCTGATGGGGCCTAATGGAGCTGGCAAGACGACTCTTGTCAATGTCATCTGTGGATTCTATAAGCCCGATGCCGGCAGGGTGGTATTCGAAGGGAAAGATATTACCGGGTTTCCCCCCCACAAGATCTGCCATCTTGGCATCGCCAGGACTTACCAGATCCCTCTGCCCTTTGGAGAGCTGACCGCGCTGCAAAATGTGGCCGTGGCTGGCATGTATGGCAGGGGATTAAGCAGATCGGCTGCAGAAAGAGAAGCCCTCGAGGTGTTGGCGCTGACGGATCTCTCTGATAAACAAGATGTGCTGGCAAAGAACATGACGACGATAACGCTCAAGCGGCTTGAGGTGGCCAAGGCGTTGGCAGTGGCTCCGAATCTGTTGCTGGTGGATGAACCTGCTGCTGGACTAAACGAAACCGAACTTCCCCGCATGTTAGAGATCCTGGCTGCTATCCGTCGGACTGGAGTGACGATCATTTTGATCGAACACATTATGAAAGTGATGCGCGAGGCGGTCGATTCGATCTACGTTATAAACGAAGGGACGCCAATCGCCTCTGGCCCACCGGAGGATGTCATGCAGGACAGGAAAGTCATCGAGTGCTATCTAGGTGAGTATGCCTCAAATTCAATGTGACGAAGAATGGATGCAGTTTTATCGGAGCGTGGAGCTGCCTTGATAAACATGGTCTCTCGCCGGTCCGGCTCATAGGGAACGCGTGAAGATGCCTGAAGAAGCCTTGCTGCACGTAAATAACATCGATGTGTTTTATGGGAATCTGCAGGTTTTGTGGGACATCTCGTTGGAGGTGCGTAGCGGAGAGATGGTCGCCATCGCCGGGGCTAATGGGGCGGGAAAGTCCACCCTATTGAAAACTATCTCCGGCCTGATGCATCCGGCAAGAGGCAACATTCATTTTAACAGCAGAGAGATCACTCACCTGAATGCCCATGAAATCGTCAACCTGGGCATATCCCAGGTCCCGGAAGGGAGAAAGCCTTTTCCAGAGATGACGGTGTTGCAGAATCTCGTCATCGGCTCCTACAGCCAGAAAGCGCGCACCTTGAGAAATAAAAATCTGGCCAAAGTCTATGAATTCTTTCCGCTGCTGAAGAAAAGAAAAAACCAACTGGCCAAGACGCTGAGCGGAGGAGAACAGCAAATGCTGGTTATCGGGCGAGGATTGATGTCGAATCCTCGCATACTGATCATCGATGAAATGTCCCTCGGCCTCAGCCCAATTTTCGTGCGCGAACTTTTTGGAGTGCTGCACGATATCAAAGCGCAGGGGATCACCATCCTCCTGGTGGAACAGAATGTATGGCAAACGCTGCATGAAGCGGATCGAGCCTACATCATTGAAACAGGACGGCTTGTCCTGAGCGGGAATGCTCGCGACTTGTGTGAAGAGGAGGAAGTCAGGAATGCCTATTTCGGCGCCTGAAACGAAACAGGACGGGATAGATCTGCGATGCTCGAATCATTAAGCGCCTTAGCGACGCCCATCACGATGGGGATTTTATACGGCGGATTGTACGTGGTCATCGCCCTGGGCCTCTCCCTGGTGTTCGGAGTAATGAAGGTGATCAATGTAGCGCATGGAGATTTTGTCATCCTGGGCAGCTACTTCGCTTACGTGGTGCTGACAAGCAAGGGAGTGGACCCCGTTCTCTCGCTCGGATTGGGGATCCCGCTCTTCTTCATCATGGGCATCCTGATTCAAAAGTATCTGCTGTATCGAGCATTCAAGATTTCAACGGACGCAGCCTTGATCATCGCTTTCGGGATTTCCCTGATAATCCAAAATGCAGCCCAACTGGCCTGGACCCCGATGTCAAAGAGCCTGCAAACCGGTTATAGCTTCAAGAGTTTTCAGGTAGGAGATGTTTACATCCCACTGGTCTACCTGCTGGACTTTATCGTGGCGGTGATCGTAGTCGTGGTGGTGCACCAATTCTTGCAAAGGACTTACCTGGGTCAGGCGATTACCGCAGCTTCCCAAGACCAGCAAACCGCGGAGCTGATGGGCATTAACCCAGCCACCGTGTACCAGTACGCCTTCGGGATAGCCATCGCCCTCGCAGCAGTCGCCGGTGTATTTCTCGGTTTGACTTTCCCGTTCAACCCGATCTCGGGGGTGCCCTTCCTCATCATTGCCTTTGGGGTGATCATTTTGGGCGGTTTGGGCAGTATGGTCGGAACCTTCATTGGGGGCATGATCTTTGGGCTGTCTCAATCTTTGGGCGGCCATTTTTGGGGACCCACTGGCCAGTTGCTCGTCCCGTTTTTAATGGTGCTCGTGATCCTGACCATCCGACCGCAGGGTCTGTTCGGACGATAAGAGAGAAAATATGGGAATTGTGATCCGCAGGTATACCCCTTTGATCGCCCTGGGAATGGTTATTGCCATCCTCGCTGCGCTGCCAGCCTTGGGTGCGCCAAAGACCTGGTTGCTGTACCTGATTTATTTCTATATATTCCTGGCTGCAGCAAACATGTGGAATTTGCTGGCCGGCTTTAGCGGGCTGCTGGCGCTTTGCCCGGCGGCGTTCATTGGGTTGGCCGGTTACACCATGACCATCCTGACCTGGCTGCAGGTCCCTTATTATGTGGGGTTGTTGGCTGGAGGGGTGGTGGCCGCCCTGTTTTCCATCCTCATTTCGCCATCTGTCTTCAGGATGCGAGGCATCTATTTCGCTATCGGAACATTGGTGGTGCCGGAGGTGTTGCGCCTGGTGTTCCTGCGTTGGAGGCCGGTTGGAGGGCAGCTGCAAGGTGGAGGAGCAGGCTATATGGTTAAAGGTGTCTCCGGCATTCCCATGCAACAAACCTACTGGCTTGGTTTAGCGGTCGGCGTGGCTTCCGTGCTGCTGATCGCTTTCATTCTGCGCTCCAAGTTCGGGTTTGGTTTGGCTGCCATCCGCGATAACGACGTCAGTGCCGCTAGCTCGGGAATCGATGTCTTCCGCTTGAAGTTATACTCGTTCATTATCGCTGCTTTCATGACGGGCGTCGCCGGGGCCATTTTTTTCACTTATCAAGGCTACATCGAACCGAACAGCGCCTTCAACATCCGCTGGTTGATGATCGTTCTGCTGGCCACAGTCATTGGCGGCAAAGGCATCGAAGAGGGTCCATTGGTTGGGACAATCATCGTGGTGATTTTACATTTTCAGTTGGCGAGATACGCGGATATCAGCCTGCTGATCCAGGGGACGATTCTGGTGGTCATCATGCTGGCAGTGCCGCAAGGTATCACCGGGTTGGTTCGTGATCTAAGGCGGGCAGTTGCTGGGCGGGCTTTGTTACCCACTGGAAACACCTCGATCTTCAGTTTTATTCTTTCTAGAAGGAGAAAATCCCATGAGTAAAGTAGAGAAGTTGACCAACGGGACAACGGGGGGGCCGGTTTTTGTATATGTACAAAACGGGAAGATCATTCGCATTACGCCTATCGAGTTTGATGACCGCGACGCGCCATCCTGGACAATTCAGGCCCGAGGCCGGAAATTTTCTCCGCCCCGAAAAACCAGCCTCTCACCCTATTCATTAGCCTGGCGCTCAATGGTCTATTCGCCAACCAGGGTGTTATATCCCCTCAGGCGGGTCGATTTTGATCCACATGGAAAACGGAATTGCACCCACAGAGGTGAATCGGGCTACGAGCGCATCAGTTGGGACGAGGCGGCAGAGATAGTCACCCACGAAATCAAGCGCATCAAAAGAGAATACGGTCCGGCAGCCATGCTGGCCACGCCTGGCTCTCACCATTTATGGGGACACGTGGGCTACCGGCATAGCGCTTTTTTCAGATTTATGAACCTGGTGGGCTACACCTCAGCTGAACACAATCCAGATAGCTGGGAGGGCTGGCACTGGGGTGGAATGCACCAGTGGGGATTCAGCCATAGGCTCGGGATTCCAGAACAATATGATCTATTAGATGATGCGCTCAAGCACACCGAGCTGATCGTCTTCTGGTCGAGCGACCCGGAAACAACCAGCGGGATTTACTCCGCTTTCGAGAGCACCCCTCGCCGCCAGTGGTTGAAAGAGCTGGGAGTCAAAATGGTTTTTATCGACCCTTTCTACAACCATTCGGCCGGCCTGTATGCCGACAAATGGTTTGCTCCCAGGCCCGGCACCGATAACGCCATGGCTTGCGCCATCGCTTACGTCTGGATCAGCGAGGATCTTTACGACAAGGAATACATCGCTACCAGGACGGTGGGCTTCGAAAAATGGAGGGATTATATCCTGGGCATGGAGGACGGCGTGCCAAAGACGCCGGAGTGGGCGGAGAAAGAGAGCAACATCCCGGCCAGAGAGATCAAAGCGTTAGCCAGGGAATGGGGGACGAAAAAGACCATGCTGGCTGCCGGCGGACTGGGTGGCTGGGGAGGCGCCTGCCGTGCAGCCACTGGAGGAGAATGGGCACGCCTGATGATCTGCCTGCAGGCCATGCAAGGTCTGGGTAAACCGGGCGTCAACATCTGGGGTACGACCCAGGGCGCACCGCACAATTCGGATTTCCTGTTTCCAGGTTACGCCGAGGGCGGCATCTCCGGCGACATTGACAACTCGGCCGCCGCTTACCGCTGGGTTTACCGCATGAAGTTCAAGCCCACCCGCTCCAGCATCAATTCTCCAATGGGGCAGCATATCCCCAGGTTGAGAATCCCGGAATGCATTCTGGATGGCAAGTATGAATGGCGGGGGAAAGGTTTTTGCGGGCAGTCCATAGAGGCGCAACTGCACCAGTACAAGTATCCGGCCGACGGTTACCCGGAAATCCAGATGTATTACCGCTATGGAGGCTCGTTCATCGGGACGATGAACGAGACCAATCGCTACGTCAAGGCTTACCAGACTGAGCGATTGCCCTTCGTGGTCAACCAGGCAATCTGGATGGAAGGGGAGACCAGGTTCGCGGACATCATTTTGCCGGCCTGTACCAACTTCGAACGTTGGGACATCAGCGAATTCGCTGGTTGCCTGGGGTACATCCCCGATTCTACCTGCCAAGTCAATCACAGGGTGATCAGCCTGCAGAAGAAATGCATTGAGCCATTGGGAGAGTCGAAGTCCGATTACGATATCTTCGCCCTCCTGGCGGAAAAGCTGGGTTTTTACGACGTGTACACCGAGGGGGGGCTGACCGAGCTGGATTGGGTCAGGCGCATGTTTGATGCCAGCGACCTGCCCAAGTACAACACCTGGGAGGAATTCTTCGAGAAGGGTTACTTTGTAGTGCCCATCCCGGAGGATTACCAGCCCACCCCAGCGTTGAGATGGTTCGCCGAGGACCGCAAACGGGATACGCCCGATTGGGGACCACACCCCGAGTCCCAGGAAGAATTTGGCAAGGGGCTGCAAACCACCTCGGGGCTGTTGGAGTTCGAATCCTCCAGCCTGAAGAAGTTTGACCCGTATGACGAGGAGCGGCCGGTGATCCCGAAATACATCCCCTCCTGGGAGGGGCACCATACCACCGAGCTATACAACAAATTCCCCTTGCACCTGATCTCACCGCACCCGCGCTTCAGTTTTCACACCATGGGAGACGCCAAGGATAGCTGGCTCAACGACGTTAGGGACCACCGGATTTTGAAAGAGGATGGTTACTATTACTGGATCATCCGCATGAACTCTAAGGACGCCGCAATGCGCGGCATCCTGGATACCGACCTGGTCCGTGTGTTTAATGAGCGAGGGGAAGTGGTGTGCGCGGCGAAGGTGACCGAGCGGCTGCCACCAGGGACGGTGCACTCGTACGAATCGTGCGCGGATTACGATCCACTGGGAAAACCGGGAGAATCAGCAGACCGGAGCGGCTGCATCAACATCCTGACTCCGGCTCGTTTCATCACCAAGAATTCGAGCGGCATGGCGCCGAATTCGTGCCTGGTGGAGATCGAGAAGCTGGAAGCTCCGCTCAATAGGGAGTTTTCGGATGAGCAGAAGCTCACCGTCAGCGGATAAAAATGCAGCAGACGCAGGACAAGTCGTCAACCTGTCCAACATTTTCAAGGGAGAGCTGGCATGAATAAGTGGAATCTGGTCATCGATGTGGCGAAATGCCACGATTGCAACAACTGTTTCCTAGCCTGCAAAGACGAACATTGTGAGAACGACCACCTGCCCTACGCCGCAGCCCAACCCAGGCACGGCCAGCGGTGGATCGACCTGCTGCCCAAGGAGCGCGGCCAGTATCCCAGAATCGACGTGGCCTACCTGGCGTATACGTGCATGCACTGCGACAACGCCGACTGCATGAAGGCGGTTGAAAATGGCGCGGTCTACAAGCGGGAGGATGGGATCGTGATCATCGACCCGGTGAAAGCCAGAGGGCAGAAGGCGATCGTCGACGCTTGTCCGTATGGGGTTATCTGGTGGAACGAGGCGCTCGACCTGCCCCAAAAATGCACTTTCTGCGCTCACCTGCTGGATGAGGGCTGGAAGGCGCCAAGGTGCGTGCAAGCCTGCCCAACCGGTGCGCTGATCTTCCTTAATGTGGAAGATACCGAGATGCAGCGGCTGGCAAATTCCGAAGGGCTGGAGTTGTGGCATGCGGAATTCGGGTTGGAGCCCCGCGTGTATTATCGGAATCTCTACCGCTACAACAAGTGTTTTATCGCCGGCAACGTAGCTTTGAAGGACGTAGACGAGTGCGCCAACGGAGCGAATGTCACCCTGAGGGATGGCTCCGGCAAGGTGGTCGATCTCGCTGTGACGGACAACTACGGCGATTTTAAATTCGACAAACTGGAAAAAGATGGCAGGCAGTATCGCCTGCAGGTCGAGTATCCCGGGTACACAAAGCAGGAAGTGGGCGTAGAAATGAAAGAAAGCCTCAACCTGGGCACTATTCTCCTGTGACAAGTGCCAGGCGGATCGAGCGATAACGTCGCGAGAGAGGGATAGCTTTCCATGGAAAAGTTAATTCTTACAGCAGCACTGACCGGGGCGATCACCGTACCCACCCAGACCTCCCATCTGCCCTACACCATCCATGGGCTGGCCGAAGATGCCATCGCCTGCGCCAGGGCAGGGGCGACTTCAATCCACGTCCATGCCCGCAACCCGGAGAATGGGCGGCCATCCTCTGACCCGGAAATTGTACGCCAGATCGTGACGCGCATCAAAGCCGGCTGCGATGCGATCATTTGCATCACCACCGGCGGGGGGATGGGCATGACGCCCCAGGAACGCCTGCGGGGGGTGGCGCTGTGCCAGCCAGAGCTGGGCACGTTTAACCTGGGGTCGATGAATTTCTCCATGCACCCGGTGGCGCGGCGTTACAAGCCGGAGGACTGGCGGGAGGATTGGGAACAGGATTACGTTGAGGGCACTAAAGACTTTATCTTCCGCAACACCTTTGGCGACATGGAAGTGTTTGCCAGCACGATGAAGGAGAAAAACGTCAAGCCAGAGTTCGAGGCGTACGATGTAGGCCACCTGTATAATTTGAAGTTCCTGGAGCGGTCGGGGCTGGTCGAGCCGCCATACTGGGTCCAGTTTGTGTTGGGCGTTTTGGGCGGGCTGGCGGCGACGCCCGAGGACCTGATCGTGATGAAGCAGACCGCCGACCGCCTGCTGGGGGCAGAGAACTACCGCTGGTCAGTGATCGGGGTGGGGTACCCGATGGAGTTCAATATGGCTGCGATGGCGATCATGATGGACGGGCACGTGCGGGTAGGCCTCGAGGACAATATTTTCGTGCGGCGAGGGGTGCTGGCAACCAATGCGGATCTAGTAGAGAAGGTGAAGCGCCTGGCGGCTGAATTCGAGCGCGAGATCGCCACTCCAGCAGAAGCGCGGGAGATGCTGGGGCTCAAAGGATTGGAGGCGGTGAATTATTAATCTGTGTGTTTGCAAGCTGGTAGTATAGGCTTGCTAACACAGTTGATTTAAGAGGGGAGCAGGGACCAGGACCCGTCGCCGAGCAGAATCTGGACGATCAGGGCGAAGACGAGTAAGACATTGAAGTCCCAGCCCTTGCCTTTTGGCGTGCTGAGATAAGGCTCGCGGTGATTCCAGATGGAGATGAATAGGGCTACCAGCATGTTGATGAGCAAAACCGCCCCCACGTAACGGCTGTAAATGCCCAGGATCAAGGCCAATCCGCCGAGGATCTGCACCACGCCGTTGAGCACGACAGAGCCCAGGGGGAAGCCATATTCCTCTTCCCATTTTTTGTCCAGGTAGGGGCGATTCTGGAATTTATAGATGCCATGGGGTACCATGACGAGGCCAAGGGAAAACCGCAAGAGGAGGGTTGCGAGATCGAACATGGAATTTTCCTTGGGGTAGTTGGCGACTCAGGTGGGGAGGACGGCGATAGCGGTGAGTTCGAGCACCAGGCGGGCGTCGGTGGCCAGGCGGGCCACTTCCACCGTGGTGCTCGTTGGGCGGTGGGGGTGGTGGTGATAGACGGGCGCAGCCGTCACCCCGGCCACGTAAACGCTGACTCCAGAGTGAACCTTGATGGCGGGAGTGTAGGGCATGTTATAAGATGGGTCATTGTCCGCGGTGTGGATCAATTCAAGGTGATAGGACATCAAATTCTCCACTGGTTTAAAATATCATAAAGCGTGTGGGAAAAACAAGTACTAAATGTCACATAGAGAAGAACTTTGCCATGGATCAGTCCTTCATTTCCATGAGACGCAAAGCGTTGCCGGAGAGAATTTTCGCTTCGTCGCCAGGGGCCAGTCCCAGAGAGCGGACGATCTCAGTCGGGCGCGCCGACCCCATATCAAAGGGGTAGTCTGAGCCGACTAGAACGCGCTCTGGGCCAACAAAATCCACCAGCGCTCGCAGCAGCTCGGAGTCATGGGTCAGGGTATCGTAGTAAAAGCGCTTGAGCGATTCGACAGGCGCCTCCTTTAGCCGGGAGTGCGCCTGCGGCTGGAAAGAATGAGCGTGATTTAAACGCCCGCGTAACACCAGTATAGCTCCCCCGCTGTGAGCCAGCAGCACTTTCAAGTTCGGGTGCTCTTCCATCACACCCGCCATCACCATGTGGGCGGCTGTGATGGTGGTCTCCAGTGGGTTGCCGATCGAATTCCACAGGTAATATTCGTTGAACACCGGCGCATTGAAGCCGCGCGTGGTGGGGTGGATAAAGATCAGCGCACCGCTATCTTCCGCGACCTCCCAGAACGGTCGGAAACGGTCATCCCCTAAGTAGTTGCCGTTGACGCTGGCTGCCACTTCAACCCCATAAAGACCGGGCTCCTGCATCAGGCTGTGCAGCTCTTGGGCTGCCAGCTCGGGTTGCTGCAGGGGCACCGTGCCCAATGCCGCCACCCGCTCGGGATAGGCCTGGACCATCCGTGCCAGGGCCTGGTTTTGGATGCGACTGGTGCGCAGCCCATCTTTCGGGTCAGCATCATAGCGCAGCAAGTTGACCCACGGGCATAGCAACACTCGATCTACACCCGCCTGTTCTTGCGCCTGCAGGATGCGCTCGAGGTGGACAAAATCGAAAATCGCCGAGCGAATCTGGCGACCAGAGGCCTCAACGACCTGCTGCTCTCCATCATAGAACACACGCGGTCGCCAATCCTCGTCCTGTCCTGCCTGCCGGGTGATCTCCGGGACGATGATGTGGGCATGTGCATCGATAACCAGGCTCATCCTATCAAGCCTCAGTGGAATCAACCTGTAAGGGCTAACAGGACCGAACCGGTGACGATCAAAAGCGCACCCAAAACCACTTTGGGGGTAACCCGTTCGAGCTGCTGCCCCAACAGAAAGGGCGAGACCAGGATCACCACCGGCACGTTTAACCTTCCGAGGGCAAGCACCACCCCCACCGCAGCGTGATCCAAAGCGAACCAGCGCGCCCAGGTCGAAAGACCGACCAACACCCCCGCGGCGAGCTGGTAGATCATGGTGCTTCTGGAGATCGCCGAGCGCACGACATGATTTCTCCTCAAGAGTAACAATATCCCGTAGCCGAGCGCAGAAAACACCATGCCAATCGTCACGCCGAGCAGCGGTGAAGGTAAGATCTCCAGGCCATGGCGAATAAAAATCGGGCTGATTGAAAAACACAGCGCAACGCTTAACCCCCATACCACGCTGCTCCAGCCTTGTGCGAAGCCTCGACTGATCCCCTTTTTTTGCATGGATTCATTCATGGCATCACTCGTTCGATATCAGGTAGACCCCGCCCACAACCAGCAGGACGCCAATAGTCGTCCACAAGTCCAGGATTTCTCCCAAGGTCAGCGCCGCTACCACGGTCGCAAACAAGGGCGTGGCCCCAATAAGCGCACCGGTACGCGCCGCCCCGACCCGGTTCTGGCTTAGGCTGATCAACGTCCAGCCGATGAAAAAATGCACCAGCCCAGCCATGGCAAAGTTGAAATATGCGCTCAGCGGAGCGGTTGCCAACGCGCCTAAATCCTCCTGAACAATCGAGGCTGCGACCAGGATTAGCGCGCTGACCAGGAGCAAGATGAAAGTGCCCCTGTAAACATCGATGCCCACCCCTGCTTTGCGGTTGAAGACCTGGAAAAAACCAAAACCCACCCCTGCTACGATAGCCCAGAATATGCCCATGGTAAACATCCTGTATCGCCCCGACCACCAGTATCAATCCAGGAGCGCCAGCGGCTCTTCAATATAGGAGACTAGATCGCCTAAAAACTGGGCGCCACGTGCCCCATCGACCACCCGGTGGTCGCAAGACAGGCTCAGGGTCATCATGGGTCTCACCCCAGGCGCCCCATTGACCGGCACCACCCGGTCGGCGATCCTGCCCACAGCAAGGATCGCTGCTTGCGGTGGATTGATAATCGCATTGAAGACATCGATCCCGTACATTCCCAGGTTGCTGATCGTAAACGTGCCCCCTTGTAAATCTTCCAGGCGCAGCTTCCCCTTCCGAGCGCGCTCGAGCAATTCCTGGCGTCGCTGGGCGATTTGGCTCAGGCTCATTGTATTGGCTGCATGGATGACCGGCACGACCAGGCCATCTTCCACAGCCATGGCGAGTCCCATATTGATCTGGTCGCTGGAAAAAATCTTCCCATTTTCCCAATGGGCGATCAAACGAGGATGCTCATTGAGAGCCGCCGCCGCCAGTTTAACCAGCAAGTCCGTGATGGTAAGCTTGATCTGGCTGCGCTTCTGAGCCTGCTCGCGCCAGGCAATCAACCGGCTGGAGTCAGCCTCTCTTTGCAGGTAGAAGTGCGGCACACTCGTCCAGCTTTGGGTGACACGCTCAGCCATTCTGCGCCAGATTGTGCTGAGCGGCAGCGCCTCTTCTCCAGGGGGGGCCGATTCTACCTGGGGCAGGAGAGTAACTGAGAGAACGTCAGCCGCGAGCACCGCCCCCTCAGGTCCGCTGCCCTCCAGGACAGATAGGTCCAGCCCCCGCTCGGCAGCTAGCCGGCGCGCCTTGGGCGAGGCGGGCTTCAGCCTCGCCTGAACAGTTTCTGCCATCTGGCTTTCCAGGTACGCCAGGACATCTTTTTTCTGGATGCGCCCCCCATCCGGTTTGACCCGCGCTAAATCAACCTGATGCTCCTGGGCGATCTTGCGCGCCAGGGGAGAGATGCCCGGCGCCAGGGCCGGGGCTTGTGCCACCTGCGCAGGCGGTGGTAATTCAGCCGTGGACGCCCCGCCTGGCAAGGCTTCGCCTGGTTCCAGGATCCAGGCGATGGTATCCCCAACGGGAACATCCTGACCCTCTCTAGCGCTTATCCCGCTCAGCACACCGGAGGCATGCGCTTCGATCTCGACTGTGGCTTTATCCGTCTCGATCTCCATCAGCGCTTGTCCCTTTTCTACATGCTCGCCTTCTTGCCTGAGCCAGGCGACCAGCTTACCTGTATCTTGAGCCATGCCCAGAGCAGGCATGATCACTTTGGTAGCCAGGGTATAACTCCTTTACCTCAGGCGAGGGCTTTGTCGCCCTCGCCTCTCGCGCTGACAACCACTTTTTCCACCGAACGCCCGTTGAAAGCCGGGTTGTTCAGGTTGGATTGGGTTTCCCGGGTGGGAGACAGGGGTCCAGTCGCGGTGTAATAACGTGAACCGGCAACCAGCAATTCTTCCGCCGGGAAGCGAGTGATCACTTCACAGCCATCTTTGTTAACCACGAGCTGCTCTTCAATACGAGCGGCTGACCAGCCATCGGCTGCCGGCCAGAAGGTCTCCAGCGCAAAGACCATGCCTTCCCTGATCACTTCAGGATGGTCTAAAGAAACCAGCCGGCTGAAGACCGGTTTCTCCCAGATGGATAGCCCGACGCCATGCCCGTACTGCAAGGCAAAGGCAGCTTCTTCGTCGGGGAAGCCAAATTCGGTTGCTTTTGGCCAGATACTGACCACCTCGGCGGTGGTTACGCCTGGCTTGATCAGGCTGATGGCGTGGTCTAGGTAATCCCGGCAGCGTTTGTATGCGTCTACCTGGGCTTGCGAGGCGCTGCCGATCACGAAGGTGCGGTAATAGCAGGTGCGGTAACCGATGTAGCTGTGCAGAATGTCGAAATACACCGGGTCGCCGGGGCGCAGGACGCGGTCAGTGTACACGTGCGGGTGCGGGTTGCAGCGCTCGCCGGAGATAGCGTTGACGCCCTCGACATGCTCTGAGCCCAGGTCATATAGCACCTTGCTCACCAACCCCACGCACTCATTCTCACGCATGCCCGGTTTCATCGTCTGGTAAAGTTCCTCGTAGGCGGCATCCACCATCATGCAGGCAGTGGCGAGCAGGGTAATTTCATCCTGGGTCTTGATCACCCTGGCAACCTGCATTAACTGCTGGCCATCCACGACCTCGATTCCTTGCTTCTGAAGGGCAAACAGCACAGGCAACTCGATCGCATCTACGCCCAGAGGTTCCTTGTGCAAGCCACGCATTTCCAGCTCGACGCGAATCTTGCGTGCAACGTCCTCCGCACGCCCCGCCTCGGGCAGCATCGCGCCACGCAGGGTAGAGATGCCGGCCCGCGAGCGGCTGTCCCCTAACCACGGGCAATACAATTTGTGATGGCGGGCAGCCGAGCCAAAATCCCAATTGATCGGTTCATCATCCTGTGGCAGCAGGCAGAAGCGCGCCAGCTTATCCATTGCCCAGGTCCCAATGTGAGTAGCGGTGATGTAGCGCACGTTGTTCATATCGAAACACAGTAACGCTCCCATTTCGGACTCTTTTAGGAGCATCTTGATCCGCGCCAGCCGTTCATTGCGCAAGCGTTCAAAATTAACCCGCTCCTCCCAATCCACACCCATCAGACCGTACGTTTTGATAGCCATTTTCTCACCTTCCTTTCGCACAATTCGCTTAAACAACCCCGCACAGGGTTTTTGCCATTTCCACGACATCTTGTTCCGTGGGAACCGTCAGATCCTCCAGCGCCGGGGAGAAGGGTATGGGAACATCCATGGCCCCCATGCGCTTTACCGGTGCATCCAGGTAATAAAATGCGCCATCGGCAATGATCGCCGCTATCTCCGCAGTAACTCCATAGCTTTCATATCCCTCATCGACCACAATGGCGCGGCTGGTCTTTTTCGCTGAATCGATCAAGGTTTGTTTATCGAGCGGTTTGGTGGTGCGCGGGTCAATCACCTCGGCGCTGATCCCGATTTCTTCGAGCAGTTTTGCTGCTCCTAAAGCAACCTGTACCATGCTGCTGGTGGCTACGATGGTGATATCGGCACCAGAGCGCTTGATGTCTGCCGCTCCAAAGGGGATGGTGTACTCACCGACCGGCACTGGTCCCTTCAAGCGGTACATCATCTTGTCTTCAAAAAAGGCCACCGGATTATCGTCTCGGATGGCTGTCTTTAACAAGCCTTTCGCGTCGTAGGGGGTGGAAGGGACCACCACTTTCAGACCTGGTATGTGGCTGAGTAAGGCGTGCAGAGACTGGGAATGTTGAGCGGCAGAGCGGCGGG
>Ga0209342_10002476_pt1 | contig 19834 bp, 22 predicted proteins | sample RifCSP16_2_FD_184023 | JGI IMG/M metagenome (GOLD analysis project Ga0209342, IMG submission 184023) | Soil microbial communities from Rifle, Colorado - Rifle CSP2_sed 16_2 (SPAdes) (version 2) | ecosystem: Environmental > Terrestrial > Deep subsurface > Rock core/Sediment | place: Rifle... | reverse complement strand
CCCCCCCCCCCCCCGCGCGCCAGGCGATGTGGCCGGCGCTCGTATGACGTTCGTAGCGTGGCGCGTCACCCCGCGACGGATCGCCCCGCCGCTTGCGCGGATCGCGCCTTCCGCCGCTCGCGGGCTCCGTGGTAGCGTCGAAATCCCTTCGCCGAGGAGCTCCATGCCAGGCCAGCAAGCACTTACGGCGGCGGAGAGTGTGCCCCCGGGGCGCGGGCCAGGCCGGAGCTCACCGAAGTCGAGTGCGGCGCCTGGCTCCGGCGATGTGGGCGAGAGGCCGCTCGAGCCGCGCCGGGCAAGGCTCGACCTGTGGGTCCCGGCCGCCTACCTCGTGGTCTCCTGCGCGTGGATCGCGGCCTCGGATCGCCTCGTCGCCGTCCTCGCGCACTCCACCGAGCAGCACGCGACCTGGGCGACGCTGAAGGGGTTCGGGTTCGTGGTGGTGACGGCCACCCTGCTCCACGCGGGCCTGCGATGGGCGCTGGCCCGAGAGCGGAGCGCGCACCGGCAGAGCGAGCGGCGGCTCCGCGAGCAGCTCGCGCTGAAGGACCAGTTCTCCAAGGTCGCCTCCAGCGTACCGGGCGCCATCGTCTCCTTCCGGCTCCGGCCGGACGGCAGCGCCTGCGTGCCCTTCACGACGCCGGCGTTCGAGGAGCTCTTCGGCGTCCCCGGCCAGGCGCTGGCCGAGGACGTCGCCCCCTGGGCGGCCAACGTGCACCCGGATGACGCACGGCGCGTGAACACAGCCGTGGCCGAGGCGGCGCGCACGGTCTCTCGCTGGCACAACGAGTACCGCTACCTGCATCCGACGAGGGGCCTGCGCTGGATCGAGGGATGGGCCGACCCGACGGCCGAGCCGGACGGCAGCATCCTCTGGCACGGCTTCCTCATGGACGTCACCGAGCGCAAGTCCATCGAGGAGGAGCGCAAGCGCGCGGACGAGGCGCTGCGCCGCCTCGGCGCCGCCGTCGAGCAGGCGCCAGCGAGCATCGTCATCACGGACGAGGCCGGCCTCATCGAGTACGTCAACCCGGCGTTCGAGCAGACGACCGGCTACTCGGCGGCCGAGGTCCTCGGCCGGACACCCAGGGTGCTGAAGAGCGGAAACCACGACGCGGAGTTCTACCGGCGGCTCTGGGAGACGATCAGCTCCGGACAGGTCTGGAGCGGCAGGATCGTGAACCGGGCCAAGGGCGGCGCGCTCTTCACGGAGGACGCCGTCATCGCGCCGGTGAAGGACGCCGACGGGGTGGTCCGGAACTACGTCGCGGTGAAGCGAGACGTCACCGACCAGCTGAAGCTCCAGACCCAGCTCTTCGAGTCGCAGAAGCTCGAGAGCGTGGCCCGCCTCGCCGGGGGCATCGCGCACGACTTCAACAACCTGCTCACCGTGATCCTGGGGTGCAGCGAGGTCCTGAGGCAGGACCTCGCCTCGGGCAGGCCAGCGAACATGGAGGACGTCGAGGAGGTGCGGACCGCGGGTGAGCGAGCGCGGGAGCTGACGCGCCAGCTCCTGGCGTTCGCGCGGAGGCAGGTCATCGAGCCGGTCTCGCTCGACCTGACCGTCATGGTCCGGAACAGCGAGAAGCTCCTGCGCCGGGTCCTGAACGAGGACATCGTGCTCGAGGTCGCCCTCCAGCCCGACCTCCGGCCGGTGCGCTGCGACCCCGGCCAGCTGGAGCAGATCCTGCTCAACCTCGTGGTGAACGCTCGCGACGCGATGGCCCACGGCGGCGTGCTCCGGATCGAGACGTCCAACCAGGAGGTGACGGATGCCCAGGAGTCGCTCTACCCGGGCATCTCCCCCGGCGCGTACGTCCGGCTGGCGATCCATGACTCGGGGATCGGGATGTCCCCCGAGGTCAAGGGGCGCCTGTTCGAGCCCTTCTTCACGACGAAGCCCGTCGGCAAGGGGACAGGGCTAGGCCTGGCCACCGTCCACGGCATCGTGAAGCAGAGCGGCGGCTTCATCCGGGTGGAGAGCGAGCCGAGCTACGGGACGACGTTCGAGATCCTGTTCCCGCGCGCCCGTGACGCCGCCACGCCGCCTCCAGCGGTGGAGCCCCTGCCGGCGCGCCGCGGCGGGGAGACGGTGCTCCTCGTGGAGGACGATCCGCACGTACGGAGCGTCACGGCGCGGACGCTCGGCTCGGATGGATACGAGGTGCTCGTGGCGAGCAACGGCCTCGAGGCGCTCGAGATCGTCTCGAGCCATCGTGGGCCGCTGGACCTCCTCGTGACCGACGTGATCATGCCGGGCGTGGACGGCCGCCAGGTCGCGGAGGCGATCCGCGGGCAGTGGCCGGAGCTCCACGTGCTCTACGTCTCCGGCCACGCCCACGACGTCCTCGGGGAGCGCGGAGCGCTCGATCCTGGGATAGACCTCTTGCCCAAGCCCTATACCCCGGCGTCGCTGCTGGCCAGGGTCGTGGCTGCCCTCGCCCGCCGCCCGAGGGGGTGACAACCGCTCCGGAATACCAGGGACCCCCTCTCCCCGCTGGCGGGTAGAGGGGCGGTGTCTATGCGATCTTCCGGTAGTACTCCGCGGGCTCGCCGCAGATCGGGCACTTCCCCTCCGGGACGCCGAACTCGATGTTGCCGCAGAACGGGCACAGGTAGACCTCCATCTCCGAGAGGTCCTTCCCCGCCTTCAGGGCGTCGAGCGCCTGCCCGAAGAGGCGCGCATGCACGTTCTCGGCGGAGTTGGCGTAGCCGAGCATGGTCTTCGCCTTGTGCTCCTCGGCCTTGGCCTGCTCCACCATCGGCGGGTACATCTCGGTGAACTCGTAGGTCTCGCCGGCGACGGCCGCCTCGAGGTTCTGCAGCGTCGTGCCGACGCCGCCCATGTTGTCGAGGTGGGCGAGCGCGTGAATAGTCTCGGCCTCCGCGGCGGCGCGGAAGAGCTTCGCGACCTGCGGCAAGAGCTCCTGTTCCGCGCGGCTGGCGAAGGCGAGGTACCTACGATTGGCCTGGCTCTCGCCGGCGAACGCGGTGGCGAGGTTCTCCTTCGTGCTGGGCATGGTTCTCCTCGAGTGACGGCGGGCCCGACTTCTGGCTGGCAGGTGAGCGGCGGCGGCGCTCGGCGGTTGGAACGGCGCTGGACGAGTGCCACGTGTCGACCCGGCACGACTTCGGTGACCCTGTCGTGGCGACCCAACGCGGGAACACTCTGCAGGGGTGAGCAAGGAGGCAAGGCGTGGCTTGATCTATATCAAGAATAGGCCCCCTTGGGGGGGGCATCACGCCCAGGGACCAAGCGTCACCCTGCTGGCCGGATGTTCTGGTTCTGCCGGAACAGGTTGTCCGACCACCAGGAGCCTGATTGATCCCGACCGGGTGCGTCCTGGCGCGGGACGGCATCAGGGAGGCAGGGCGACGAAGATCACCTCGAGGCCGTCGTGCAAGACACCAGGGCACCGCGCGTGCGCCGTCGCCGCGCGGCCGCCGTCGCATCTGGGCCCAGGCACGCCTCGGGGACGCTCCATGACTGCAGCGCTCACGTTCGCGCTGACGGGCGCCGTCATCGTCATCGCCGGCAGCCGGCTCACCTCTTCCAGCGACGCCATCGCCGAGCGGACCGGGATCGGAGGGCTCTGGGTCGGTTCGGTGCTGCTCGCCGGAGCCACCTCGCTGCCCGAGCTGGCGACCGATGTGTCCGCGGTCCGGATGGGCGCGCCTGACCTGGCCGTGGGCGATCTCTTCGGCAGCAGCATGGCGAACATGCTCATCCTGGCGCTCGTCGATCTGGCATCTCCGCGCCGGCAGCTCCTGCGCCGCGCGACGCTCGACCATGCGCTGGCCGCCTGCCTGGCGATCGCGCTCACGGGGCTGGCGACGGTGTTCGTCGTGCTGCGCCACAGGCCCGCGATCCTGGGCTTCTCCATCGGCCCGATTCTGCTGCTGGTGTTCTACGCGCTGGGAACACGCGCCGTGTACCGGCACGCCAGGCGGGCGCACGAGCCGACTCCAGGGACGACGCGTGAACGTCGACCAGGCGCGTCGGGGACGACTCCGACGCTTCGCCGGGCGGTCGTCTGGTATGTCCTCTCGGCGGCGGTCATCCTGGTGGCGGCGCCCGCGTTCGCCCGCTCGGCCGAGCGGATCGCGGTGGACACCGGGCTGGGAACGACGTTCGTGGGCGCCTGGCTCCTCGGCTTCGCCACCTCCATCCCGGAGCTCGTCACGTCGGTGTCCGCGGTGCGCATGGGTGCCTTCGACATGGCAGTGGGGAACCTGTTCGGCAGCAACGGATTCAACATGGCCATCTTCTTCGCCCTGGACGTCGCCCACCGCGGCGGACCGCTCTTCGCCGCGGTCAGCCCGGTGCACGTCGTCACCGGGGTGTTCGCGATGGTGCTCACGAGCATCGGGCTCGCTGCCGTCGTCTACCGAGCGGAGCGGCGGTTCGCGATGATCGAGCCCGATAGCTTCGCGATCGTGCTCGGGTACGTCTTTGGCATCTGGATGCTGTACCAGGGGCGTGCCGGTTGAGGGACTCTTCAACCGCTGGAGGCCAATGATGGCGTCTGCCAATAGCCAGATCGGTGACCCGTTCCAGTGCATTCTCGTTCCGACCGACTTCTCGGCGGGGGCCGCCATGGCGCTGGAACGGGCCGTTCGGCTACCGCTCGCGCCAAACGCGAGACTGCACGTGGGCCACGTCCTCCCTGCGGACCTGTCTCGGAGCGCTCGAGGCAGGGCGGAAGCACGCGCCAAGCGCTCCCTGGTAGGGGCCTTCTCCATGGTGACCGATGCGGTCGCGGCCGTCGACGGTGCCCAGCTCCGTGTCTCTTCGGAGATCCTCCGAGGGCAACCCTTCATCGAGATCATCCGGTGCTCCCGCACGATTGGTGCGGATCTCATCGCCCTGGGTCGGCACGGAAGGCGCCCGGTTCGCGACATGTTCATCGGGACTACCGCTCAACGGGTCATCCGGAAGGGAGACGTCGCCGTCCTGGTGGTGGCCGAGAAGCCGGCGGGTCCATATCGCCGGCCGCTCGTCGCGACGGATCTCGGCGATGCGTCGCTCCGTTCCATCGAGCTCGCGCTCCGGGCCCTCGGACCCGCAGTGAAAGGCGTGGCCGTCGTCCACGCTTATCAAACGCCATTCGAGGGGTTCATCGATGCAGGCTCGGACCTGAGGCCGAGCGAATTCCACAAGGAATGGAAGAGCAGAGCGGCCGCCGGACTGGCGAAGCTGCTCGGAACTCTCGAGGAGACGGGCGTGCGATGGAAACCGATCGTCCGTCGGGGCGATCCGCGGACGGTGATCGTGAAGGAACTGCTGCTCCGGCGCGCAGACCTGGTCGTCCTCGGAACCCACGGCCGATCCGGGATGGCTCACGCGCTCCTCGGGAGCGTCGCCGAGTGGGTGATCGCCTGCGCGCCGTGCGACGTCCTGGTGGCCCGTCCCCAGCTCTTCTCGTTCGAGCTGCCCTGACCTGCGTCAAGAGGAGCGGTTCTCCCAGAAGGTGCGTTCGGGGCGGAGCACGGCGACCTGAGCGATGGGAACTCCAGGGCCGGGGCAGCGGCCGCGAGGTAGGGAGTGACTGTCTGCGGCTCGCTTGGAAATGCTGTGTCCGCGATCGAGCATGGCCGCTAGCCCAGACCCGGCACGCCAGCGGCGGGACGCCTGGTAACGCCACCGTGACCGGCCGCCGGTTCCGCGGCGCCGGACGACGGGAGGCGCACCGTGAACGTGCTGCCTTTGCCGGGTGCGCGCTCCGCTGCTCGCTGTGCTTCCGCCTCGTCTTGCGGGGCCGCGGCCAGGGCGAGGCGGCGAGCTCGGCGCGCGGCTCACGCCTCCCAGTGCGGGCACGCGCTACCGTCGCCCGGGTCGACGGCCTTCGCGAGCTTCGTACACCAGTAGACCTTTCCGACTGCTGCCGCGGGGGTGCCGGCGGGGTCGGCTGGAGCGGTGTGCTTGCAGGCGGAGCATCCGTTCATCTTCTGGAACTTCGTCGGTTCGGCCATGGTGGTGTCCTCGGCGTCTGCGATCAGGGCTACGAGCGCGATCTCGGCGCGCTCTCCACCTGGAGATGATACGTCGCGCCCGGCGCGCGAGCACGGAGGCAACCCAGACTCACCGCAAAGGTGAGGGGTGTGGCGTGAGGGGATGTGGCCGCGATGGACCGCGGACGTTGGCCATGCTGCGCCTGGCGAATCCGGCCACGTATATTGATCAGGCCGCGCAAACTGGCGCATATAGCGTGCGGAGCGCGATGGCCTACGCTCCCCAACGAAGGTCAATCGAAAGGGTTAGCTCCCTCGATGCCCCCGTGTGCCGTCGTGGATGCGACGCCGACCCCCGCCCTCACATGTGATCCCTGGGCTCGCGAGGAAGCGCCCTCGGAGGTCGCCGTCGTCGGGCTCGGCGACTGGGGACGGCGCGCCATCCTCGGAACGCTCCTCGCCGCCAAACGATTCGCCGGCGTGCGACGCCTTCATCTCGTCGCCGGCGATAACCACTCGGAGATCGCGGCCGAGGTCGCCTCGGACCCGAGGACCACGGTCCGCGAGTCCTCCGGGTACGAGGCCGTGTTGCGAGATCCGGCCGTCTCCGCGGTGCTCGTCTGCACGCCCGACCCGACCCACCACGCGCTCGGGAAGGCGGCCCTGAGCGCCGGGAAGCACGTCTTCGTCGAGAAGACGTTCGTCCTGGAGCCCGAGGTCGCGCAGGCCGTCATGCGCGGCGAGTTCGACCGGGCGCGAGAGCTCATCGAGCAAGCCGAGCGCGCATCGGCCTGCACTGGGTGGGGGGGTGACCGCGGCATGAGCCCCGCCCGGGATGCCACCTACGACCTCGAGGCCGAGCAGCCGTCCGCGGCGCTTTCCTCATCGACGACGATACCTGGCCGCGCATCGGCGAGACGTTCTGCCCCGACGCCTTCTACCTCCTCGCCCACCAGGCATCGGCGCCGCGGTCGAGATCGGGCGTAGCCGGCTGCCAGGAAGGCCAGACGGAATCGCCGGTCACTCCGGGTCGCCGAAGCGAGCGGATTCCAGCACCCGCCGCTCGCGAACAGCTCCCGAGAGACCTTCCAGGTCCTCTCGCATCGACGTGATCATGATGCCCCGGCCCCTCGGGCCACGGTGCCACTCGGCTCGGTGTCCTGCGGACCGGTACTGCGAATCGAGCGCCTCGCGGTTGTTCGCGAGCCACGCCGGGAGGGGGCCCTTCCTGTTCCAGAGCGGCCAGATGGTGATGCTGGAGGCGGCACCGAGGGTTCCCTTCAGGTCCGCTGGCGCCATGTGGAACACAGCCCGGCCGTGATGATGGCCTGCAACAAGAGGCGCCGTTTGGTCGGCAGGGCGCACTCGACCTGCCAGTGCGTTCCCAGGAATCTCCAGGCGCCGGGCTTCCGGAGGAAGTGGTCGACCATCTGCCAGTAGAACCTGACGGGGGTCTTCGACGGGATCACGCCAGCGTTCCTCCGGTCGGCAGCGGGCGAGCGCGGCGACGGCCTGCGGCGCGTTGCGTCCCGAGCACACGGCGAAAGTACGCCCGCAGCTCGGGCGTTTCCTTTTCGTTGTGCCGTACCTGTCGCCGCATCTCCGTCAAGGCAGGGAGGACGAGCCTCCCCAGGCCGGCATGCCGCACAGCTGCCACCGCGAGTTCGAGCTGGTATGGCGCCAGCAACATCGAGAAAGTGACGGTCTCGACCTTGCCGTCGGTGACGTACACCAGGAGCGAGGGGACGCCATCGACCACCCCGCAGATCGTGTAGTCCGTGTCGCTGCGCCAGCAGCGGCCCGTCTTCCCATCGGAAGCCCAGGGGTTCGACTCGAACCAGATCACCGGGCGCCCAACGCGCCCCTCCAGCGTGGGAACGCCTGCGCGCAGGGCAAGGGAGGCGTACCGGCGTCGGGGGCACCGCTCCCTCTGGTGTAGCACCTCCCGCGACACGTATCGGCGAGCCATGGGGTTGAGCGTACAGTATCTTCGGCCAGGCCCCCTTCCAACGCCTTCTGCGTACAACGTCGGCCTCCCCGGGCGAGGTCCTATCGGATTCATCGATCTCCCCGGGCAAAGGGAAGTGACGGTGCCCCGTCCTGCCTCGCCCCGGGTAACCCACCCACCACCATCTGGCCAGTGGACTCCCTTTCAGGGATGATGGATGCGCATGGTGGGGTTCCTTCGGACGCTGAAGTTGACGGGGCTCGTCACTTTGGCAGCCGGCGTGGTCCTGTCGGTTGGGGTGCTGGACCGAATCCTGGGAACCGCCCACTTCCTGCTCGGCCTGGCGGTTGGCCTGGCGCTTGGGGTAGGTGGCGGCCTCGGCTTCCTTGTCTACTAACATCGGCAGGCGATGAAGAAGCTGCCGTTGCGGCAACCGCCGATGCAGGCGGAGCCGCTCGCCAGATTCGACTGGGCAGTGATGGCACTCGACGGCTCACCCTTTCCGATGGACCGGATGAGGGGCGAGACGATGGTGCTCAACATCTGGTCGACGATGTGCGCGCCATGCGTCGCCGAACTGCCGAGTATCGAGCGCCTGCACAAGGCGGTCGGCAACGACGGAGTGAGCGTGATGTGCGTGGCCACGGATCGGGACATCAACACCGTCCGAGACTTCGTGACCGCGAAGGGCTTCCAGCTCCCCGTCTACGTGCTGGGCGAGAGCGAGATACCGCAGGTGTTCGATTCGGACTACGTCCCGGCCACGTACATAGTGAACGCGGATGGTCGCGTTATCTATCAGCACACCGGAGCGGCACTCCGGGACCACCCGCGAGTGATCACATTCTTGCGCGGGCTTGCTGTTCAGAACGCGGTCATCCCACTGAAGGACCACGCCGTCGGGTAGGTCCGGCGCTCGCATGGCCTCTGGCCGACGCGGGATAATCCTGCTCCGGTCTCCTCCGTCCGGCATCCGCCGGACGAGGAGGAGACTCCGCGCTGTTCGTTCGTTCCAACTTGCCTGAAGTCGATGGCGCCCACCTGACGAGTGCTTCGTAGTCTAGTCTAGCCGAAGTTACCCTCAGCCAGGGCCGGCCAGAAGAACACACCTGCCGCAGCCACTGGCCAGGGGTCGACTATTCGCCAGCCACCGCCGGAGCGACCTCGAGCTCGACACCGAAGCCGTCTCGCCGCGGCCGACGTCACCGCTGGAGCGGAGCCGACACGGAGGGCGTGGCGCCCTCCGCACCACCCCACCCCGGTCCGCGACGCTCCTCGATCCGTGGCGAAGATCGCGCTTACGAGCTCCTGCCGGGGACATCGACCGAGCTCCGTCTCCGTTCGGTCGTGCGGGCAGCCGGCAGGGCGACGCGCTTGGCGGGCTCGCCATCAGTGGCGCGCTCGCCAAGCAGGAGGAGCACGGCGAGCGCGGTTTCCAGTCCCCCACCACCCTGCTCCGGGGGGGGACACGGTCACGACGCCTTTTCGGTGGCCGGCTCGTTGATGGCGAGTTCGAGGACCCGTAGCCGTTTCACAATCTCGTCGAAGTCGGGCGGTGGCCCCTCGAACATGCCGTACATCACCATCTTCTGGAGATCGGCGCGCAAGTGCCGCTGCATCTCGGGAGGGGGGAGCAGGCGGAGTCCGCCATCGAGGCAAGCGGCGTAGTTGGCGTGGCTCGAACTGTAAAAGGCGCTCTTGTACTGCACCACGCTTTCGAGCAGCCCCCTGTCGGCAAGCGCGCGGCGGCCGATGTCGTGATCGGCAAGGAGAGCGACGTCGCACCAGTGACGGCAAAGCCTCTCCTTGCTGGGCTTCAGGTCGGCGCGGTTACACTCCACGTGGATGAGAGTGGCCTTCTCCCAGAAGGTGCGTTCGGGGCGGAGCACGGCGACCTGAGCGATGGGGAACTCCAGGGCCGGGGCAGCGGCCGTGAGGTAGGGAGTGACGGTCTGCGGCTCGCTTGGCTCGAGGCAGTTCACCCGCCGAACTCGATCTGGATGTTGCGGGCGATACCGCCGTCCGTTGGCGGCAGTGCTGACTCGTAGTGGATCCACACCCGCTCGTAGTCGTCATCGTCCGTTGTGACTTCGCAGGCGCCCTGGAACTCCTCGCGGGCTGCAGCCCGGAGGGCAGGCGCCACGACGTCACGGACGTGCTCGGCCATGGCGGCTTCGAGCCGGTCACGGTGGCGCCTCAGGGCCGACCTGGAAACTCCCGGTGAGAAGGGCTCGAAGGGAGGGTCACCGATGAACGTCTTGATCATGTAATTGACCAGCGGCGTCGAGCACTTGCCCGCCACCGCTGTAAGCCAGAACCCAGGCTCGCGGACCTTACTCTGACCCTCGCTCCGCGGCCCCTGCTGCACCCTCTGCTCTGCATTCACCTTTTGTACGGACCGCTCGCCTGGGATTCTGGCTTTGTGTGTTTCTGTTGACGAACAGTTCCCACTACTCTAGTATGTGGTCTTCACCTGGTTTCCTATGTGGCTACCGTGAAGGCGCAGAGTGGCTTGGGCCGGCAAGCGTGCTGGGAAGCGCGGGCCTCTTCCGCTCACGGCCCCAGGCCCACCGCGTCGAGGAGATCATCACGCGGGTGCGCCCTTGACCCCGCGTCGCCATTAGCTCACTATGCTCTCCATTCCACTATGTGACGCACCTGGCGGTCGGACGCCTCGTCGCCAGTCGCTGATCACGTGAGAGGTCCTGGTGGCACACCTCATCAAGACGATGCAAGTCACTCCCGAGGAGTACGCGGCCATCGACGCGGCAGCGGCTTCCCTCGACATGCAGCGCTCCACGCTCATCCAGGAGGGCGTCGTCGAGGCGGCGCACCGGCTCGGCTTCTACGTCGACGTCAACGTGCCGATCCGGCGCCGCCCGCCGTGGCCCGACGCGCCGACGCGCGGCGAGGAGAGCGCCTCGATGCGCTACTGCCTCAGCTTCAGCACGACGACCTTCGACCTCCTCAAGCGGGCGGCCGCCTACGCCCAGGTCTCGATCCCTCTCTTCACCATCGGCTCGGCGCTCCGGTACGTCGCCAACCTCAAGAAGAGCCGCCCCGAGCTGAAGAAGCTACAAGCGGTGAAGTTACCTGCGCGGTACGAGTGACGATCGCGTCCATGGCCTGCAGCTGCGGTCGCCCGAGCCGTCGACCGCGCAGAAGGCGCATGGCCCATACGTGACCAGGGCGGCCTCACCGCCCGTCCCCGCGCCGCCATCGGAATGAGCGGCGCGGGGCCGTGGTCTTCGACTCGCTTCACATGACGGAGGTCCGTCGAATGGAATCGACCAACACCTTGCCTTCCGCCGAACCGCTCTGGACCGCGGAGGATGTGGCGACCTATCTGCGGGTCTCGCTGAGCATGATCTACAAGCTTCGGCGCCAGGGCTCTCTTCGCTCCACGGCCATCGGCAAGCTCTTCCGCTTCGATCCGAGGACGTCCGCGCCTACGCGCGTGGCGAGATGCTGCGCCCGCGGCGCGCGCCGCTCCGGCAGTTGTAGGAGGATGCGACCATGGGCAGCATCTTGATGCGAAACGATGGCCGTTGCGTCATCCAGTGGTTCGACGGCTCGGGCCGCCAGCGACAGGAGTCGCTTCCCAGGTCTGGCCAGGACGGCCGGCGGCACGGCGATGGTCAAGGGCGCGGGCATGGCGGTGGCGCAGAAGTTCCTCCGGCACTCCGACGTCCGCCTCACGATCCACACGTACGGCCACCTCGATGTCGAGGACGTGCGGGCAGGCATGACCAAGGCGTTCGCGACCGCGCAGCCGGAGCTGACCACTGCGCCACCACTGCGGAACCGGCCGGAGGACGCTTCAGCGCCCTCTCCGGAGCAGGAAACCACTGCGGACAAGAGGGCGCAACACCCGGAATCCGCTTCAGAATCCCGGAGCGGCGTCCTCAGAACGCATGCACGAACAGCCCACTGCGCAGCTTGGGCTCGAACCAGGTGCTCTTCGGCGGCATGAGCAGGCCGGCGTCGGAGACGGCCATGAGCTGCTCGATCCGCGTGGGGAACAGGTAGAGCGCCATCGACCAGCCCTCGGCCGCGACCCGGCGCTCGAGCTCCCTCGCCCCCCGGATGCCGCCCACGAAGTCGACGCGATCGTCCCGCCGTGGATCGCCGATCCCGAAGATGGGCTCCAGGATCTGGTCCTGGGCGATGGAGCAATCGAGCGATGCCACAGGGTCCCTCGCGTCGTAGCTCGCGGGCCGCACGCGCGCGCGCCACCAGCGCCCGCCGCAGAGGATGCCAAACATGAGCGGCGCCTCCGGCTCGGGCCTCTCGGCGGGCCCGACGTCCATGCGCGCGCCGAGGGCCTCGAGCAGCGCCTCGGGCCGGCGCCCCTGCCCGTCGCGCACCAGGCGGTTGTAGGCCAGGATCTGCATCTGGTCGTGCGGGAAGACGACCGCGAGGAAGACGTCGTGCTCGCCGGCTCGCCCCGCGCGCGCCGCGTGGACGCGCGCGGCCGCCGCCGAGCGGTGGTGGCCATCCGCGACGTAGAGGACCGGCACCTCGCCGAACAGCCGCGCCAGCTCGGCGCCGGCGCGCTCGGGCACGACCCAGAGCCTGTGCTCCACCCCGTCCGCGGTCGCGAGGTCGTACTCTGGCGGCGCGCGCTTCACCGCCTCCACCGCGGCGTCGATCTCCGGGCGAGCCGGGTAGGTGAGGAACACCGGCTCGTCGTGGGCGGAGAGCGAGTCGATGTGCCGGGTGCGGTCGTCCTCCTTGTCGGGGCGCGTCTTCTCGTGCTTCCTGATGACGTCGCTCAGGTACTCCTCGACCGACGCGCACGCGACGAGGCCCGTCTGGAAGTGGGCGCCCATGCGCTGGGCGTAGACGTAGAAGTGGGGCGCCGGGTCCTGGCGCAGGACGCCCCGCGCGACGAACTCCTCGAGGTTCCTCCTGCCCTGCTCGTACACAGCAGGGTCGTGCTCATCCGTCGCCTCCGGCAGGTCGACCTCGGGCCGCGACACGCGCAGGTAGCTGTCGGCGTTGCCCCTGGCGAGCGCCCGCGCCTCGGCGGTGCTCACGACGTCGTACGGCGGCGAGGCCACCCGGATGGCGCCGGCGGGAGCGGGGCGCAGCGCGCGAAAAGGGCGGAGGGCGGCCATGGCGGATGCTCCTGGAGCAGGTCCCGAAACCGGGCTTCGAGACCTGCTATTAGCACCGATCGCGGGGCAGCGCCGCCGCGGGGGTGCGCCAGGAACCGGGTCCCGCGCGCCTCGGGGCGGGCGCGCGCCGTCGGGGCGACCCACGCCCCCCGACACCTCACATCCGCGGCGAAGGTCGGTGCCGCTACCCCCGCATGGAGATAGGCGATCGGCGCGCATCGCCGGAGGGTGTTCATGCGGGCTCACGCTCGCGCCCAGCCTCCGCGCTGCCGCGCTCGCGGCCCGGGCGTTGCAGAAAACACTCTTCGTGACAGGGAGGGACCCTGCCCAACGGGTCCGCCGCGCACCGCAGCAGACCGCCGCACGGACCCGATCCTGAACCCTCGGTGACGAAATGGATCCGGAGCTGGAGAGACGCATCCTCGCCTGCCCCACCTTGCCCTCGCTCCCTGCCGTGGCGCTCGAGCTGCTCCGGCTGTGCCGAGACGAGGAGACCAACCTGCGCCGCGTCGCCGAGGCGATATCGCGCGATCCCGCCCTCTCCGCCCGCGTGCTGCGCGCCGCCAACTCCGCCTCGCTGGCGGCACGGGGCAAGGTGTCGACCCTGACGCGCGCGGTCCCGTTGCTCGGATCGAACGCGACGCTGGCGCTGGCCCTCTCCTTCTCGCTCGTCCACGGGCGCCGCCGCGACGACCGTTCCGGCTTCGACCACCGTGCCTTCTGGCGCCGCGCGGTCTTCTCGGCGCTCGCGGGGCGGGTCCTGGCCGAGAGCGGCGTTCGCAGCGCCGACCCCGAGGAGGCCTTCCTGGCGGCGCTCCTTCAGGACCTCGGCATGCTGGCGCTGGCGGAGGTCTTCCCGGCCGAGTACGGGCCCATGTGCAAGTCGGCGGGCAGTGACCACGCGGCGCTGGCCGCCGCGGAGCGCCGGGAGTGGGGATGCGACCACGCGGCCGTGAGCGGGCTGCTCGCGCGCACCTGGTCCCTCCCCGCGTTCTTCGGCGACGCCATGGCCTCGAGCCATGAGCGGCCTGCGGGCGATGGCCCCGACCGCCGCGCCAAGCTCGGCGAGTGCGTCCGCGCCTCCGGCTGGATCGCGGACATCTGGACGACCGGCGAATGGCAGGCCATCGCCACCGCCCGCGCCGCGCTCGGCCCCGACGGTTCCCTCCTCGAGCGCATGATCGAGCGGATGGCGCTCGCCGTCCCCGAGGCCGCCGCGGACTTCGACATCGACCTCGGCGGAACGGAGCGGCTGGAGGCCGTCCTCGCCCAGGCGCGCAGCCTCCAGGGCAAGGTGGGTATCCACGAGGTCCCTTCCGACCTCGACACGGATGCCGTCGCTGCGCGCGTCCCACCCGCGGCCGCGTTCGACTCCGCCGTCCACGCGGTCCTCGACCACGCGCGCGCCCACGGCGCGCCCGTCTCCCTGGTGGCGGTTCGCAGCGGCGTCGGGAATGGCAAGGCGACCCAGGCGGCCTTTCGGTTCGTCGCCCGGACCGTGCGGCCGACGGACCTGCTCGGCCTCGAGGGGGACGACGTGCTCCTCCTGCTCCCCGACACCCCGCTCGCCGGAGCGCGCGCGGTGGCGACGCGCATCCTGACCGGCGCGCCGGCGGCGCTTCCGCCAGGCCCGCCCCTGGCGATCGGGATCGCGGCGGCCGCGGCGGGGGCGACGCCTGCGACGCTGCGCGGAGCAGCCCTGTCCGCGGTGGCCTCGGCCCACCGCTCGGGCGGCGGGCTCGCAGCCGCCGAGCCCGGAGGAACGGGCAAGTGAGTGGTTCCAGGGTCGCAGCCGCGACGCTCTTCGGCGCCGTCCCGGCAGCCGCCGCGCTCCTGGGAGCGGCGGTCTGCGCGGGATGGCTCCTGGCCGCGCTCGCCGCGGCGGCCCTGCTCGCCTCGCTCGCATGCCTCGGGCACCGCAGGCTGCGGCGGCAACTGGACCAGGGCGTCGCCGCGCGGCACGCGCTCGAGCAGATCGTCACCGAGCGCACGGCCGCGCTGGAGCGGCAGCGGCTCGACACGGCGGAGCACCTCCGCCGGCTGGAGACCGCCCACGCCCACCTGGGCGCCACCGATCGCCTGGCGGCGGTGGGGCGGCTCGCCGCCGGGGTCGCCCACGAGGTGAACACTCCGCTCGCCATCGCCCTCACCAACGTCGCCTGGCTGCGCGATGCCCTCTCCACGGAGGGGGCGAGCGCGCCCGCCCAGCAGGAGATCGCGGCCGCCATCTCCGACACCGACCAGGCAGTCCAGCGCATCGCCCGCATCGTCCGCGACCTGCAGGACTTCGCGCAGGACAGCCCCCGAGCGCCAGGGGCCGCCGACCTGGTGGAGGTCCTGCGCCAGGTGGAGCGGCTCGTCGCACATGCGGTGCGGGCCCGCGCCCGCTTCACCGTGAAGCTGCCCGAACCCTCGCTCCTCGTGGGAGGCTCTCCCTCACGTCTCGGGCAGCTCTTCGTGCACCTCGTCCTGCACGCGGCGCACTCCGTCGAGGAAGGCATGGCCGACGCGCACGAGGTCCGGATCGAGGCGCGGTGCTCCGACGGCGGGGCCGTGGTCGAGGTGAGCGACACGGGGCGCGGGCTCGACGCGGACGCGGTGGCCCACGTCTTCGACCCGTTCCACCACACGTGGAGCACGTGCGCGGGGCACGGGCTCGGCCTGGCGGCATGTCACGGCATCGCCGGAGCCGTGGGCGGCTCGATCGAGGTCACGAGCGCTCCCGGACAGGGCAGCAGGTACCGGGTCCGGCTGCCCCTGGCCGGGCCGGGAGTCCGGCTGGCGCTCCGCGAGACCCCCGAGGCGCGCGCGCGCCACCGGGTCCTGGTGGTGGACGACGAGCCGCTGGCGTGCGCGTCGCTGTACCGCACCCTCTCCCTGCGCTTCGACGTCGTACCGCACACCAGTCCGCGCCACGCGCTCGGAGTGGTGCGGGCCGGCGAGCGCTTCGACGCGGTGCTGTGCGACCTCATGATGCCGGAGATGAGCGGCGCCGAGTTCCACCGCGAGCTCCTCCGACTCGACGCGGGCCTGGCGGACAGGGTGGTGTTCCTGACTGGCGGCGCATTCACGGAGGGAGCGCGCGAGTTCCTCGAGCGGGTGCAGAACCCACGTCTGCACAAGCCGTTCGAGCCGCGCCAGCTCATCGCGCTCCTCGCCTCCCGTTGCGAGCGGGTCCTGCCCGCGGCGTGACCTGACGAGCCCGAGCCCGAGCCCGGAGGATCACTCGGCGTGGTGCACGGCCTCCGGGAAGCGTTCGATCATGGCGACCCCGCTGGCGATCAGCCGCTCGCCCGCCTCGGCGAGCTTGTCCAGGCTCTCGAAGCCGAAGCGGCTCACGTCCCTGAGGAACCGGCTCACGACGACGAGCCGGCCAGCGAGCAAGACGACGCGGCCGTACCCCTCGTGGTGCATCTTCAGCATCGGCGTGCAGGCGACCCCCGTGCGCGCCTCGATGGCCCGGCCCACGGCGGTGTAGAAGATCTCGATGCGCCAGAACACCTCGGCGTCCGCGCTCTCGTCCGCGACCGCGTCCCTGCGGCGGTGCCGTGAGACGACGAGCGGCGCGAGGATCTCGCCGTCGTTCTTGCCGCTCCAGGCCCCGCTCCCGTCCTGAGCGCGGAACTGCCGCGCCAGCTCGTGCAAGAACGAGGTGCCCTCCGGCGAATGAGAGGGAAGTTCGGTGATCATGCGTCTCCTGCCGGGTAGAACCCCTTTGCACCGGGTGTTCCAGCGGGCACGCAGGCCCCGAGTGGAGCCCGCACCCCTCACGGGCTCTCGCCACGGCCCCGACGCCGGCCCCTGGCCTGGCAGGAATGCCCCTGATATCCGGGCACGTTGCGGTGTGGGGCGCACGCCTGCGCGGAGGCGTCGGGCCGCGAACCGGGAGGCTACGAGTTCCCGAGCCGGGCGGCGGGCACGAAAAGCCGGCCCGCAGTGAACACGGGGCGGGCACGATCCGACGCCGGTCGTGCAGGCTGTCGCATTCCCGACAGGCGGCATCGGTGGCCGCCCCGCGCATTCGCTCTTACACAGATGGCGTGCCGTCACCGAGCAGCCGCCCGCTCGCCTGGAGCTGCCTCGTACTGGCCGCGCTCGCCTTCGTGGCGCTCTCCTGTCGCGCGAGCGTTCGGCCTGCGCCGCAGCACGGGCCGCAGCAGCCGGACCGCGAGCCGCCCTGGGAGCTGGACAATCCGGTCAGGCCGCTGCCCGCCCCTCCGCCCGGGCTGGAGGTCGACCTGTCGCAGGCGAAGGTCGAGGTCACCCCCGAGAAGGTCCGCCTCGGACGCTGGCTCTTCTTCGACGGCCGGCTCTCGCGTGACGGGACGGTGTCCTGCTCGACCTGCCACCGTCCCGAGCACGCCTTCTCCGAGCCCACGGCCCACTCGACGGGGATCGGCGGCCGAGAGGGCACGCGGAAGGCGCCCCCGATCCTGAACGCGGCGTTCCCTCTCTTCGACGCCTACTTCTGGGACGGCCGAGCGCGATCGCTCGTCGAGCAGGCGAAGGGCCCGATCGTCAACCCCGTCGAGATGGGGAACACGCCCGAGGGCGTGGAGCGCACGATCTCGGCCATCCCGGGCTACCGGCGGGCCTTCCGCCAGGCATTCGGGGACGACCGCATCGACATCGACCGGGTCGCGGAGGCGATCGCCGCGTATGAGGCGACTCGCCTCTCCGGCGGGTCGGCCTACGATCGCTTCGCGGCCGGCGACGAGAACGCGGTCGCGCCGCTCGCGCGCGAGGGGTTCGAGCTCTTCTTCGGGCGCGCGCGCTGCAGCGCGTGCCACCTCGGACCGTCGCTGACCGACTCCCAGTTCCACAACGTCGGCATCGGCTACGACCCGGAGCGCCCCACCCTGGTCGAGCATGGGTTCCCCGATCCCGGCCGGTTCGCCGTCACGGGTGCCCCGGCCGACGTCGGCGCCTTCAAGACCCCCACCCTGCGCGACGTCTCCCGGCACGCACCCTACATGCACGACGGCTCCTCACCGACGCTCGAGGACGCCGTGATGCGGTACGTGAACGTGGGGTCGAACCCGTGGCTCGACCCCGCCATGCGGGAGGTGCAGGTGACGCCCGCCGACGTGCCGGCGCTGGTCGCGTTCCTGCGCGCGCTCGACGGGACCGGATTCGAGGACTCCGCCCCGCGCAGCCTGCCGCGGTAGGGGCGTCCGGTGGCCTGGCGCCCCGCCGCCCACGCCCCTGGCGTGTCAGACCGCGCTGGCACCATCGATGCCGTGAGACGATACGTCGCGCTGGACCTCGAGACGGTGCCCGACGAGGGGCTCGTGACGGCGAGCGACCGCGAGCCCACCCGCACCTATGAGGACAAGGTGGGTCGCCTGCTCGCCGCCAGGCGGGCCCAGAGCGGCGGCAGGAGCGATTTCCTGCCGATCCCCTACCACCGCCCGGTGGTGGCATGCGCGCTGGAGGCGGACGAGCGCGACGGCGTGATCGTGCCGCGCGACGTCGTCTGCTGGACCGACCGCTGTGAGCACGAAGCGGCATTCCTCGAACAGATCTGGAGCCGCATCGAGGGGCGCACGCTCGTGACCTTCCACGGCAAGGGGTTCGATCTCCCCGTCATGCAGTTGCGATCGCTGAAGCTCGGCTTGTCGGTGCCCTCCTGGTTCGCGCCAGGGCGCCAGTCTGCCGCCGCCGACCACCAGGATGTCTTCGAGCTCCTGTCGAGCCGGGGCAGCGCTCCCTCGGCCCCGCTCGATCTCTACGCGAAGATGGTGGGGCTCCCGGGCAAACCAGGCGTGGCGGGGAAGGACGTGTCCTCCCTCTACGCGCAGGGCGCGCTCGACGTCATCAGCGGCTACTGCATGAGCGACGTCGTGCAGACGTGGCTCCTCTATCTGCGCTACCGCCTCCTCGAAGGGACGCTCTCACCCGCCGGCTATGCCGTCAGCGTCGCGTCCTGCCGGGAGGGCCTGCCGGCGGTCTTCGCAGAGCGCCTCATGCCCGCGGCCCGCGGTTTCCTCGCCTCCTTCCTCGACCGGTGCGCACCGTTCTTCGAGGAGATCCCGGGGCTGGCGCTGCCGAGGGCGGGGTGAGATCCGCAGCCCGTCGTGGTCGCGATGGGGACAGGCGGTCCCCGGGTAAGCCCCAACCCGCAATAAGCGATGGATTTAACTGTGTTTTCACTTGGCACTGCATTCGCAATGCATCTGAGGCGTGCGGCCCGCCGCTCATCAGAATGCTCTCTCGACGGCCATCCGGGCGCTAGCGGCCGAGCGCCATCCTGCATGCCTGCTCGACACGCAGGCCGCCTTCCTCTTCGTGAACGAGGCGTGGGATCGCCGCGCCATCGAGGGTGGCCAGGATCCGTCCACCCTGGGAGGGGCGCTCATCGGCACGAGCTGGCTCGTCAGCGTCGCCGGCGAGGAGGCCCGCCGCCGTCGCGCTGACCTCTTCGAGCGTGCGTTGCGGGCGCGCGCTCCCCGTCGAGCGGTCACTCAGGTCGGCGAGTGGAACACACCCTCCACCGCTGCCCTCCTCTCGACGCGCCTCGAGCCCGTGCTCGTGAACGGCGGCGACCCGATCGCGATCAGCGTCGTCCACACCGTCGTCCGCGAGCGACCCATCGCCGAGGTCTACGACGTCGTCGACCGGCCCGCCGGGAGCTACCGCGTGGAGGGAGGGGCGATCGTCCAGTGCTCATGCTGCGGTCGGGTCCAGGACCCGGAACAGCTCGACTGCTGGGAATTCGTCCCCGCGCTGCTCCGCGCCCCGAAGCCGGTGACGCACGTCATCTGCGACCTCTGTGCCGCGCTGCATTACGGCCCAGATCACCATTCGTGATGTG